>Ga0308411_10003449_pt1 | contig 10524 bp, 5 predicted proteins | sample HotsprottomLayer_2_FD_203530 | JGI IMG/M metagenome (GOLD analysis project Ga0308411, IMG submission 203530) | Hot spring phototrophic mat microbial communities from Octopus Spring, Yellowstone National Park, Wyoming, United States -... | ecosystem: Environmental > Aquatic > Thermal springs >... | reverse complement strand
AAAATAAGAGAATTATTTAACAATGATTTTTTTAACAGGAAAGATATAATGAATGAAGAAGATTTTTATGTGTTTTTTATTAAACTAATAAAATTATTGAAAGAAAAAGAAAAAATAAAAGTATTTACAGCAAACGGAAATCAAGAAGAAATAGAAATAGAAGTAAAAGAAGTTGTAAGGAAACATCTCCTAAACCATTTTGAAAACTATCTTAATCTGAAAACATTGGATTCATATATTGGTGACGATTTTAGTGAAGTAGCAGAAAAAGAAGTATCTGTTATTGATAATATTATTACTAAATTAGAAGATGGAAACATAGATATTGGAGAACTTACATTTTACTTATTAGCATACTTTAATGAATACATTAAAGAAAATAATCCTTTTAAGGCTAATTTTAACATAGCTTTAAATGATCCGGCAAATACTACGATTAATGATTTAAACGTACTGAATGATGATTCTTCAGATGCTGTTTTATTCAAAAATGCTTCAAGATTTATGGGTTTTATTACAAGTAGATCAAATAAAAATAAGTTTTCTGAAATGATAAAGGAAAAAGAATTCGAATTTGAGTTTAACGACGAAAACAATCAAACAAAAAAGAAGAAAATTATAAGTCCAAGCATAATAGCAAAAGTTTATAATCCTAATGAATTACAACAAGATCATCAAACACAACCAAGCATAACAGATCAGTATGAAAGTATCTATGATAAATTTTTAGAAGTAGCGGAAAACTTTGCATACAAATATTCAAATATATATCGGCATTTACTTGATAAAAATACAAAGATTGCTATTCAAAACATCATTAATAATTTTGTAAATAACAGAAATATATATATACCTTACGTCAGTATAAACGATAAGAATTATGTACCACTTATCGATGATAGTTATAATACTTTTTTTAATCTTGAAAAAAGACTTTTGTCTATTTTCGATTTTAACAAAGAAGCTTATGTTATTGAATCACAAGGTAAGATTTCTCTAAGGCAAAAATATTACGAAGAAAATAAAGATGTCATAAATAATTTTATAAATAACAGGTTAGAAAGTTTTCTTACATCTCTTTTAACAAATAATAAATATCATAATGAATTATTAAACAGAATTAAAAATAAAATAAAATCTATTATTACTGATGAGTTTATTAAAACAACAAAGGGAGCAAACATTAGTAGTGAACAAGAGAGAGAACAGGTTGTCTTTAAACATAAATTAGACTATGCTAAAATGTATGATCGCTTGTTTCATTTAAGAAAACTTATTAATGAGAACAAAGATATTGAGATTCTTAAATATCTCTTTTTTAATTCACGTGACTTTAATATTAGTTTGATAGAACTTACAAAATTAGAAGCAAAAAAATCATTGGATATAAGTAGTAAGGAAATAAAAAATTTAAAGATATTAATGTTATACATGTATCTTTTAGGCGGAAACATTAAAAATTACATACTGAATAATATTAAAAAAGAAGATTTGATTTTAGATCAAAACAGAAGGTATAAAATAATGAAAAGATTTAAGGAAACTGAAGAAATATATAACGTTGAATTTAAAGAATTTAATGATAATGATGACAGCATTAAAGAAGCAGCAATACAGTTTTTAGATGGTATAATGACTTATCCTGTTCTTTCTTATGGTTCAGTTTTAAGTTTAATAGATAACAATTTTCTTGAAAAGTTTAATACTATTTTAAACTATGCTCGTGATTACAAAAAACGTATAGTTTATTTAGAAAAGAATACTGATTCTGGTGTACAAACGGATAATTATTCTCAAATGAAAATGGATTTTATCTATTTTCAAAAAATGATTTCTGATTTGCCTGGATTTATTGAAGAAGTTTTTAATCAAATAAAAGACAGCGAAGATAAAATTGAAATCAAAACCGACGACCAACGTGAAAGTAACGAAATACCTGTAAGTGATTATTTTATGACAATTATTGATGCATTTACTCAATACATTTTAACTAAAGAAGGAAAACAAATAAATGAAAACAATAAAGATTCTGTATTTAATTTTCAGTTTCTTGTAATATCAGGAAACAATCTTTTTAACAACACTAACAGTGATGTATTTTATAATTTCAGAAATATTATAGGTAGTAATTCAGAGCATGATATGTATAACATATTTACTTTTCTGTTTGGTCAGTTTTCAAAGTCAGGTGTGATGAGTGCTTTTCATAATATATTTTCTTACGACCAAAGAACACTTACTCAAGCAAGAAATGGATCAGGCAATAAAGCTGGTAATAAAGCGTATGGAGGTAATTCAGAAAAAGGAAAGCAATTCACAATACATGTGCTTCACGATTTACTTAACAATATGTTTGGAATTAAAGATAAAAGATACGTGGATATTGATATTTATGACAACGGTGTTACAAAATTTATGAACTATTTAACAAATCTTAACGAAGCAACAAAACTTAAAAAATATGGTTTAGATGACGTTCATTGTTACCATATAGATGACAGATTAACTGTCATGACACATGAGTTTCTTAATAAATATTTATTTACTGACAAAATAATCACCTTTAAACAAAAATACGATCAATTTACAAATGAATTGTTAAGACAAAATCAAAACCAAACCGAGCAAAGTAATACACTGTCTTTTTTCAGTTTTATTCCTAAATTGTTTAAAAATAACAAATGCATAACTGAAAACTTTGACAATATATGTACTTCAGCAGTCAACCTTTCTTTTATTAGCTCTAAATCAGGAAACAAAGGATTACAGTATTTGTCAAGATCATTTGTTAATAAAGATTTCAGAAACTTTAAAAAGTTGCTTTGGGAAGTGATTTCTATGTCTCAGATAGACGATGTTGTAGCGTATGAGTTATATATGATGTTAGAAAGTTTTCATGAAGGAGGATATAAAGGATTTATAAATAAAATATCTGTTGAAATAGAAGATAAAGAATCATCTGCTCCTACAGGTGAAAGTCAGCAACAAACTTCAACACAAACAAACCGTGTATCTTATTTAGAACGTTATTTGTTGTTCTTAAAAAACCTTTATCAATTTTTAGAACAAAATAAAAACGTTTTAAAAATTAATCATGTAGTAAACGAAGAAAACAGCGTAGACAGTTTTTCAGATTTTGATAGCAATAAATTTTCACGTTTAAATGAGAATAAAAACGTTCTATATTTACTTCTTTATTTTAATACAATATCTGAAAAATATTATAATGTAACTTATAGTGCAACATATATTGGGGAAGAAGGTGTTGAAGAAAGAGAAATGAGATTAACTTTTAGAAATGAATTTGTTAATTTTCTTCAAAATAAACTTAAAATACAAGATAACGAAATTGGTCAAAGCGACATAAACAGGTTTTTTAACTTGTTTTTGAATAATCCTGATTATAAACACATTACTCCTGATGTAAATATAGGTTCAAATGAAAATGACGCTAAAAACAGTTTATATTATAATGTTAAAAGATTTGTTGAAAATCTTAAAGATATCGATGATGCTCTGACATCTTCCTTGTATTCTCAAAAACTTCCTGAAATCGCATATTACTTTAATGATGGACAAGCATATAACTCTATTACTGCGAATGCTATAAGGATGTATTTTGATGAAATCATGATTAAATCCGGAAATCTGATATTCAACAGAGATTCTTTTCAAAATGTATTTACTGAAAACGTTTCTTTTGATGTTGCTTTTTCTTTTGTAAAATCTGCCAAAAATGAATCAGGTGAACAGCAGTATGAAAATGTGCTTTTTAAAACTTTAAAGAACGATTTTTTTGTTAAAGTTAATAACAAAAACCTTTTTGACACACTTAATGAATCGGACAGCACAACACAAGAATTAAATAATATGGAAGATATTTATTACAAAGGATTTTTAGATATTTATAATGATGTATTAGACAGGTTATACGTAAATACAACTTTTAGTGTTCTTCAAAGTTATGAAGACTACAATTTATTTATAGAATTAAGCGAAAACCAAACTCAAGAATATACAGTTCCTTTGTTACCTACAATAAAAGACGCATTGATACCAAAAGATCCTGATACCGGAAAATATAATAACAATTTCAAAATAATAAATGTCAAAGATAAAGATGAATCGAAGAGTTTGAGCGGAAAAGATGTTGAAAAGTTTACAGATATTTTTGATATAATCTTTTTAATTAAAATGATCACAAAATCATTAACCAATAAAAATTCTACCAACTTTAGTTATACATTATTAACAACTGTGTTTTATCATATTTTTAAATTTTTAAGATTTCTTTCTAAAGTTTGGGATAAAACAAAAATAAAAAAACTGTTCAATCATTATTTTGTCGATAAAACGGACGAACCACAAACTGAAGAAATTCAAATTGCTACAGCAAGAGAAAAAGATGTTGAACCAGAAATAATTCACAAAGGAGAATTAACAGAAAATATAGGAGTAATAGAAAAGTTTCTTACAGGAAGAATTAACGTTTTTGTTCTTTTGTATGATGATGTTGTATCTTTCGTGCAGAAAAATGTTATTGAAAACTTAAATACTTTTATTTACAAGACACAAACTAAAACAGTAAGACCTTTGATGAAAAGAATAAGGACTTTTGGTGATAATTTGTTTAACCAGTTAAATAAAAGAAATATAAAAGATCATGTACGTACTTTATTAAATATAGCTTATATAATATTTATGTATGTGATTTTTTTACGAACTATGGATTCTTTTATTTCTGTTACAATATTTCTCATTTTAAATCATCTGTTTATTTTACTTAATAACGTAAAGAAGACCGGATCTGTATTGAGATCTTTTGAAACAACATACAGATATGTATTTAGTGTTGTTAAGTCTACATTAATGCTGACAGGTTATACTCTTTTAAAAGGTATTATGAGATCAATTCCTGGATTTGTATTCAGAAATAATAACCTTAAAGAAAGATTTTACAATATTATGGCGTCGTTTGGTTTACCACGAGAACTTGGAAGATTATATCTTGGAGAACACGGGACTACAACAAGTGTTCGATCTTTTACTCTTCTCCAGTCTTTATCTGAATTAGTATCGATGACAACTTTTATTTTTACAAATCCTATATATGTTAAAAACTATTTGGAATCATTGGCGTCTGGTGCAGCCAGCGAAAATGCTTTTTCAAGTATAGTTATCAGTAATAAAGGTGATAAGGTTTTGTTCTTTGGTGATATTTTTGAAATGTACATTCGTGATAAACAGGCATACATAAGATTAAAACCAAGATACGAACAATATCTCAATGTGTTAAATCCTGATGTTATTGAAATTATTAAATTAATAGAAAACTCTCCGAAAGATAAAAAGGGCAGAAACATAGGAATTCCTATGTTAAATCTTTATAATAACAAGTTTTTAAATAGTGCGTTGATTACTGCTGCTGATACTATGAATGTTTCTAATTTTTATTCTGCTCTTAAAGCAGGAATTTATGACTCAAACATGATATTTATAAATATTATAATGCCGTTTGCTTCTCTTATTACAAACTCTGTTTCACTTTTCCTAAGACATATTAAAGACTTTATATTGTCTAAATGGTTTATAGCTTACATATTTGGTTCTTATGTTTTATCTGTTGTTAATTCTTTAAATCCTTTTTATATAGAAACAAAACTTTCAGAAATATTTACAAACAGCAGTATTTTAGCAGATCCTGTTTTATCAAGAATTTTAGACATGATACCTGATACAGCTACAGATCCTTTAGAGATTTTGAAATCAATAACAGGATCTCCTTTAAATATTATGGTAGGTCTGCTTTTTGGAATTTTTGCATATTATCTAAAAGGATTTTTTAGAGCAAAGCATAATCCGGAATTACGAACAAAAGATTGTATCTACGATGCTGAATGTACAAGTTTTATGTTGTTTGTAGTTATAGGATTAGTTTTATTAGGTTATAATGTATTTAAGGTTATAAGCAATAAAGAGATATCAGAACATGAAGATAATATGGCTTTAACTTATGCCAGACAACAACAAAATTTATTACGTGGAGAAATACCTGCATCATTAATACCACTTGAATTGTTAAATAAAAAAGATAAAGCTGGCGAACTGTTGGCTTATGAAATGTTAACAAGTGTTTACGACTCAAATTCAAAAGAACTTGATAAAGATAAAATCAAAAAGTTGGTAAACTATGTTACTTCTTTGTATGACTTAATTGAAAAGTATAATAGCGAACAAGCAATTTTCTACAAAAATCAAATAGATTCTGTTGGTTCTTTTTTTCTGCCAAATAAAGCCCAAATGTTCGACTATCTGAAACCGGAAACTTATGCAACTTTAAGTGGATATGTACCTTTAAATTTCAGACTTGGTGTTGGCTCAATGTTCTATTTTGAACAACTTTCAAAAATACATCTTGGTATTCTGGAAAAAGCAATGCAAATTTCAACAAGCGATGAAATCGTTAATAAAACTTATGACATGTGGCTTTCAAAAAAACAATCACCATATAACGCTTTAAATGATTCTTTAATGAACAAAAAATATGAATTTTTTATTGATTCGGTAGTTAATAAAATTAAAGCTGAATCAGAAAGTTATGTTGACGAAAATCTTTATAATATAATACCTGATTTCATGAACAGAAGAAATTATAAAACAATAGTAATGAATAATTATATCGACAAAATAGTAAGTCTTGTTAAAGCAAAAGCATCAAATTATTTTACATACGGTACCAGTGACACATCAAACTTTAAATCTTTGTATGTTTCAGAATTATCATCAGACAGCGAAATTAATAAATACAAAGACAATATTAACAAATATAAAAATGGTTTAATGCTGGAGTTAGAAAAAAGATTACCTTTTGTTTATAATACACAAGTTAATTCTGACGAAATAATAAAATTTGTTCGTAATAATTATGAAAACATTTATAATGTTCTTAAAAATTATGAAACAGATATTGAAGAATTAAAGGAAATTCAAAGTTTAAAAGAATTTGATCATGAGAAAGCATTTAAAATATTAATGCGAATATTACCGGAAATTACTAAGGAAGATAAATTTATAAAATATTATTTTAATTATAAATCTCCTGCTTCTATTGCTGAATTGTTTGATAATTTTAATAAATCATTGTTTTCAAAATTTGGTTACTTCGATATAATTTTAGGCGTGGAAGAAAAAACATCAGTATCTCCAATAATAAAAGAAATAACTATAAAAGACGGAAACGAACAGTTAAGTAATTTGATTGATATTTACGCTCAACTTCAAGATACATCAATTAAAGAATCAAGAGTAGGTTTACCAATGAGATTCAGAGATGTAGTAACAAAAAATGATTTATATGTTAACACTCTTTATAATATTTTATTTAAGAACTATATTAAAGCAACAAAAAATGTTTCTGTACAATCAGATGTTGGTGAAATTCCTATGTTGGTTTTTAATTCGAGAAGGGGTGTATTTGAAACATTTGACATTGTAAAAGATATAATTAAAGGATTTATGAAGCCAAGAGCAGAAGATAAAAAAGACCAACAAGAAGTAGAAAATCAACAGCAAGAATAACATACAATTTAAATAAAATAAAAACAAATTATGTCTTACGAATATCTTAACAAAATAAAATCACCGAAAATCATAGCCGAAGCTATGAAGTTATTCGGTATCAAAGAAATAAAAGGAAAGCAACATAATCCGGTTATTCTTGGATGGGCAAAAGAGTTAGGGGTTGATAAGATTTATAATGCTGACGAAATACCGTGGTGTGGTCTTTTTATGGCAGTAGTAGTAAAACGTGCAGGTTATGAGCCTGTTAAGAACTTTCTTTGGGCTTTATCCTGGAAATCATTTGGAACAGAACAAAAAACAGCAATGCTTGGGGATATTTTGGTGTTTAAAAGAGAAGGCGGGGGTCATGTAGGAATTTACGTAGGGGAAGATAAAGACTGCTATCACGTGTTAGGAGGAAATCAAGGGGATGCTGTTTCAATAGTAAGAATATTAAAATCACGGTGTGTTGCTATAAGAAGATGTCCGTGGAAGATAAAACAACCTGATACCGTTACCAGGATATTTTTATCTCCCACGGGAAATATCAGTACAAATGAAGCCTGAATATCCTTTTGTCAACTTTCTCTTTTCCTTTTATATTTTTAATATTTCTTTTTCTTTTTGGTTTCTTCCAGTGCTTCCTTCTGTCGTTCAATGACATTATATGTTTTTTTATGTTCCTTAGTATATCATATCTTATGGCACACGGTTTTCTTTTTTCTTCATTTTTTATCAATACATTCAGAGTATTTGTATCTTGCTGCTTTAATAGTTCTTTCATATTCTTCTTTTAATTTTCTTTTAAATTCTTCACTGCTTCTTTCAGCTTTCAGCATATTTCTGGCATCTTCTATTATCTTGTTGAAGGTGTTGTTTACTTCTTCTTCGTCCTGTGTCATTATTGCTTTTGTATCTTCATCACTCAATATAAGGTCAGGAGTTGGTTTATACTCAGGGATGTTATTACTGAAAAACTCTTCGTTTGATTTCAGGATTTCATTCATTATGTGGAAAGCCATTCTGAAAGTAGAGTTAAGAAATTCTATTTTCTCGCTGTCAGAAATTATATCTTCTTTGGTTATGACTATATCACCGTTTACACCGTATAACATTATAGGGAGAGAATAAATAAAGGTGTTTGGAACTTCGTTTTCATCTTTCAATATATGTTTTTCATCGGGTGGATTAAACAGGTTTTCTTCTACTTCTTTTACATTAAGCACCAAACCATCAGCGTTTAGTTTTTCCATTATACCATAGTATTTTTCTGCCAGTATAGATTTTATTATAATTATAGCATTGGAAGATATATTGAGAGCTAATTTTCTTATATCATTAAGTTTTTTGTTTACGGCTTCGTTGTTTTCCCATTCCATATTTTTAGTTTTCAGGTTTTACAATTTCAATTTTGTAGCGTGTATATTGTTTATTTTTTGGGTTGTATACTACTACGCTTCCGTTTTTATTTCCTGTATCGAGCAAATTCATTACATATTCGTTGGCAACAAAATAAGGTTCATTTCTTTTGATTCCTGAGAAGTCATTTATTATTTTTTCAGTTACCAGTGGCAGTAGTGATTTATATTTTTCAAACGCTTCAGGTTTTGGGTGTCTTGCTATGTTGTAATAGTCAAGTCTTGTTATTTTATATTTCCTGAATGAGTCACTTCCGGCTCTGCATTTAAAATGGTTACACAAAAGAACGTGTGCCTGTTTAAACACCAACAAATCATTTTTAAGTCTCATTCGTGGTTTTTGTTTTGATTTACATTCTGTTATTTCTTTTAGTATTTCTTTTGTATAAGCAAACTCTGCCGTAGTATCAACAATGTATTTAGTCCACTCTTCTATGTTTTTTGCTTCTATTTTTACAGATATTCCGTCGTTGCGTTCTATAAAAGTACTGAATGGTTTTTTTAGCTTTATTTCCAATGTGTTCATAGTGCTTATTTATTAAGTGTTTTGGTTTTCGGTTTCGTACTTATAGCAATGCTTACAAATGATTAACGGCGGAGCAGGAATAAGAGATGATATGGGGGCGTTCTCGATGTCTTCTACATCAATCTTCCATTTCATTACGTACATTTCATTTATATTATATTTAAATCTTCTGTCTTTTCTTAAAATAATATGTTTCGGATGTTGACATCTGTACATTTCAGGTGGTTTTACAGGTTTTTCTTCATCGTTTATAAATGTTATATTACTTTCCTTAAAAGGAACAGGTTTTTCATAATAACCACTTACCTCTAAAATATGCAAAAAATTCATATTTCTTTTTGCTTTTAGATATTTATTTCAGATATAGCAAATCTTTTATCTTCGTCAATATAAAAACTGTTAAAATATTTAATGTTGTATTTGTTTATATGTAAGAACTTTATTTCTTTACCATAATCTATATATTCAAAATGAAGTGCTTTCAGGTAGAACATTTTACTATAATCTGTTTTTAACGGCTTGTTTTCGTATTTACATTTATCTATGCAAAAATATTGTTCTTTCTTATCTTTTAATTTATAATATCTGTTAAATTTTGCGTGTTTTAATAGATCTTTCAGGTCTATAAAGTCAGGAGAATATTTGTAAAAGTTTGGTTTGTGGTAGATAACATTTTTGTATAATATCCCGTAATCTTTATTGTTTCCTTGTGTAAATATAACTATATCTGTTTTCTTGTTATAAAAAGAATTATGAAGATATATTTTAAAATCTTTTAACTCTTTATAACCGTAGTTAATCAAATTATGCTGGTCGGTGGCGTATAATAATCCTTTATAACTTTGTAATATAAAGAAGTCTTCTATATCGTTTAGTTCAAATTCAGGTAAAATAAATGTGTATTTCTCTTCTATAGTAACGTTTTCTATATTAACAGTTTTATAAAAGTCCAGTGCTTCTTTTTTTAAAACAGATGAAACTTTCTTAGGTTTTTCGAGTGTAAGGTTAATTGTAGTCATG
>Ga0308411_10003447_pt1 | contig 10533 bp, 10 predicted proteins | sample HotsprottomLayer_2_FD_203530 | JGI IMG/M metagenome (GOLD analysis project Ga0308411, IMG submission 203530) | Hot spring phototrophic mat microbial communities from Octopus Spring, Yellowstone National Park, Wyoming, United States -... | ecosystem: Environmental > Aquatic > Thermal springs >... | reverse complement strand
GGGCGGGGCGCCTACTCGCGGCTCAAGTTCGAGTCGGGCGGCCACCGCGTGCAACGGGTGCCGGCGACCGAGACGCAGGGACGGATCCACACCTCGGCGGCGACCGTCGCGGTGATGCCCGAGGCCGACGAGGTCGGCGAGGTGCAGCTCAATCCGGCGGAGCTGCGGATCGACACCTTCCGCGCCTCGGGCGCGGGCGGCCAGCACGTGAACAAGACCGATTCGGCGGTGCGCGTCACCCACCTGCCGACCGGCATCGTGGTCGAGTGCCAGGACGACCGCTCCCAGCACAAGAACCGGGCGCGCGCGCTCTCGCTGCTCGCCGCGCGCATCAAGGACCAGCAGTTGCGCGACCAGCAGGCGAAGGAGGCGGCCACGCGCAAGTCGCTGGTCGGCACCGGCGACCGCTCCGACCGGATCCGCACCTACAACTTCCCGCAGGGCCGGGTCACCGACCACCGGATCAACCTCACCCTGCACCGCATCGCCGACATCATGGACGGCGATCTCGACGAGCTGCTCGATCACCTGGCCGCCGAGCACCAGGCCGCGCAGCTCGCCCAGCTCGCCGCCTGATGCCGACGCTCGGGTCGCTGCTGGCCGCCTCGGCGCTCGCCCCGATCGACGCCCAGGCGCTCGCCGCGCATGCGCTCGGCATCTCGCGCGCGCGCCTGCTCGCCGACCTGAAGCGCCCGCTCGCCGAAGCGGAGGCGCGGCGCATCGAGCGGCTGTTCCACCGGCGTCGCGGCGGCGAGCCGGTCGCCTATCTCACCGGCGAGCGGGAGTTCTTCGGGCTGTCGCTCGTGGTGACGCCGGACGTCCTGATTCCGCGGCCGGAGACGGAGCTGCTGGTCGCGGTCGCGCTCGAGCTCGCGCCCGCCGGCGCGCGCGTGCTCGACCTCGGCACCGGGAGCGGCGCGGTGGCGATCGCGCTCGCCCACGAGGAGCCCGACATGGAAGTGGTCGCGGTCGATGCCTCGGCCGAGGCGCTGGCGATCGCGCGCGAGAACGCGCGGCGGCACGGCGCAACCATCCGGTTCGTCTGCGGGGACTGGTTTGCCGGGCTCGTGGGCGAGCGCTTCGACGTCGTGGCGGCGAACCCGCCCTACATCGCCGCCGGCGACGCTCACCTCGAGCAGGGCGACCTGCGCTTCGAGCCGCGCGCCGCCCTGGTCGGCGGTGCAGACGGTCTGGACGCGATCCGCGTGATCGTCGCCCGCGCGGGGCAGCATCTCGTCCCCGGCGGCTGGATCGTCTTCGAGCACGGCTACGACCAGGCGGAGCGCTGCCGCAGCCTGCTCGCGATGTACGGCTTTCGCGACGTCCAGACTTGGCCCGACCTCGCCGGCACGCCGCGAGTGACGGCCGGCCGACTGCGTTGACCGGCCGCCGCGCGCCGGCTAGAATTCAAACCTGACTGATTCTGTCAACTTTTGGATCCGGTCGAGTCTTCGGCCTGGATCGGATCCCCGTCCCTTGACCGTTTCCCCCGGGCCGACCTGGGAAGGAGTCGAAATGGATACGCAAGCGCGCATCAAAGCTGTCGTGACCAGCCATCCGGTCGTCTTGTTCATGAAGGGCACGCCGCACTTCCCGCAGTGCGGGTTCTCGGCCACCGCGGTGCAGATCCTGAACGCCTGCGGCGTCGAGGAGTTCCAGAGCGTGAACGTGCTCGAGGACCCCGAGATCCGCCAAGGCATCAAGGAATACGCGAACTGGCCGACCATTCCGCAGCTGTACGTGAACGGCGAGTTCGTCGGCGGCTCGGACATCATGCGCGAGATGTACGAGTCGGGGGAGCTGCAGAAGCTGCTCGCGACGCAGGCTGCTTAACGCACCGGCGGGCGCCGGCGCGGTCAGAGGCCGAATACGAGGCAGGTCGTCGTGCCGTACGCGTAGAGCTTGCCGTCGGCCCCGACGATCCGGCCCTCCGCAACGCCGATCGTCCGGCCGACGTGGATCACGCGGCCTTCGGCCCGCACCGGTCCGCTGTCGGCGGTCAGCGCGCGGACCAGGTTCACCTTCAGCTCCAGGGTGGTATAGCCCTGACCGGCGGCGAGCGTGGTCTGCACCGCGCACGCCATGCACGAGTCGAGGAGGGTGGACGCCCAGCCGCCGTGCACCGAACCGATCGGGTTGTAGTACTCGTGGCGCGGCTCACCCATGAACACCGCGTGGCCGCGGGTGGCCTCGACCAGGTGGAAGTTGAGCGCGTCGCTCATCGGGGCGTGCGGCAGCCGCCCTTCGGCGATGCCGCGCAGGAACTCGAGGCCGCTCATCGAGCGGATCGTGTCCACGGTGTTCGGGCCGGCCGGGCTCAGCCGGCTCGGTGCCGCGGCAAGCTGTGCGCGCCAGGCCTCGCGCGTCGACTCGGCTTTGCTCACTGCCCGCACCCGCGGGTCGCCGCCCGGTCGAGCAACCGTTCCATCATGCGCTCGGCCTGTGCCCGGTAGCCCTCGCCGAACAGGTTCAGGTGGTTGAGCACGTGATACAGGTTGTAGAGGACGCGCCGCAGCGCGTAGCCCTCCGGGATCGCGCGGACCTCGCGGTAGCCCTCGTAGAAGCTGTCGGGGAAACCGCCGAAGAGCTCGGTCATCGCGAGATCCGCCTCGGCGTCGCCATAGTAGACCGCCGGATCGAACACGACCGGGGTGCCGCCCTCCGCCAGAAAACCGGCGTTGCCGTGCCACAGGTCGCCGTGCAGCAGCGCCGGCGCGGGCGCGTGACCGGCGAGCAGCCGCGGCACCTCGGCGAGCAGGCGCTCGCCGAGCGCCAGCAGCCGTCCGCCGTGACCGCCGCGGGCGGCCGCGGCGAGCTGCGGGGCGATGCGCCGGTCGCGCCAGAACGCGGCCCAGGAATCGCTCCGCGCGTTCGGCTGCGGCGTGAGGCCGATGAAGTTGTCGCGCGGCCAGCCATAGCCCGGGCCGCGGTGGCCGTGCAGGCGGGCGAGTCGCCTGCCGAGCTCGCGATACGACGCGGTCGTCCCCTCGCCGAGGTCGAGGTGCTCGAGCACGAGGAAGGCGTGCTCGCCGCCCGCGCCCTGGGCCACCGCCTGCGGCACGCGCATGCCGGCGGCGCCGAGCGCGCGCAGGCCTTCGGCCTCGGCGGAGAAGCGGTCGGCGAATCGGGCGTCGTTCGTCTTGACGAAGTAGCACCGGCCGCCGCCTTCCATCGTGAACGCGTGGTCGATGCATCCCCCGCCGACGCCCGCGACCCGCGCCGCCCGGAACGGCGCGCCGGTGGCGCGCGCCACCGCCGTCTCGATCGCCGCCCGCAGCGCCGCGCCGATCACACCGCCGACAGCCGGTTGTTCGCCAGCGTCAGCCGGTCGACCAGGATCGACATGAACGCGCGATCGAAGCGGTGCTGGCAGGCGTCGGAGGCGTGAGCGAGATCCTCGCAGCGGATCGTGATCACGCGCGCCGGCGACAGCGCGACCACGTCGGCGCTGCGCTCGTTGGTCTGGCGCGAGAGGTACGACATCTCGCCGAAACACTCGCCGGCGTTGAGGATGTTGAGCAGCTTGTGGCGCTTGGTGACCTTCGCCTCGCCCGAGGCGAGGATGCAGAAGTAGTCGCCCGGGTCGCCCTCGCGCACCAGAACCTTGCCCGGCGCCGCGTCCTGCCACGAGCTGATCCGCAGCACTTCCCACAGCTCGGCGTCGGTGAACTCGCGGAAGAACTCCATCGCGCGCAGGGTGTTGAACTTCTCCGAGTCGGCGACCTGGTCGCTCGCGCGCCGCACGGTGTCCAGGCTGAGCGCCTCGGCGAGGTCGAACGAGAACTCGTCCCAGCTCTGGTAGCGGCGGTCGAGGTCCTTCTGCATCGCCCGGCGCACGATCGCGTCGACCTGCGGCGGGATCTCGCGCCGGTGGGTCGAGGCGAGCGCCGGCTCCACCGTCGTGATCTGGTACATCATGCTGAAGTTGTTGGTGGCGTTGAAGGGCAGCACGCCGGTGAGCAGCTGGTACATCACCACGCCGAGCGAGTAGATGTCGGTGCGGTGGTCGAGTGGCAGCTCCTTCACCTGCTCAGGCGACATGTAGGCCGGCGACCCGATTCCGGTCACCTGGGTGGTGTCGCCCGAGGTGGTGATCGCCGATCCGAAGTCGGTGATCTTGATGTCGGTGCCGCCGACGATCAGGATGTTCGCCGGCTTGATGTCGCGGTGCGTGACGCCGAGCTTGTGCGCGAAGTCGAGCGCCCGGGTGCACTTGAAGACGATCTCGAGGATCTTGTCGAGCGGCAGCAGGTTCTCCGGCACGCAGAACTGCTCGAGCGTGCCGCCGGGGACGTACTCGACCACGATGTAGGACATCCGGTCGCCCACCACGGCGTCGTAGATCTGCGCGATGTGCGGGTGCGAGAGCTTGCCCGCGAGCGACGCCTCGGTCACGAACAGCTTGCGGAACACCTTGCCGCCGTGCGGGTCGTTCAGCCGCTCCTGGTAGACGATCTTGACCGCCACGTCGCGCCCGGCGAACTCGTCATGGCACAGGTACACCTCGCTCGTGGCGCCGTCGCCGAGCTTGCGCAGCACCTGGTACTTGCCGATCCGTTCGAGGCCGGCGGGGGAGGCGAGGTCCATGGCCGGCCGAGTGTGGAACGAGGCCGCACCCGCTTCAAGGGCGGGCTGGGCGCCTACTTGGAAAGTTCCGCACGCGCGCGCAGGGCGGCGGCGCGGACCTGCTCGGGCGCGGTGCCCCCGGGATGCCGGCGGGCGGCGAGCGACCCTTCGACGGTGAGCGCCTCCCGGACGTCCTCAGCGATGACCGGGGCGAAGCCCTGCAGGACCGGGAGCGGCAGCTCGGCGAGGTCGCAGCCCCGCCGGTCGGCCTCGCGCACGGCGCGCGCCACCGCCTCGTGCGCGTCGCGGAACGGCATCCCCTTGCGCACCAGGTAATCGGCGAGATCGGTCGCGGTCGCGTAGCCCTCCCGGGCGGCCCGCAGCGTCGCGGCCGCGTCGAGCTCGATCCCGGGCACCAGCTCGGCGAAGATCGTCAGGGTGTCGACCAGCGTGTCGACGGTGTCGAACAGCGGCTCCTTGTCCTCCTGGTTGTCCTTGTTGTAGGCGAGCGGTTGCGCCTTCATCAGAGTGAGGAGCGCCATCAGGTGCCCGATCACGCGCGCAGTCTTGCCGCGCGCGAGCTCGGGCACGTCCGGGTTCTTCTTCTGCGGCATGATCGACGAACCGGTGCAGAACCGGTCGGGCAGCCGCACGAAGCCGAAGCGCGGGTTCATCCACAGGACGAGCTCCTCGCACAACCGCGACAGGTGCACCATCAGGATCGCCGCCGCCGCGCAGAACTCGATCGCGAAGTCGCGATCGGAGACGGCGTCGAGCGAGTTCGCGCAGAGGCCGTCGAACCCGAGCTCGCGCGCCACCCGGTCGCGGTCGATCGGGTAGGTGGTGCCGGCGAGCGCAGCCGCGCCGAGCGGCAGGAGGTTCGTTCGGCCGCGGCAGTCGGCGAGCCGGGCGCGGTCGCGCTTCAGCATCTCGTAATAGGCGAGCAGGTGGTGTCCGAAGGTGACCGGTTGCGCGACCTGCAGGTGGGTGAAGCCGGGCATCGGGGTGGCGGCGTGGCGCTCGGCGAGCTCGACGAGCGCGAGCTGCAGCCGCGCGGCCAGCGCGTCGATCGCGTCGATCGCCGCGCGCAGGTACAGCCGCACGTCGGTGGCGACCTGGTCGTTGCGCGACCGGGCGGTGTGCAGCCGTTTGCCGGCCTCGCCGACCAGCGCGGTGAGCCGGCGCTCGATGTTGAGGTGCACGTCCTCGGCGTCGATCGACCAGTCGAAGGTGCCGGCCCGGATCTCCGCGGCGATCGCGGCCATGCCACGCTCGATGTCCGCGCGGTCTTGCTCGGAGATCACCCCGCACGCGGCGAGCATCCGGGCGTGGGCGAGCGACGCCGCGATGTCGAACTCGGCCAGCCGCCGGTCGAAACCGACCGACGCGGTGTAGCGTTTCACCCGCTCGTCGACCGGCTCGGCGAAGCGGCCCGACCAGGCCGCGCTCGTGTGACCGTTTTCCTCGGGGCCCGGCATGGCGCCTTGTCAATCCCGCGGGGTGGGTTGAGAATCGTCCGCAAAACAACGCGTTATCGCGTTGCTCGGGCACAATGGATCGGGTGGCAATCTTAAGCCAAAACGGCGTCCCGGACGCGCTGCCGGACTTCCGCAACCTGGGCGTCGCGGCGCGCATTCTCGTGATCGTCAACTTGGCCGCTTTCGTCGCCGCGGCGATCAAGGCGAGCACGCTCCCCCAGCTCGCCGACGAGTTCCTCGAGATCGCGCTCGTCGTCGAGCCGGTGCTGCTCGCGAGCCTCGCGCTGCTCTGGACCGCGAGCCCGCTGCTCGCGCGGCTGCCCTACCTCGTCGGTCTCGCGATCGTGAGCGTGGCGGTGCTCTGGCTCACCGCCGGCGCGCAGTTCGTTCGTGCCCGGGTGGACGCCGAGCCGCTGCAGATCATCCGCTCGGGCAGTTTCGCGCTGCTGCTCACCGCGCTCCTGGCGGGCTACTTTCACCTGCGCAACCGCGCTTTCTCGCCGGCGCTCGCCGAGGCCCGGCTGCAGGCGCTGCAGGCGCGCATCCGCCCGCACTTCCTGTTCAACACCCTGAACGCGGTGCTGTCGCTCGTGCGCAAGGACCCGCGGCGCGCCGAAGGGGCGATCGAGGATCTCGCCGAGCTCTACCGGATGGTCATGGCCGACGCGAAGAACCTCACCACGCTCGCGCGCGAGCTCGACCTGACGCGGCAGTATCTCAACCTCGAGCAGCTGCGGCTCGGCCCCCGCCTGGCGGTGGACTGGCAAATCGACGATGCGCCGCGCGACGCGCTGGTGCCGCCGCTGCTGCTGCAGCCGCTGGTGGAGAACGCCGTCTATCACGGGGTCGAGCCCGGCGCCGGCCCTGGGCGGATCGAGATCGCGATTCGGCGCGAGCGCGACAAGGTGCACATCCGGCTCGCCAACCCGTACCACGTCGAGCACCAGCACCGGCAGGGCAACCGCATCGCGCTCGCCAACATCCGCGAGCGCCTCGCGCTGCACTTCGACGTGGAGGCGACGATGCAAAGCGGCGTGAACGGCGCGAGCTACGAGATCCGCATGGTGATGCCCTACCGGCGCAGCGGCACCGCGCCGGCCGGCGAGCGGGCCGCCGCATGAGCGCGCCCGGTCCCGGGTCGTCCGCCGCGCCGCTGCGGGTGTTCCTGGTCGACGACGAGGCGCCGGCGCGCGAGCGCATGCGCGAGGTGCTCGCCGACCTCGCCAGCGAGCTGCCGAACACGGTCGTCGGCGAGGCATCGAACGGGCACGAGGCGCTGCTCGGACTGCCCGCGCGTCCGGCCGACGTGGTGCTGGTGGACATCCACATGCCGCAGATGGGCGGAATCGAGTTCGCGCGCCACCTCGCGGCGCTCGAGCACCCGCCGGCGGTGGTGTTCGTCACCGCGCACGACCAGTACGCGATCGAGGCATTCGAGGTGAACGCGCTCGACTATCTGCTGAAGCCGGTGCGCGCGGCGCGGCTCGCCGCCGCGCTCGCGAAGGCGCGCGCCGCTGGCGGCGTGCGCCGCGACGCGGTAGACCGCGCCGCGGCCCAGTCCGGCCAGGTCCCGCGGCGCTTCTTCTCGGTCACCGAGCGCGGGCGGATCCTGCTCGTGCCGGTGTCCGACGTCATCTACCTCAAGGCGGAGCTGAAATACGTGACCGCGCACACCGCCGCCAAGGATCACCTGCTCGAGGAGGCACTCACCAGCCTCGAGCAGGAGTTCGGCGGCGCGTTCGTGCGCATCCATCGCTCCTGCCTGGTGGCGCGCCAGCGCATCCGCGGCTTCGAGCGCATCACCGACCAGGACGGCGAGGGCGCTGGCTGGGCGGTGATCCTCGACGGCAGCGCCGAGCGGCTCCCGGTGAGCCGGCGCCAGTGGCCGCTGGTGAAGGGCCTCGCAGTCGGATAGCGGCGGGCGCGCACCGCGCGGGCCGCGTGCTAGACTCGATCGCATCCCCGCGTGCGGCGGGTGCCCGGCCGCGCCAAGATCTTGAACGTTCCGCAGAGCATCGTTATCGCATCGCGCGTCTCGCGGCTCGCCATGTGGCAGGCCGAGCACGTGCGAGACGCTCTCGCTCGACTGTACCCGGCCACGCGCGTCGAGATCCTCGCGATGAGCACGCGCGGCGACGAGATCCTGGACCGCTCGCTCGCCAAGATCGGCGGCAAGGGGCTGTTCGTGAAGGAGCTCGAGAACGCGCTCGCCGACGGGCGCGCGGACATCGCGGTGCACTCGGCGAAGGACGTGCCGATGAGGCTGCCCGACGGTTTCGTCCTGGCCGCGATCATGCAGCGCGAGGACCCGCGCGATGCCCTCGTGTCGGCAGACTGCGAGCGCCTCGCCGAGCTCCCGCCGGGGAGCGTGGTCGGAACCTCCAGCCTGCGACGGGAGGCACAGATCCGCGGCCGCCATCCGAAGCTCGTGGTGCAGCCGCTGCGCGGCAACGTCGAGACCCGGCTCGCGAAGCTCGACCGCGGCGACTTCGCTGCGATCGTGCTCGCGGTCGCGGGCTTGCGGCGTCTCGGGTTGGGCGATCGGATCCGCGCGGCGCTCGCGCCCGACGAGAGCCTGCCGGCGGTCGGGCAGGGCGCGCTCGCGATCGAATGCCGCGCCGATCGGCCCGATGTCGCGGCGGCGCTCGCGCCGCTCGATCACGCCGAGACCGCCGCATGCGTGCGCGCCGAACGGGCGGTGAGCCGGGCCCTCGACGGCAGCTGCACCGTGCCGCTCGCGGCGTACGCCGAGATCGACGGCGGCGAGCTGCGCCTGCGCGGGCTGGTGGCCATGCCGGACGGCAGCCGGTTCGCCCGGGGCGAGGTGCGCGGCCCCGCGAGCGATCCCGAGGGCGTCGGCGCCCGGCTCGCCGAGCGCCTGCGCGAGCAGGGCGCCGAGGGCATCCTCCGCGCGCTCGCATGAGCGCGCCGGCGCGCGGCCGACTGGCCGGGCGGCGCATCCTGGTCACCCGCCCGGCCGGCCAGGGCGAGCGGCTCGCCGAGTTGATCCGCGCCGCGGGCGGCGAGCCGATCGTGTTCCCGGTGCTCGAGATCCGCGAGCCGGCCGACCCGGCCGCGCTCGACGCGGCGGTCGAGCGTCTGGACGAGTTCACGCTGGCGGTCTTCGTCAGCCTGAACGCGGTGGAACGAGCGATGCGCGCGGTCGAAGCGCGGCGGCGCTGGCCGGCCCGGCTGCGCGCGGCCGCGATCGGCGAATCGACGGCGCTTGCGCTCCGCCGGCATGGCGTGACCGACGTCATCGTGCCGCACGGACGCTCCGACAGCGAAGCGCTGCTCGAGCACCCGGCGCTGCAGGCGGTGGCCGGCTGGCGGGTCGTGGTGTTCCGTGGCGACGGCGGACGCGAGCTGCTCGGCGACACGCTCGCCGCGCGTGGCGCGCGGGTCGAGTACGTCGCCTGCTACCGTCGGATCCGCCCCGAGCTCGATCCCGCCCCGGTGATCGGTCGATGGCAGCGGGGCGAGATCGACGCGGTGACGGTCACCTCGAGCGAGGGGCTGCGCAACCTGTTCGAGATGCTCGGCCCGGACGGGCGCGCGCTCCTGCGCCGGACGCCGCTCTTCGCCCCGCACGTGCGGATCGCGCAGTCGGCGCGCGCGCTCGGCTGCGAGCGGGTCGTCGAGACCGCTCCCGCCGACGCCGGGCTGTGCGCCGGTCTGGTCGCCTTTTGGGACAATAGCGCGCCTCCGGCCGGCTCCCGATGAGCGACGTTCCGCCGCTGTCCGCGATGACCCCCGCCCGTGACCGGGCGCGGGACTGGGTACGGCCGACGGTCGTCGCGCTCGCGATCGCCCTCGGACTGCTCGCGTGGGCGTGGTACGACCTGCGCGCGCAGCTCGCCGCGGTGCGCGAGGAGACCGCGCAGCGGCTGCGCGAGACCGGCGGCGAGGCGCGCGAGGCCACCGTCGTCGCGCGCGAAGCGCAGGAAGCGGTGCGCGAACTGCAGGCGCGGATCGGCGCGCTCGACGCCCGCCTGCTCGAGGCGCAGAGCCAGCAGCTCGCGCTCGAATCGCTCTACCTCGAGCTGTCGCGCAGCCGCGACGACTGGCTGCTCGCCGAGGTGGAGCAGACGATCGCGATCGCCGCCCAGCAGCTGCAGCTCGCCGGCAACGTGCGCGCCGCGCTCGTCGCCCTGCAGACCGCGGACGCCCGCCTCGCCCGCTCCGACCGGCCGCAGTTCCTCGCCCTGCGCAAGGCCCTCGCGCGCGACATCGAGCGCCTCAAGGCGGCCCCGGACGTGGACGTCGCCGGGATGACGGTGCGCCTCGATCAGGTGATCGCGGCGATCGACCAGCTGCCGCTGCTCGCCGACGGCCGTCCGCCGGCGGATGCTCGGCCGGCCGAGGCCGCGCCGCCGGAGGGCTGGTGGCCGCGGTTGCGGCATGCGGTCTGGGACGAATTCCGCGCGCTCGTGCGAGTGCAGCGTCTGGACGCCTCCGACCTGTCGCTCATCGCGCCGGAGAGCCGCTA
>Ga0308411_10003446_pt1 | contig 10534 bp, 7 predicted proteins | sample HotsprottomLayer_2_FD_203530 | JGI IMG/M metagenome (GOLD analysis project Ga0308411, IMG submission 203530) | Hot spring phototrophic mat microbial communities from Octopus Spring, Yellowstone National Park, Wyoming, United States -... | ecosystem: Environmental > Aquatic > Thermal springs >... | reverse complement strand
GGAGTTCCAGGCGGCCACGTTCGAGTTCGAGTCCTTCACCGCCACGTGGGAGCACCGGCTCTTCGGCGGCAATCCGCACGAGCGGGGCGAAAACGTGGGCTGCTACTTCTACGGCACCGAGGGCGTGTTCCACATGGGCTGGCAGAGCGGCTGGACGTTTTACCCGCGCGACAAGAGCAAACCGGTGATCCGCGAGCCGGCGCAGTTGCACGAGCCGGACCAGCAGAACATCCGCGAACTGTGGGCAGACTTCATGGCGGCCATCCGCCACAACGCCCGGCCGGTGTGCGACATCGAGATCGCCCACCGCTCGACGGTGATGAGCCTGCTGGGAATGATCTCGCTCAAGACCGGCCGCTCGGTGCAGTGGGACGGCCGCCACGAGGTCATCGTGGGCGACCCCTTCGCCAACGGCCTGCTCCGCCGCGAGTACCGGCCGGGCTACAAGTACCCCGAGGTGCTCTGAGCCCGCGGCACGCGTCCGGGCTAGTGCTCGGCGTGTTCCTCGGCGGAGGCGTTGTCCGGCTCGGATTCGATCTCGTCGCGCACGCGCCGGGGCAGGCGCGGCCGGATGAATCCGTACAGGAGGTAGGCGGTAAAAATTACGGGCAGCACCAGCGGCAGAATCTTCCCCCGCAACACCAGCAGCAGCCCCAGGAACAACAGGGCGCCGGCCAGTTTGGCAAACGGGCTGCGCGCGCGCAGGTGGAGCGCCTTGAAGGACGGGTAGCGCACCTCGCTGATCATCATGAACGAGAGAAACAGCATGATCACCGGCAGCGAGTACCGCCACAGGCCGAAGCGCAGTTCCCGCTCGTCCCACCACATGATGAACAGCGTCAGCGAGGCCACCAGCCCTGCCGCTGCCGGAATGGGAAAGCCCACAAATTCCCCGCTCCCGCCCCCGCCCGCCTGGGCCAGGCAGTTGAACCGCGCCAGCCGCAGCGCCCCGCAGATGAGGTAAATCGAGGCGATGAACCACCCGATCTCCTGGTGGTTCACAAACACGTCCTTCAACACGATCCGGTGCACCAGAAACGCCGGCGCGACGCCGAACGAAATCAGGTCCGCCAACGAATCGAACTCGCGCCCGAACGGGCTTTCCGCCCCGCCCCAGCGGGCCACCCGGCCGTCCAGCAGGTCAAAGATGCAGGCCAGCAGGATGAAGAACAGGGCCTCGCGGATTTTCGAGAAGTCCCCGGCCTCGAGGTTCGCCTCCACAATCCGGGTCAGCGCCACGAACCCGCAGACCAGGTTCCCGCCGGTCATCAGGTTGGGCAGGAGATAAATCCGGAGCCGGGAAGGCTCGGCGGCCGGTTCGACGGGCGCTTTCATGGCCTTAACTCCGACGGGCAATGATGGTCTCCCCGGCCCGCACCCGCGCACCCAGCGGCACCACCACCCGGGCGGTGAGCGGCACCAGGAGCTCCACCCGCGAGCCGAATTGAATGAGGCTGATCCGCTCTCCGCGGGCCACGACCTCGCCCACGGCCACCCACGGCACGATGCGGCGGGCGATCAGGCCCGCGATCAGCCGCACGCCGATGCGCTCGCCCGGGCACTCCGTGGAGGCGAAGCCCAGAAAGAGGTTTTCGTTGTGCTCGGCCGAATCGGTCCGCAACGCGTTCACAAACTGGCCGCGCGTGTACCGGCTGAACGCCACCTCCCCCGCCACGGGTGCCCGCTGCACGTGGACGTCCAGGACGGACAGAAAGATTGAGACTCGCCGGCAGCGCCCTTGCACAAACAGCGGCTCGTCCACCTCGTCAATCAAATCCACCCGCCCGTGCGCCGGGGCCACGATCGCGTCAGGCTCCGCCGGCACCCGGGCCTCCGGGTCGCGGAAGAAGTAGAAGCAGAACAGACCGAAGACGACCCACAGGGCGATCAGGCCGCTGGCGGCATAGACCACAAAGCGCGCCAGCCACTGGGCAAGCATCCCCCCAAACAGCAGCAGGAGCAGAAAGAACATGCTCCAATAGACCAGCCGGAAGGCGGCCTGCCGGGCGCGACCCGCGTTCTTCATGGCCCCATCCTACCCGGCGGGCGCGTCAGGAAAAGCCGGAAACCGCGCGCCGGTCCGCCGCGCGGAGCGCCGGTTCAGACCGGCGCGGCCGGGACTTCCTCGATGGCCGCCTTGCTTTCCAGCAAGTCCAGCACCTTCGAGTTGAGCAGTTGCTGGTGCAACTCGGCCAGTTCGCCGGACTCGCGCATGTCCTTGACCAGCTTCTCCGGCCGCTCGCGCCGCTGGGCGGCCAGGTACAAAATCTGGCGCGAGAGCTCCTCCTGGGTGACGGTGATCTTCTCCGCCTCGGCAATCCGGCGGAGCAGGAAGGTGATCTTGAGCCGGTCGCGGGCGCTGTGGCTGGCCGCCGAGTAAATCTCCTCCTTCTTGCTGTCAATGGCCTCCTTGGGCACGCCCCGGTCGGCGTTGGCCTTGACGATGTCATACACCGCGCCGCGGGTCTCGGCCTCGAGAAGGGATTCGGGCAGGTCGAACTGCACCCGGCCCAGCAGCGTGGCCAGGAGTTGATTGCGGGTGTCCCGTTTGATTTTGCTGCGCAGCTCGTTCTCGAGGTCCTGCCGCACGCCGGCGCGGAGCTTTTCGAGGTTCTCGGCGCCGTAGGCCCGGGCCAGCGCGTCATCCACGGGCGGCAACCGCTTTTCTTTGACGAGCACCACTTCCACGTCGAAGACCCCGATCTTCCCGGCCAGCTCGCGGGTCACGAAGTCGGCCGGGAAAGTCACCGTGACGGTGCGCCGTTCGCCCTTGGCCGCGCCCAGGAGCTGATCCGTGAAGCCCGGGATGAAATGCTCGGTCTGCATGTGCAGCCAGAATTCCTTCTGGGCGGCCAGCCCGCGGGCGGTGGGGGCCAGGTCGGTGATGGGCCGGCCTTCACAGGTGCCGGTGTAGTTGACCACGGCGTAGTCGCCGGGCTGCAACGGCCGGTCCACTTCCACAAATTCCGCGCGCTGCTCCCGCAGCACGTCCAGCGCCCGGGCCACGTCCTCTTCGGTCACCTCGCGTTTTTCCCGCCGGACCGGCAGGCCGGTGTAATCGGGCAACGCGAACTGGGGCTCCACCTCGATCGTGGCCGTGTACACCATCGGCTGGCCCGGACCGAACTGCACCTCCTCGATTTGCGGCGCGGTCACGGGGGTCAACTTGTGTTCCTCGAGCGCCTGGCGGTAGCTCTCGTTCAGCAGCTTGCGCTTGGCTTCCTCGGCAATCTGCTCGCCAAACTGCCGCGCGACCAGGTGCGCGGGCGCCTTGCCCGGACGGAAGCCCGGAAGGCGCACCTGGCGGACAAATTCAGCGCGCGTCTCCGCCAGGGCGCGGTCCACGGCGGCCGCCTCAAGTTCCACCCGCACAAGTTTCTTGCACGGGCCGACATCTTGGATAGTGGTGCTCACGTAAAAGTCTCTGCGGCTCCCCTTGGCGCGGCATTGCTGCACCCCGCACCCGGGCAAACCGGAAGCGCAACAGCCTAAAAACGCGGTTACCTCGCGTCAAGCTCCGCGGCGGATTAACCAAACATCACTCGGGCAGGGCGGTGTGAACCGGAGGACGGCGCGCCACTTGCCTTCAAGCCCGGAGTCGGCTTGAGAAATGCCACCTATCCAGTGCTCGCCGCCCAACGGGGGTAGGCTCCGCGTACGAACGCGCCCGCTCCCAACTCGCAGAACCCACGCGCGGCGCGAGGTGGCGTCACTCAGGACGGGCGAAGCGCGGCGGGAATCGCCGGTTTTGCGGCGACTCAGGCGTTCCAGGCGTAGGTCGCCGGCGCAACCTTCTTGATTTCCCTGATGGTCCGGCCCGTGGCGTTGAACCAAACGTAAATGCGCTGCGGCTTGAGCCCGAGCTTGGCCGCAATCTCGCGCACGGTGATGCCGGACTTGCCCGCGCCCTGGAGCAGGGCAATCACCTTTTCCTTGAGCTTGCCGGGACGCCGACGCCGTGCAGGCACCGCCTCCGCGGCGGCGGGCTTGGCCGGCGCCGCAGGCGCGGCCGGTGGCGGCGCTTTCAAAACCGGCCTACCCGGACGCCGACCCGGTTTGGAGCGTGCCGGCTTGGCAGGAGCAGGAGCGGGCACCGACTCGAACGAAGAGAGTCGGGCGTCAATCTTTGCCACTTGCGCCAGCAGGGCTTCCTTCTCTTTGAGCAGTTGCGCTATGACCTTGAGGTCCGCCGAAGTCAGTTGTGACAGATTCATGCGGCGACAACATAGCGCCCCCGAGCAAACTGATGCAAGTTTTATTTAAGCCGCCGCGCCTTTGAGACAAGAGAAACATGTCTGTTGCTCCGGCAGCAGGTCCGGGGCGCGCTCTGGTTTCACGGCGCCGCGCCTTCCCTGAGATGGCCGGGGCGGCTCAAAACACCGGCGGCGCGTTGGTCTGGCCCAGATAGATTATCAGCCCGCCCGGGCCGCCCGGACCGCCGCTGTTCAGGAGGTAACCGGCATCCAGCGCCTTGTCTATCCGGAGCTTGGACTCTTCCAAGTGCGCGCGGGAGTAGGCGTCCAGGCCGGAGGCCTCGAGGGCTTTGGCCAATCGGCCGCTCAACTGCCGCAGGTGCATGAGGGCCAGGTTGGCGATGGGCTTGTGGGCGGCCACGCTCCACGCACTGGGCATGCTCAGGTCTATGAGGCGCTCGAGATACTCGCGCTGCAGGTTGCGGCGCAGGCTCGAGATCATCGGCGCCCGTTCGGTATAGTTGGCGGGCGGGCGGTCCAGCTCCGACCATATCTCGCCCTCGATCGTGCGCAGGAGTTCGGGCAGGGTGATCATGTCTTCGCCGCTCGGGGTCATGAACTCGTTGTCGTACACCCGCCCCAGCGTGCCGGGGTTCATGAGCCGGGTGAGCACCAGGGCCTGCACCCCGAGGATGCGGTCATGGATGGGCCAGGTGGGGTCTTCGAAAATCACCTCCAGGCTGTCCCACCACTTGTCAACGGTCATGCGCCGGAGCAGTTCGGGCGTCAGTCCGTAAGCCTCGTCCCGGAAGGCGTGCTCGAGCACAAAGCGCAGGGCCTCGCGTTGGTCCTGCACGGGCACCACGGTGATGGGCGCGCGATTGCCGGGGTCGCCTTTTTTGTCGCGGTTGACAAACGCGCCGCCCAACCAGCCGGACATCATGGCCACCGCCCGGGTTTGCAACCCGAGGGTCAACTCGTAGCCGTAGCGGGCGCGCGCCCAGCTCTGGCCTTGCTTGACGAATTTCTCGATCAGGCGCTCGCGGTGGAAGCGGGCCAGCTCCATTTGTTTGCGGGCGTAAGCCAGCGGGTTGGCCGCGAAGTCATACCGGCGGGCCAACGGGTCCGGGCCCATGGTGTCTTCGTCGGTGGCATAGGTCAGCTCGGGCTGGGAGGCCTTGCTGAGGATGGCCTTGAGGGCTTCGGGTTTGTCCGCGAAGCTGTAGCCGTACTCGATGGCCCAGTAATCGTAGGGCCCGATCTCGATCATGCCGTAATCCCCCTGTTTGTCCTTGTCCTGCCAGTCGTAAATGTTGATCGGCAGATAGTCCATGACCGAGCCGGCGAAGGGCTTCTTGCCCTTGAACTCCGAGCTGTTGATCTGCTCGAGGGTATAGAGGCTCGAGGCGCGGAAGTTGTGTCGCAGACCGAGGGTGTGGCCCACCTCGTGCGCCACCAGGTCCGCCACCAGCGGGCCAATGAACCACTCAGGCACGCCGTCCAACTGGGTGTCCTTGGGCTCCTCCTTCTTGGACTCGTCCTTCTTGTCGCCGTCCTTCTTCTCGCCCTCACCCTCGGCGGCCGTGAGCGTCTCGCGGACCAGGTCCAGCGTGGCGCGCATCACGGCCAGATCAAGCGCGCGGCAGTCCGCGGCGCGGCACAGGCCGTTGAACTGGCTGGTGCGGCCGACCAGGCCGTCAAACTCGTTGCTGCCGGCCAGGGGCGCGCCGGCGGCCACTGCCGGATGCCCGCCGTAAAGTTGCGGCCCGCGCTGGAAGATTTGCGCGACAAGCAGGTCGCGGTTGGCCGGCGGCGCCAGGCGCACGCGCGGGTCCCACTGGGGCCGGGTTTGCAACCAGGCCAGCGCGGTGGGGCTGAGGCCCTCGAGGGCGAACTGCGGGATGGTCTCGTTGAACTGCCGCCAGTAGTGCCGAATCCAGCCGTCGGTCAGGATGATGTCCGCGTCGAGGATCTGCCCGGTCAACGGGTCCACGCGGCTGGGGCCGATGGCGGTGCCGACGTTGTTGTTGAGCCAGCGGATGAAATTGTAGCGCACGTCCTCGGGGTCCTTCTCCATGTGCGCGCCCGTGGCGGCGTCCTGGTAATAGACCTCGATGGCGTTGGCGAGGCCGACCTTTTCGAAGGCCTTGTTCCACATCAGCACGCCCTCGCGCACCCACCGGCGGTAGCGGATGGGCGTGGTGTGCTCGATGTAAAAGACGATCGGGTTCTTGGGCGGACTGACCTTGAGATTGGGGTCGGCCTTCTCGAGGTGCCAGCGGTTGATGTACCGCACCTTGCTTTCCTCGGCCTGGTACTTGCCCAGGTCGGTGAAGGCGGTGGTGAAATAGCCCACCCGCTCGTCGGCCGGGCGGGGCTTGTAGGCCGGGTTGGGCGCGATCTCGCTGATCGAGTAATGCAGCGTCTTGAGCACGCCGTCGCGCATGGGCAGCTCGAAGGCCAGCTCGACGTTCGCCGGAAATGCCTTGGCCGTCTTGATCGTGGCCAGTTGCGTGCGGGCGCCCTGGACCATCGGCCCGAAAAACTTCGAGGCTTCGCCCACCAGCAGGGCGCGCATGTCAATCACGGGCCCCCACCCGGGCACCAGCGCCAGGATGGGCACGTCCACGATCACCCGGTCGGTGAACAGCCGCTGCACGCTGGCCTTGGACTCGGCCTCGCCGGTCGAGCGCACGTCCAGGTTGGGCGCGCGCAACTCCAGGCGCTTGTCGTTGCGCACCCAGTACACGTAGAGGTCGCCCGCCTGCAACCCGGCGTAGCGCTCGCCGCTGGCCACGGTCAGGGCGATGAAGAACTTTTTCTGGGCGAACTTCTCCGGAAACACCGCCAGCATCTGGTGATCTTTCCGGCGCACCCAGATTTGGAAGAGGCTCGGGGCCTTGTCTATGGTCGAGATCACCTGCTCGTAGTCCTTGAGCACCTCGGTGTGCGGCGGGAAGTCCGGCTTGGGCGGCGCGGCGGCGTTGGTGGATTGCGGTGCGGCCGGCGGTGCCGGGTCGGCTCCCTGCGTCCGGCCCATCACCAGGCTCCCGGCCAACACCAGGCCGAAACAGTGAATCATCAAACGGGTCTGCATGAACCCCATCTTCTCCGCCCCGCCCGGGGGACAGGCAAGACGGAAAACGGGCGTTGAGCGCAGCGGCTTCCAGGCCCGCCGCCTTTGCCGTTGCGGGCGCGCGCGGGTTTGCCATAGTTGCCCCGTCCGGACTGCCGCCGGCGGGGAAGCGCATGATTTACCCGCCCCGGGGCAGGCCGGCCTTCGCGAGCCAGTGTAGCTCAGTGGCAGAGCAACGGTTTCGTAAACCGTAGGTCGTCGGTTCGACCCCGACCACTGGCTCCAGCACCCTCACCCGCCCGCACCGGCCGCGCCCGCCTCCACCGCCGCCCGCGCCGCCTCGTACACCCGCTGCAACGGCACGCCTGCCGCCGCGGCCGCCTGCCGGCACGCTTCATACTCGGGCGCCGCGTGCACCACCCGCCCGTCCAGCCAGCCCCGCTTCACGGTCACCGGCCCGAACGCCGTGTTCACCGTGACGAAGTCGCGCCGCAACTTGCGCCGCTCGGCCCGCGTGCGGCGCACGCCGAAGGCGCTGGTCTCGGTGAGCATCAACGCCGTCAAGCGGTCCGCCTCCGCCTCCGCGCACAACACGGTCAGCAACACCCCCGGACGGCCCTTCTTCATCTGCACGGGTGTGTGGAACACGTCCAGCGCCCCCGCGGCCAGGAGCCGTTCGGCCGCGTGGCCCAGGATTTCCGGCGCGGCGTCATCCAGGTTGGTCTCGAGCACCGCCACGGCGTCGCTCTCCCAATCGTGCGCCGCGGGCGCGGCGTCGGTCTCGCCCAACAGCACGCGGAGCACGTTGGGCCGGGTGTGATTTTCGCGCGTGCCCAGGCCGTAGCCAACGCGCTCGAGGCGGAAGTCGCTCAGCGGGCCGAACGCCTCGACCAGTTCCGCCAACAGCGCCGCCCCGGTGGGCGTGACCAACTCGTGCGGCTCGGCGCACTGGCTCACGGTGACACCGCGCGCGGCCAGGAGGGCCACCGTGGCCGGCGTAGGCACGGGGAACCGGCCATGCGCGCAACGCACCCAGCCGGTGCCCTCGACCACCGGCGAGGCCAGCACGCGCGGGCGGCCCAACTGCTCCAGCGCCAGACACGCGCCCACGATGTCCACGATCGAATCCACCGCGCCCACCTCATGGAAATGCACCCGCTCCGGGGGCTGGTCGTGAATGCGCCCCTCGGCCTCGGCCAGACGCCGGAACACCGCCGTGGCCGTGGTCTTCACCCAGGGCGACAGCGCGCTGCCGGCCAGTAGTTCCCGGATCGCGGCAAAATCCCGCGCGCCACCGGCGTCGTGAGTGGCCCCGAGTGCGTGGACGTGCTCGTGCCCGTGGACGTGTTCATGCTCGTGGACGTGTTCGTGCGCGTGCCCGTGCCCGACCCCCGGCACATTTTCGGCTTCGGCCGCAGACGCCGCGGCAGCGGCGTGCGGGTGCGCGTGGGAATGCTCGCGGGACCCCGGAGCTTCGAGATGCACCTCGAACTTTGTGCCGCTGATGCCCCCCCGCAGCCCGCGCGTGGCGTGCAGGTGGTAACCGCTCACGCCCAGCCCGGCCAGGTCGCGTTCCAGCCGGGCGAAATCCGCCCCCAAATCAAGCAGGGCGCCCACCAGCATGTCGCCGCTGATGCCGCTGAACAAATCCAGGTAGAGCGTCTTCATCGGGCAGGCGACGGGCGGCGCCGGGGCTGCGGGGTTGGGGGCGCGGCACTCGGCGCCGCGGCGGCGGCCGCGGCCGCCTCGGCGGCGAGGGCGTTGATCTGACTGGCGGCGTAACCGGCCCCGAAGCCGTTGTCAATGTTCACCACCGTCACGCCGCTGCCGCAACTGTTCAACATGCCCAGCAGGGCCGCCACGCCGCCGAAACTGGCGCCGTAGCCCACGCTGGTGGGCACCGCGATGACCGGGCGCGCCACCAACCCGGCCACCACGCTGGGCAGGGCACCCTCCATGCCGGCCACCACCACCAACACCCGCGCGCCCAGCACCAGATCGAGCCGCCCCAACAACCGGTGCAGCCCCGCCACGCCCACGTCGAAGAGCCGCTCGACGCGGTTGCCCATGAACTCCGCCGTCACCGCCGCCTCCTCGGCCACGGGCAGGTCGCTGGTGCCGGCGCAGAGCACGGCGATGTAGCCGGGCCGGCGCGGCAGCGACGCTTGTTCGAGCGTCAAGCACCGGGCCACCGGGTGATGCACCGCGTGGCGGAACCGCCGCCGCACCACGCGGGCCTGTTCGAGCGTGGCGCGGGTCACCAGCACGCGGCGATGCTCCGCAAAGACCCGCGCGGCGATGCCCGCCACCTGTTCGGGCGTCTTGCCCGCGCCGAACACCACTTCAGGGAAGCCCTGGCGCACCGCGCGGTGGGTGTCCACCCGCGCAAAACCCAGGTCGGCAAACGGCGCGGCCTGCAGTGCGCGCACCACGGCGTCCACCGTGGTTTCGCCCCGGCGCAGGCGCTCGAGCAGGTCGCGGGTCTCGGCCAGTGTCATGGCCCGCAGCGTGCCAGCCGCCAGGCCGGCCGGGAAGCCAGAAGCGCGCGCGTCGGGCCGCTTTTTTCAACCCCGGCCGGCCAACCCGGCCGCGGCGGCTGTGTCCGTGAAGAGCCAAGCGTCCGGGTGGGCCTGCAAAAACGACGCGGGGCAGCGGGCGTCCATCGGACCGGCCACCATCGCCCGCACCGCGGCGGCCTTGGCCGGGCCGTAGGCGAGCACCAACACGCGGCGCGCGGCCAGCAGTGTTTTCAGGCCCACCGTGGCGCCCTGCGCCGGGGCGTGCGCGCCGCCGAACCAGCGGCGGTTGGCCTCGACCGACTCGGGCTCGAGGTCCACCACGCGCGCGGTCGAGTCCGGCCCGCTGCCGGGTTCGTTGAAGCCCAGGTGGCCGTTGGTGCCCAGGCCGAGCACGGCCACGTCCAGCCCGCCGGCCTCGGCGATGGCCCGCTCATGCGTCGCGACGGCGGCGGCGGCCCGGGCGGGATCGGGGTCCAACGCGAAGAACTGCGCAGGCGGCACGCCCCAGGCCTCGGCCACGGTGCGGCGCAGGAGATTCGAGCAGGTGCGCGGTTCGTCCGCGGGCACGCCCACGTATTCGTCGAGCACGAAGATGCGCAGGTGGGCGAGATTGAGGCGGTGCGCGGCCACCAGCGCGTACACCGGCAGGGGGGTGTTGCCGCCGGCCACCAGCACGCGGCGGGTGTCAGGCGCGGTGAGCGTGCCGGCCAGGAGGTCGGCGGCGGCCTGGTTGGCCGCGGCGGGCG
>Ga0308411_10003445_pt1 | contig 10537 bp, 7 predicted proteins | sample HotsprottomLayer_2_FD_203530 | JGI IMG/M metagenome (GOLD analysis project Ga0308411, IMG submission 203530) | Hot spring phototrophic mat microbial communities from Octopus Spring, Yellowstone National Park, Wyoming, United States -... | ecosystem: Environmental > Aquatic > Thermal springs >... | reverse complement strand
CGAGCGAGCCACCGACTCGCGGGGCGGCGTCAATCCGAAGCGCTCCGCAAAATATCCGTAAAACTGCCGCCACGTGATCGGGCTTTCCTCGCCGACGTTATAGGCCTCGCCACGGGCCGCCTCCGCCGGGGCGTTCAGGGCTGCCACGATCGCCGCCACCACGTTATCCACATACACCATGTCGGCCGGCACATCCGGGTCGCCCAGCCACCGCAGCGTCCCACGAGCCATCGCCGGAATCGGCCGCTGGATGAAAATCCGCGAAAACGGGCCATACACGCGGGCCGGCCGCAAAATGACCGCCTCCAAGCCCCGACGTGCCGCCGCCGCCACCACCCGCTCCGCCGCCAGCTTGCTCTCTCCGTATTCCGACCCGCGGATCGGTGCCGGCGGCAGGCTCTCGTCGATCCGCCCGCGCAGCAGCAAATCATCGCCGTACACCGACATCGTGCTCAGGTGCACCACCCGCCGCACACCTGCCCGGCAAGCCGCCTCGACCAGCCGCCGCGTACCCCCCACCGTCACCGCGAAAATCTGCCGCCGCTGGCCCCACTCCGTGCCGATCGCGCAGTGCACCACCGCGTCACACCCCGCCACCAGCTCCGCCACCCGCCCGGGCTCTTTCAGGTCTCCCTGCACCAGCTCGACCGGCAGCCGGGCCAGCCGGGCGGCATTCCCCGGGTTGTGCACCAGCGCCCGCACCTCATACTCGCCCGACAAATGCAGCAGCTCAGCCACACGCGAGCCGATAAAGCCAGTCGCCCCCGTGACAAGAATCCTCTTTCGGGTGGTGGCTGTGGCGGGCGGAACCGACCCGGTCGCCTCGGCCGGCCGCGAAATGCCTTCCCAGACCCACGGCTCACTCAGTCGCCCGACGCGGGCGTAACACGCCTCGATCAGCGCCACCGTGGCCAGTGCCGACCGTCCGTCGCACAGCGGCCGCCGACCCTCGCGAATCGCCGCCAGCCAGTCGTCAATCTGCAACCGAAATGTGTCGTACCACGAAAGTTCTTCGTTACCTTCACCCTCCCAATGGGCGGTTAGCCGATACGCCCGCACGCCTGCCGGCCGTTCTGCCCGGCTGTCCACCGCTTCCGACTCAGCCATGACCTGTCCGGCCAGGGAGGCATCACGAAGCTGGCGGTCGTGCGGCAGCACCTCGATCTGGAACCGGTCGGTGAACGAAAACGTGAGCGTGCCCCGCTCGCACTGCACCTGGATGAAGTTGCCAAGCTGGCGGGTGCGGGCCAGTTCGACCGTGCCGGCGACCGGCTGCTGGCGGTGCCGCAGACGCAGTTCCAGTCGGCAATCGGCCTCGACGCCGCCCAGGCTGTTGTCGGCGTAGTCGATCAGTTCGGCCGGCCCATCGAACAGGAACAGCAACAGGTCCAGCACGTGCGAGCCATAGTCGATCAGCACGCCGCCGCCGGCCAGCTCGCGTCGCATGTTGCCCAGCGTGGCGGCCGCCCAGGCGTACATCCCTCCTCCTTCGGCGGTGAAGGCGACCGGCCGGCCGAACGTCTCCGCCTCGAGCAGTCCCTTCAGCAGGCGGATGCTGGGGAAGAACCGGCGGAAGAACCCAACGGCCAGCGTCACGCCCGCTTCGTCGGCGGCGTCGCACATGGCCTGGGCCTCGGCCAGCCGGGTGGCCATCGGCTTTTCGACCAGCACATGCACACCCTGCTTGAGCAGGGCGATGGCGGCCGGGGCATGGTGGGCGGGGGGCGTGGCGATGATGGCGGCGTCGATGGTGGCCGGCGGGATCTCGGCCAGGTCGGCGTACGTTTGCGGGACGCCGTAACCCTGGGCAAGCTGGGCGGCACGCTGGCGGTCGCGGTCGACCAGGGCGACGAGCTGGATTTGTTCGTGGCCGGCCAGGACGGGCAGGTGCATTTGCTGGGCGATGGCTCCGCAGCCGATCAGGGCCAGGCGCAGCGGCCGCGCGGCCGAGGGCGGTGCGACGAAATATGTATCGTCTGTCAGGACTTGGTCGAGCGGCGTGCTCATGCGACGAACCATCCGAGAGGAGGCATCTTTGACCGCAGAACAAGTTGCCGCAGGCTATATGTGGGTATAACGCCAATGGTCCGCATCAGCATCTTCGTTACACAGACCCCCGAAGTTGAACCAGACCGTCGCGATAGTTCCGCGACGAGCTTACACAAGTCCGTCATGTCTGACCAAGGAATGCCTGCTGCGCGCGACCATTTCAATTGATCGAGCGCCTTCCAAAATAGAGAATCCCCAAGACGGAGGGTGAGCTGATCGTCGCCAAGTATCCGCTCACCGATACTGCAAATTAGGCGATTAAAACCTGCCGTTCGCCGTAAAACAGTATTGGGATCGGCGCTCTGGCTGTTACTGTGTTTTCGGTAATATGCACCATAAAATGGAACAGGTTTAATCGGCGCTCCCGTGAGTGCAACGCGGAAACAAAACTCGAGGTCTTCGCCATACGATATCGTTTCGTCAAACCCGCCTACACGATCCACCAAGGTGCGCGGAAGGAGCCATGCGTGCGGTGGGCCCGGTGGTGAAAACACGGCTGCGGGCAACAGGGACGGCCATTCACAGAATTCCTTTCTCAGCGGCTGCCTGGGGTCATCGCGAAACCAAACGGCCCCCATCACGAGAAAACTTGTGCCATCAGCCGCTGCCGCAAGGTGGTGCAGCGCCTCGGGGTGGAGCAGGTCGTCGGCGTCGAGGAAGTGGAGGTAGTCGCCGCGGGCTTCGGCGATGCCGCGGTTGCGGGCGGCCGACTCCCCCTGGTTGGTCTGGCGTATGACGCGGACCGGCGGCCCGAACGACTCGGCAATCGCGGCCGAATCGTCGGTCGAGCCGTCGTCTACTATAATCATCTCCAGCGGCGGATAGGTCTGCGCCAGAACGGACTCGATCGTCTCGCGCAGATACTTCGCCCCGTTGTAACAGGGAGTGATGACGGAAATAGATGGCAGGGGCATCGTGTTGTGTGTTCTTATTTATGACGTGCGGGTGGGTCGTGCTGACTGCCGCGAAACCCCGTGCGGCCCTCTACCTCGCACCGGCATGTTATAATGCTGCGGTGGAAGCTGACGGAGTGCCCCTCGCCTTGTTTTTGGGTGATGCTACGGTCCGAATAATATCGGCCAGTGCATCGAGTCGCTGTTGCATATTGAAGTTGCTCGCGATGTGCTGCCGAGCGGTCTTGCCCAGCCGTCCGGCCAACGCCGGGTCCACGGCCAAAGCATACATCCGCTCGGCCATGCCGGGTACATCCCGTTCCGCCACGAGGTACCCGGTTTCTCCGTCCTGTACGACGTCCGGGATGCCGGCATGGCGCGTTGCAACCACGGGGAGACCAGTCGCCTGCGCCTCGAGGACGCCGACAGGCGTACCCTCGCAGTCGCCGTTCGACGCCTCAATCGAGTGTTGCACGAAGGCCCGCGCAGCGCGCATTTCGGCGGCTACAACGTCCGGTGCCTGCGCTCCGAGAAAGGCGACAGACCGTGCGATCCCCAGCCCAGCCGCGATTTGCTGGCAAACGCCCAGCAGTGGCCCCTCACCGATCAACCGCAGCCGCGCTTGCGGTTCACGCCGAACGACCTCGGCGAACGCGAGAAGCGTCAAATGCGGCGCTTTTTTCTCCACAAACCGCCCTACGGCCACAAAGACGGGGGGAGCACGTTCGGGCGCCGCACCCTGAAATTGCTCACAATCCACGCCATACGGGTTGTAATACACTTTGTTTGGATCGGCACCCAGCATGCGCAAACGCTCGCACATCGTTTTAGAGACGCCAACGACGGCCTGGCAGGTGGCAAACATTTTTCGGTACGATTCGCGGTGCTGCTCAAGCACATCCCGCACGCTCGCATCGTAACCGTGGAAGTGGACGATCAACGGGAGTGATAATCTCTGACAGACTTCCGCGACCAAAATGCCGGTGGGTCCATATTCGGCAAGGACCGCCTGGGCGCGTGCCCTGCGGATTGCCACACCGATCGCGTGGGTAATTTCCCAATCCCACGGCTTTCGCGTCACGATCCGGTAGAGTTTTCGGACGGCACGCGCCGGCAGGGACTGGGATGCCGCATGGCGATCACCGACACGCGGTTCATAAAGCGAGTGGATGACTGCGACAATGTTCGGCAGGCGTTCAATGTGAGCCCGTATGAACGTTTCGGATACAGCCGACAACGACGGAGTCACAATTGCTAGACGCGGACGGATAGGTTGTAGGTCGGTACCCGAAGGGGACCTCGACGTCTGAGTACGATACATATTTACGCTCCGCACGTATCCTATGCGATGCCACCACTGGTCGGCTCGGGAAAGCGCGGCAGCGCCTCTGTGCACAAGCTAACGACGTCCGTAGATTCGCTCCCTGAAACGACCGACTCGTAAACCGCGACGCTCCGCTTGGCCATCAATTCGCTGGTGAAGTGTGCCTCGTACGTCTGTCTGGCCAACGGGCGCCGCAGCATCGCGCCTCGAATGCCAATCTCCCCCACCACTGAGAGCGCATTTGTGATTTCTGTGCTGTCCTCGGGTGGAAAAACGACATTACATTCGCCAGCCCGTGCGACCTCGCCCAAGCCGCCGGCATCGGCTGCAATCACTGGGGTCCCGACACGCATCGCCTCCACCGCGACGAGGCCGAAACTTTCAAATCGTGAGGGGATGATCACCCAGTGGGACGACGCAATCATCGCGTCGCGATGCTCATCCGGGACCTTGCCCAGGAGCTCGATTCGGTCGCCAAACTCCTTTCGTAGCCGCTCCCACGATGATGCCAGTTGTGGATTGGCGCGCACGTAGGCCTCCAGGTCGCAGCCAACAAAGCGAAACCGCATGGACTTGTCGCGCTCCAGAGCTTCGGGTAGAGCCCGCAGAAGTAGGTCGGTGCCTTTTCGCGGCTCTGCGCGGCCAATGTACGAGACAACCAGCTCATCTTGCTGGGGAACCACCCCCGGCTGGGGAGCATCGTCTAGTCCATGCGGAATAACACAGACATTCCGAATGGATTCTGCGTACGTCTGGATCGCCACATCGCGCATGGCCCATGAATTGCTGATCACCGCCGACGCCACGTCGCATGTACGAGCTTCAAGCCACGTCATCCAGCCTGCCAAGTTGCCCATGCCACACCGCGCACCAGGCGTCGACAGACGCACGACAGCACGACCGTGGAGAAATTGCGAAAACGCGAGCAACCCCCGATAGTTCGGAGCCTCCACAATATCGAACCGCGATCCGTGGGTCTTTAGGAACTGCCGGACCTGAATCGCTTCTGCGACCAACCCTCCGGCCGCGAACGTGTGCGGTACACGCCACAAGTACGGGCAGCGAGCCATGCCGATTCGCGCACAAGCCAATGCTAGTGCCCGGCTTCCTCGCGTCGCCCATGTCCATATTGGCAGCGCAATGCTCTCGCCCCACCCGTGACGCTCTACCCGTTGCGGGTGAATGCCCGGACCCACTACCGTGACCTGGTGCCCCAGGCGATGCAGTGCCCCGGCGAGCGTCCCGACATAGGTGCCAATACCGCCCCGATGCCAAGGCGGGAGCTCGCAAGTTAAAAGACAGACATTTAGCATAGCTGCTATGAAACAGCTTCACAAAGAATTCTATACACAGACCGCGTGCCGAATAACGTCCTCCGGCCCGACCACCAAATCGACGTACGCCCCATCCGACTCCGCGTTTTCGCATCGACGTCTTATGTGGGCCAAAATGTCATCCAATCGTCCCACCTGATGGAGAACACCGTCTCCAATCACAAATACACGTCGACCCAATTGGTTCAAGTACTCAAAGAGAGTCCTTGGACATCCGCCAGCGCGTGCTATTCCAAACGGCCAAAACTCCATGACAATACAACACCGCGGCGACCGATCAAACGTGCGTTTTAGGCCAGAAATCACATGGGCCTCGAACCCCTGAACATCGAGTTTTATTAAATGGACCTCACGGATACCCAATGAGTCAAGCAGTTCGTCGCCCGCAATCATTGACACCTTTTGAATGGGTCTGGCGATCGTTGCGCCTTCAGACCACACCCGATGGTCTCCTAGGTTTGAGTCCGCACAAAATAAAGTCACTTCGCCAGTCTTGTCGCCCAGCGCCACGTTGAACACGTGCACATTCGAGAGACTGTTAATGTGAACGTTGCGTTGTAGCAGCGCGTAGTTGTAGTTGTTTGGCTCGACAGCGACAATCACGGCTGGTGATGGATTACTGTGTGCGGCCAGTAACGTGTAGTAACCAAAATGAGCACCAATGTCTAAGAAAACACCTCCTTGCGGCAACAGTGCCTGCACCACGCGGGTTTCGAGGGGCTCCCACACCCCGGCGGATCTGACCCCCGGCATGAAATGGATGGGTCAAATTCCCGTTAACAAACAGAGAACGCATGGCATTCATCTTATCCACAGATCACTCACCTCAGCCCATAGCTAGCCGCGCTCTAAATATTTTCACTTTGACCCATGTCTTAATATACCTCCACAGCCGTCCGGCGCTCGGTCTAAGAAGTAAGGCCCACCGCAATTGATTAAGCCGCCCCTCGAGAATTCCTTTTGCGTCGAGGTCCCACGCCGTTGTTTCCGCCGTGTCCGCCAAGCGTTCCCTCCATCCACTCTCATCCAGACATTGCTTCAGTCTCTCAGCATTCGCGCGTATCACCCAGAAAGTCTGCTCAATGTTGGTGCCCAGCACCCTGTGTTTACTAGTGTCGGCAGCATCGTGAATACGATACATTGCGAATGGCCGCTCCGTGCCCAATACCGGCCCCAACTGGCCAACGCGAAACCACATATCGAAATCTGCTGTATGGGTTAACAACGTGCAGAATCCCCCGACCCTCTCATAGCTGTCGCGCCGAACCACTACACCCGGAAACTGCCCGAGCTGTCTAATCGCCTGCCGCAACGTGAAATCATACACGATTCCCGTCTGGTCATTTGGTAACGGCCCATATAGCCCCATCCATCGATCCTTCTCGTCTATAATGACGACCTGTCCTACCACCATCACCGCATCGGGGTTGGATGCAATCAGTCGTCCGTACTCCTCGTAAAATCCCGGAAGCACCATGTCGTCGCCGTGCAAAATGTGAACCCATTCTCCTCGGGCCCGCTCAATGCACGTATTGAATGTCTGCGGAATCCCTCGATTAACCGGCTGCCGAAAGAATTCAACCCGTCCCCGGCCCAGTTCTGCTACGACCTTTTCTGGATCATCCTTAGTCGAACAATCATCGATCACCTCAATTTGCATCACCGCCGGGTCAAGCGCCTGAGGCAAAACGCTTGCAAGCGTGCGCCGTAAATAGTCGCCACAATTGTACGTTGGTATCATTATTGACCAGAACGGCCGCGGTCCGGTCGAACTCACGGGGAGGATTTTGGGACAGGCTTTCGCCAGGTCGCTCGCGCTAGGCGCAGGAGGCATCCACCATTTCATACACAGCCTGTGACTATCTCGCGATTCACGATCTTTCGGGCAATGATCATGGCGCGCCCGATCGCCTGGTCCATGTCATAGTATTTGTATTCGCCGAGTCGGCCACATATAATCACCCCGGGTTCCGCCGATAACATCCGCTTGTAGCCACGGGCTATTTCGTCGTTTTCCGCGCTCGGAAACGGGTACTCGTACTCGTCGGGCGACTCCGGGCTGTGCGGTACCTCAGTTGTCACAACGGTGCCGCGGATGCGCTCGGCGTACTCGCGCCGCATGATGTGCTTCCATTCAATTTGCCGTATCATCGGCCGCTCGTCTGGATAATTGACTTGTCCACATGGAAGTGCCCAGTCTGTATCGCTCAAGTATTCTACCGTCCGTTTTTGGCCCCGATACATCAACCGGCCTAGCTCCCAATTAAAGTATTCGTCGATCGGCCCGGTAAACACGGTCAGCTCTCTCGCGCGAAACAGGGTCCGATCAGCCAAGAAATCGAAGTTTAATACCACGGGTATTCCCTTAAGCATCTGCTGGACTAAGGAACTGTATCCATCTTGGGGTATTCCCTGATATTTGGCATTGGGCGTCAGATAGGGGTTATCATCGTGGCGTACATCAAAGCGCTTGCAAAGCTGCGCATCCAGCGTGGTAGGACATCGTCCCCATTGTTTTCGGGTGTAGTGCATGATAAAGCGGTCATAGATGGCTCTCGGCATTAACGACAATGCTGCTTCTTCGAAGTTGCGCGGGTTATCCGTCGGCATTTCCGGCGACCAGTTGTCACCGCACACGCGCCGAATATAGCTGGCCGCAATGGGCCAGTTTTCGTAGCCGCCGTCGACGTAGCTTTTGATAATGTGCTTGTAGGGATAAAACGTAGCGAAGCGGGTAACAAACTGCCAAATTGCGTCGGAGCTGGTGCGGAAAAGGTGTGGGCCGTATTTGTGGACGTGGATTCCGCTGGGGTGTTTATAATCGGCGACATTGCCTCCTATTTCACTGCGACGTTCGAGCACTAAAACAGACTTGCCCGCGTCGCAGAGTATGCGCGCAATTGTGCTACCAGTTAGACCAGAACCTACTATTACGAAGTCGAATTTTCGGGGCATTGCGAATACGATATGGTCCATTGGTAGTCGAACTGGAAATGGCCTGGTAGAGCGTATAATTGCCTACTTCCACCTTTGGGCCGTGGTAAGATTTCCAGGGTGATAGCTTCAGGAATCAGATCTCGACATGTCACGACGGTGATTCCCAGTTGGATTACATAGCGTCCCGGACATAAATAATTCGGCGAGACAGAAAATTCAAGTCGCGTCGTTCCCTTTCGAAAGGGAACGAGTGTTCCTTGGTCGTTTGTGGAGCACGTGAATAAGGATTGGTTTTCTAAGGTTTTAAGAGTCCAACCAGCTTCTCCTTCCATGTCTCGGGCGCTATATACGTCGATGACGACCTTGAAGGGCTCACCGACGCGGATGACGGATGTAAGTTCTCCGTGGCTGTTAAAAATTTGGATCTGAGTGAAATTTATTGATTTGTCGTGGACGGTGCGCCATGCATTCAAAAGATTTCTTGCCCCTTGGGGGTAAGCTGCGATGGGGGCAAGGTATTCCCGTGTGACGATGCTGGGATGTCCGACTTTTTCGATTTTTCCACTTTTTAGAAGAATGGTTGTACGTGCGAGTGAGTTGATGGCGGTCATATTGTGGCTTACTAAGAGCACCGTGCGGCCGTGGCCAGCGATGGTTTGCATCTTCCCCAGGCACTTCTGCTGGAACGCGGCGTCGCCCACCGCCAGCACCTCGTCCACAATCAAAATCTCCGGCTCCAGGTGCGCCGCCACCGCAAACGCCAGCCGCACGTACATCCCCGACGAATAGCGCTTCACCGGCGTGTCCAGAAAATCCTCGATCTCCGCAAACGCCACGATCTCGTCGAACTTCCGCTGAATCTCCCGCCGGCTCATCCCCAAAATGCTGCCGTTGAGGTAGATATTCTCCCGGCCGGTCAACTCCGGGTGAAAACCCGTCCCCACCTCCAGGAGGCTCCCCACCCGGCCCCGTAGCTCCACCCGGCCCGCCGTCGGCTCGGTGATCCGGCTCAAAATCTTCAGCAGCGTCGATTTGCCCGCCCCATTGCGGCCGATGATGCCCACCACCTCGCCCGGCTGCACCTCGAAACTGACATCCTTCAAGGCCCAGAAGTGGTCTCCCTCCAGGCGAGGGGTGGCGTCGAGGCGGCCTTCGGCCCCGTCGGTGCCCTGGGTGGCCCCGTTGGGCGACACGCCGGTGGCGGCTGGGGTGGTCGGGGGGCGACCGTTGGCCCGCCAGGCGGTTGCGGCCCGTGCGGCGGCCCGACACGCACTCCGCCAGGCGGCCTGGCCGGCCTCGCTGAGCGTTTCGCGGAGGGTGTGGTAGGCCTGCTTGCGCGTGCCGATGCGATACAGCTTACTCAGACCTTCGACGCGAATGGCAGGAGGCATAGGCGAAAAAGCGATCGTGAGGCGACGAACAGGGTGCGATCACAGGGTCTGGCGCGATCGTGCCGGGGTCGCGTGGACGCGGGAAGCTGCCGGGCACGGCCGCAGCCGGGCAGGGGCGCCAGGTTGCCGCGGCAGTGCGGGGTGCCGCAAAAGGGGCGGGTTGGCGGGATTGGGTGACCGGTTTAGGGGTTGTGGCGGCATTTGGGTGGATGGAAGGTTGTTTTGCAGTGGAGGCGGGTGCGGCCACGACAGAGCGTGGCAATCCAGGTGGAGGAACCTCCCGTTATTGGGCGAAGTGAGGCCAAAATCGATCCAATGGAAAAGGTTGTGCGATGCGGAGGATGCGGGCGATCGAGTCAGCAGGAAGTTCATGCTGCCAGGCACGATCCAGTTCCGCACCGCGTGGGACGATCGAGTAGTACCGGAAGCGTGGCCCCAACAGGTAACGAATCCATTCGGAGAAAGCGCGTGTCGGATGTCGGATCAGGCGGAGCGCTCGCTGCGCGACGGGCAGACCAAGCCAGGCACACAGCGCCGTATACGTGGTTTCCGGCTTTTGGATCAGGTCGCTATAGGTGACGACGCGCACCGCCGGGTCATCCATCCACT
>Ga0308411_10003443_pt1 | contig 10541 bp, 11 predicted proteins | sample HotsprottomLayer_2_FD_203530 | JGI IMG/M metagenome (GOLD analysis project Ga0308411, IMG submission 203530) | Hot spring phototrophic mat microbial communities from Octopus Spring, Yellowstone National Park, Wyoming, United States -... | ecosystem: Environmental > Aquatic > Thermal springs >... | reverse complement strand
GTCGGCGACCAGGCCGGCCCCCTTCGCGATCACGCGCGGTGCCGTGTCGCCGCTGCGGTAGGCAAGCGCCACGGCCGAAGGGTGCGAAGGCGGCGAATCACGCATCGCGTTCGATTGTCACTGCTGCATCGACGCCGGCCGCGGCCAGGGCGTCTTCGAGGCTCGAGCGCGTGCCCGCAAGGAGCTCGACCGCGCCGCGGGTCGCGCCCACGCCGATCGCGATCCGGCGGCCGGTCGCGCGGATCTCGGCCTCGACGCGACCGAGCGCGGCCAGCTCCACCGTGAGTGCCAGCCGCCAGGAGGGCTGCGCCGCCTGGCCGTCCGGGGCCGCTCGCTCCTGGGCGAACTCGATCGTGACCGGCTGTCCTGGCCACGCCTGCCCGCGCCACACGAAGCACGGATCGGCAAGTAGCGCAAGCTGCTGCGCAACCAACTCGCGCGCGGCGGGCGGCACCGCGAGCGCTTCGGCTTCGGCGTGGACGACCACCGCAAGGCGTGGCGCCTCGCCCGCGTCGGCCTCGGGGTCCCGCGTGCGCATCGTATGCTGCGGTGTGGCGCATGGGCGCGACTCGGAGCGCTGCGTGGGCGAGCGCGGCCGCGCGAGCGCAGCCTGCGGTTCGCGCGCGAGAGCCGCGGCCGGACGTGCGCCCTGCGCCCACTGGGCGACGTGAGCCTCATAGAAGAGCCCGCTCGTCTCGACCGCGTGGCGGAGCCGCGCCGCAGCCTGGGAGGGCCCCTTACCGCCGTCGTCGAGCGGCAGCGGATCGCGGATCGTCACTTCTCCGGCGCGCAGCGCGAGCGCGGCGACCGAGCGTGCGGCGGGTGTGAGCGCGGGCACTGCTCCGGGCTGCGCGGGCGGTGCGAAGGGCCGAGGGGAGGCCGAGTCCGGGGCCGGCGGCGTGCCTGCCGCGAACACCTCGGCCGGCACGTGCACCCGCGCGCCGGGCAACGTGGCGGCGGGCGCGGCGGCCGTGGCGTGCCCCGCCTGCGGCGCGACCGTCGCACGGCCGTCAGGCAGGCGCGGCATCCGCGTCGCGTCGAGCGGCTCGAGCTTGCTCGGCGCGGCCCCGGCTGTCGCGGCCGAGCGGGGCGAGGGGTGCGCCGGGAGGCTGGCTGGCGCGGGGTTCATCGGGCGTACTCGTCGATGCGACGGCGCGGGTCACGCTCCGTAGGAGGCCTGCGGTCCCGGGCAGGCGGTGCGCGAAGCGGATGCCGTGGCGCGTCGCGACGTACCGGGCGCGCCGGGCGCACCGGGTCCGACGGCGCCACGCCAGGAGCGGGTGGGCGGGCGGGCGTGGACACCGTGGCGGCGCGCCTCAACGGTAGGCGCGCTCCACTCGGCGTGCCGTTGCGGTCGCGGCGAGCAAGCGCTCGAGCCGAGCGAGCCATGGCTGGGTGAGGTCGCGAATCTCCGCGTCGTACGCAAGCACGGTGCGGATCAGGTCGTTGCGGCGACGGCGCTGGCACGCGTCGAGGTCCGCCGGGCCGAGCGCCGAGAGACGCGCGACCCGGCGGGCGCATTCGCGTTCCGCGGCGATCAGCCGGTCCCAGTCGGACGCGCGTGCAGCGGCGAGCATGTCAGCCGCGGCGGCGGCGATTGCCTCGTAGTGGGCGATGACGTCGGCGCTCATCGGCTTCGCTCAGGCGCCGGCGGCGAGGCGCAGGCTCGGGGCCGCCGGCCGCGGAGCGATGCCGTGCCATGCCTCGCGCAGCTCTCCGAGCAGGTGCGCGACTTCGGCGAAGGCTTCGGGCCGCCCCTGCGCGCTGCCGACGAGCAGGCGCGCCGAGATGTACTCGTAGAGGCTGTCCAGCTGCGCCGCCAGATCGCCGCCGGCAGCCCGGTCCAGGCTCGCGCGCAGCCCTTGCTCGACGATCTCGATCGCGCGCGAGACCGCCAGTCCCTTTGCCGCCACGTCGCCTGCCGCGAGCGCCTCGCGGGCGCGGTTGACCGCGACGATCGCGCCGTCGAACAGCATCTCGATCAGGGTGTGGGGGCTCGCCGCGGCGATTCCGGTCTCGAGGCCGACTCGCGCGTAGGTGGCGGCCGCATGCATGGCGCAAGGCATCGGGTTCGTCTCCAGGATGTCGCTGTACCCAGTTATCGGCGGCGTACCGCTATCTTTGATCGCCCGGCTTGGGGAGGTTCGTCAACTGCTGCGTCAGGAAGGCGGAAGTGCTGTTCATGCTCGAGATCATGCGGTCGAGGGCGACGAACTGGGCCCGGTAACGGGCCTCGATCGTCTCGAGGCGGCGTTCGAGCGCCTCGCGGCTGCGCTCGATCTGCTGGATCGACCGGTCGATTCCGGCGGAGCGGCTGGCGATGGCGCCGTCGGATCCGAGGGCGTCGGAGATCATCGTCGCGACCCGATCGGCAAGGCCGCGCGTGAACCGCACCACGCCGCGATCACCGGTCGCACCGCCGATCACCTCGAGCGTCAGACCGAGCGCGCTGAGCGACCGCCCCGACCCGACGCCGGGCTGGCCGTTCAGCGTGCCCTGGACGTCGACGCCGTCGTCCGCGGTGGGCGTGCCGAACAGCGGCACTGCCGCCGTGCCCCCCGTGATCGCGACGGTCGAGCCGGAACCATAGCGGTTCGATGTCACCTGCAGCCGGCCCGAGGTGGCGGTCACCGTGACCGCAGCGCCGGTGTTCGCCAGCGCGCCGTTGATCTTGGACTGGAGCTCGGCCGCGAGGCCGGTGAGCGAGTACGTTCCGGGCGCGATCGTCACGCTGGCTGCGACGCCGTCGACGCTCAGAGCGAGCGCATCGTTCGCGCCGGCGACGACAGTCGTCACCGGGGCGACCGAGCCCGCCGCCGCGCCGCGCGTGGCGAGCTGGGAGACGGCGAGCGCGTGCGTGCCCGGCGTTGCCGCGGCGCTCGCGCTCACGAACCGGACCAGTCCGTCGGAGGGCTTGGCGACCGCCGCGAACAGCGCGCCAACGTCTCTCGACGGATCGGCGAGCGCGGCCGCGAGCTTGGTCGCGTCGACCTCGAGGCGGCCGTCGCGCGTGAAGCCGATTCCGACCTCCGACAGCCTGGCCGGCCCACTGCCGGCGTCGGCCAGGCTCGAGGCGAGGAGTCCCCGCAGCCGCGACTGCAGCCCGCGCAGCGTGGCGTCGCCCTGGAGCACCGCCCCGGTGCGGGTAGTCGGATCGTAGGCGGAGAGCTGGTCGAAGGTCCGCTCGAGGTCGTTGTACGCTTTGACGAACGCCTCTATCGCCGTCTTCGCCGCGCCGACGTCGCGCTCCACGGTGAGCGGGGTCGGGGTCGCTGTCGGGCTGGTCTGAAGCAGCGTGAGCGTCACGCCTTCGAGCGCGTCGCGGATCACGTTCGTGGGCTTCGTCACGGTGACGCCGTCGATCACGGCAGTCGCGTCGAGGGGTGCGACCGACTGGGTCAGCCGCTGCACGCCGCCGGTCGACGCGTCATAGGCGAGCCGGGAGAGCCCGGCATCGTCGGTGTCGTTGCCATCGCCGTCGACGACGCTGATCCGCAGCGCGTTCGCCACGCCGCTGTCGTCCGGCCCGATGACCAGGCGGTAGCCGGTGCCGTCGTTGACGATGCTGGCGGTCACGCCTGCCCGGGCGGCGTTGATCGCGTCGCGCACCCCGGCGAGCGAGCTCGACCCGGCCGCGATCTCGACCGTCTTCGCGCCCTTCTGCGGGTTGGCGGTGAACACCCCGCCAGAATAACTGCCGAACTGGATGGTGAGCGTGCCGGTGCCGACGACTTCGGTGGTCGCGGCGTAGCTGTCCGAGTGCAGCTTCTGTGACTGCGCGAGGGCGGCGACCCTCACCGAGTGGCTGCCCGCCGAGGCCCCGTTCGCGGCGGTCGCGGTGAACAGCGTGGTGTCGCCGCTGGTCGCCTTGTAGGCGTTGAGCTTGCCGGGCACCGCCAGTTCCCGCGCCGCGGTCTGGAACGCCGCCAGCGCGCTGCGCAGTGTGCCGTAAGCGGAGAGCCGAGCCTGGTGGCTCGCCTGTCTGCGGTCGAGGGCCTCGAGCGGCCGACGCTCGATCGCCATCAGCTGTTTCACGATGGCGTTGACGTCCAGACTCGATCCAACGCCGGGGAGTGAGAGATTGGCCATCGCCGGCTCAGGCTGAGGCGTCGATCAGCACCGCGGCGCGACGGGCCACGAGCGCCCGCGCGATCGCGAGCGTTTCCGCCGAAGGCACCTGCCGGATCACCGCGCCGGTGGCGTTGTCGACCACTCGGACCACGGTCCGGCCGGTCGTGTCGTCGACATGGAACGACAGATTGACCTCGGCATGGCGAAGATATCGGTTCAGCGACTCCGCGGCGGCGCGGAGCGCCTCCGGCGACACTGCCGTCGCGTCTTCGGTCGCAGGGGCGCGCCGCAGGTGCGCCACCGGCGCCGTGCCGCGTGCGCCCGGCTGGCCGCCGGCGGCCGACACGTTGATTCGCAACGGCGTCGACTCCATTCTCGCGGCCAGTCAGCGGCGTGTCAGACGGCGCGCCGGGCGGCGGGTGACCCGCGGTGGCTGGGGCTCCCCCGCGGGCACCCGGCGCCCGACACTCGTGGTGCGATCAGCCACGCAGCAAGGCGAGGACGTTGTTCGGTACCGCGTTCGCCTGCGCGAGCATCGCGACGCCGGCCTGCTGGAGCACCTGGGCGCGGGTGAGCGCTGCGGTTTCCTGAGCGAAGTCGGCGTCCATGATGCGGCTGCGCGCGGCTTCCTGGTTCTCCTTCGCGACGCTCAGTGCGTCGATCACCGACTGGAACCGGTTCTGCACCGCGCCGAGCGTCGCGCGCTGGCCGTTCACCGTCGTGAGCGCTGCATCGATGTCGTCGATCGCGGTCAGCGCATTGGCCACGGTGGTGAGGTCGCCGCCGGTCACCGCGGTGATCGTGGTGTCGGCGGTCAGATCGGTGGTAGTGACCGTGATCGTGTCGTTGGCGGTGGTCCCTGGGCCGACCTGGAAGTTCAGGGCACCGGCGTCGGCGCCGATGATCGCCAATCCGTTGAAGGTCGTGCCGCCGAGGACGCGGCCGATCTCGGCGCCGAGCTCCTGGTACTCGGCGTCGAGCGCGGCACGGTCGCTCGCGCTGTTCGTGGCGTTGGCCGACTGCACCGCCAGCTCGCGCATGCGCTGCAGCGCGTCGGAGACCCGGCCGATCGCGCCTTCGGCGGTCTGGGCGAGCGAGATCGCGTCGTTCGCGTTGCGGATCGCGACGCCGAATCCGCGCACCTGCGTGGTCATGCGCTCGGCGATGGCGAGTCCCGCGGCGTCGTCCTTGGCGCTGTTGATGCGCAGGCCCGAGGACAGGCGCTGCAGGGCGACGTTCAGCGCATTCTGCGATCCGTTCAGGTTGCGCTGTGCGTTGAGCGAAGCGAGGTTGGTATTGATCACTTGAGGCATCGTCTGGTCCTTTCTCCGGTTACGGTTGGTCACATCCGGCGCGGCCCCGCCGCTTTAGGCCTGCGACTCGAGCGCCAGCAGACCGCCGATGGCGCACATATCGGTGCGGTCGCGGCGAATCTTTAGCGGGGCGATCTCTGCGCGCCTGCGCATCGCGAGCTTTCGCGCAACGCTCGTCGTGAACTACGACGCAAACGTCAGCCGAAGGACAGTGCCCGCAGCGTACCGGTCCGCGCGCGCGTGGACGTGAAAAACAGCCGCAGGAAAGGCCCCTTATTCGGCGCATGCCTTCTGGCGCCGGCGAAGCGGCTCACGTCGGCGCCGGGGCGCAGGAAAACCTTTCGCGAACAGCCAGTTGCGTTCTGATCGGCGAAGTGAGGACGACGCCTGTTGCGAACCCGCATCGGGCGCAGACGCCGGCGATCCAGTAGGCGCCTTTCCTACTGCCTGTCGGCCGGAGCGCCGGACCGAAGATTCAGCGGCGTTCGGATTCAGCCACTTGTCGGGCGGCCCCGACAATCGGACTAGCGACGAACAACCAACGATTCATCGGCAAAGGATGGAAAAACTTTAGGGGATGGCCAGACCATGAATCACAGCCAGATGGTCGACGAGATTCGCGAGATCAACCTTTCCTACCTGATGCTCGCGCAGCGCATGCTGCGCGAGGATCGCGAGCAGGCGATGTTCCGGCTCGGCCTCTCGGCCGAGACGGCCGATCTGGTGGCAGGCCTCACGACGGGACAGATCCTCAAGATCGCGGCTTCGAATCTCGTGCTCTGCCGCTTCCGCTTCACCGACGAACTGGTCTGGAACCTGCTGGCCGGCCACGCCAAGGACGCGGCGGTCGCTGCGGTGCACGCCTCGGTACTGATGACCGCTGCGCCAGCGGAGGCGGCCTGATGCGCAACAAGCGGGTGATCGACGAGGCGCACGACATCTCGCTCGCCGCCGATCTCATCCGGCTCGGCGCGCGCCTGCAGGTGCTGGAATCCGAGACTCGGCTATCGCGCGAGAAGCTGCTGCGCCTGTACAAGGAGATCCAGGGGCGCTCGCCGCCCAAGGGAATGCTGCCCTTCTCCACGGACTGGTTCATGACCTGGCAGCCGAACGTGCACGCGTCCCTGTTCGCCGGCATCTACCGCTGGATCATCAAGACCACCGAGCTCGAAGGGATCGAAGCGATCGTCAAGGCTTACCGGCTGTACCTGGAGCACCTGGCGGTCACCGGGCTGAAGCCGGTGCTGTCGGTGACCCGCGCATGGCGGCTGGTGAAATTCTTCGACGCGCGCATGCTGACCACCACCCCCTGCACCTCGTGCGGCGGGCACTTCGTCGTTCACACCTACGATCTGACCGCCGACTACGTTTGCGGGCTGTGCGACGTGCCCTCGCGCGCCGGAAAGACCAAGGCGCGCACCGCGGTCGCCTGATCCGACCCTTCAGGAATCCCCCGGCCTGCCGACATCCCGCAGGAGGAGCCGCCGGCGGGGGCGCTTTTCGCGCGGCGGTGGCCGCTCGGCCGGCACGGCACACTTCTGGGGAAACGATGCTGATCATCATCGGGTACGTGATCGTGGTCGCGTCCGTCTTCGGCGGATATGCGCTCGGCGGCGGGCACTTGGGCGCGATGTACCAGCCGCTCGAGCTGCTGATCATCGGTGGGGCGGCGCTCGGCGCGTTCTTCGTCGGCAACCCGGTGAAGACGCTGAAGGCGACGGTGAAGGCGCTGCCGAAGGTGCTGACCGGGTCGAAGTACACGAAGGCGCTCTACCTCGATCTGATGTCGTTGCTCTACGAGATCCTGAACAAGGTGCGCAAGGAGGGGCTGATGTCGATCGAGCGCGACGTCGAGAAGCCCGGCGAGAGCGCGGTGTTCCAGAAGTACCCGAGGATCCTCAAGGACCACCACCTGGTCGAATTCCTCACCGATTACCTGCGCCTGATGGTGAGCGGCAACCTCAACCCCCACGAAATCGAGGCGTTGATGGACAGCGAGATCGACACCCATCACCACGAGGGCGAGATCCCTGCGCACGCGATCCAGCGCGTGGCCGACGGCCTGCCCGCTTTCGGCATCGTCGCGGCGGTGATGGGCGTGGTGCACACCATGGGCTCGGTCGGGCTGCCACCGTCCGAGCTCGGGCAGCTGATCGCCCACGCGCTCGTCGGCACGTTCCTCGGCATCCTGCTCGCCTACGGGTTCGTCGGCCCGCTGGCCGGTGCGCTCGAGCAGAAGCTGCACGAGAGCACCAAGGTGCTGCAATGCGTGAAAGTCACGCTGCTCGCGAGCCTGAACGGCTACGCGCCCCAGATCGCCGTCGAGTTCGGCCGCAAGGTGCTGTACTCGACCGAGCGGCCGGGATTCTCCGAGCTGGAGGAGCACGTGAAGGCGGCGGTCAAGCGCTGAGGCGGCGATGGGATCGACGAAGAGCGCCGCCGCCCAGAAGCCGGCGGTCGTCATCAAGCGGGTGAAGAAGGCCGGCCGCGGTCATCACGGCGGCGCCTGGAAGATCGCCTACGCGGACTTCGTGACCGCGATGATGGCGTTCTTCCTGCTGATGTGGCTACTCGGCTCGACCGCGAAGGGCGACCTCGAGGGGATCGCGGAGTACTTCCGCACCCCGCTCAAGGTGGCGCTGCGCGGAGGCTCGGGCGCGGGCGACGCGTCGCACGTCATCCAGGGGGGCGGCCAGGACCTGACGCGGCAAGCCGGGCAGGTGAAGCGCGGCGACGCCGCGCCGGAGCGCCAGACGATCAACCTGCGCGCGGCGCAGGCGGACCTCGCCCGCCAGGAGATCGAGCGGCTCAAGGGGCTCAAAGCGCGCGTGGAGGCGACGATCCTCGCCAATCCGAAGCTCGCGGCGTTCCGCAACCAGATCAAGCTCGACATCACCGCCGAGGGGCTGCGCATCCAGATCGTCGACGAACAGAACCGCCCGATGTTCGACACCGGCCGGGCGCAGCTCAAGGACTACACGCGCGAGATCCTGCACGAGATCGGCCGGCTGCTCAACACGGTGGAGAACCGAATTTCGCTCGCCGGGCATACCGACGCTGCGCCGTACGCGGCCGGGGAGCGAGGGTATTCGAACTGGGAGCTGTCGGCCGACCGAGCGAACGCGTCGCGTCGCGAGCTCGTCGCCGCGGGAATGGACGAGACGAAGGTGCTGCGCGTGGTCGGCCTGTCCTCATCGCTGCCGTTCGACGCCACCGACCCGCTCAACCCGGCCAACAGGCGCATTTCGATCGTCGTGCTCAACCGCAAGACCGAGCGAGCGATCCGGGGCGAGGGCATGACCGCCGAGGTCGAGGACGCCGACGACGCGAAAGCGGCGATCGAGCGCGCGGCGGCGAGCGAGACGACGTCGGCGGGTCCGGCGAGGCAGCAGTAGCGTCCCCCGGAACCCGATATCCGGGCGATTTCCCGCGCTTTTCGAGCCATTGTCCCGCCGGTCGGGCCGCGATACTGCGGACCATGGCCGAGGACTCCGAGCAGGAACGCAGCTTACCCGCGACGCCGCGGCGCCTCGAGCAGGCGCGCGAGGAAGGCCAGGTCCCGCGCTCGCGCGAGCTCGCCGCGTTCGCAACCGTGGGCGCCGGTGCCGCGGTGGCGTGGTGGGGCGGGCCGGTCTGGAGCGCCGCCTGCGGCCGGCTGCTCGAGCGCGGACTGACGTTGCGCGGCCCGGAGGCGCTCTCGGACCAGGCGCTCGTCGAGCGCTTCACCGCGTTCGTGCTCGATGGGTTGCTCGTCGCCGCGCCGGTGCTCGCCCTGGCAGCCGCGCTCGCGACCGGGGGCGCGCTCGCGGTCGGCGGCTGGCTCTTTGCCCCGAAGGCGTTCTCGCCCGATCTCGCGCGGCTCTCCCCGGCGCGCGGGCTCGGGCAGATCTTCTCGCGCCACGGCCTGATCGAGCTCGCGAAGGCGGTCGCGAAGGCGCTCGTCGTCGGTGCGGCGGGCGCGCTGTTCATCTGGTCTCACCAATCCGATCTCGCGGCGCTCGGGTCGATGGGTGCGCGCGACGGGGTGGCGGCTGCCGGCACGCTCGCCGCCGGCGCGCTCGTCTGGCTCGCTGGCGCGCTGCTCGCGATCGCGGCGCTCGACGTGCCGGCGGTGCTGTGGCGCCACCGCGTCCAGCTCAGAATGAGCCGGGAGGAGGTGCGGCGCGAGCTGCGCGAGTCCGAGGGCGATCCCCATCTCAAGGCGCGCGTGCGCAGTCAGCAGCGCGAGATGGCCCGGCGGCGAATGATGGCCGCGGTGCCTACGGCCGACGTCGTCGTCACCAACCCGACGCACTACGCGGTGGCGATCGCGTACCGTGCCGGCGAGATGCGCGCGCCGACCGTCGTCGCGAAAGGCCAGGGCGAGGTCGCGGCGCGGATCCGCTCGCTCGCCGAGGCGCACGGTGTGCCGCGGCTAGAGGCCCCGGCGCTCGCCCGCGCGCTCTTCCGCGCGACCGAGATCGGTGACGAGATCCCCGCGGCGCTCTATGGGGCGGTCGCGCAGGTCCTCGCGTGGGTCTACAAGTTGCGCAGCGCGCGCCCCGGCGACGAGCCGCCGGCGCCCGCGGCGATCGACGTGCCGCCCGAGCTCGACTGGGAAGCGCGATGAGCACGGCGGCGCTGCGGAGCTGGGTCGCGCACGGCGGCGCGCGGGCCGCCGCCGCGCCCGCATTGGTGGTGCTCATCCTGGCGATGATGACGCTGCCGCTGCCGCCGATCGTCCTGGATCTGCTGTTCACGTTCAACATCGCGCTCGCGCTGATCGTGCTGATGACCGCGCTCTACACCGAGCGGGCGCTCGACTTCGCGGCGTTCCCGACGGTGCTCCTCATCACCACGCTGATGCGCCTGTCGCTGAACGTCGCCTCGACGAGGGTGGTACTGCTGAACGGCCACAGCGGGCCCGACGCCGCCGGCAAGGTGATCGAGGCGTTCGGCCACTTCCTCGTCGGCGGCAACTTTGCGGTCGGCTTCATCGTGTTCCTGATCCTGGTCGTGATCAATTTCGTGGTCATCACCAAGGGCGCGGGCCGGATCGCCGAGGTGAGCGCGCGCTTCACGCTCGACGCGATGCCGGGCAAACAGATGGCGATCGACGCCGACCTCAATGCCGGGCTGATCGGCGAGGCGGAGGCGCGCCGGCGCAGCGCGGAGATC
>Ga0308411_10003439_pt1 | contig 10546 bp, 16 predicted proteins | sample HotsprottomLayer_2_FD_203530 | JGI IMG/M metagenome (GOLD analysis project Ga0308411, IMG submission 203530) | Hot spring phototrophic mat microbial communities from Octopus Spring, Yellowstone National Park, Wyoming, United States -... | ecosystem: Environmental > Aquatic > Thermal springs >... | reverse complement strand
ATATCAACCCACAGATTGTTGAAAACTGGACACCCGAACATATCGCGACCATACTTATCCACGAGATGTTCCATCTCCTGAACGAACATTTTGATCGCAAAGGCTCGCGCGACCAGAAACGGTGGAACATCGCGACCGATATGGAAATCGCGAACATGCTGCGCACGCTGGACTTCCGACTGGATACCCCGACGGGACACATTACACCCGAACAGTATGACTTACCCGATGACCTGCTTGCCGAGGAATACTACGAGCGATTGAAAGACGGAAGCGACAACGGCGATACTGACGGCGAGGGGAACAGCAGCGGAGACGGAAACGAAAAGAACGGCGGGAGTAGCAGCGGAACTGGACACCCCAGCGGTTCTGCGAGTGATGGAACAGAAAAACCGTGGGAACTACTACCCGATAATGCGGAGTATCCTGGCTTGAGTGATACAGAGCAAGAACTCTTGCGTCGTGAAGTTGCGCATGCTATAGAGCAGCACTACAAGGATCGCGGGGACATCCCAGCACATCTGGAACGGCTTGTCAAACACTATAAGAAGCGCAAAAAAGTCAACTGGCGCGAATTGCTGCGTCGTCTTGTCAAGCGTGCACTCGTTAGCACGGGACACGGCGACCATTACACCTATCGCCGACCGAACCGAAGACACGCGGGTAGTCAATTTATCTTCCCGTCACTGGCGCGTGTACGACCTGAAGTCGCTGTCGTAATTGACACTTCGGGAAGCATGAGCAATACGGAGCTGAATGTAGCACTGAACGAAGTGGACGCGCTCTTACAAGAATTGCGCTCCGAAGTCACTGTGCTGAGCGTAGACGCTGATGTCCACACAACGCAGCGTATCCGTAGCACGCGCCAGATCAAGCTGGAAGGCGGCGGCGGGACGAATATGATGTGCGGTATCCACGCTGCTATGCAGTTGAAACCGTCTCCGCACGCGATTATCATCATCACAGACGGATATACGCCTTGGTCAGATACGCAACCACAAAATGCACCGCCTGTAATTGCTGTGCTGACCAATGCAGACAGCAAACAACCACCACGCTGGATTCGCAGTGTAAGAGTAAATGTGAACCAATGAGCTACATCCACACGCTGCCTGAGCAGATGCGTATCGACGCCGCGCTGATGCAATACACCGCGCGGCAGTACGGTACGGTAGACTACCGCATCCGTACCATTCCTCAGAACGGGTGCTACTATCTCCAATCGGAAGTGGAACGCTGTCCCGCGTGTATGGAACCCCAACTCAATTCGGTAATACTTATCGAGCACTACAAAACAATCCCACACATTGCAGAGATGTACCAAGCTTCAAAACGCGCACTAGAAGAGCAAATCAATAGCTACCGCCACGACGCGATACGGTACATCGTGAAAGCGTACCGACATAAAACGGGACGCATGCTCAGCAGTTTCATCCCGCTGGAACCCGTAATTCGCTTCGTGGGAGACGACCTCAAATATCAAATACACAAACTCATTCTCCCACAGCTGGAACAACTCGTTGATGTGATTCAGCTCCATACCTCAGATTACTACGAAAAAACCAAAGAATTCTGGGCGATGCGATTACTCGCCGCCCAGTAAGAGAGCTACACGCACTATGAAGTACGGCATGATCGTTACTTGGAACTTTGACGAATTTGACATTCGTCGTGCCAATGGTACGGTGCGCAGCTTGATGAACACGCCGTCGCCATATACGCTTGTCCACAAAGTGCAGCGCCAGATGCGCAAGCGCAAGATACTCAAAGACTATGAGTATCTCTATATCCGTACTGTACCCTACGAAGATACGAAATCGCGTGTGGTCATTATGCACCGTATCACACCTCAGAACGCGCTGATGGTTCACGGCGGCGTCTCGTACACGATGGAAGAACTCGGTCGTTTCTTGTACCCCGAGAACACAGTTCTGTCTGACGAGACAAACGGACAGCTGACACAGATCTGTTTCCCAGTAGACACCGCTGCGTCGCTCAGTCGTGGACTGGTACAATTCCTATTAGGAAACGGGGCCCGGCGCGTGCGCGAGAAAGGCGGCGCGTACTATGTCCCCGGCATTCGTATCGACGCTGTGGAACCCGTACTACAAGCGTTGGAAGACGCGGGAATAAAAGTGAACCGTATCAGCCCCAGCGAAGAGAGCGATGTGCTGCTCAAAATCTGTAAAGACGCTGTTGGGTGGTTGCAAGAAGAAATTGCACGGTTCACGAAGAAGATGCGCGAAGCAAAACGCGCAGCTGTCGCATCACGCAACGCAAATAAAGTGCGCGAACTGAAAGAGTGGTTAGATTACTATAAGAGCGTGCTGGAACAGCTCGGTGCGGACATCGCAACGGAGGAGCAAATCAACGCTGAAATCGCAATGGATGTGCTCGCCGCTGTCTAAGAGAGCTGCTACGAAATGACACACCTCGAATTGCGCAAGCAACTCCTAACGATACTTGCTGATCTCTATGCTATCCAGCACATACTGGAACACGCTGTGCGGGCGGGTGTCCCGCCCGACGCACAGCATGTGGTACAATTACACACCACAGCGAAACGCATCTGTAGTATCCTTGCGAAGCTGGACGAGTTGAAACCAACCGTCTTAGAAGAGAGCGCATAACCAATGCTGAACGACGAACAGTACCGCTGGCTCGCGCAGTATCTATCCGCGCTAGTTGAACGAAACACAGTTATCGAACTGCGCCATCTGGACGACAACTATGTGCGCACGATGTATATCGCGGGAACAACCGCCGAAGGCAAAGGCATCGACTGGGAACGCGCGATACGATCGCTCGTCACAACAAAACTCACACGCGACGGACAGCTCATCGCGAATGTGTTCCACACCGTGCAGCGACTGCACCCGTCTACAATCGCACGCGCACCGTTCCGCTTCGAACTGAACGGAAAAGCGACCAACAAGACGGATATACTCACGATTACGCACTTCGTGATTGATGTCGATGTAAACCGTCCCGCAGGTGTTCCCGCAACGCCTGAAGAACACGAACTCGCGCTGGACGCTGCTGACTGTATCGGGACAGCGTTCCATAACGCGTTCCAAGTTTACCCGTTCGCGTTTGTTGATACCGGCAACGGCGTCCAGATCATCTACCGTGTGCAGACCGAGATCAAACCGTCCGAAGAGCGCGACTGGAAACGCGCAATTGAACCGCTGTTTATGATTGCGGAAGCCGCACTACCCGACCGTGAACGGCTCCATATCGACCGTGCCACCGCGAACATCACGCAGCTCGTAAGGCTCCCGTTCACTTGGAACCGTAAAGGCTACGAGTATGGTAATCTCAAGCATCGACTTGCACGCTTGATGATACCCCCGAACACTGATGCGCAACCAATCCTTATCAAGCGTCCCGAACCTGAACCTGTTCCGACACGCACGGAACACCCGACACGGATACGCACACGCAGTATCATCTCATACAAACTGGACGAACTGGTCGCGAAACTCGAAGAGCACGGCTACGGTCCCGAACCGCCCGTGGAGAACGCGCCAGGGTTTTATCGTATTCGTCTCAAACGGTGTCCGTTCAATCCCGACCACGATACTGCTGCAGCGTTCTATAACGAGATCAGCGGCGTCGTCGGGTTCAACTGCTTCAAGTGCGAAGCAAGCGGTGATAACTATACGGGACGCGACCTCCTGCAGCTGCTACAACAGTAAGAGAGATTGACCACAATGACAATTCACAAGACCGAAGTGCGGATGCCCGCGGGCGGTCTCTCCGAGTGGATAATCTATCTCCCACTGGACGAGAACAATCCCGACAAGATGAGCATCATCGAACTTGACTACAGCAATAATCTGGATGCGCCGATTGGTGTGCTTATCACGGAAGATACCGACGGACTCACTCACTACGACGACATGGACTACACACTTCTGCGCTACAACGCAGAAGCTGAAGTCCATGCGGGAATGTTCACAGCGCGTCCCAGCTTGTACCCGACAATCAAGCTAACCGTTCTGGTAGAACAAGAACAAAACCGCATCAGCATCGAAATCAAGAGAGAGATGTACGATGGAGATCATACTGAAAACGACGCTGATTTACAATCCGAATGAGCTGTGCATCCGAGTTCCTGTACATAACGACGATACGATTGATGCTATCGTGTTAGAGCGGCGGTACGCAGGTTGGTACGCGACACTGGACTATACCGACACTGACGGAATCTCACACTCACTGGGTCCCGACGACTGGGTACGCTACCGCAACATATACACGCTGGAATACAATACGAATGACACACACTACACAGTGAAAATAACAGAACACGCAGAAGCGAACGAAATATCGGTCTGCGTATTCCGAGAGAGCATAAACAGTGATGAGGAACACACTGACGCTTACACACCCGCTGAGTGAACGCATCGTTGTGCCGTTCAGTCTCGGCGTCTTCGAAGACTGCACGCTCATCATTCAGCGTGCAGAAGACGGCACTTGGGACGGTGCTATTGAATATCCAGAGAAAATCAGTATCCGTAACGAGTATCCGTACATTATCCCGCCCGAGACACTGGAGAGCAATACCGAAACAGCACGGTTCCTGTTCTATCCCAGTAGCGATATGGTCGGCGGGGTCTACAACAGCGAACCAACAGCGACGCTGGAGGTTACTGTATCTAAGCAACCGAACGATACCGTGAGCATTCGACTGAACTTGGAACAGCATCTCTATTGGGTTTCTGACCCGCTGTAAATTGGGTATACTGCATGCGGAGCAGCGACGCGCTGAGAACAACGATGGTCGTCTGAACAGACGGCAGTCGGTCATTGCAGCTATCGGTCACTGCACCGACGGGATCCATCGTCTCGGTCGCTGCTCCGCTCTAAGAGAGCGAAACGCCATGCAAATCAAACTGCACGGTACGGATTACGAACGGCTGCGCAATTTCGCTGCGCAGTGGAACAAACGACACACAATCCCAGCAACACGCGCTGTATCGTATATCAGCGACGGTGAAAAAGTCTACGCACGCATTACGAACCTGCAGTACTGGTTCCAGCGTCCTGTATTCGCACAAGCAGACAAGAAAGGCGCGTGCGTAATACCAGCCAGCTATGCCGTGTCGGAACCAGTCGTACAAATCCGTCAGACGAAGACGAAGCTGACCATAAACGACAAAACGGTGCAGAACGACGATTACGAAGTTGTTGCGCTACCCGTTCCTGAAGACCAGCTTCAACCGACAGTGCGCTGCTACCGCGCAGACCTCATCCGCGCGCTACGGTTCGTGTTCCCCGCAATGTGTAAAGACAGCAACGATCAGCGGATCTACGGTGTTCGGATACGCACATGCGAAACGCAACAACTGCTACTGGAAGCGACCGATAGGCACCGTCTCCATCGGAAATGGATCCCCGCGAAACTGCTTGTTCCCGAAAATGCGCACATGCTCACACTCTATGCAACACCTGACCTGCTGGTACTGCTCCAGCAACTCGCGGGAACTACCGTGTCGCTCGGTATACACGATACCACCGAATATCTGGTCAGCGACAAGAACGAGCTCATCTGCTGGCGACATGAGCATGAGCGGACGTTCCCAAACACGGAACGAGTAATCCCCGATCCAGCGCATGCGACTGCGACATTACGAGTCAGCACGCACGCGCTCCGCAACGCGATCAAAACGCTGGGACGACCGAAACATACACGCACTGCAAAGACCTATGTGGAACTGGAGCCGAACACGACGCAGCTGACCTTGACATGCGCAGAAACGAAACAGTCGCAACTCGTTACGCTGTATAGTGAACCGCCTACGGAACAAATTCTATTCGCGATTGACCGATACCTTGTGGAACAGCTTCTGCAAGAGATACCGTCCCATACGACGCTGGATATCGCTGTGCATCAGCGCAGCGATTACGCACTGACCGAATGGCGCATCTATAACAATAGTACCTGCTACGCGCTCATCAGCGGGATGGTCGTCTAAGAGTGATAACGCGCGATGAAGTGGATACACGACTACATACTTGCAGGAACTGTATTCAATACCGATTTGAACCGTATCGTTCAGCAAGTACGCCCGCACAGCACGCTGAGTATCCAAGCAGTCGCATCACTCGGTCAAGACTTCGATGCGGATGAACATATCACACGGAGCGTGCGACCACTCTATGAAGTATGTTTCCCCGACGGTACTGCAGCGCAGTACCGTCGGCTGGTTCGACTCATCAACGCTGTCCAGAAATATGCGCCACAGTTCATACCCGACCTGTATTACATCGTGCTGAACGAATACGCAAGTCATATCGACGAGACGCGCTATACCGCCAGTCTCCACATGCTGGATTATGCCAACACGCCGAAGCATATCGCGAACCCAGAGCTGGAACTATTTCACGAGACAACTTTCGCAGACAGCGTTGCTGAACTGTGCTATCGCGATCTATTTTACGAGTGTCATTTGCTGCAAGGCGAACACTACACGCTTATCACGATGCCGCTACGGCAACAACTGGACGGGATATTTCTACAACAACACTACAAGCAGCGGACGGGTGTGCTAACAGAAATGAGAATGGATACAGAACCTGTGGTGGACTATCTCCTGCTCCGACGCTACATGGTTCCACCGAACCGTCCCGTATGGAGCCGTAGACGCTACTACACGCTGCTACACGACTGGGCCCAGATGATCGACGAGCTGGTGGATACGCTCCGCCAGAAGTAAGAGAAGAACGCGCTATGACATTTACGATCCCTCAAAAACCAAACACCGAGCACAAGTGTAAATTCCAGTGCGGGATTGAGTTCACTTTCAAGGTGATACTTGATGCGGACGGGACATGGATATTCCAAGCAGTCAAACCCGACGATCCTGACTGGCCCCGTGAGTTCACTTACGAATACGAAGTGTTCCGTGGGGATAGACTCTGTGAGATCCATACATGCGACAACTTCCACATTGTCGGGAACGGACACTGGTACGATCTGCTTGCGGAAGTGTCTGAACAGAACGATAAGTTTCATGTGCGCTTGAGAGTGCGCGAAGTAGTTCACTACGACGAATGAACAAGAGAGCAAAGAGATGATGATGCACCCACTGATTGAACGCGCAATCTACGGATACCGCGCAGCGATTGAGAAACAGATTGAGCGGTTTGCAAAAGATGCTGTTGCAGATATCGCAACCAACGAACCCACGACAACACCCCGTATCACGCTGCGTATAGACGATAAGAACGGATCCACGCTTAAGCAGTTGACAGAACCCGATTATTATGCGCTGATTGTCAACGCGCAGTACGGGATATTTGTCTGTCCCGTTGTTGCGATGCGCTGGGGTGCTGATGGAACCACACGCGGATGGATTACACTGCATCCCGACGAGATAGAGAAACTTGCGCGTGCCAGTAACGAAGATACTGACGGGACGCTCTATGACCACTTCGCCGAACTCCACGAACTCCACCCGCTGGATCGCGTCTTAGACGATGAAGTCTACGACGACAAGACCAATATAAGCATCGTCAGTCTGGAACTTGTGGAGTTTTGTATGGCAACGCGACTTGTTCCGCAGCACGGAATGACCTACGAATACTTCGAGCTAAGCGACGGACGAAGCACATACCGCGATTACCCATACAGCTACATCATCATCACTCGTGGAGAACTACGGGGAATCTATTCCACAGTAGACCTGTAGACCCACTTGACATCACTGGCGACGATGGGGTATACTAAGAGCACCTGCCTTTGCGGGTAGTCCTTCCTTCCTCAAGCGAAGCGGGGAGTATGAAACTCCCCGCTCTCTAAGAGTGGTAAAAATTCATGACTGTACGCTGGTGCATCTACTGCAAGCGACACACGAAGCAACGCTTCTACGATGATTACCGACCCGGTAAACCTTACGCTTACTTCCAGTGCCAACGGTGTTGGCGCTGTATGTACCGCTGCATGGTCTGCAAAAAGTTCGCTGCAGACCGAGGCGGTATCGAAGGAGAATGCACATGCGTCACCAACGAATCGCTCAACGCGCTGAACGGATAACCACCACTTGACATCGCCGTCAACGATGGGGTATACTACGAATAGCTTGGTCAACGATCAAGCTGTAGGAGTGGGTCGCTCCGAACTGACGCCTCTGGAGAGAAAGACCACTACACGGAACATCCGTGCAAGTCTTCTCGACGAAGGAGGAAGCTTGTCCCAACAGGACAGGAGGAGACCACGATTGCACCCGCTCTCACGGACGGGTGAGGATTGAAACAAACATCATCACCACCATGCACGGGGGATACGCTTCCCCCGTGCGACCAAGAGAGCTGAGCAGCATGACACACAAACTTACACGCGCATACACAACGGAAGCGTATGTGGAAGAACTCACCTACAATACACAGCACGGCATGCTCACCATCACGGTTGCGGTCTTTCCGCATGAGAACGAACCGCCGCGTATCTATGTTAGCAACGAAGAGACCCAGCTTCACCATCGTCCGCGATGGGTGCGCATCTCGCAACTGGAAGCATTTGCAAAAATTTACCACTACGAACCCGTCTGTGTCGCTATACACGACGACTGGGAGTATATGCTGGAGCTGAAGCTGGTCGATGTCAAGCCGATACGCACACCCATCGTAGACGAGCTGCTGGGTAAAGACCCCAGCGCGGAACCCAACCGACGCTGGACACTCATCCCACGACTGCTTCAATGCACCCAAGTCCCACTCGCTGACGAACCACACAACATCCCAGAAGAAGTGTTCACGCGATAACACACAGAGCGTTCTCCCCCCACTTGCACAATTTATGCGAGTGGGGGACGCCTTGAAGAGAGCAGAACATGATGACTATCCAACTCCCGAAACAGCACGCCGCATACGCACACTGTCAATTCCAGTGCGGTATAGAGCTGGTACTGGTACTGTTTATGCCGTGCCCAGATACGCCGTATGAACTTGTGCTACTCCGTAGCTTAGACGCACTTCCGACCGATGAAGAAAACTTTCTGGACGCGGATGCACTTGACGGCGAAGTTATGGAATACCAGGGCGACTTTTTAGAAAATGGCAAGTCTGTTGAACTGTTCATGTGCGAGCGATTCTATGCACCTACACGCACACACTGGTACGATGTCTATGCAGAAGTTGCTGACCGAACCGACCACTTCAGCATAGAGTTGTATCTCAGCGAGAAAACTTTGCATTATGAATAGCAATATCTGCACACACCACAGAGAAACACGGGGAGTAAGAGAGCAACAGATGATGTACTGCGAGGAACGCATCCGAGAACTTGAGGCGCAGCTGCGCGAGCTGAAAGACGCTTGGGAAGCGGATGTGGAATACCATGAAGAACGCATCAGCGACTTAGAAGACGATTGTCGCGAACTGCGCATCGAACGCGATGAGTGGTACGATCAAGCAACTGAATGGAAACAACGCGCACACGATTACGAAGACGAACGGAACGAAGCGCTGGAGCGTGTACGAGAGCTGGAAGAAGAACTGGATCGTATCAAACCCAAGTATGAAGCACTGCTGACGATTCTCCAAGAAGAACTGGGACATCTGGAAACGCTTATCGCAAATGTAGATTGGGAACGCGCTGTGGAGCAAGTCGAACAGATCCGACAACGCTACCACGCCGCTATCGCTATGCACGCACTACAGAACCAAAGCACCACTTGACACTCGCACTTAGACACCAATCGCGATACTTTAGAACAGGAGGAACCAAACCATGCGAACTGTTGGAGCGATTACGAACCAGAGCGGATACCCGTACCAATGGATGCACCAGACGGACTACGCACCACGCGACGGGGATACCGAACACTACACCACTTGGGGAAACCCCATCACGATGCGCGTTGTAAACAACCGCGAAGATTACGAATTCGAGCAACTGTTAGATTCTACAGCTCAACGCGGGATGCTGACTCCCGCGATTACTTACCCATACGACTTCAGCGACCGCGAACGCTACCAGCGCCGCACCGGACAACGCGCACCGTATGGATTGTGAAACTTTTCACGGATGCCGCGCATTTTGCTTCTGAACCCCGTCTTTTCAAAAATGGGTCTTCTGATACCCGTTTGGGATTAGACGGGTTTCTCCGTCAAAATTTGAGCGTTTCAATGGGTGTTTTTGATATGGGGTGCGTCCCGATTTCTGCGCAGTATGACTGCGCAAGCAACGCAAACGAAAATCACGATCTTGACGCGGACATCATGTCCCGTCGCACGCTCTGCGGGTGGATGACGATGCGTCCGTGGAGCGATGCAACCGAAACGCTACTGCTATGCGCCGTGGCGGGCAGTTCCCACGGCGCCTTTTTCTTTCCAGAATCTCTAACCCAGCAAAAAAGAAGAAAAACAAAACAAGTAGAGAGAGTAAACCACCAACACCCCCAGTAAAAATCCCAGTTTTACAGAAAACCGCTTCTCAGCACTTGACTTTTCTGTCTTTCCCGGGGTAAGCTTGACATGCTATTCTATCCTGGGCGGTGGGTGGGGGATGTGTGGGGGGAAATAGAGAGTGTTCCCCGAT
>Ga0308411_10003438_pt1 | contig 10546 bp, 9 predicted proteins | sample HotsprottomLayer_2_FD_203530 | JGI IMG/M metagenome (GOLD analysis project Ga0308411, IMG submission 203530) | Hot spring phototrophic mat microbial communities from Octopus Spring, Yellowstone National Park, Wyoming, United States -... | ecosystem: Environmental > Aquatic > Thermal springs >... | reverse complement strand
GCTACTTCCCTTAGCTGAGGGGTTTTTCTCTCGGGGGGAACAGGCCACTGCTGATACGCTTCGCTGGGTGTTCCTCTGTGGTGCAGCAACAATCGGCATCATCAATTACCTCCCGACGCGATTGGCAGGCGGCAGCTTGCTTTTACTAGGAGCAACCGGAGCTGAGCTGTATCTTCTCAGGTGGGGTGGTCCGAATGACCTCCATCACATGGCGGTGATGGTGGCGGGACTAGCTCCCTGGATGGCCTGGGCCGCTTTGATTCGACCCCGTCAAAATATTCTGGAATCGACTCGTTTGTGGCTTGAGTTTCGCGATCGTTTTGGTGTCGTTTGGGCCTTACGCCTGCGCGAGCAGTTTCACAGTTCTTCGCACCACCGCAATTCGGGCTTGGAACTGACATGGTCGTTAGTCCGCCGAACCGACGGTCAGGCTCTCACGCCACAGGACGAAGAGACGGCGATCACCTTGTTGCGAGCTTTAATGGGTCGTTTCGGGATGGCCGGGAAAACGGATTAGCTCTGCAATCGCTGACCGATCCTGTGGCAAGCGCTCAACGAAGAAGGCCGATCACTGGGGCATAGCTCCCATGGCGCCGCCGACTGGGCCCGCGGGTTGGGCGAAAGGATCTTCGTCCTTTTTGCGGCGAGGTGTGACTTGATTGAGTAAGTCCTTAGGGTATTCAATGCGGTCTTTGAACAGCCCCTCGGGTGGCGCGTGAAAATCTTCTTTGGGGGGTCGAATGACTGGTCGCTTGGGAGTTTCTTGACATCCCCAAGCGGCGACACTGGTCAACCCAAGGCTTGTCACGATGACCCAAACGCGGCGTTTCATGACGCCTCCCCAGTAGCCTGGGCTGGCTTATATCGTGATGGGGAATCCGGTCAAGCGGAAAGACGTATAACATCTCGATTCGTGAACGTGTAATAGGTGAGTATGCATGGCCTCGATTGCCCCCTTATTGCTGCCGGATTTGCGAGAACTCCTCGCAGAAAAGCGATGGGATGTGATTCAGCGGACGTTACGAGAATTTGATCCTTCGGACGTTGCGGAGATTATTGCCGAAGCCCCACACCCCGATGATATTGCACTGTTTCGGCTCTTGCCGCGGGACCAGGCGGGAGCGGTTTTTGCCTATCTTCCGGCAGATCGCCAAGATGTGTTGCTCCGCAACTTGACGAATGAACAGATGCAGGCCGTCCTTCAGGGCATGTCGCCTGACGACCAGGCGCGGCTGTTCGAAGAGTTGCCCGCTGAAGTGACACGCCGCATTCTCGAAACATTGTCGCCGGAGGAGTTAAAAGCGGCCCGGGCCTTGTTGGGTTACCCGCCGGAGACCGCGGGCCGGTACATGACACCACGGTATGTGGCTCTGATGCCGAATTTAACTGCGGCCCAGGCTCTGGATTTGATTCGCCGGGTCGGACCCGGGATGGAAACACTCAACGTCGTTTATGTCGTCGATGAAACGGGGAAGTTGTTGAAGGAGCTTCGCTTGGGGGCTTTAGTGCTTGCCGACCCTAACACGACAGTCGGCAAAATCGAAGGACGCCCCTTAGTGGCGATCCCCGCCACGATGGACCGTGAACAGGTGGTCGCGACATTCCGTAAATACGATCGTGTCGCCTTGCCTGTGGTCGATCGCGATGGCAAAATGCTTGGAATCATTACTGCTGATGACATCCTTGATGTCGCCGAACGCGAGGCAACTGAGGACATCCAGAAAATCGGTGGTATGGAGGCCTTGAGTAAGCCATATCTCGACGTCTCGTACCGTGAGATGGTACTCAAACGGGGAGGGTGGTTGTCGGCGCTATTCCTCGGTGAAATGTTGACCGCAACAGCGATGGGATATTTTGAAGATGAGTTGCAAAAGAAAGTTGTTTTGGCCATGTTCATCCCGCTCATTATCAGCAGCGGTGGCAATTCTGGCTCGCAGGCCGCCACTCTCATTGTTCGCTCCCTCGCCTTGGCAGAATTACAAATTCGAGACTGGTGGCGTGTTGCCTGGCGCGAAATCCGCTCGGGACTGAGTTTGGGAACCTGGTTAGGGTTTATTGGTTTCGCTCGAATCGTACTTTGGCAACACCTGCATTTCATAGACTACGGCAGCGAATACATGCTGGTTGCTGTAACCGTGTGGGTCAGCCTCATCGGCGTGGTCACGTTCGGCTCACTCACGGGCAGTATGTTTCCCTTCTTGCTGCGTTGGCTGGGCTTCGATCCTGCGACGAGCTCGGCTCCGTTTGTGGCTACGCTCGTCGATGTAATGGGGCTAGTTATTTACTTCCTCGTTGCTCTCGTCATTCTGTTCTGAAAAGAGAAACGGCGCGGGGATCGCAACCTCCACGCCGTTTTCTGTTCCAAGTTTCCTGTCCCGTCATTTACCGCTACGGGCTTTGGTGAGGTTTTCACCGACTTTTCGCCATTTCACCACGCCCCACCAGGCATCCACGTAGTCTGGTCGGCGGTTCTGGTACTTCAAATAGTAGGCGTGTTCCCAGACGTCGATGCCAAGGATTGGAATATGTCCTTGCATGAGAGGGCTATCTTGATTGGCCGTGCTGTAGATCTGCAAAGCTTTGCCATCCCACACCAGCCAAGCCCAACCACTGCCGAAACGGCCCACGGCTGCTGTTTTGATCTTGTTCTTGAATTCAGTGAAACTCGAGAAGGCGTTATCGATGGCAGTCTTCAATTCGCCGGTCGGCTCACCGCCACCACCGCTGCTCGGTGGGGCCATGATCTCCCAGAAAAGCGAGTGGTTGTGATGTCCTCCACCATTGTTTTGCACTGCCGTGCGAATTGCCTCGGGCAGGTCCTTGATTCCACGAAGCAAATCTTCCAAGCTCTTCGCTTGCAGATCGGCGTGGTTTTCTAAAGCTTTATTCAAATTATCGACGTACGCTTTATGGTGCCGACCGTGGTGAATTTCCATGGTCATTTTGTCAATAATCGGCTCTAGCGCGTCATGCGGGTATGGCAGGTTGGGCAACGTATGTGCCATGGCTGATTCTCCTAGGAGGAAACTCATGATACCATGGCAGTTTACGAAGGACCGGCGGAGACGGCGAGCGATGAGTCAGGCCGACTGTAAAACCTCATCAAGTGATTCGGCCGACGTCCATTGCAGATCGACCGACCCAAACCGCGCCAAAAGGGCTTTCAGGTCACTCGCCGTGACTCGCTGCTCCATCCCGCGGGAACTGCGCCAATGAAGTGTCCACTCCAGCGATGGGTTAGCCATTCTCAGGAAGTTCTTCGGCAAACGTGCCTCGATGTGACCGACAATTTCTCCCGTGGTGAACATCAAGTTGGCGATGCGGCCTTGTGTATCCACGGTTCGAGTCGCGATGACTTCTTGCACTTCTTCCAACGTCACGGTTACCCCCTCCCCTACGAGGGCCTGTCCTTGGCCAAGCACTTAGGGCTGGCTCATGCCGACAAAATTCCCCTCGTTTTCCCGGGCCAAGGCCCAAAGGAATGCGCCGAGATCGGGGCTTTCGTAAAAGAAACCAATGGAATTTATGCGAACTTTTGTCCAACCCGTGGCTGAACGGTTCCAATTGGTACTTAGCATATTTCTGATGTAACGTCCAAGGCGTTCCCCTTTCTGGAGTTCGTTCAAGTTCTGGGTTTGCTCCAGAGGGGTGAGTCCGGGCCCAACGTTGGGCAAACCGTCGGACAGTAAGTAGATTGTGTCCAGACCGCGGGCACGGAAACGAAACGCTGCTTCGAAGGCCGCGTACAGATTGGTATTGCCCCGCGGTTCAAATCCTTTTAACGCTCGCTCGACCCGATCAGCGGCTTGCTCGTCATAATTGAGCCAATCATCGGAGCTGCCGAGGGGGAAATGGGCTGCTTCACTGAAGACCACAACTTGGAATTTTTCCAGGTCGGGCAGGCTTTGCATGATCTTTTTGACCGTCGAGATGACGAGAGGCCACTTTTCCGGAGATTCTTTTTGCGCATCCACCATCCGCATGCTGCCGGACATATCCACGATGAAGATCACCCGCCGACCCGTTAATTGAATCCCGGCAAAGCGATTGTCGGCGGCGATCCGTAACTTTGCCAGCTGGTCCGTGAGATTTTTCCTTTCCGATTGCAAGTCGTCGAGCTGCCGTTGCATTTCGATGAGACTCGACTTCCGGTTGTTTAAGAACTTCTCTAACTCTTGCATGCGGGCTTGAGCGGCAGCGAGTTTTTGTTCCTGCTCCGAAAGGGTCGCTTGGGATTTCGAGCGAAGCATTTGCAGTTGGGCTTCAAGATCATGCAACTGCTCGGTGAGTTCCTTGGTCCGTGCGGTCGCCACCGTCAATTCTTTGTCCCGATTGCGCAGCAGAACTTCGAGACCACTCAACCGCTGCTGGGTCAACGCGCTTTCGTCCTTTAAGCGTCGCTCTTCCATAGCCTTCTTGGCCAGTTGTTCAAGAAGGGATTGTGCCGTTCGCTCCTGGTCGAGAGTCTTCTTCTGCAGGGTTTCGATCTGACGTTGCGAGTCGGCAAGGCGAGTGCGTGCGGCAGCGAGCTCCTGCGCGGTCTGGTCACGCTGTCGGGTGAGGGCCAGAACATTCCCGCGCGCCTGCTCCAGGTCGCTCAGAGTGAGTGCTAATCGACCGCGTGTCTGTGTCAGGTCCGACTCTAACGAATCGATCTTGGCTCGTGCCTGGCTCAAATCCCAAAGGGTCGACTCCAGTTGACGTTTGGTATCCTCCGCGGCTTTCAAACGCATTTTCGCTAATCGATCATTCCAAAGCCACAAAAAGATGACACACCCCAAAGCGCAACAAAACACATCGAGCATCGACAAGGAAAAGATGGTGGGGATTCGATGACGCGTGCGCATGGAACAACCTCAACCCAAAAACTCTCTGATCGAAGGACCCGCCGTGAGCTACCTCTCCTTCCTAACACGGGGCACCGGAGGAGCATTGGGCGTCCGGAAGATGGAGGGTGTACCGTCACGGATCGGCTCTTCCGGTAAGGAGATGACCAATTCACGGTGTGCTCGTGGCAGGTCCTCACGTGACCAACGGTTTGTTAGCAGCAGCGCTGCCCGACATCCCGCGTCGGCAGGGAGGAGCACGATACTGGTACGCTCGGCGGAGTGTGTCTCCAACGTGCCGACTAGCCCAGGCAATTGTCCCGCGGCATCGGTTAACCAGATGGCGCTGGGCGGGTCGCTTAAATTCGCCGTTGTGATTTCTGTCAACGCTGCGAGTGTTGCTTTAACCAAAGGGGAGCAATAATTGGCCAATTCGTCAGGTGCTTGTCGCAAAGTCTGATACCAATGGCTGGATCGCACCGTGATTTCGACCGCTTGGCCGTCGCGCGCCGCCGCCATGGCATGGTCGAGCTGGTCAAAAAGGGCTTGCTCGGTGGCGCCCGAGTCTCGTGGATCGCGACGGCAGACACGCACGCACCGGTCCGACATACCGGCGAGCAATCGATCTTTCCAAACTCGAAGGTTCAAGCGGGGGAACGTCGCACAGTGGAGCAGCCTCGCTTGCCGGGTTTCAATCTGCACCAGCGAGATACTGAGGGCGTGGACATCGCAATCAACAACCACGATGTGACACGGTCGCCTTTCGGGAAGTTCACTGGTCGCCACAAGTGCTAAGGGCGATGACACGGAGCCTCTTAAAGGGAACTGGTAACGATCGAGCAATTCCCCGACGATGGTAACCTTCTGATTCGTGAGATAGGGAGGAACTACGGCAGTGACGGAGCTGATGCGGGGACACAAAGCTCTGGCTCGTTGCAAGATAGCGGCAAGGAGATCGGCGGCGGTAAGCCGATGCCGGCCGATCTCGATCCGGAGCGGTCGATTCACGTCTTTGAGAAAATCGGTCACAAAGACGTGTGGCAGATGCCGTTCAATCGCTCGGGCGGTTGCACCAAACTCCGGTGTGCGGCCAAGGAATGCCGCTGCCAAAGCAAACTCTTCCCTCGGCTCATCTAACACGACCGGCCGAGCAACTCGCTGACCATCGCCCACCATGACGCGCAGACGTGACGAATTCAGATCCATTCCCAGCCAGGTGTCAGATGTGACACTCGGTGTCGGGGCTTTGCGCGTCCAATTGGTCCATCCCATGATCTCTCCTCGGTGCGATCACGGCAAACTCTGCTCAGACCCCAGCGTGTTCCGGCTGCGGGTCGTAGAGCCGCAACAACAAGTGCTCCTGACAATATTGCTGACAATCGTTGATAAGGTTCTCCTCACTCCGCTGCACGATGTGCAAGAAATACATCCCCACAACGCTCAAGATCAACGCGACCAAGGTACAATCGAAAGCAAAATTCAAATGTCGGCTGGCCTCGTTCATGAAAACCGTCAGTTCTTCGACGGTGGAGCTCGCCATCGAAAAAGCGCCGGCCAAACCCCGCACGGTTCCGATAAAACCGATCGCCGGAATCGCCCACATCAAATACTGCACCAGATACATGCTGCTCACCAAGCGGTATTGTTCGATTTCGGCTTGTGTCCGTACAACCTCGCCGACATCGGGAGCGGATTTACTGATTGCATACTTTCCAAGGGCCATCCGAACCATGGTTGCCAGAATGAAAGGCCCCCGTCGGGCCGTGTTCACTTCTAACTTGCGAATCAAGGGGCGAGCGTCCTCCGGGAGGATCCGTGCTCCCTCGTCGGTGGGCAGGAGGTCAAGCTGGAATGCGGTCCGCTGGCGAGCGACTTCCAAGGCCCGCCGTGAGAGAATCAAGCTCGCCCAGGTGAAGAAGCAGTAACAGGCGATTTGTTCCGGCCCAAACAGCAGACGCCGTAGTCGTTGCGGCGTCCACTTGCCATCGGGGTCCAGTGATACGTCGCCAGTTTGGGTCCAGCGGTAAAGAGGGATGCACAGGCCGCTGACCACAACCAGTGATAGTAACAACAACACAATTTCCCGCGAGGGCTTCTGTGAAGAGCGAACCGTCATGGGCTTTCTCGAGTCTGGTGACAAAACGTCGTGTCAAAGTCCCATTGTTCCCTACCTTGGTCATTCGATCAAGGGAAGGCCTCATTTTCTTATTAGGGAAGCTGTGCAGATTTTGCCGCTTTTGCACAATGTTCCTAGCGTTGACGAATCCGTTGAACCGCTCATCGTCTCATCGTAAGGAGATTTGGCCGTGCGGTGTACCGTGACTCTTGCCCTGCTTGTTGCGATCGTACTGATCGGACGGACTGACGCTGAAACGCCTGCTTTGCGTTGGGAGATTCAGGAAATCGCCCGTGATTTGACAATCGGGTATGCGGTGGCATTAGCCGACCTGAATGGCGACCGACGCCCCGACATTGTCGTGGTCGATCAACATCGGGTTCTGTGGTACGAGAACCCCACCTGGAAGCCGCGAACGCTACTTCAAGGTCAAACACGGCCGGATAATGTTTGTCTCGCCGTACTCGATGTTGATGGTGATTCACAACTTGACATTGTCTTGGGAGCCGGGTGGCGGCCGTTCAACACTCAAGTTGGCGGGACGCTCCAATGGTTACGTCGACGGAAGTCTCTGGACGAAGAATGGGAGATGTTTCCCATAGGAGAGGAACCGATGGTTCACCGGGTGCGGGTGGCACAACTGGACGGCCCGCAAGCTCCGCCGGCGATTGTTCTCGCACCACTGATGGGGCAGCAAAGTACCCCAGCAGCCAATTGGATGGATGGCCGCCCGGTCCGCATTCTGGCTTACCGCATTCCGAAAGATCCTGTCCAAGACCCGTGGCCGACGACAGTGCTCAGCGAACAACTTCATGTCGTGCATAATATCGCCGTCTTACCTCCCTCCAAGGCAGGCGGGTCGGACCGTTTCTTGGCGGCGAGCTATGAAGGAGTCAGTTTGATCTCCGAAGACTCTGGTACATGGCGAACGCACCGCATCGGGGCGGGGAATCAGAAAAATCCGCAAAGCAACCGTGGAGCCAGCGAGGTGAAGATGGGCCGACTGAAAAGCGGTCGGGAGTTCATCGCCACGATTGAACCGTGGCACGGGCATGAGGTGGTGGTCTACACCCAAGATGTCGGCCAGGATGGACTCCTCCATCGCATCGTCATCGATGACCAGCTGCGCTGGGGGCATGCCGTTTGGTGCGCTGATCTCGATGGTGACATGGATGATGAAATAATCGTTGGCGTTCGCGATCAACTGAACGAGCAGGCGCGAAGCGGCGTCCGCATCTACAAATGTCGCGACGGGCGCGGCGAGCAATGGACTCGCCTACTGCTTGATGCCGCGGGTGTCGCCGTCGAAGATCTTGCCGCGGGTGATCTGGATGGCGACGGCAGGGTGGATATCGTGGCAGTTGGTCGGCAAACGCGCAATGTCCGCATTTATTGGAATCGTGGTCGATGACCCATTATTTCAGGCACATGTTGGCGCAGGCCGTCGTGGAGGAATCGTCATGATCGTCGATCGCTGCGAGATTTTGACGGATCCTGCGGAACGCGAGTTTGAGAAAGTGTCGGCCGACGGTAAGGTCCCGTTCGCTGCTCGCCGCTCGGCCGTTCGGATGGGTGAGGATGTGGTCGAGTCGGCTGAGTGTGCAACTCGCTGCGTAAAGATCGCAAGCCGCATCGGCCAGGCGCTCATGCTGGTATTGGCTCGTGAGAAAGACTTCGATGCGCTTACTTTTGCGCAAAACCCATTGCACGGCGAGGCCGAACTGTTGCACCAGATAAGCGAGGAGGCGGGCTTCCGAATAAAGCGGCCGGGATTGTACAGGGATATGCGGGGTCGAGAGTCGGGCCATCATCTGCTCAAAGCCGAATCCCATCAGCGAACTGAAATGACGCCACGGTTGCTTTAGTGCGTCGAGAATTTTGAGAAAACCTTCGCCGACAGCCTTGGAGCCGACGACTGCAATGAAGGCACGCAAGACGTCATTCGCACCTTCCCCAATCTGATTCAACCGGGCGTCGCGCATCATGCGTTCGATCGGCTCATCCGTGAAGAAGCCACGTCCGCCGTAAATTTGCAACGTGTCATTCACGATGGTCCATAAATGTTCGGTGCTCCAGACTTTGAGCATGGCCGTTTCGAGCATGTAATCCTCGGAACCCGAGTCGATAAACGCGGCACATTGCGTCGTCGTGGCCTCCATGGCGAAGGCATGTGCAGCCATAAACGCGATCTTCTTTTTAACCAACTCGAATTCCGCGAGTGGCTGCTTAAATTGAACGCGGGTTTTGGCATGCTCGACGGCCAGTCGTAAGCAAGTCTTGGCAACACCCGTACAGCTCGCACCAAACGTGGTTCGGCCAAAATCAAGCACCGTCAGGGCGATGCGTAGACCTTTTCCGACTTGGCCTAGGACATTCTCCTTGGGCACGCGCATGTCTTTGAAAGCCAAGCGAGCGGTCGCCGTGCCTCGAATGCCGACCTTGGGCATTCGGGCTTCGATCACTTGGAACCCCGGCATGTCGGGAGTGACAAGAAAAGCTGTGACTTTCCATTCATCGCCGCCGGGAATCGGAGTGCGGGCCATCACCGTCAAAACATCCGCAATCGCTCCACTAGTGATATATCGCTTCTCCCCATTGAGGATGTAACTCGAACCATCAGGAGTTGGAATCGCCGTCGTTTGCACGTTGCCGGCATCCGACCCGGCTTGTGGCTCCGTCAGAGCGAAAGCTGCGATCTTTCGACCCGTCACCAGATCCGGCAGCCATTTCTCCTTTTGTTCGCGCGTTCCAAACAGGATCAAAGCGCGAATCCCAATGGAATGGTGGGCGTTCACAAAGACAGCCGTGGAGGCATCGTGACCGCCAATAACTTCCATCACCTTGCAGTATTGTTGTTGGCCGAAACCCCGCCCGCCAAATTCGGCAGGCGCAGTCATCCCTAAGACGCCCAATTGACCGAGACCATCAATAACAGAGCGCGGGATCTCCGCATTGCGGTCAATCGCGGCGGCATCGATCTGTTCCTCGCAAAACCGGCGAACCTGTTCGACAGCGTCTTCCACTTCTTTGGCCTTGTCTGCCGGTAGCGTCGGATAGGGAAAAAGCAACTCCCCGCGGAATCGCCCAAAAAACAGTGATTTCGCAAACCCTAAAGTCTCCGGACCCGCCAACATTTCCTCAACTTGTTGTTTTTGCTTTTGGATCTCGGCAACGGTCAGAGCCATGATGGGTCCTCAAAAAAGCAAACGACGGGCTACCCCTATAATAGTCATTCATCCATGAGGGATTTTATGCAGCTCAAGCCGGTTGGCGCCCTCATCCGACGGAGCGAGATGACGCGTTGACGAGTCCGAAGCGATACAGGAATGGAAATTGCTGCGGGTGACGACGAAGTCGCACCGGTGATTATCGGGCAACAATCTATAATTCACGCAACGGGAATTTGTTTAATTAACCCCGATTCGATTGACGGGCGATAATGGGCACGATTTCACTTTCCTGCGGTCGTTGTGGTCAAATCGTAACGGTGCCGGTCGCCGCGGCTGGCACGAAAATGGCGTGTCCTGAGTGTCAGGGCATGATCCTCATTCCGAACTCCGCTCCACGGGCGGGCGACGGTGCCTCGGCCGAGCCAATGGTCCAC
>Ga0308411_10003436_pt1 | contig 10555 bp, 9 predicted proteins | sample HotsprottomLayer_2_FD_203530 | JGI IMG/M metagenome (GOLD analysis project Ga0308411, IMG submission 203530) | Hot spring phototrophic mat microbial communities from Octopus Spring, Yellowstone National Park, Wyoming, United States -... | ecosystem: Environmental > Aquatic > Thermal springs >... | reverse complement strand
TCGCGCACTTCGAGCCCGTGGGTCAAGCCGACGAACCGGGCCCAGTACGAGGTGCGGCGGAACTCCCCGTCGGTCACCACCTCCAGCCCGCAGCGCTCCTGCAGCTTCACCACGTCGCGGATCGCCTCGTCCTGGATCCGGCGCAACTCCTCGTCGCCGAGGCTGCTCGAAGCGTGCGCCTTGAACGCCCGCCGGAGCGCAGCGGGGCGCAGCAGGCTGCCGATGTGGTCGGCGCGGAACGGCGGGCGGCCGGGGGAAACGGTCGAGGTCATCGTTGGGCTCGCCCCTTTTTCTATAACTCTATAGAATTCTGCGCCAATAGGACCCAATGGCACAAGGCCCGATGCCGGTCGCCGCGAAACCCGCGCTTGCCCTTCGACGGCGTGCCGCCGAGATCGTCGACGCCGCTGCGGAAGTCTTCGCAGAGCGCGGCTATCACGGCACCTCGACACAGGCGATCGCCGACGTGCTGGGAATCCGGCAGGCGAGCCTCTACTACTATTTCCCCTCCAAGGAGGCGGCGCTCGAGGAGGTCTGCATGCGGGGCGTCGAGGGCTTTGTCGAGCAGGCCGCCGCCACGGCGGCTGGCGATGAACCGGCGCCCGAAAAGCTGCGCGCGCTGATCCTGGGGCACCTCTCTCCGATGCGCGACCGCCAAGCGTACGTTCGCGTGTTCTTGCGCGACCGTCATCACCTTCGCGACGAGAGCCGCAGGCGCGTGGGCCGTTTGTCGCGCCGCTACGAGCGGATCGTGCAGGGCGTGCTGGAGGCCGGCGTGCGGGCGGGTGAGCTGCGCGCCGACCTGGACTGCCGCCTCGCAACGCTCGCGCTGCTCGGCATGTGCAATGCGGCGGTGAACTGGTACGGCATCGAGCCTGGCGCGACGATCGAGCGGATCGCTGGGGCGTTCGCGACGCTGTTGACCGACGGCGTGCTGGCCCGCGGCGCGAACCGCCGGGCTGGGCGCTAGGAATTGATGGCCGGCACTGCGCTCCCGGATCCGGTGCTCCTGCGCGGCAAGACCGCGCCTGGCCTCCTAGCCGAGCGTGCGCGCGAAACGCCCGACGCCATCGCGTTCCGCTCGAAGCGACTCGGCATCTACCGCAGCCGCACCTGGCGGGACTACGCCGCGCTCGTTGAGCGCTGCGCGCGTGTGCTCGCGGGTCTCGGCCTGGCCCCCGGGGAGCGGGTCGCGATTATCGGCGACGCGTGCGAGGAGTGGATGATCTGCGACTTGGCCGCCCAGGCCCTCGGCGCGGTCACCTACGGTATCTATCCGACGGCCTCGGCCGCCGAAGTTGAGTACCAGTTGACCGACGGCGGGGCCACGATCGTGGTCGTCGAGAACCAGGAGTACGTCGACAAGGTTCTTCCGCTAGCCGAAGCATCGGGCGCGCTGCGCTGGATCGTGGTCATCGACGACGCGGCGATGTTCGCCTACGCACACCCGAAGCTGCGGGCCTATGCAGCGCTGTGCGAAGCCGCCGGCCCGAGCACGGGGGATCCGGTCGACGAGCTGGCGTCCATGGCCGCTCGCTTGGCGCCGACGGCGCCCGCGTTCATCGTCTACACATCTGGGACGACCGGGCACCCCAAGGGCGCGCTGGTCTCGCACGGCCGTCACCTCGCCGCGACGTCTAGCCTGGTTGCGCACTACCCGGCGCTCGCCGAGCGAGAGCACCGCACCGTGGTCTACCTGCCGCTCTGCCACGTCCTGGGCCGTGACGTTGCCGTCACGCTGCCGCTCGTTTCGCGGCTGGTACCGCACTTTGGCGAGGACCTCGAAGATCTGCCGCACACCATCTTCGAGGTGGCCCCAACGGTGCTATTCACCGTGCCGCGCTACCTACAGAAGTTCGCCTCGCAGGTGCTGGTCGGGATCTCGACGACCGCGCCCATCAAGCGCCTGGCCTACGACGCCGCCATGCGGATCGGGCGCGCTCACGCCCGGCGGCGCTGGGATGCGCTCGCTGACCGCTGGTCTCCGCTCTACGCCCTCGCGCGCGCAGCAGTGTTCCGCCCGATCCTGAACAAGCTCGGTCTCGACCAGCTTGAGTGGGTGCTGTGCGGCGGCGCGGCGGTGCCCCCGGAAACCATGGCGCTCTGGCACATATGGGGCATAAACGTAGTCGAGATCTACGGCCAAACCGAAACGGCGGGCGGCATCATCGCCGGTCAGCGCGGGCCGTTCCCGCGGCCAGGCGACGTCGGAACCGTTCCGCGCGGCTGGGAGGTGAAGCTCGGCGCGGACAACGAGATCCTGGTGAAGAGCCCGGATCTCTTCGAAGGTTACTGGAACGACCCGCAGGCCACGCGCGCAGTGCTCGACGACGGGTGGCTGCATACCGGGGACGTCGGAGAGTTCGTCAACGCGCCGGCCGGCTCGACCGCCCCGGTGCTGCGAATCGTGGATCGCGCGCGCGACTTCATCGTCACGGCGGGCGGCAAGACCCTGTCTCCTTCGTTCATCGAGAACGTGTTGCGGGCCAGCCCATACATCGCGGAAATCGTCGTGTTCGGCCACGGCCGCAAGTACCTCACGGCCCTGATCGAAATCGACTTCGAGACGGTGGCGGACTGGGCGCGTGCGCAGGGCGTCGAGTACACCGGATTCACGAGCCTCGCGCAGAACCCTCGCGTACACGGCCTGCTCCAGGCCGAGCTCGACCGCTTGAACATGCAGCTCGCCCGCGTCGAACAGGTCAAGGCTTTCCGAATCCTGCCCAAAGCGCTAGATCCCGAGGAGGAAGGGGAGCCGGTGACGCCGACCCGGAAGGTAAAACGCAAGCTGATGTACGAGCGATTCAGGGCCCTAGTCGAATCGATGTACGACGATCGCGAGGAGCGGCTCGTCGCCGCGGACGTCGGTGCCGTCTTGCAGGAATGATCGACCCAGTGAAGGAGGAGACTATGAATCGAGCACTTGCCCTGACTACGCTCGCCGCATGCCTTGCCGCAGGACAGCCCGCGTTCGGCCAGGACGCCTACGTCGTCGGCCTCTCGGGCGCGCTGACCGGGCCCGCGGCAGCCACCTATGCACCGGTGATCGAAGCGATGCGTGCGTACATCGACCATGTCAACGGTAAGGGCGGCGTGAACGGGAAGCCGATCCGCCTGATCGTCACCGACAACCAGGGCGAGCCCTCGCGCGCCGCGGCCGATGCGAAGAAACTGCTCGGGGACAAGGTGCTCATCCTGCTCAACTCTAGCCTCTCGTCGACCTACGCGCCGATGATCGCGGAGTCCAAGCGCGCCGGGGTGCCGCTGTTCTACGCCGGCGCGGTCTGCCCGAAGGAGACGTACCCGCCAGCCGATCCCTTGCAGTTCTGTTCGACCGCGTTCGGCGCCCAGTACGACAGCCAGTTCGCGATGGGCTTCGTGAAGGAGGTCTCGAAGGAGACGCCGCGTGTGGGCTTCGCCGCGATGGCGATCCCGATCTCGCGCGGCGAGATCGACTACGCCGAGGGCCTGGCGAAGCAGATGGGCATGACGCCGGTGGACAAGCAGATCATCCCGCCCCCGACGCCCGACTACACGCCTTTCGCGACGCGGCTGAAGGATGCCAACCCGAACTGGGTGTATTCGTGGGCCCCCTGGGTCACGCAGGTGCGCACCTTCGAGGCGCTGCGCCGGCTGGGTTGGAAAGGCGACTTCATCGCCTACGCGCACATTCAGGCCGAGGAAGAGCTGGAACGCATCAAGGACCCCGGGCTCTACGTCTTCGGCACCAACGCGTTCTTCCAGGACGATCTCCCGGTCCACGCCGAGATCCGCGCGGCGACCCATCGCGCCAAGCTGAACTACCCGATCACCCAGCTCACAGAGGGCTTCATCGCCGGCATGGTCCTCGAGGCCGCGCTCAGAGGCACTTCCTGGCCGCCGACGCCGCAAAAAGTGCTCGCGTCGATGAACAACCTCAAGGTCGACACCAAGGGCCTGCGCGGCGGGCCGATCGAGTGGACAAAGGACAACCACTTCCGCACCCGGCAGTACTACCGCGTCTACCGCTGGGATCTGACGAAGAACGCGGCCGTTCGGGTGAAGGATTGGACCGCGCTCGACGTGCGGTAGCAGCACGCGGCGGCGCCGATGCAGCTCGCCGTCAATATCGTCGTCCTCGCGTCGATCTACGCGTTGATCGCCTGCGGCTACGTGCTGATCTACCGCACGAGCCGCGTGCTCAACCTCGCGCACGGCGAGCTGATGATGGTGACGGCGTACCTGCTGCTCACCACGGCATCGCTCTTTTCCGGCCATCCAGTCACCGCCGTCGCTGCCGCGGCGCTTCTCGGGCTGGTGGTCGGGGTCGCGGTGTACGTGGTGCTGATGCGCAAGATGACCGGCGAGCGCGTGCTGGCCGCGGTGCTGGCGACCGTCGCGCTTGGCATCCTGCTGCGCGGTGTCGTTGTCTTGGTGTGGTCGGCGCAGCAGCAGTACCCCGCCCAGGCACTGGGCTGGACCAACGTCGCGCTGCCGCTGCCGGGCGGCGCGCAGGTTTCCGCGGCCGCTGCGGCGCTCGTACTCACCACCGCGGTGGTCTATGCCGGGTTGTTCGCGTTCCTCAGGTTCACGCGCTGGGGCATTCGCATGCGCGCGGCGGGGCAGAACCCGCTGCTCGCCGCGCAACGGGGCATCCGCCTGCACGCGGTCTTCGCCCTCGCCTGGGGGCTCGCCACGTTCACCGGCGGACTCGCTGGCATGCTGATTGCGCTCGATTCCGGGCTCGAGCAGACGATGGTCGTGATCGGTCTCAAGGCGTTTCCGGCCGCCCTCGTGGGCGGGCTGGACAGCCTGGTCGGCGCCCTTGCCGGCGCGCTCGTGGTGGCGGCCGCCGAGGTGCTGCTGATCCACTACGTGAACCCGCTGCTCGCCGACGTCGTGCCCTTTTTGGTCCTGATCGCGATGCTCATGATCCGGCCCTGGGGACTGTTCGGGACCCGCGAGGAGCTGGACCGAGTCTGAGGGAGCACGATTGCCTTTCGCCAGCGGCTACTTCAGGACGAGCTACGAGCGCGACATGCGCCTGCTCGACACCCGTGCGCAGATCGCGAGTCTGGCGGCGTTCTTGGTCGCCCTCGCCGCGTTCCCGCTCGTCGCGTCGTCATTCCTGTTAGACCTCGCCAACCAGTTCTTCCTCGCGTCGATCGGCGCGGTGGCGCTGATGCTGCTGACCGGCTATGCCGGTCAGGTGTCGCTGGGGCATGCGGGACTGATGGCGGCCGGCGCGTTCACGGTCGGAATCCTCGTCAAGGAAGCGGCGGCACCCTTCTGGCTGACCATCCCCGCCGCGGCGCTGGTCGGCGCGCTGCTCGGCGTCGTCTTCGGGCTACCGTCGTTGCGCCTGCGCGGCCTTTACCTCGCGGTTAGCACACTCGCGCTGCACTTCGTAGTGATCCACTTTGGCGCCGAATACGAAACGAAGCGCGGATTCTCCACCGGCATCCTGATCGAACCCCCGTCGATCGCCAGTTTCGAGCTCCTTGACGCGCGCATCTGGTACTGCGTCCTCGCAACTGCCGCGGGCGCAACGGTGCTGCTTGCGCTCAACCTGCTGCGTACGCGGACCGGCCGGGCATGGCGCGCGCTCCACGATCACGAGACGGTCGCCGAAGCGCTCGGCATCAATGTTCCTGCAGCGAAGCTCACCGCGTTCGTGATCACTTCGACGATCACCGCGGTGGCCGGTGCGCTGTTCGCCTACTACCGCGGCTTCGTTTCGGTCGAGGCGTTTTCGCTGTTCCTATCGATCCAGTACGTCGCCATGGTCATCATCGGCGGAATGGGCTCGATTCTGGGTGCACTGCTCGGCGCCGCTTTCGTGACGTTGTTTCCCTACGTGGTCGAAACCCTCATCGGCTTCGCGCCGACGCCCGAGCGTTTCGCGAGCCTCGTGTTTGCGGTCAACTACGCTGCGTTCGGGCTGGTCATGGTGCTGTTCCTCCTGTTCGAGCCGGAGGGGCTGGTCGGGATCTGGCGCCGACTGCGCGACTGGTTCCTCCTCTGGCCGTTCCGCAAGCGGCCGCTCGCGGGGTCGCGATGACGGCCCCACTTCTAGAGCTCTCCCAGGTCGAGGTCACCTACCACCGCGTGGTCACCGCGGTCCAGGGCGTGTCACTGAAGGTGGCGCTCGGCCAGATCGTCGCACTGCTGGGCACCAACGGGGCGGGCAAGACGACGACCCTGCGCGCGGTTTCAGGTTTTCTCGGACTCGACGACGCCCGCGTCACCGACGGCTCGGTGCAGTACGCCGGTCAACCGATCCAGAACCGCCCGCCGCACGACATCGCCGCACGCGGTATCGCGCTGGTGCCCGAGCGCGACAAGGTGTTCCCGAACCTTACCGTCGCGGAGAACCTGATCGCCAACGTCCCTCGAGCGGCGGGCCGCGCTCAGCTCGCCTACGAGTTCTTTCCGAAGCTGGCCGAGCTGCGGCGCCGCGAGGCTGGCTACCTCTCGGGCGGCGAGCGGCAGATGCTCGCGATCGGCGCCGCGCTCGCCTGCGGGCCGGAGCTGCTACTCGTCGACGAGCTCTCTCTCGGCCTCGCGCCGCTCGTAGTGCAGGAGCTCGCCGAACGGCTCAAGGAGATCCGCGACCGTCTGGGCGTCACGATCCTGCTGGTCGAGCAGAACGCGCCGGTGGCGCTCGGAATCGCCGACTGGGGGTACGTAATGGAGAACGGCCGGATCGTGCTGGACGGCAGCCCGGAGCGCCTCGCCGGGCACCAGGACATCCGCGAGTTCTACCTCGGCCAAGGCCGCGGCGAACGCCGCAGCTACCGCGACGTCAAGCAGTACCGCCGCAGCCGCCGCTGGTATGGCTGAGCTCTCGGTCGAGAGCCTCGGCTTGCGGTTCGGCGGGCTCGTCGTGCTTGACGATGTGAGCTTCGCCATCGAACCCGGCGAGCTCTTCGCGCTCATCGGGCCCAACGGCGCGGGCAAGACGAGCGTGTTCAACTGTATCAGTGGCCTCTACCGTCCACAGACCGGGCGGATCCGGTTTCAGGGCCACGATCTGCTCGGCCGTAAGCCGCACGACATCGCCCGGCTGGGCGTCGCCCGAACTTTTCAGCACGGGGAACTCTTTCCCCACCTCACGGTGCTGGAAAATCTACTCGTGGGGCGGCATGCACGATTCCAGACCAGCCTGCTCGCTGAAGCGTTGTTCAGGCCCGGCGTACGGCGTCAGGAGGTTGTGCATCGCCGCGCAGCCGAGGAGATCCTCGACTTCGTCGAGCTCGCGCGATTCCGCCACACCGCCGTGTCGGGCCTGCCCTTCGGACTGCAGAAGCTCGTCGGCTTCGCCCGGGCGCTCGCGCTAGAGCCGAGGCTGCTCTTGCTCGACGAGCCGTCTGCAGGTCTCAACCGCGACGAACGCGAGGACCTGGCGCGCTTCATCCTACGCATCAAGCACGAACTTCATATCCCGATGGTCTGGATCGAGCACGACATGCAAATGGTCGCCGACCTCGCCGATCGGATCTTCGTGCTGGACTATGGGCGGCCCCTCGCAGTGGGAGCGCCCGGCGAGGTGCTCACCGATCCGAGGGTGGTCGCGGCCTATCTCGGGCGCGGAACCACGTAAGCCCCGTTCGGCTCAGTCTTTGCTCGACCGCCAGATCCCGAAGATGATCCAGAGGCTGTTCAGGAACGCCACCACGTAGCCGAGCACGCCGACCATCGTCAGCAAGGGGATGCCGAGAAACGTCGGCCCCTCGCGCACCGTCATCACGATCGCCGAGCCGATCACCAGCGACGCGGTCATGATGCCCATCGTCGCCCTGTCGATCGTGCGGTCGAGCTGACGGCCGAACTGGTCTAGTCGCTTCAGGTCGAGGTCGACGCGCATCTTTCCGCGCCGGGCGTCGCGCAGCAACCGCGCGATGTCGCGCGGTACGCTCGCCACGAGGTTCACCACGCTCGCGAGCGCGCCGCGCCCGCGGCGTACGACGCCCGATGGGTGGTAGCGCTCGGCGAGCGCCCGCCGCAGCATCGGCGTCAGGTGGTCGAGCAGCTGGAAGTCGGGGTCGAACTGGCGCCCCAGCCCCTCCATCGTGATCAGGGCCTTGAACATCAGCGTCAGGTCGGCCGGCATCGCGATCGAGTGGGCGCGGATGATCGCTGCGAACTGGCGCAGCAGAACGCCGATCCGGATGTCCTTGAGCGGTACGTGCTCGTACTCGAACACGAGGTCGTTCAGGTCGGCGGCGAGCTTCGCCTCGTCCACGTAGGCGTCGCCCGCCCAATCGAGCAGCACGTCGAGCATTGCGTCCTCGTCGAGCCGCGCGAGGCCGGCGAGGAGGTCGATCACCTGATTGCGGCGCAGCGGCGACAGCCGCCCCACCATGCCGCAGTCGATCATCACGATGCGGTTGCCCGGCAGGAAGAGGACGTTCCCGGGGTGCGGGTCGGCGTGGAAGAAACCGTCGATCAAGATCATCTTGAGCGAAGACTCGACGCCGCGCGCGGCGAGCACCTTCGGGTCGAGCCCGGCCGCGCGCACCGCCTCGAGGTCGGTCCCGGGAATTCCGTCCACGTGCTCCTGGACGTTCATCACCTCGCTCGTCCACTCGCGATAGACCTTCGGGATCAGCACGTAGGGGTCGCCCTCGAAGTTCTTCGCCAGCCGCTCGATGTTGCGCGCCTCGAGCGACAGGTCGAGCTCGCGCTCGAGCGAGCGCGCAAACTGCGCCGCGATCTCGGTCGGATGGAAGCGGCGCGCCTCGGGCACTTCCGAGTCGATCAGCTGCGCGACCTGCGCGAGCAGCCGCAGGTCCGCCTCGACCTTCGCCCGGATGCCGGGACGGCGGATCTTGAGCACCACCGGCGTGCCGTCGGGGAGCTTCGCACGATGCACCTGCGCGATCGAGGCGGCGGCGATCGGCACCGGATCGAGGTCGCGGAAAACCTCGAACGGCGAGCGCCCGAGGGCACGCTCGAGCTCGGGCACGAGCTCGGCGAAGGGCACCGGCGGCGCGTCGGCGAGCAGCTTCTCGAACTCGGCGATCCACGCCGGCGGAAAGAGGTCCACCCGCGTCGCCATCACCTGCCCGAGCTTGACGAAGGTGGGTCCGAGCTCTTCCAGCGCTCGCCGCGCGCGCTCCGCCGGCTCCATCCGCACGCTCTCGCGGCGCGTGCCCCAGTTCAGGATCTGCCCGGCGTGCTCGAGCACGCTCGCCACGCCGATGCGGCGCACCAGGTCGCCGAGGCCGTGGCGGATGAAGACCGAGCTGATCTCGTGCAGGCGCGGGAGGTCGCGCACCATGCCGACGGTGCCGCGCAGCATCACGCGGTCCCGGCCGGCGGACCCTTCTTCGGCGGTTCGGGCGCGCGCAGCGCATCGGCGAGCCCGGCGAGAATCCCGCTCGCGACGAGCGCGAACTGCTGGCCGACTCGGCCCGCGGTCTCGAGCCCGGCGAGCGCCGCGTCGAGGGACGCGGCGGAGAACTTCTGCGCGAAGTCGCCCATCGCGGCAGCGACCTGTCGTCCGGTCTCCGTGCCGCTGCGGCGCGCGCCGTCGAGCGCGCGCCGCAGCTCGGGCTGAACCTTGGCGCCGGCGGCGTCGGCGACCATGCCGACGGTGTCGAGGAAGTCGTCCTCGAGCTTGCGCAGATTCGCGAGCGCGGTCTTGAACTCGGCGTCGGAGAAGCCGCGGCCGGCGGCCGCGAGCTGGCTGAGCGCCGCGTGGCCGGCCTCGGCCGAGGTCCGCAGCGCCTGGTCGAGGCCGCGCAGCGCCTCGGCCGTCGCACTGCGCATGTCGGCGTTCCCGCGCTCGACTCCGGCCGCGATGCCCTCGGTCACCGCGCGGATCACTTCGCGGGTGCCGTGCCGGTCGAAGCGCTGCCTCTGCAGCGCGAGCAGCGTGAGCTCGCGCACGCGCGCGCGGATGTCGACGCCCTGACGGATCGTTTCGGCGGCGGCTTCGCGCACGCCTTCGGTCGCGGGATCCTGCGGTGTCGGGTCGGCCATGGCCCCTCCGGGCGCTCGTCGCAGCGGGACGAGCGACTATCTTAGACCCGCCGAAAGTCGGACAATAGGGGGCACCCGAACAGCCCTCCGGAGACTCCGATGTCCGCCATCCCCATGCCTGACGTCGCCGCCGAGCGCAAGCGCTTCTACGACAAAATCGACCAGGCCAACGTCACGCCCCTGTGGGAGGTGCTCCATTCGCTGATCACGGCGACTCCGAACACCCCCTGCAAGCCCTACCTCTGGAAATGGGAGACCGTCTTTCCCTGGATCCTCGAGGCCGGCCGGCTGATCTCGGCGAAGGAGGCCGAGCGCCGCGTGCTCGTGCTCGAGAACCCGGGCCTGCGCGGCCGCTCGCGCATCACCCACAGCCTGTACGCCGGCCTGCAGCTCATCCTCCCCGGCGAGGTTGCGCCGGCGCACCGCCACTCGCAGTCGGCGCTGCGCTTCATCGTCCACGGGAAGGGGGCCTACACCGCGGTCGAGGGCGAGCGGGTCACCATGAGCCCGGGCGACTTCATCATCACGCCGTCGTGGGCCTGGCACGACCACGGCAACCCGTCGAGCGAACCGATGGTGTGGCTCGACG
>Ga0308411_10003434_pt1 | contig 10563 bp, 7 predicted proteins | sample HotsprottomLayer_2_FD_203530 | JGI IMG/M metagenome (GOLD analysis project Ga0308411, IMG submission 203530) | Hot spring phototrophic mat microbial communities from Octopus Spring, Yellowstone National Park, Wyoming, United States -... | ecosystem: Environmental > Aquatic > Thermal springs >... | reverse complement strand
CCTAGTGGGGGAGGGTCAGGCAGGGGGTGGGCCGGGACGCGCCGCTTCCAACGGCGCCGCGCTCCCGAACCCTGGTCGCGCGGTGTGCGCGGGGAGGCATGCAGAACCTTTCGCCACACCCGGCAACAGTCACTTCCCGTCAAGGTATGCTATGATAATGCAACCAGGAAGCCCGCACCACCGTTCGGCTTCCCGGTGAGCCGGGGGAGGGGGAAACCTGGTTTTCCCTGGTATGTGATACCAAGTGGAATTGGCAATCCCGCATGGTCCTGCTCATCTCCACAGCTCGACAGCTCCACACAGGGCTTTGGAGAGCCGTAGAGCTGTGGAGGTGTGGAGTTGAGCCAATGCGATGCCATCAAGTAGAATCGGTATGAGAAGGGGTCGTCATGCTCCGCTTGCGGTTTGCTGCGTTCGCGTGGGCCAATGTCGCCTACAATCTGCTGGTCATTCTGTGGGGCGCGTTCGTGCGCGCCACCGGCTCCGGCGCGGGCTGTGGCGATCACTGGCCCCTGTGCGACGGTCAGGTCATTCCGCGCGCCCCGAGTACTGAGATGCTAATCGAGTTCACCCACCGGCTGACGAGCGGCGTGGCGCTGCTGGGGGCGGTGGCGCTGCTGGTGTGGGCCTTCCGGGCGTACGGGCGCGGGCACCGTGTCCGGCGGGGGGCACTGGCAGTGATGGTCTTCATGCTCCTCGAAGCGCTGCTCGGGGCCGGGTTGGTGCTCTTTGAACTCGTCGCCCACAATGCCTCGGTCAATCGCGCCGTAGCTATGGCCCTGCACCTCGTGAATACGTTCTTGCTCCTGGGGGCGTTGAGCCTGACGGCCTGGTGGGCCTCAGGAGGCGCGCCGGTCAGCCTGCGGGGGCATGGCCGGTTGCCGTGGTTGCTGGGGGTGGGTCTGGTGGGCACGGCGCTGGTCGGTTCCAGCGGAGCGGTAACTGCCCTGGGCGATACGCTGCTGCAGCACGGCGTGCTGCCCGGAGGGCTCGACCAGCCGCTCGGCGCCGCCAACCATCCGCTGGTGCAGATGCGCGTCATCCACCCGATTATTGGCACCCTGGTGGGCGTCTATACCCTCTTCCTGGCCCAGGCCGTCACTGCGCGTCGCCCTGAGCCAATGGCCCGCGGCTTTGCCTGGAGCCTGGTGGGCCTGTTTTTCCTTCAGATCCTCATCGGCGGTCTCAACGTCACGCTCAAGGCGCCGGTATGGATGCAACTGGTGCACCTGCTGATGGCCGATGCGACCTGGCTCTGCCTGGTGCTGTTGAGCGCTGTGGCCCTTGCTGTGCCCGAAGCAAAGACCGCGCCCGCGCCATTGCCCCAGACCGGCCCCGCGCCCGCCCGCCCGTAGCCCGGCTGCGCATTCTTTTCTGGGAGGGGTTGGCCCTGCCACACCTTCCCACCGGATGGGGCGATGGGGGAACCGGGTTTCCCCATCCCCCTTGCTTGAGGGCGTAGCCCTGCCACACCTTCCCACCGGGTGGGGCGATGGGGGAACCGGGTTTCCCCATCCCCCTTGCGTGAGGGCGTAGCCCTGCCACACCTTCCCACCGGGTGGGACGATGGGGGAACCGGGTTTCCCCATCGCCCTGCGAGAGGGCGAAGCCCTGCCACACCCTCCTGTGGGCGGGGGATGGGGGAACCGGGTTTCCCCATCCCCCTTGCTTGAGGGCGTAGCCCTGCCACACCCTCCTGCGAGTGGGGGTATGGGGGAACCTGGTTCCCCCATGGTCACGTGAGAAGGTCATGCGCATGGCGCACACCGCCGCGATGCACATGCCCTGGGAGCGCGGGTGTCCCGCCCGGGCCACGGCGCCGCGGGCACGGCGCCGGCCCCCTCCCTGACCCTCCCCCACTGGGGGCGGAAACCCGGCTCCTCCCTCCAGCGGGGGAAGGCTGGGAGGGGGGCTGAACCCGGCGCACGATGGTCACCTCAGTCGTCCATACGGCTCCGCCGCACCACGCCGCGATGAACATAAAGTTGTTCCTGGGAGGGCGCAGCCCTCCCGGACCCTTCCGCGGGTGGGGGCATGGGGAAACCGGGTTTCCCCATCCCTCTGCGGGGCGGGGGCATGGGGAAACCCGGTTTCCCTATTCCCCTCTTCGAGAGCCTATGTTCACCTTAGTCGTCCATACGGCTCCGCCGCACCACGCCGCGATGAACATAAAGTTGTTCCTGGGAGGGCGCAGCCCTCCCAGACCCTCCCGCGGGTGGGGGCATGGGGAAACCCGGTTTCCCCATGCCCCTCTTCGAGAGCCTATGTTCACGTTAGTGCACGTAGCGAAGCCGCAGGAAAACCTGGGGTATAATAATTATTGTGGCACTTGTCACATATTATGCTGCGCCAGTGAGAGGCATGCAATGAAAAGTGTGCGGAGGCTGCTGGAGGGGAAGACCAAGGGCGTCTGGAGCATCGCGCCGGATCAGACGGTCGAAGAAGGGGTGCGCCTGATGGATGAGCACGATGTCGGCGCGCTGCTGGTGGTTGCGCAGGGGCGTCTGGTTGGCATCGTCACCGAGCGCGATGTGGTGCGCAAGGGGGTGTTGCAGGGGCGCAACCCGGCTACGACCCCCATCGCCGAGATCATGACCGAGCGGGTGCTCTATGTGCGTCCCGAACAGACGGTCGAGGAGTGCATGGCGCTGATGACCGACAAGCACCTGCGGCACCTGCCCGTGCTCGATGATGGCCGCATGCTCGGCATCGTTTCCATCCGTGACGTGGTGGCCGATCTGATTGCCGAGAAGAGCTTTATGATCGAACAGCTCGAGAACTACATCTACGATATCCCCCCCTACAGCCGCGTCTGAGAGCGACGCCGCGACGGGCGCGGCAGAGGCGCCGGGGCGTGTCAGCCAGTGCTCGCAACCCCTCACCGATGAGAAAATTGTCATTGTCCGGCAGGCTTACCCTTGCACATACTTCACCGAGGGCGTTGTACTATGGTCCTGTCCGTCCTGGTGGTTCACCACACCGATGATGGTGCGCGGTGTCATATCGGGAGGGCCTGGCCCTCCCGAACCCTCCCGCCGGCGCGCCCACAACACCACGGTGGCTACCCCGCCAGGTGATGGTCTTTGAAGAATTCATCCGGTATACCGGGCTGGCCGTGGGGCTGATGGTCTTTGAGGAATTCATCAGCTATGCCAGTCTAGCCGTCGGGCTAAAGCCCTCGGCTACCGGAGGCGAAGCCCGCCTGCGCGGGCTATGCCGGAGTATTATTCAAAGGCATGTTTCAAACGCACGTGACAGTTTGCCTCGACACGGGACCACGGGGGAGGTTGTGGAGGGGCCTGGCCCCTCCACACCTCCCCGCCAGACGGTCAAGCGCAAACCGCAGGTTTTGAAACATGCCCAAAGACCATAACCATGGTACAAAGGTACTTGCGTCATGTTGCGCCGGGATGGTAATGGATGCTAGGATCAGGTCTGGCTGCCTGCGCCACCCTGTTTCGCGTCGCGCCATCATCGCCAGGGAGCATATCGTGAAGTTGGAAGGTTCGCTTGTCACGTTCCCGCTGCGGGAATTGATCGACATGGTCACGTTTAGCTCGGTCACCGGGGTGTTGAACATCTACGGATCGGGAAAGGCCGGGCATATCTTTTTTCGCGAGGGGCGGTTGTACCACGCCGAGCGCGGGCTGGCTCGCGGAATGGACGCGCTGGCCGAATTGCTGGCGATCGATGAGGCCCGCTTCAGTTTTGTCACCGATACCGTGTCGGAAGAGGAGTCGCTGTGGGGTGCGCCCGACTATTTCCTGCAGAACGCCGAACGCGCCGCGGCGCGCTGGCGCCAGATACGCGCCTATGTGCCCGATCTCGAGCGCGTGCCACGTCTGCTGGTCGCGCCGGCCTGGATCGAGCGTCACGTCAATCCGGCCCACCATCCGTTGCTCGCCGTGGTTGATGGGCGCATGTCACTCCGCGACATCGCCGCTCGCCTGGGTTGGGCCGCGATCGATGTGGCCGAGATTGCGGCTCAGTTGAGCCTCGACGGGGTGATCGAACTGGTCACCGCCCCGGCCGAACCACCCGCGCCCGCGCCGCCCGCGCGCCGAACCGGGCTGTTTGATCAACTCCTCGCTTCCAGTTCTTCCCCGCAAACGTCGTCCCAGGCTGACTCTCCCCCCGCCGATCCCCAGGCACGGCCGTATCATTCGGTCGAAGATGCGATCCTGCAACTCCTCCGCGGGTCGGGTTAAGCGGGCGTGACGAACGGTTGCGCGCGCTGTCACCGTTGGGGGGAGGCGCGGCTCTGCGCGATGCCTGCATCTCCAGAATAGGGCTACGTCAACGTCCGGTTGATCGTCCGCGCCGTGGGCGTCATGGTCTTTGAGCAATTCATCCGCTATGCCGGGCTAGCCGTCGGGCTGAAGCCCTCGGCGAGGGGATGCGAAGGCCGCCTGCGCGGGCTAGAGCGGATGATGGATGCAAAGACCATCAGCCCTCGGCGAGGGGATGCGAAGGCCGCCTGCGCGGGCTAGAGCGGATGATGGATGCAAAGACCATAAGCCCTCGGCTAGGGGATGCGAAGGCCGCCTGCGCGGCCTGGAGCGGATGATGGATCAAAGACCATCAGCCCTCAGCGAGGGGATGCGAGGGCCGCCTGCGTGGCCTTTCGAGCCCGCGCAGGTGGCCTTCGCAGCGGCTAGCCCGCGGCTTCAGTCGCCGGGCGGACGAGGTTGACGTAGCCCTACCTCCAGAAAGCCGGGCTTGCCGTCGGGCCGCCGGGCGTGCTACTATAGAGCCGGTCGCAAGCGGCGTCCGGCTTGGCCTGGCGCCACGGCGTTGCAGCAGGAGCAGGCCCCCGATGGTGAACTGGCTGCGCAAACTGCTGGAGCTTGATGCCGAGGCGGCGATTGACCTCGGCCCCGATGAGCAGATCCTCTTCGTGATCGGGCGTCACTGGATTGTGCTGCTCACCCGCATGATCCTGCCCCTGATGGCCCTGGCGCTCTTTGGCGGGCTGGCGATGTACCGCGCCGCAGGAGGCACGTTCCTGGCGTACGAGACCAGTTCGCCCATCGGCCTCGATGCGTTGAACTGGTTGCTGGCCTTCATCGCCGGCGGTCTGTTGCTGGTCTGGCTGTTACTGTACGTGCGTGGCCCCAAAACGCGGGGACCGCGCCGGGCGCTGCTGCTGGCCGCCGGCGGGGTGCTTCTGCTGCTCTACTATCGCTATACGGGCGGGCGCGTCTTTGCCATCGAGCCCGAACTGGCCCTGGCCCAACGCGCCGATGTGTGGAACATCCTCCTGATCATCCTGGCCCTTCTCTGCGTCTTTATGCTGCTCTTTACGTTCTATGACTGGCTGAACGATGAATTGATCCTCACCAATCAACGGGTGGTCTTCGACAATGACCAGGTGTTCATCCCCCGCCTGATCGAACAGCGTGTCCAGCAGCAGATCTTTCTCGAAGATGTGCAGGACGTGAATGCGAAAACGAACACCTATCCTCAGCACATCTTGAAGTATGGCACGATCACCGTAAAGTCGGCGCGCTTCGGCGGCAATATCGTCTTCGAGTCGGCCAGCCAGCCGATGGAGATGCAACGGCAGATTATGGACCAGGTGCGCGCCCTGCGGAAGCGCATGACCGCCGCCGATTACCAGCGCATGATTGACGAGCGCATCTACGGCAAGAAGGCGTCGCCTGGCAAGACAACGACCGTGATAAAGCAGAGCCGCACTGCGCGCTGGCTCAACGCCCTCTTCCCCGAGAACCCCGAGGTTGATGAGAAGACCTTGACGATCACCTGGCGGCCCCACTGGCTCTTTATGCTCCAGGCGCAGATCGGCCCGACGTTGCTCCTGGCGATAGGGTTGTTCGTCGTCGCGCTGGCCAACAGTTATCTGGAACTGGAGCCGGGTTGGATCCTGCTGGCAACGTTGCTCGTTGTGGTCGCCTATCTGCTCTGGGCGGCGTGGGAGTTCGAGGATTACCGCAACGACAAATACATCCTTGCCCCTACCAACGTGGTGGATATCGAGAAGAAGCCCTTTGGTCCCGAGGATCGGCGCCAGGCCAGCCTGGGGGCGATTACGAATGTCAGCTTCGAGACGACCTTCATCAGCAACCTGCTGGGGTATGGCGATGTGGTGCTGGAGACGGCGGGCGCGGGCGGCAAGTTTACGTTTTTGCGCGTGCCTCGGCCCAATCAGGTAGTCAGCACGATCAACGAGTACATTGTCAATTTCAAGCGCGGGGAGCGCGAGAAGAACCTCAACGATACGCTTGATCTGCTCGCGCAGTACCACGAGGCGCAGAAGCGCTACAATGAGATCAATCCGGGCTCGGCGTGAGGCCGGTTGCTTCGGCGTGGAGATACCGGTGACGTTCCGGCGCTTGCTGCTCCTGCTGCTCATCGGCCTGGTCGCCGCCGGAACGCCCGCGCAGGCTCAGGCGCCGCCTTCCATCACCCTCGAGGCGCAGGCCGGCTACGATGGCGCCGGCGCGTACCGCGCCAATTTCTGGTTCCCTGTTGCGGTCACGGTCACCAACACCGGCGGCGATAGCCTCGGGGTGCTCGCGTGGGACGTGCCGGGCGATGCCGCCGCCGGTTCGTTCGAGCACGTCCTCGATCTGCCCCGGGGCGCCCGCAAGCGGGTGGTGTTGCCGGTGGTGCACACCGGTTTCAATAACCGCGCCCGGTTGACGCTGCGGATCGATGGCGAAGTGGTTGCGCGGCAGGCGATCGCGCTGAACCGCATTGGCATGGAGCGGCCGACCCTGGCGGTGATCAGTTCCGACGCGACGGTGCTCGGCAGCCTCCAGGCGCCCAGGTTCATCCCCGATACCGCGACGGCGGTGGTGCGCCTGGATCCGGCCCTGTTGCCCGATGACGCGGCCCTGCTGGCCGGTCTCGATGCGATCTTCATCCATGATCTGGCCACCGATAGCTTGAGTTCGGCCCAGCGCGAGGCGCTGCTGCTATGGACGCGCATGGGCGGCCAGTTGATCCTCGGGGGCGGGTTGCGGGCCGAACGCACCCTGGCGGGCCTGGCCGAGGTGTCGCCGGTGGATGTGGGCGCCTTGCGGGCCGACGCGCCGGCCGCTGCGCTGGCCGCGTTCGCCGGGCGCCCCGAACTGGCCGCGGATTTGCCCCCGTTGACGGTCAATGAGGCGCGCCTGCGCGCGGGCGCGCGCGCCCTCGATGGGTCCGGTTTGCTCGCGGCGCGGGCGGAAGGGGCCGGCCAGGTGATCTTCGCGGCCTTCGATCTGGCCGCGCTGCGCGTCTGGCCCGGCGAGGCGGCGCTGTGGGAACGGGCGCTCCAGATGGCCCCGCGCGCGCACATCGGCCCCGCCTTCCGTTGGCGGGGAGATAATCTGCTGCGAGACACGTTGCAGCATGGCCTCGTCTGGCTGCCCTCGCCGTGGCTCCTGCTGGCGCTCATGGCGGCCTACATCGCGGTGATCGGCCCGCTGAACTTCCTGCTGCTGCGCTGGCTCCGGCGGGTCGAACTGGCCTGGGTCACCACGCCGCTGATCGCCCTCGCCACCCTGGGGCTGACCTACGGCGGCAGTGTGGCCATGCGCGGCCCGGAGGCCCGCGTCGTGCAGGTGGCGATCGTGCAAGGCTTCGAGGGCGCTTCCACGGGCCAGGCAACCGCCTTCTTCGGCGTCTTCTCCCCCGCGCGCCGGAGCTACCGTCTCGATTTCGCCGCCGAAAGCCTGATTACGCCCTCGAGTCTGGCGAGCTTTGAACGCGCCCCGCTGATCGTGCGCCAGGAGGCGACGAGCAGCAGCGTTCCCGAGTTGTTGATTGATGTCGGATCGCTACGCAGCGTGATGGTAGAACAGACGGTTGGCGATGTGCCGCCGGTGCAGAGCGACCTGCGGATCGAAGGCGGGTTCCTGCGCGGGCAGGTGCGTCTCGGCGGCGATGCCGCGCCGCTGCGCGACGCGCAGATCGTCGCCGGCGCGGCGTCGGGCCGGATCGGCGATCTCCAGCCGGGAACGGCGGCGACGGTTGATCTCCGCCTCGGCCAGGAGAACTTCCCTTTTGAACCGCAGGATAGCGACTCCGGCCTCGTCTCCCGTCGCCAGGCGCTGATCTGGCTGTTTGGTTCCGACCGGTTCAGTCTGGGCAATCCATCCCCGCAGGGCCAGCCGGGCCATCCCGACCGGGAGGGCGTCTACCTGCTCGGCTGGATCGAGCGCCCGGCGCTGGCCATGAGCGTGAACGACGACGCCACCGCTCAGCGGGGCGAGACGCTGGTGATCATCAGGCTGAAGCACAACGGAGCGCAGCCGTGACCGCGATTGTAGAGACCCGCGATCTGACCCGGCGCTACGGGGGGACGCTGGCGCTCAACCACCTCAACCTGAGTATTCCGCAGGGGGCGATCTACGGCTTCATCGGGCCGAATGGGGCCGGCAAGACCACCACCATGCGCATTCTGACCACCCTGCTGGCGCCCAGCGACGGCGAAGCGTGGGTGGCAGGCCACTCGGTGCGGCGCGAGCCGGCGGCGGTGCGGCGCGCAGTGGGCTTCATGCCCGATTTCTTCGGCGTCTACGACCGGATGAGCGCGCAGGAATACCTGGAGTTCTTCGCTGCGGCCTACGATGTGCCGGTGGCGCGGCGCGCGCGCCTGATCGGCGACCTGCTGGCCCTGGTCGAGTTGAGCCACAAGCGCGACGCCGATGTGATGGGCCTCTCGCGAGGCATGAAGCAGCGCCTGAGCCTGGCGCGCACGATGCTCCACGATCCGCTGTTGCTCATCCTCGACGAACCGGCGAGCGGTCTCGATCCGCGGGCGCGGGTGGAGTTGCGCGAGTTGCTCAAAGAACTGCGGGTGATGGGCAAGACGATCATGATCAGTTCGCACATTCTCACCGAACTGGCCGAGATGTGCACCCACATCGGGATCATCGAGCGGGGCAACCTGCTGGCCTCGGGCGATGTCGCCACGATTATGCGCGAAATGCAGCCCCACCGCGTCTTCGAGGTGCGCCTGCTGGCCGCGAGCGACGGTGGTATGGCCGAGGCCCTGGCGGCGGCGGCGGAACTGGCGCGCGGCGATCCCCACGTGATTGACGCGCGGGCCCTGGCCGAAGACGATCCGCCGCATCTGCAGATCGACTTCGACGGTGACGACCGGGCCGTGAGCGCGTTGCTGGCCCGGCTGCTGGCTGCCGGGGTCCAGGTAACCCATTTTGCTGGCCAGGTGAGCAATCTCGAAGAGATCTTTCTCAGGGTGACCGGCGACCCGGCCTACGGCGGCACGAGTTGACCCGCCGGCCGTCTATGCGGCTCCGCCGCATACTGACGGGATGAAACTACTTCTTGGGAGGGCGGCGCCCGTCCACCCCCTCCCGGCGGATGGGGAAGATGGAGAAACCCGGTTTCCCCCTCCCCCTGCGCGCGGGCGGCGCCCGTCCACCCCCTCCCGGCGGATGGGGAAGATGGAGAAACCCGGTTTCCCCCTCCCCCTGCGCGCGGGCGGCGCCCGTCCACCCCCTCCCGGCGGGTGGGGAGATGGGGAAACCCGGTTTCCCCCTCCCCCTGCGCGCGGGCGGCGCCCGTCCACCCCCTCCCGGCGGGTGGGGAGATGGAGAAACCCGGTTTCCTCCATACCCTTGCGTGAGGGCCATGTCCTCCCAAACCCTCCTGCGGGCGGGGGTATGGGGGGACCTGGTTGCCCCATGTTCACGTCAGGGCTCCCCCTATCGTGGGCGCAACCCGGAGGGTTGCGCCCATATGCTTTGTGCTCCGCGGGGTGGGGAAAAATACTTGAGATCTGAAGAATTTCTCCTCATGTGGGCCTCCATGGTAACAAATTTCTGGTATGCTATATGCAGAGTATGTGCAACAAGTAGACGAATATAGTGCAATGAGGAGTCAGACGCCGATGCCTCGCCGAAATCCTCCGGCGCCCCCTGCTGCCCCTGACGCGCGCGCGGACACTGCTGAACCGACGGTCACTTCGGCCCCTTCCGACGACCCTCTGGCGGCGCTGCGCTACAGCCCGCCGCCGGAGATTGAAGCAGAGCTGATCGCCAGACTGCGCTCGGAGCACGGCTCGTCGGCCCGTTCGGAGGCCGAAGATGCCCTGAGGGCGATTGCCGCGGCCGATACGCGGCGCCTCCCCCCCCGGCTGCGCCCGAAGACTACCAGGCACAAGGGCATTACCCGCATTGACCACCCAGCCAAGCGCACCTTCGGCTACTTCGTGCGGGTCACCTGGAACAAGCAGCGACGCAGCAAGTTTTTCTCCGACTCGGTGTATGGTGACCGGTTGGCGGCGCTGAGCGCGGCGCTGGAATGGCGCAACAAGGCCGAGCAGGAGCTGGGCAAGCCGCGCACCGAGCGGCAGGTGATCGGGGTTTCGCGCACCAGCACCGGTATCGTGGGGGTGCGCCGCACTGTCAAAGATGGGCGCGAGGTCTACGAGGCCACCTGGCGTGAGGGCAACCGCATCCGCCGCACCTCGTACTCGATCGCCAAGCATGGCGAGAAGCGCGCCCTGAGCCTGGCGCGACGGGCGCGGGAGCGTTACGAGCGCCAGCGCCAGCGCAGCCCGGTTGGTGATTAGATACCATTTCGGATTTT
>Ga0308411_10003433_pt1 | contig 10564 bp, 15 predicted proteins | sample HotsprottomLayer_2_FD_203530 | JGI IMG/M metagenome (GOLD analysis project Ga0308411, IMG submission 203530) | Hot spring phototrophic mat microbial communities from Octopus Spring, Yellowstone National Park, Wyoming, United States -... | ecosystem: Environmental > Aquatic > Thermal springs >... | reverse complement strand
CAGCGGTTTCTTTTGCACAAGGCAGGCAGGAGAATTCCTGGACACTCCCGGCGGCCGGCAGGGCAGACGGCGGAGCAGCCGGCCGGATGTCCCCGGCTGGATGCACCCGGCTGCCGGCGAGACAGCCGGCGGCAACCCCGGCTGGACGACCCCGGCCATACGCCCGGCAACCCCGGCTGGACGACCCCGGCCATACGCCCGGCAACCCCGGCTGGACGACCCCGGCCATACGCCCGGCAACCCCGGCTGGACGACCCCGGCCATACGCCCGGCAACCCCGGCTGGACGACCCCGGCCATACGCCCGGCAACCCCGGCTGGACGGCGTACTACTACTGGATGCATTAAAGGCTGCCTGTGTTCATCGGCTATGGGCGCTGGCGCACGAGTGGCACACGCCCTCAACCGTTGCGCCTAATTGCGGCGCGTCATACGGCCAACGCTCCGGCAGCTGCCAACCGCGCACGGTCACTGCATTAGGAGAGCGCGAGACGGTCGTGTAGCCGCACTGCCGGCAGCGCACAAAGAGAAGTGGGCGACCTTCGACAACGGGAATGTCATTGCGGTAACCAGGGAAGTTAACGGGCATCGAACACCTCTGCGAATGATGCCTTGGACGGACAGAAACCAAGCTGCAACTTTCCAATCGCGCCGTGGCGATTCTTCCTGATCTGCGCTTCGACCGTACGTATGGGCGGCGGGTTAAGAGCATCGCTCACGTCAGCACGCTCAAGCACGATAAGCGCATCAGCGTGCTGCTCAATGGCGCGCGATTCACGCACTTCGCCGGCATCGTTAACCTGCGAGCCGGCAACAATGGACATGCCGAGTTGGCCGGCCAGCGTCTTCAGCACGAGCGCGACTTCTGCCACTTCCTGCTCTCGATTCTGGTCGCGGCGAGTGCGACCGTCCACGAGCTGTATGTAATCCACGATTGCGAGCTTCGCGCCACGAAGCGAATGATGGCGCAGAAGGTGGCGCAGCTGGCTGACCGAGATACCAGGTCTGTACTCGATGGCGATAGGCATCTCAGCGATTTGGTCTGCGGCGTCCATCAGCCGGCGGCGCTGGTCAGCGCGCGTGCGCTCATCAAGCGCGAGCACGTCAGCCGGTGAAAGGCTGATGCCGGCATGACGGCTGAGAAGCACGCGGCAAACTTCCGGCTCGCTCATCTCGCACGAGACGATGACGACAAGATTGCCAGAGCGCGCGGCAGCCAGCGCCATCTGAAGCATCAGCGTAGTCTTGCCGGCTCCAGGTTTGCCGGCAATCACCGTCAGCCTGCCGGTGCACAGACCGCCCAGAATGCGGTCAAGCGCGCTCAGGCCAGTGGGGATGCCGGGCAATCGCTCACCTGCGGCGTCATAGTCAGCAACGCAGTGAAGCAGCGCATCAGAAAGCGTCACGGTCTCGCGCTTGCCGGTCGTGAGTTCAGCTACTCGGTCGGCGGCATACGTCTGCAGGTCTTCGTGACCTTGGTAGGCAGCCTTGGCAATCTCCTGCGCGATGCGCAGGGCTGTGCGACGCTGCCAATCCCGATAGACGATTTCCGCGTAGTGCTTGACGTTTAGCGCGGTCGGCACAGCGCAACAGAGCTCAGCGATGTACGGCTCTCCCCCTACGTCGTCCAAATGGCCGCGAACTTGCAGCTCGTCAGAAAGCGAGAGAAGGTCAACCGGAGCACCGCGTGCAAACAACGAGAGTAGCGCTTCAAAGATGCGCTGGTGGCGCAATTCGTAGAAGTGTTCGGGCCTGAGCAAGTCGGCCAGAACTGCCAGAGCTTCAGGGTCAATGATGGCTGAGCCTAGCGCTGATTGTTCGGCTTCCTCGCTGTAGATGGGGGTGATGTCGATAGGATGTGGCTTAGTTCCGTTTCGGCTTGCGTACATATCCTCCTCTCTCCTCATCGTAAACAAGTTCGTATTCGTTCTGTACCGAGCGGATTGCGCTCAGGTTGACTATCGCGCCCGGCCAGGTGCAGATTAGGCCGGCCTTGCGCGCTTCGTCGCGCGCGGCTTTGAGCCGCGCCTCGTCGCAGCGCAACTCGTGCAGCGTCTCTGCGGCCTTCGCCCAGCGTTTCTTGTCACCCCTGGTCGGCGCGACCTCAAAGACGCGGGCGAAGGCAAGGCACTGGGCTTCTAGGTGAGGCGGCAGTGACCACGCGCGGATGGTGCGCTCTGCTGGGTCGCGGCCATCCAGCCGGTCAAGCGCGTGATCGAGGTAGTCGCGGGTCTTTCCGTTCGCGCTTTCGCGCGAGAGCGAGAGTGCGCGCGATTCGCGCGCGCTCTCTTGTTTGTTGTCTGTATATGTATGTTGTGGAGTCAATTTTTGACCCCCTAGGGGGTCAATTTTTGACCCTCTAGAGGGGCAATTTTTGACCCCCGAATCATCCTTGGGGGTCAATTTTTGACCCCATAAGGGGTCAATTTTTGACCCCATAGACGAAGGGATGATGCATGTGTAAGACGCCGCTTTGCTCCCTGTCGCATTGCTGCGCTGTTCGATCAACCCGCGTTCGAGTAACCCTCGTAATCCAGCGCGCACGCTGTTCCTCGCAAGACCAGTCATCTGCTGAAGCTGCTCGATGCTGATCTCGTCGCTCTCCTTTCGCCATCCCACAGTTCTGCGCAGAATGGCGAGCAGAACCTTAAGCTCTGCGCCCGACAGGTCAGCAAGATGCTCAAAGTAAGCGTTAGGCACTGGCACGAATCCTTCTGTCATCGTTTCTTCCTCATCTCCGCGATGTAATGGCGTTCGTGCTCGGACGCCAGCATGAGGATATGCGTGCCCTTAAATCGCACTATCGCTATACCGACCTTGTCTCTCGCTATCAGGTTCTTGACGGCATCGGCAAGATACCGAGTGTTCAGGCCGATGCGTCCAGGTAGCGTTATCTCGGCAGGGATGACGACCTTCCCCAGCTCTCCTGTGCACTCGATGTTCTTCTTTCTTATCTCAAGCTCACAGTAAAGCTCGTGGCTAGAAAGCGACTTTGCATATAGCTTCGTGAGCGACCTAATATCACTCACACGCACGATAGCTGCGGCCAACTTTTCCGCCTCTTCAAGCGAGTGCAGTGTTTCCACACGCCAATCACCCAATGGAAGCGCGCTTATTTTGTTCCTCTCTAGAGCTTCGCCAAGTGACTTTGCGTTTCGCAGCACGCATGCAGGAACAGCCCACGCCATCTTTTCAAATTCATGCTTCCCTCGCGTGATGACGCACGCAGCACGGAATTGACTGATTGACCACACTTGAATCGAGCCGTCATCCGCGAGCTGCACAACCACGTCACCGTCAGGATGCAATTCGTCAACCGTGTAGAGCGCCTTCTTTAGTTTCTGGATCATCTCTCGTCTCCTTGCGGGATGAAAGCCGTGAATCCGTGGTAGCAGTCGAACACGTAATGAACATGCGTGCCCAGCGAGACCTTGAGCGCACGCGCGTTGCGATGCCCTAAGATGTCCACGTGTGCCGTCTCGTCACGCGGCATCTGCTCGAAGGCAAGACGCAGCGGCCTACTCCTCACGAGCATTTCTGCGCTGTATAGGGCGATTCCGCCCAGCGGCACGCCTTGGACATTGAGTCCTTTGTCGTTGATTGTCAATGTCTTCACGCCATCATCAGGGAGAAAGCTCAGCGCCCAGCGCAGCGCGTTCGTCTCGACGATGACACTTGCGAGGCTCTTGTGGTCTTCCATCACGTCACAGATGTGGGGATGATTGTGTTGCAAGCCATAGCGATGCGCCACAGCCTCGATCTCGTCCGAATACTTTAAGCCTGCTAGGCGCTCGCACGACACAACGTATCGCGTCCTCTTTCGCGTCTTCGTCGGCCACGTGTACTTTGCGGCCTGCTCGGCATTGGACGCGAGCAAGTACAGCCGGTTTCGCTCAGTTCCGACAATAACGTCAAAGGATGCGCAGTACAGAAGGTTCTTAGGACAGGTGTTAGGGTTCATCTGTTTCTCCTTTCGCTCTGTGGCAGGTGATCTGCCACGGATTCACGTTTCAACAGCCATCGTGCGAGATGCCAGGTGATGCCGTTTGACGAGATGACCTCTCGTTGTGGTTCACACGCAATGATGATGAACGCTTCGCGCGCGAGCGTGATGACCAGCGCGATGTCGTCATCGTCCGGCTGGCGGTCGGCGCGACCGATGGCTAGGTATTCCCGCGGCTGATAGCTGAGCGCTAAGCCAGGGGCAATAAAGCCCTTGAGCTGGCGTTCCTCTCTGAACGCCAGCTCAAGGGCTTGGGCTGAGATCATGCTGTTGAGCTTCGCGTTCGAGTCTCGGCAAAGCGAACTCGATTAGCTCGCGCGTAAGCTGGCTGATGCTGATGCGCCGCGCGCGCGCGAGTGCCTTGACGCGCTGCTTAAGCTCCGGTTCAACGTAGCACCCCAGCAGGTGCTTCTTTATGATCTGTTCTTTTTCCCAGTTCCTCATGCCTATATTGTATATCGCTAAGCGCGCTTATCCACAGACTTATCCACAGCCTTGGGTGAGGTGCGCGAGGATGAACCTTAGAGTTTGATAAGAATGCCCTAACCTCTTGACAAAAGGGTTCGGGCGCATATAATACTGCGTAACACTCAAGAGAGAAAGGAGGAACAGATAGATGAAGACGCGAGAGATCCTATCAGCATTCGGATTAACCCTATGGCGTTCGTATGGCCGGTGGTTTGCCTGCCGGCCCGGAGAAGGGCCGGTCTTCGCCGAGTGCTCGGCGAAGAGCACGCGCGAACTGGTGGAGATGATCGTTCCCCCGCCACCTGTGATCCGCACTCCAGGATCGATCCGTGCATGGGCTGAGGAGTGTATTGCCGCAGTGCATTTTAAGGCAGAAGTGGACCCTGATAAGCTGGCTAAAGCATCATTTGCGGCTTACAAGTTGATCCCCAGCGAAGCAGAGCTTGAAGCATTCGTTAATGCCTGTCGCGTTAATCGGCGGCGGCTGATGGAGCGAAGGGGATGATAGCGATATTTCCTTGGAAGCGTGAATAGTAGTTCCGTTCGAGTTATCGTCCCGGCGCTCGTGATGAGCGCCGGGACAAAAGGAGACGAAAGATGAGCGAGAAGACTGAAACCCTAACCCTAGACGACCTGATTCGACGTGGCGTTGAAATCCGCGAGAAGCGGATTGCCGAGGAGCGCGCGCGAATAGCTGCGTTTTACGAGAAGCTCGCTCGCGAGCACACTGAAGAAGAACGCGCGATTCGTGCTCTTCTTCCCCCGCCATTGGACAAACTCTCGAAAGTAGATGTGGTTGTGAGACACGCATACATCTACATTACAGAGTTTCCAGGAAGGGGAAAGGTGAGGATCTATGCGTCAAAGAAGGATGGTCAATGGAACTTTCTGGAATACGAGGCGTATAACCCAGACGGATACTATCTCAAGTTCCAGACTCTTGAAGAGGCCGTAGCATATGCGGCCGGAGCACTGGAGATCTAACTATGAGCGATCTATCCCCTATCGCCCCTTCTGTAACCGCCAACGTCTTGGAGCGCGCCCTTATCTCCGGCGACCTGGCCGGGCTGAGCGAATCGCAGCGCGTCGAGTACTACAAAGCAGTCTGCGAGTCGCTTGGCCTCAATCCCCTGACGCGCCCGTTCGAGTACCTGCGGCTCAATGGCCGCCTGGTGCTCTACGCCACTCGCGCGGCAGCCGACCAGTTGAGAGCAATCCACGGAATCAGCATCTTGGACGCAAAGATTGAGCGTCGAGATGATCTGATTACCGTGACAGTGCGCGGCAAAACGCGCGACGGTAGAGAGGATGTAGAGATTGGCGTGGTCTCGTCGGCCGGCCTGAGGGGCGATGCCCTGGCCAACGCGGAAATGAAGGCGCTCACGAAGGCTAAGCGCAGGTTGACTCTCAGCCTGGCCGGGTTAGGCTGGCTGGATGAGTCCGAGGCTGAGACCATTCCCGGCGCTCAGCGCGTTGCTGAGCAGCAGATCGCGCCAGTTTCAAGCGAAGTGGAAGCTCTTCGCCAGCTACTGGCGGAGCGCGCGAAGGAACTGCCCGCGGATTCCCCGCTGCGCGCCCAAGCGCGCGAGGCGTGGAAATCGGGTGATGCTGATGCAATGAGAGAAGTTCTTAGTGCCATAGAAGGAGAGAAAGATGAACAGCCAGAAAGTTGAAATGCTTCGCACGATAAACGCGATCGAGTCCACGATTCGCCCTTCAGCAAATAGCATCTCAATGCTCATCGCTGCCCTCACAGCGATGGGTAGCGGCAAGACGATTCGGCACGCGCTGGAGCGCCTCAGCGAGCGCGCGCCGGAGCGCGAAATTCAGAGCGCCGACGAGTTAATTCACGCTCTCTATGAGATCGGGGAGGCCGGCATCGCCAGCAAAATCAGCCGTCGAATCGCCGAGTTGCAGGAGGGTAAATCTGCATATGCAGTTAACGGCCTCTACGCGCTCGTCGAGCTGCTCCCACATGACGCCTATATGGCGTTCGGGTTCGCCGTGGAGTGCGCGCAAGTGCGCTGCGGCGAGCACCCAAACCCGCAGGACCTTCTCAAAGACATGGATTTTGACCGTGAAGGTTTCCGGTTTGGTCCAGCCTGGGAGTTCTGGGGCAATCGCTCATCTGAAGCGATCAGGGTAGCGCGAGCAGCGTTCATCGCCAACCTGCTTTATGCAGCAGGTCTTGGTGACGAACCTGACTACCCAGAACCGCTTGCTGATTAGTTCAATCGCTGCCGGTGGCGCTGATTGCTCCACCGGCAGCACATAAAGGAGGCAGGAACAATGACAACGATACTGCTCAACTCCGCGATGATGCCCGATGAGGGCCTCTATATCTTGCAACGAGTGAGCCGCGAGTTCTTCGGTGAACTGGTAGCTGACGCTCACAGGCGCAGCAATCTTCAAAGCTACATCGGATACCCGGAGACTGCTCAGCACATCGAGAAAATCTCCGGCGTGCCGATTCCGGTAAACCGGGCGGCCACGCAGTTGCCGGACCAAGCGTTGCTGGCTGTTTGCAAGCTCAAGTACCGGGTCAGCGACCCGACCATCAAGGGCCAGTTTCGCCCCGGCGACGAAGATTATGAGTACTTCGTTGCCACTTACGACCGCAACAGTTCGCGCTGGAGAATCTACGAAGATGAGTCGTGAGCTTAAAACATTGCGTGCAGCCGTCAAATCTGCCCGGCTGGCGGACTTACCAATAGCACAAGCGCTGAAGGTCCTTGCTGACATGCCTGAGGCAAGGGCCTTCAAACTCGCGCCCGACGTTCTCCGCCGGATGCTGCTCGAAAGCCTGCCAAAGCAGTATGCCACCTTTCTGTTCGATCAGGCCGGTTACCGCGTCGAAATGTCGCTCGCTGATCTCGCTTACTTCGCCAGATACGATGAGATATTAGCAGAGCTGGCAGTCTCGGTAATCCTGTATCTGGATAAGGAATGATCATGTTTGCGCCCTGGTACACCCCCCGACCATCCGACCGCTTAGTTGCCCGCCTGCTAACAGAGCGAGCCGACGACGGCGTTCGGGCTGTCATCATCACTGGCGCGCCAGGCGTCGGCAAAACGTCGTTCGCGCGCGCGCTTGCCGAGGGTATGGGTGGGCGGTTGGTCGAATACTACGCCCACCACTGGACTTCGGATGAGGACATGTTCCTAGCTGTCGATCCAGCGCGCGTCGCGGCCATTGCTGGCGGCCACGATATGCCGCTGGCCAAGACATACCGGCGCGGCGCGCTTCTGCGCGCCACGCTGCTGTCACGGCGAACGCATGTTGTCCTGCTCCTCGACGAGTGGGACAAGTCGCCGGAGCACTGCGACGCGCTGCTGCTGGAGTTTCTACAGTCTGGCACAGTGCACGGTCGCCACGGCGAGCGGTGGCGCGCCGACACGCGCCAACTAGCTGTCGTGATTACCAGCAACGGTTTGCGAGAACTCATTGAGCCGCTTCAGCGGCGCTGCTTCAGGTACGAGATGCCGTACCTGTCGCCAGAAGTGGAGGCCGACGTTCTGAGAAAGGCCACTGGTGCGCCCGTCGGCGCGATCAGGTTAATCGTAAAGGCGATGAACCTGATTCGTGCCAACGGTCGTTCGTCGCCTTCCTTGCAGGAAGGGATGATGCTCCTGCGCGCCATGGCGCTGGCGAACGGCGTAAATGATGTTCGCCTTCTCGTCCACGGGTATCTGTTGAAGGATGCCCAGGATGAAGGTGCGTTGAAGTCTTTGGGTGATCTTCCAGTGCTGCTATGGGGAGAGTGGAAGCGCAATGGCTCCAAAAAAGTATCGCTTGCTTAACAAAACAGACGTCTTGCTGAACGAGCGACGATGGCCTGCGGTCTTGCAGATGATGGCAGGACGTACGGTTCTGACTGTTAATGTCGAAGGCTGCCCGCTGAAGTTTGTTCTATCTACCGGCGGCGGTGTATGGGCCGAAGCTGAGTTCACGCCAGCGATTCAGCGCTATCTGTCGCGCATCCCTCTCGCTTCTGCTGATGACGACGAGTCGTCGGCAGAGGCGAGCGCGGATGCGCTCGAGTCGAGGGAGTCGGCTCCTCTAGCAGACGCTAGTGAGGACGCTTCTTCGACTGCTGGGGACGGCGAACCCCGAGCAGAATCTTGCGATTCTGCTGGCAGTTCTCATGAGTCAGCCCCTGAGCATCAGGGCGAGGATTCGTCCTCGAACGGCTCAAGCCGGGACTCAGAGAACGCCGAACAACATCCGGGTAGCGCCTCATCACAGGGCGACGACGGTGATGAGGAGAGCGTGCCGGATGGCCAAGCGGAGCGCAATGCCTCTGCCGCGGCGTCGCACGCGGCAGAGGAAGCCACCAGCGGGGCGCTGGACAGCGATGCTGTCCAGCAACGGTGCGGTGATGCCGTTCTGTCCGCTGGCGACGGTGCGCCGGCGTCGGAAAACATCCGGCGCACATTCGTTTCAAAGTCACAGCTGTCTCGTATCCCTAAGCCGCAACACGGCGGCGTGTTTGCGCAGTTCGCCGATGTTGAGCTTGACCGCGCGATGATCGCTCGCGCGCGTCGCGCGTTCCGGCGAATGCTCCTGGGCGGCGAGACTAAGCCAGGCCCGCGCTGGAACGCGCGTGCGATTGCAATCAAGAGCGCAGGCTATCTGCGGTCGTGGACAGTGGATGACCGCCGACGCGAGTCTGGCCGACCAGCCTTGCTCGTCCTGCCAGATGTTTCTGGCAGCATGGGGAGACTTTCTCGCAACGTTATCGCCTTCGCACTCGCGTGCTACGGCACGCTTGCGGAAGGCGACATTGTGTGCGTGTCGCACTCGAACGCCGTTCCAATCGAGTACATGCCTGATAGATTGTCGGGTATGTACTACGAGGAGATTATCAGGCAGCGTAACGTGCGCGCCATCGTGATTGCCGCTGACCACGACGGCGAGGACACGTTCTTTCAGCTCGCCCACCTCGTACCGCGCGTGTACTGGCTATCTCCATTCGGCTGCAACCAAATGGAGCGCCCGCGAATCCGCGACACGCGCAAGGTGCTGGCGCGCTGGCCGGATGACATTCGACAGCGAGTGATGTACGCCGATGGGTGCGGCGACCCAGACAGCTGCTTGACAGCTCTAGAGATGATGGTATAATCTGTAGTGCGTAACTGAGACGACCTGGAGCTTACACGAGCTATAAGGAATATCAACTAGGTCTACTCAGTCTGAAGATGGGGTGACATTCCCCGAAACGCACTTTATCCCGCTTGAGGGTCTAAGAGACAAGAGACGACTATCCCGCTTGAGGGATTCTGAGAAGTCAAGTCCCACGCTTCTGTAAGCGTGGCCCCTTTGAAGCAACACGCTGCGCAAGTACATCCGCGCTGCTGGCCGGTTTCCACGCTTACAGAGGCGTGGCCCCTTTGAAGCCTCGTGTCCGATGCTGAGCGGCACAAGCCCGCGACGCATTTCCACGCTCACAGAAGCGTGGCCCCATTGAAAAGACGCGCGCCCGGTACTGCTACAGTACCGGGCGCGTTTTGTTTTGCTAGCAGCCTCGCTATCGCCTGCCCAGATAAACCAGACGAATATCCACCGTCTGCAACGTGAAGCTCCCTGTACCGCCGGAGTTCACAACGTATATCTGGTAGTTCGCGCCGCCAGATGGAACATTCACCAGCCGAGTGCCGCCAGTGGCAAATGAAAAACCTGCGTGCAGGTAGTACGGTTGCACGGCCAACCCCCACTCGTGCAACGGCGACGCCTGCCGCATCAGCACGCTGATATTCCCTACGCCGGTCGCGTTGCAGACAACATTGACCAGGAAGCCGATAACGCCCGCCTGCTTGATTCGCAGTGCCTGCGCCGCTGAAACATACTCAAAGACGTTGCCCGACACTTCGCTCAGCCCTGCAATCGCCAGCGTGACGTTGCTGTTCGATGGCACGTTAACCGAGCCAAACCAAGACACCCTGGCCGTAGCAGGCGCGAAGCTATCTCCACGCTCCAAAAGGTCTATGCGTTCGCTGTTCATATCTGCACCACCCCTACCTCAGCGCTTGAAACCTGCCCACCCGTAACCACGTATCGCTCGCTTACCACGTGCGCGATGCCGGCGCATCGCTG
>Ga0308411_10003429_pt1 | contig 10568 bp, 7 predicted proteins | sample HotsprottomLayer_2_FD_203530 | JGI IMG/M metagenome (GOLD analysis project Ga0308411, IMG submission 203530) | Hot spring phototrophic mat microbial communities from Octopus Spring, Yellowstone National Park, Wyoming, United States -... | ecosystem: Environmental > Aquatic > Thermal springs >... | reverse complement strand
CTGGTCGAGACCGATCTGCGCCGTGCCCGCTTCTTCAACGCCAACCTGCAGCGCGCCGATCTGACGGGCGCGAATCTCGCGGGGGTGGACCTCACCGGTGCCCAGCTCACCGGCGCGACCTGGATCGACGGCACCAAGGTCTGCGGCGAGGGCTCGATCGGCGTCTGCCGGTGACAGCGGCGCGTAGAGGGGCCCTCGGCCCAATCCATCCCGCTGCTGTTGACCGGTCGTTGACCGCCGTGCCGTAGTGATGGCGAGCACCCGAATCGCGCCGGCGGCGCTGCCGGGGAGGGAAGGGACGATGGCGACAGCCGCCGACGACCTGCGCGCCGTCACCGCGGGGCGAAGCTTCGGCACGATCCTCGCCGATCCGCCGTGGCAGTTCCAGAATCGCACGGGCAAGGTGGCGCCTGAACACCGGCGGCTGTCGCGCTACCGGACCCTGACGGTCGCCGAGATCGCCGGGCTGCCGGTGGCGGACCTCGCGGCCCCCGTCGCGCATCTCTATCTGTGGGTGCCGAACGCCCTGCTTCCCCAGGGCTTGGCGGTCATGGCGGCCTGGGGGTTCAGCTACAAGGCCAACATCGTCTGGCACAAGATCCGCAAGGATGGTGGCTCCGACGGTCGAGGCGTGGGTTTCTATTTCCGCAACGTCACCGAACTGCTGCTGTTCGGCACGCGCGGGCGCAATGCACGGACCCTTGCCGCGGGACGGCGACAGGTCAATCTGATCGCGACGAGGAAGCGCGAGCATTCGCGCAAGCCGGACGAGATCTATCCGATCATCGAGGCATGCAGCCCAGGCCCGCGCCTGGAGCTGTTCGCACGAGGGCGCCGCGACGGCTGGACGGCCTGGGGCAACGAAGCCACTGACGACTACGCTCCCCGATGGGCGACCTACGCGCATAACTCGGCAGCCGAGCGAAGGCAGCATACCCTGTTCGGGAGCGGCTGAGCGAACGCTGCCCCGATGACCGTTCCTCATGATGCGATCTTCGCGGCGCTTGCGGCCCAGGGCTTTGATCTCGCGTACCGGTCCCACGCGGAAGCGATCATCAGCCGTGACTTTCCGCGCGCCGCCGAGGAGATCGAGCAGATCCTCGCGCGCTTCACGATACCGGTGACTGAACTGATCGCCGGTGGCGGAGGCGAGGCGAAGGGAACCCAGCGGTTGCGACGCGCCTTGGCCCAAGCCGGCTGGACGAAGCATCGCTTCGACGTCGAGAAGAGGATCGACGGCGTTCCAAGCCAGAGCAGATCGCACGAAGTCGACCATGTGCGTTCGTTCGACGACCGTGGCCGCATCGCGCTCGAGATCGAGTGGAACAACAAGGACCCCTTCTTCGACCGTGATCTCGAGCATTTCCAACGCCTCCATGCGGATGGCGCCATCTCGGTCGGGATCATCGTCACGCGCGGCCGGTCGCTTCACGACGGCTTGCGCGAGCTGGTGCGCGACTTCCTTGAAGCGAACCGCATCGACGGCCTTGAGACGCTCTCTCGTTTCGGTTACAGGCCGACCGATCGGCAACGCGCGGCGATCAGGTCTCAGCTTCACGGCAGGAGCTTCTGCGACGCGGTCGCCCACGTCCTCGTCTCGGACAAGTTCGGCGAAGCCACGACGCATTGGCGCAAACTCGAGGAACGCATCCGACGCGGTGTCGGCAACCCTTGCCCCCTGGTCCTGATCGGCCTTCCGCTCTCGGTCGTGACGTGCTCTTGAGGAGCGCCGCATCGCGACGTATCGAGGCGTGAGCGAGGTCGTCGGCAAATGACCGGCCATCCGGCCATCCCGGAACCCTATCCCTACCTCGCCCGGCTGAACCCCGAGCAGCGCGAGGCCGTGGAGACACTCGACGGCCCGCTGCTGGTGCTGGCTGGCGCCGGCACCGGCAAGACGCGCGTGCTCACCACCCGCTTCGCCCATCTGCTGCTGACCGGCCGCGCCCATCCCGGCCAGGTGCTGGCTGTCACCTTCACCAACAAGGCGGCGCGCGAGATGCGCGAGCGCATCGCCGCCATGATCGGCCGCCCCGTCGAGGGGCTCTGGCTCGGCACCTTCCACTCGCTCTGCGCGCGCATGCTGCGCCGGCACGCCGAACGCGTCGGCCTCCGGTCCACCTTCACCATCCTCGACACCGACGACCAGCTCCGCCTGCTGAAGCAAGTGATGGAGGCCGAGCGGATCGACCTCAAGCGCTGGCCCGCGCAGGCCATGATGGCGGAGATCCAGCGCTGGAAGGATCGCGCGCTCATCCCCACGGCCGTCACCCCGGCCGAGGACAGCGGCTACGCCAACGGGCGCGGACGTGATCTCTACGCCGCCTATCAGCGCCGCCTGATCGAGTTGAATGCCGCCGATTTCGGCGACCTGCTGCTGCACGTGACCGAACTGCTCAAGCGCGAGCCGGACGTGCTGGAGGAGGCGCACCGCCGCTTCCGCTACATCCTCGTGGACGAGTACCAGGACACCAACCTGATCCAGTATCTCTGGCTCCGCCTGCTCGCGCAGAAGCACCGCAACATCTGCTGCGTCGGCGACGACGACCAGTCGATCTATTCCTGGCGCGGCGCCGAGATCGAGAACATCCTCCGTTTCGAGCGCGACTTTCCCGGCGCGAAGATCGTCCGGTTGGAGCGCAACTACCGCTCGACCGCGCCGATCCTGGCCGCCGCCTCCGCCCTGATCGCCCACAACGAGGGCCGGCTCGGCAAGACGCTGCGCCCCGCGGGCGCGAGCGCGGAGGGCGAGAAGGTCGAGGTGCAGGCGCTGTGGGACAGCGAGGAGGAGGCGCGCGCGGTCGGAGCGCGCATCGAGGCGCTCCGGCGTGACGGCCACGCGCTCGCCGAGATCGCCATCCTGGTGCGGGCCGGCTTCCAGACCCGCGCCTTCGAGGAGCGGCTGATCACGCTTGGCATCCCGTATCGCGTGATCGGCGGTCTGCGCTTCTACGAGCGCGCCGAGATCCGCGACGCGATGGCGTATATGCGCGTCCTGCATCAGCCCGCCGACGACCTCGCGTTCGAGCGGATCGTCAACGTGCCGAAACGGGGTCTCGGGGACGCGGCGCTGCGCCTCCTACACCAGACGGCCCGGCGCGAATCAATCCCGCTGGCACTTGCCGCCGATCGCATCGCGCAGTCGGATGCGCTGAAGGGACGGCCTCGCGCGGCGCTCGCCCAACTGGTGCGCGACTTCGCCCGCTGGCGCGCGATGCTCGACCGCGAGGGCCACGTCGCCACCGTCGCGGCGATGCTCGACGAGTCCGGCTATACCGAGATGTGGCGACAGGACAGGTCGCCCGAAGCGCCGGGCCGGCTGGACAACCTGCGCGAACTCGTGCGCGCGATCGCCGATTTCGAGACCCTCGGGGGCTTCCTCGAACACGTCGCCCTGGTGATGGAGAACGACCAGGTGGCCGAGGGCGACCGCGTGTCGCTGATGACGCTACATGCGGCGAAGGGGCTCGAGTTCGACACCGTGTTTCTGCCCGGCTGGGAGGAGGGGCTGTTCCCGAATCAGCGGGCGCTCGACGAGGGCGGTGCGAAGGCGCTGGAGGAGGAGCGGCGACTCGCCTATGTGGGGCTGACGCGCGCGCGCCGCCGCGCGATCGTCTCATGGGCGGCGAATCGCCGCATCTACGCCAACTGGCAGTCCTGCATCCCCTCGCGGTTCCTCGCCGAGCTGCCCGAGGAGCACATTGCGCGCGCCACCGCCTCGTCGGTCGCCGCGCGACCGGTCGATGCGGCCGCGTCGGTGTTTCCCGCAGTTGGCTTCGGCGGTACTCATCGCGGCCGCGTGATCGAGGCCGGCGCCTGGGAGGTCGCGCCGCGCCCGGCGCGGGCGGATCGTTTCTCGGTGGGCGATCGCGTGTTCCACCAGAAATTCGGCTACGGCACGGTGCAGAGCGTGGACGGGGACAAGCTCGACGTCGCCTTTCCGACGGGCGTCAAGCGCCTCCTTGACCGCTTCGTGGAGCGGGCGTGAGCTCGCTGTGGCGGCTCGTCGTCACGGTTCCGGAACGCGCCGTGCCTGCGGTGGTCGCCGCGTTCGAGACGGTATGCGAAGCCGTGTCGTTTCTGCGCCTCGACGAGACCTGCAGCACGTGGTCGGTCGAGGGCATTCTGCGCGACCCCACCCGCCGCGCGGTGCTCGACACCGCGCTGGCGCTCGCCGCGTCCGTGTCGGGGATCGATGCCCCGGAGGTCAAGACAGGTGAGGTCGAGGCCGAGGGCTGGCTCGCCCGCACGCGCGAGGCGTTTCCGCCTCAGCCGATCGGCCGGCGCCTCTTGATCCGCGGCACGCACGACGCGACCGCGACGCTGCCCGGCCGGATCGCTCTGACGATCGACGCCGGGCTTGCCTTCGGCTCGGGCGAGCACGCGACCACTCGCGGCTGCCTGATCGCACTCGAAGGGCTGCGGCGCTGCTTTCCGGTCGCCGATATCGGCGCCGGCTCGGGTGTGCTGGCGCTTGCGGCTGCGGCGCTGTGGCGCGTGCCTGCGGTGGGCGTCGAGCTGGATCCCTGGGCAGCGCGCGTCGCGGCTGAGAACGCGCGCATGAACCGGCTGCACCGTCTGGTCGATCTTGTACCCGGCGATGCGTGGAGGGCGCGCGCGATCCGCCGCCGCGCCCCCTACGCGCTTGTCTTCGCCAACATCTTCGCCCGGCCGCTCTGCGCGATGGCGCGCACCACCGCGCGCAACCTGCGCCGTAGCGGGCGCGCGGTGCTGTCGGGCTTCCATCCGGCGCAGGCGCGCCTGGTCGAGGTGGCGCATCGCCGCGCCGGCATGGTGCTGGAGCGACGGCTTGTCGTGAACGACTGGGCGACGCTGGTGCTGCGCAAATGCTGAGGGCGGGTCCGTTGCCGGCCCCGCCCCCGGATCGTCGTCCGTCGCGTCTGCGCTCAGGCTGCCTTGGCCACCGCGACGTTGCTGTTCGCTGCCGTCATCGGCATCGCCGTGCCGGTCGCCGGCTTGGCCGCGAGCTCGCGGGTCTTGGCGAAATCGGCGTCGAACACGCGGGCGAGGTCCCCGCGGGTCAGGCCGATATCGGCGAGCTCGCGGTCCGACAGCGCATTGAGTTGCTCGAACACCGCACGGCGCTGCGGATAGGTGATGATGAAGCTCGCGATGCTGCGCAGCGCCCGGAAGAAGCCGGTCACGGCGTTGCGGATGGCACGGCCGATCGCCTCGTCACGTGCACGGATCGCCGCGAGCCGGATCTCCTCCACCCGCTGGGCATGGCGGCTGGGGGTGAGGCTCATCAGGAGGGCGGTCTCCTCCTTCGTGATGCGGGCATCCATCGTCTTGCGTCCTGTGTGCGTCGGAGGTCCACTCCCGGCCTCGGGCCTTCGCGCCGTCGGCTGTGTCCCTCGCTCTTCGCAGGTGCAACATAAGCTGTCTCATCACGTGCAACATGCGGGAACATCCGTGGTCCGTCATGCGCTCAGCGCATGAACTCTTAGGAGCCATGAAATAATCGTGAAACCTGAGCGTCGCCTGACCGAACTCCGTGCCGCCCTCAAGCGCCGTGACCTTACCGGCCTGCTGGTCCCGCGGGCGGACGAGCACCTGAACGAGTACGTCCCGGCCTCGGCCGATCGGCTGCGCTGGCTCACGGGCTTCACCGGCTCGGCCGGGCTCGCGATCGTGCTCAGCGAGCGCGCCGCCATCTTCACCGACGGGCGCTACCAGCTTCAGATCCGCGCCGAGGTCGATGCCGCGCGCTTCGAGATCCGCCACTCGATCGAGGAGCCGGCCGAGGCATGGCTGGCCGAGGCGCTGCGGCCCGGCGACCGGATCGGTTTCGACCCCTGGTTGCACGCCGAGGAGGGGCTGGCACCGCTCCGCCGCGCAGTGGAGGGAGTCGGGGCGGCGCTGGTGCCGGTCGAACCCAATCCGGTGGACGAGGTCTGGACCGACCGGCCGGCCCTGCCGGCGAGCCAAGTGGCGCCGCATCCGGCCGTGTTCTCGGGCGAGGACTCCGCGGCCAAGCGGGCACGCATCGGCGAGGCGGTGGCCAAGGCCGGGGCTGCGGCAGCGGTGCTCACGGCACCCGAGAGCATCGCTTGGCTGCTGAACATCCGCGGCGACGACGTGCCCTACAACCCGGTCGCGCTCGCCTTCGCGATTCTGCGCGCGGATGGCCGAGTGACCCTCTTCCTCGACCCCGAGCGGGTGGATCCTGGAACGCGCGCCCATCTCGGAACCGGTGTCGCGATCGAGCCGCGCGCCGCGCTCGCCGCGGCGCTCGACCGGCTGGCCGCCGCGCGCGAGGCGGTGCTGGTCGATCCCCGCACCGCGCCGATCTGGTTCGCCGAGCGGCTGCGAACGGCGGGCGCGCGCGTGCTCGCCGAGCCGGATCCGGTGGCGCTGCCGAAGGCGACCAAGAACACCGTCGAGCAGGCCGGCGCGCGCGCGGCCCATCGGCGCGATGCCGTGGCGGTGTGCCGCTTCCTCGCCTGGCTCGACCGCGAGGGGCCGACGGCCACGCTGACCGAGATCGAGGCCGCCGAGCGGCTGCTCGCCCTGCGCGCCGAGGGCGAGCGGTTCCGCGGCGAGAGCTTTCCTGCCATCAGCGCCGCGGGGCCGAACGGCGCGATCATCCACTACCGCGCGACGGCCGCGACCAATCGCCCCCTCGTCTCCGGCGATCTCTACCTGACCGACAGCGGCGCGCAGTATCTCGACGGCACGACCGACGTGACGCGCACCGTGCTGATCGGCGACCCCCCGGCGGACATCGCCGAGATCCGCGACCGCTTCACGCGCGTGCTGAAGGGCCATATCGCGATCGCCACCCTGCGCTGGCCGAAGGGTGTCGCCGGCCCGCATGTGGAGACGATGGCACGGCGCGCGCTCTGGGATGTCGGGCTCGACTACGACCACGGCACCGGCCACGGCGTCGGCTCGTATCTGGCCGTGCATGAGGGACCGACGGGGCTGTCGCGCGCGGCACGGCCGATCCCGCTGGTCCCCGGGATGATCCTGTCGAACGAGCCTGGATTCTATGCGCCGGGGCGCTGGGGCATCCGGCTCGAGAACCTGCTGCTCGTGGTGGAGGCGCCGTTCGAGGGTGCGGCCAAGCCGTTCCTCGGCTTCGAGACGCTGACGCTTGCGCCCTTCGACCGGCGGCTGATCGATCTCGCGCTGCTCTCGCCAGCCGAACGGTCCTGGCTCGACACGTACCACGCGTGCGTCGTCCACGAGGTAGGCCCGCTGCTCGACCCGGCCGAGCGGCTGTGGCTCGCGGCCGCGTGCCGGGCGCTGTAGATCAGACGACGCCCGCTGCCGCCAGCACGCGGTCGAGCAGCCGTTTCGTCGCCGGCACGCGCGGGTTGCAGGCATGACGCAGTGCGAGCATACGCTGCGCCTGCACCAGCCTCCCGGTCCGCAGCAGCGCGTCGATCAGGATCTGGTCGAACAGGTCGCGCTGGGCGTGGCTGCCGCCGATCTCGTGCATCCGCGGCAGCGTAGGCGAGAGACCGCGCACGCAGGCTTCGGCGTCACCGCGCGCATGCGCGGCGAGGGCGCGCGCCGCCGGCAGCGCGACCTCGGCCCAGGCGGCGCGCGTCGCCGGATGGGCCGCGGCGGCGGTCGCGGCGATGCCGTCCAGAACCTCGCCAGCGGCAGGATGGCCAGCGCGCGCGAGGCCGTACACCAGATGTAGGTCGATGAACGGTTCGACATGGCGCTGCGCCGGGGTGGCGAGATGCGGCGCGAGCGCGGACCAACGCTCCCCGACATCGACGCCGAGCAGTTCCAGCCGCGCGAGAAGCGCCACCGCGCCGGCCTGGATCTGCCCCCAGGATGTCTCGAGCGCCCAGACGCGCGTGTCGTACAGCGCCAGCGCCTCGTCCGCGCGGTCGCGGTCGAGCAGGAACAGGCAATAGTGCCACCAGTTGTGCGTGACGATGAAGGGGTTGCGCCCCTCCCAGTGTGGCGCGAGGTCGCGGAAGGTCTCGATCCCCTCCTCGGCGCGGTCGGTCGTCAGCAGCACATGCGCGAGCGCGTGGTGCGCCCAGACCTCGTCGGCGCGGAGCTCGATGGCCCGCCGCGCGCTCGCCTCCGCGGCACCGAGCGCGTGGCACTGTTCGTGGCCGAACGCCAGCATGCCGTGCAGCCAGGCGACCTCGCGACCAGCCGCCTGGGCTAGCGTGGGCAGGCGAAGGAGGGCGAGCGAGTCGCCCCGGTTCAGCGCGTGATAGGTGCCGAACTTCACGGCGACGAGATCGCGCGGGAAGGTGCGGGCGCCCTGTTCGCAGGCCGCGAGCGCCGCTGCGCTGTCGCCCGCCGCCCAGGCGCGCGCGTGCGCGACCGCGAGGCCTTCGCGCTCGGTCGCGGCCGCCGCCTCGGCGCGCGCGAGATAGCGCTCGGCCCGCGCGCGGCCCTTCCGCGTCTCGGTCAGCATCCAGAGCCCCGCCGCCCAGGCATTGGCGAGCGCGCACGCGGGATCGGCCTCGGCCGCCTGCACGATGCGGCCGATCTCGGCGCGGTAGCCGAGGAAGTCGTCGGCGAACGCATCGAGCGCGGCCATCGAGGCGGGATCGCCCGACGCGGCGTAGCCGGTTGCGTCATGCGCCATCATGCGAGGCCCGCCATCTCGCGCCACTCGGCCTCGCTCAGCATGCGCACGCCGAGCTCGGCCGCCCTGGCCGCCTTCGAGCCTGCGTCCGCGCCGACGATCACGAAGTCCGTCTTCTTCGACACGCTCTTGGTCACCTTCGCGCCGAGCCGTTCCGCCATCGCCTCGGCCTCGTCGCGCGCCATCGAGGCGAGCGTCCCCGTGAAGACAACGGTCCTGCCGGCGAAGGGACTGTCGCCCGCGGCCTCGACGGCGACCGGTTCGGGCGTCACCTCGCGCAGGAGATCATCGAGGGCGGCGCGGTTGCGCGGCTCGGCGAAGAACGCGGCCAGCTCCTCGGCGATCGCCGGGCCGATGCCCTGGATCGAACGGAGTTCCTCGCGCGCCTCCGAGGACGGGTTGCCGGCGGCGATCATCCTCTCCCGCCAGGCCTCGATCGTGTGGTAGTGGCGCGCGAGCAGCCTGGCGTTGGCTTCGCCGATGCGGCGGATGCCGAGGGCGAAGATGAAGCGGTCGAGCGGCACGCGCCGGCGCGCCTCGATCGCATCGATGAGCTTGGCGATCTTGCGTTCGCCCCAGCCCTCCCACTGGCGCATGGTGTCGGCGTGGCGGTGCAGGCGGAAGATGTCGGCGGGGCTCCTCACCAGGCCCTCGCGGAACAGCAGGTCGATGTTCTCCTCGCCCAGACCCTCGATGTCCATCGCCCGGCGCGAGGCGAAATGCTTCAGCCGCTCCACCGTCTGGGCGGCGCAGATCAGTCCGCCCGTGCAACGACGCACCGCCTCGCCCTCGGCCCTCACGGCGTGGCTGCCGCAGACGGGGCACGCGGTGGGAAAGACGTAGGGCTTCGCGCCCCTCGGCCGCTTCTCCTTCACAACGCCGACGATCTGCGGGATCACATCGCCAGCGCGCTGGATGATCACGGTGTCGCCGACGCGGATGTCCTTGCGCGCGATCTCGTCCTCGTTGTGCAGCGTCGCATGACGCACCACCACGCCGCCCACGTTCACCGGCTCCATCACCGCACGCGGGGTGAGCGCTCCCGTGCGGCCGACCTGGATCTCGATCGCGAGCAGCCTCGTCGTCGCCTGCTCGGCCGGGAACTTCCACGCCACCGCCCAGCGCGGCGCGCGGCCGACGACGCCGAGACGCGCCTGCCAGTCCAGCCGGTCGAGCTTGTAGACCACGCCGTCGATGTCGTAGGCGAGGCTCGCCCGCCGCTCCGCCATCTCGGCCTGGAACGCGGCCGCCTCCGCCTCGCTCGCGACCAGGCGTGAGAGCGGGTTGGTGCGGAAGCCCCACGCCGCGAGGCGCGCCAGATAGTCCCAATGCGTCTGCGCCGGCGGCTCGCTCGCCGCGCCCATCCCATAGGCGATCAGGCGCAGCGGCCGCGCGGCGGTGACGCGCGGATCGAGCTGGCGCACCGAACCGGCGGCGGCGTTGCGCGGATTGGCCGGGATCGCCACCGCCTCACCGAGCTTCTCCCCGCGCGCGCGGCGGGCTTCCCGCTCGGCGGCAGCCTTCGCCTGGGCGTCGCGGAAGGCGAGGAAGTCGGCTTTCTCCATGTAGACCTCACCGCGCACCTCGATGCGCGCTGGGAACGTGCCAGTCAGGCGCTGCGGCAGATCGGCGATCGTGCGCAGATTGGCGGTGACGTCCTCGCCCTCGAGGCCGTCGCCGCGCGTCGCGCCGCGCACGAACACGCCGTCCTCGTAGGTGAGGCTGATCGACAGGCCATCGATCTTCGGTTCGGCGACGAAACACAGTCTCTCGTCGGCGGGCAGGCGCAGGAAGCGGCGGATGCGCGCGCAGAACTCCGCGAACTCGCCCGCGTCGAAGACGTTGTCGAGGGATAGCATGGGCTCGCCGTGGCGGACCTTGGCGAAGGCCTCGGACGGCGCCGCGCCGACGCGCTGCGAGGGGCTGTCGGCGCGCACGAGTGCGGGGAAGCGTGCCTCGATCGCGGCGTTGCGCGCCTCCA
>Ga0308411_10003427_pt1 | contig 10569 bp, 9 predicted proteins | sample HotsprottomLayer_2_FD_203530 | JGI IMG/M metagenome (GOLD analysis project Ga0308411, IMG submission 203530) | Hot spring phototrophic mat microbial communities from Octopus Spring, Yellowstone National Park, Wyoming, United States -... | ecosystem: Environmental > Aquatic > Thermal springs >... | reverse complement strand
ACCTCGATGGATCACGGTTCAAGCGTGAGGTTCGCGGGTGGTGACAGAGATCGAATCGCAAAACCCCGTGTTGCCAGCGGGCAACGCGGTGGGTTGTCTTGCACCTTGACAAAATGTACTAACAAAAATGGGGCAAAATGTGGAATTTACCCCCGTTTTGTGCCATTGCAACGCCTGCCCCGACAAATAGGGGACTGAAACCAAAGCGGTGCTGGCGGACGTGCGTGGGCACGGCTATTGCAACGCCTGCCCCGACAAATAGGGGACTGAAACCACACTGCAGGGAGGCCATGTTTCCTTTGCCGTAGCATTGCAACGCCTGCCCCGACAAATAGGGGACTGAAACCAAAGCGGTGCTGGCGGACGTGCGTGGGCACGGCTATTGCAACGCCTGCCCCGACAAATAGGGGACTGAAACTCGGGGTACGTGTACTCCACGAACCCCCCGAGGCTGATTGCAACGCCTGCCCCGACAAATAGGGGACTGAAACTCCGGGGCGATAAAGTCCTGGCGCCCTAGTCGCCCAATTGCAACGCCTGCCCCGACAAATAGGGGACTGAAACAGGCTCGGAACCATGTATATGCACGGGTCCGTGATATTGCAACGCCTGCCCCGACAAATAGGGGACTGAAACAGCTGCGCACCGTAATATTGCTGGTCATAGCGCAGCATTGCAACGCCTGCCCCGACAAATAGGGGACTGAAACTATGCGAACCAGCCCTCGATATCCTCAGCGGTCTGGATTGCAACGACTGCCCCGACGAATAGGGGACTGAAACTTCATCAGCGAAAATGGAACGGCAAGCGGGCTGATGCCCACGCGCTAATTGCAACGACTGCCCCGACAAATAGGGGACTGAAACCGCTTCAGGGACAGAAATGTTCCTAGCATTGTTAATTGCAACGCCTGCCCCGACAAATAGGGGACTGAAACGGCAACGAGACGACATACAGGACCGGCGCGTACAGATTGCAACGCCTGGCCCGAGAAATAGGGGACTGAAACAAGAAAAATGTGTGCCTCATGCGAATGCCTGCCCATTGCAACGCCTGTCCCGACAAATAGGGGACTGAAACATGATTACCATCCATTTGTGCATCCAATCACTCTGCAATTGCAACGCCTGCCCCGACAAATAGGGGACTGAAACCGGGAGACGATCCCTGGAGCGCTCCACGTTCCCTTGATTGCAACGCCTGCCCCGACAAATAGGGGACTGAAACCCGCGCATCAAACGGAGATAATCCTCCACCTCTTCATTGCAACGCCTGCCCCGACAAATAGGGGACTGAAACAAATCGAGCAGGTAATAGGTCTGGTCGTAGTGTTCCATTGCAACGACTGCCTCGACGAATAGGGGACTGAAACTCATACTTTGCAGGCATCTCGCTCATCTTGGGTCATTGCAACGACTGCCCCGACGAATAGGGGACTGAAACGACCTTCGTGAGAACCTTCGCCCATTTCTTGAACATTGCAACGACTGCCCCGACGAATAGGGGGACTGAAACCCAACGGTAATTCAGGTCTGCCCCTACGGGTATTGTGATGTGGGATGTGTTTGGGCAGACATGGGGGTCTGCCCCTACGATGGGGTGATATGTCCAAACCGTGCGGCAGGGGCAACCCCGTGTGGTTGCCCCTGATAGATGCGGTTGCCTCTGATGGACGTGTTTGCGCCCGTTCAGTAAGATTGCCCCGTCCCTAAAGAAAGGGTCAAAGCGACGGCGGATGTATCTGTTGCCAAAAACCGGCGTCGGGCAGGAAGTGCAGGCGGCAGGCGGGCACGTCGCGCGCCAGCGCGGAGACCACGTTCAGCATCCATTCCGCCACCTGCGCCCCCTCGGCAAACTGCAGGCTACACTGCAGCAGGGCGCGCAGTGCCTCGCCGCGCGACAGGGGTTCCACGCGGTGCTGGGCGGCGTGTTTCAGCAGGTAGATGGCGTGCAGGGGGGCGTGCAGGTTCGCGCCGGCGCGGGCGAAGTCGCCCCAGAAGGGGGTTCCGAACACCTGCCAGCCCTCCGGCGTGCGGCGCACCGCCACCAGTTCATCGCTCAGCACCTCCGCGAGGTCGCACAGCAGGCGCGCCACCGTGCTTTTGCCCGCGCCCGAACGCCCCGCAAACAGGTAGCCGCGCCCCGCGTCGCGCACCGCGGCGGCATGAAGGATGACCCCCAGACGCTGGGGCAGGTAGAGTGCCAGCAACGCCCGCAGGAAGGAATCGACGGCGTAGGGGCTGTGCAGGCAGGTGACCTCTGCGCTGTCGGCGTCGGGGCTGACGTCCGCCACGAAGGTGTCGTAGACGAATCGCCAGCCGCCCTCGGCGGGGCGCACCTTCACGCTCTCGATTCGGGCGCGGGTGGGTGGACTGGTGGTGGGTTGCAGGCGGATGCGGATGTGGGGCGATGGCGCTTCGGGGCAGACGAACGCCTCGTACCGCTCCTGCACGAGTTGCGACAGGAACGCGGGGTCGGGGCATTCCAGCCTCAGTGCGATGTCGGCAATGGAGAGAGACAGGTGATTCATGGACTTTCTTTCCCGCTATCAGATTCTTCGCTTGCGCTCAGAATGACAGTGGTGGTGACCCCTTTGTCATGCTGAACGAAGTGAAGCATCTCTGAGATTCTTCGCTTGCGCTCAGAATGACGTTCATTCAGAATGACATTCACCTTCTATGGTACCCGAACATAAGCATTGCCCGGTTGCCGGCGCACGAGGTTGTGCATTTCCAGCAGCAGCAGTTCCGCGTTCAATTGGGCGACGGGCAGGCGCAGTTCATCGGCGAGCGCATCCACGTGCTTGGGCGTGAGCGACAGCGCTTGCAGCACCTGCTGTTGCACGGGCGTCAGGGCGGGCAGGGCGGCGCGTTCCGGAGGCGGTTCGGGCGCGATGCCCAGCGCGTGCACGATGTCCTCCACGCTGTCCACGAGGGTTGCGCCCTGCTTAATCAGCTGGTGGCAGCCTGCGCTGTATCCGGTGTCGATATTGCCGGGCACGGCGAACACCGGTTTGCCCTGTTCCAGTGCGTGGCTGGCGGTAATCAGCGCGCCGCTATCGTAGGGAGCCTCCACCACCAGCACGCCCAGCGCCATCGCGCTGACGAGGCGGTTTCGGGCGGGAAATCGCCACTGGTCGGGCTGGATGCCCGGCGGATATTCGGAGATAACTGCGCCCTGCGTGGCGATACGCTGGAACAGTGCCGCCGATTCGGCGGGGTACGCCACGTCGATGCCGCAGCCCAACACGGCGATGGTACGTCCGTTCGCCCGCAGCGCGCCGGTATGCGCGGCGGTGTCGATGCCCCGTGCGCCCCCGCTGACGATGGTGAGCCCGTAGCGGGCGAGTTCGCGTCCCAGTTTCTCGGCGACGGTGCGTCCGTAGGGGGTAGGTTTGCGCGTGCCCACGATGGCGATGGCGAAGCGGTCGCGCTCCTGCAGGCTGCCGCGCACGAACAGCAGGGGCGGGAAGTCTTCGATCTCGCGCAGGGGGGCAGGGTAGTTCTCGTCGCGCCAGGTCAGCAGTCGGGCATTCGCCTTTTGCCAGCGTTGCCACTGTTCTGGGATCAGGTCTGGGGCGTTCAGGATGCGCGCGGCGGTGGCTTCATTCATGCCTTCGATGCGCAGAAGGTCGGTGCGCGAAGCACGGAAGATGTCTTCGGGGTTCTCGAAACGCTCCAGCAGGTTCAGCAGGCGGCGGGGAGGAAGCTCGAGGTACGCCAGCCTGAGCAGCGCACGCAGACAAGCTTCCTCCATCCGTGAGACACTCCTTTTAGTATCCGTCTTCCCCGCGTCCGGGTGCTCCACCGCCGCGGCGCCCACCAATACCACCGGGTACGCCAGGCACACCCATGCGCGGCTGGGTGGTTGTGGGTGTGCGCTTGCGCAGGGTGTTATCCACGATGAAGGTCCAGGTGTATTCGGTGCGGTTGCCGCGCCAGTCCTCGGCGATGACCTTCACGGTATGTCGCCCGTCGGCGAGGGGTTTGACGGTAGTCGCCCCAGCCGGCTGTCCGGCAGGCGAGGCGGACGCTTCCTTGGTATCCCACAGGTAGCTGATTTCTCCCTTGACGAGGTCGAACTCATATTTGACGGGCTTATCGTCCAGCAGGAACTGGATGGTATCGGTTTTGATACCCGAGCCATCGTCGCTGATGAGCGCACGGAAGCGGATGGGTGGCTGCCCCGAGATGGCGACCCCGCGCGTTGGTTCCAGCTCGGCGATGGTAGGCGGGATGCTATCGGGTGCATCGGCGCGGAAGGTGGTGAGACTGCCGTCATCCGACACCACATACAGCGTGCCGTTTGCTACCACTGGCGGGGCAGTGATGTCGGTAAAGGAGGGACGCTCAGGGGTGGAGGAAGACGACTGCAGCAGGTACTTCCACAGGATGGCTCCGTTCGAAGCGTCCACGGCGTAGATGCCACCCCGCGTCGTGCCGATGAGAAGCACATTCCCTGCTAGTGTGGGTGGAGCAACCGGCTGGTTCGTAAACACAGGCTCTTTGCTGTTCCACAGCAGTTTGCCCGTATTGTCGAACGCCCACACACGACCGTCGCGCGTCAGCACGTAGACCATGCCATTGCCTGCAATCGGCTCCGTCACGATGTCGTCGGGCAGGGTACGCGCCCAGAGCTGTCGTCCGCTACGCGCCTGCAGTGCCTGCAGCGCGTTGGAGGAAACGACATACACATTGCGGTCTGCCACCACGGGCGACAGGGCATACAGTGTGCCGGGCAGTCGTATTCGCCACAGGAGCAAGCCCGTTCCTGCGGCAGCGGCGTACAGCGTCTGGTCTGCGGAGATGAAGTAGACCATGTCATCCGCCACAGCCACTGCGCCGTTCACCGCATCCAGTGTACGGAACCCCCCGCGCCATAACGGTTCGCCGGTTTTGGCGTTAATCGCGTAAACCTTTCCGTCCGCGGAGCCGAAGTATACCACATCGTTGACTACGGTCGGCGGTGACAGTATCGCCCCCTGTGCGCGGAAGGACCAGAGGTATTTGCCAGTGGGCGCAGAGAGGGCGTAAAGGTTACCGTCCGTTGCGCCGACGTACACGATGCCTTCCGACACCGCGGGGGTGGTGCGGAACTGTGCATCCATGGGCTGGTCTGCCGGATAGCGCCAGAGCACGCGCCCTGTTTCCGCATCCAGCGCGTAGAAGCGGTCACGGCAGGCATAGTAAATGGTGTTGCCGACGATGGCGGGCGCTGCCGAGTTTTGCGGTGCGGGTGAGGCGGTGAATCGCCAGTACATCGCCGCCGGCATCTGAATACCTCCCGGCGCGATACCGCCATGCGTGGGGGAGAAGCGGTAAACGTCCACATCCTGAGCAAGTGCGACCGACGCCACCACAAGCACCACGACGCACACTGGCAGCGCGCGAGTCCATCCTGCAGAGATGATGCCCTTCAAGCGCATTTGCATAGTCGTCTCTCCTCGCCTCGGGTTTGTTTGCAGACGTACCATCCGGTCGGTACAATATATATTACAGCGGGGCAGGTGCAGATTCCTGCTGACTCCGCGCCATTTAGACGAGAGCAGGTTCCGGCAGGTTACTTCTGGGGAGAGCGTTGTGGACGCGGCAGTGCGCGCCCTCAGGAATAGTAGAGCCTGCGGCGGAACCTTTTGGGCTGTCCACCCGTATATATGAGTAGCGCATGTCCTCCTTTTCACTCTGTCCATCACATCGATGGAGCCTGCTAGACAGAGCGTTCGCCCAACCCCGACGCCTCTGGAAGCAGGCGATTTTTTCGTGCGGGCTTGCTTGCTTTTTACTTCCACAGTACAATAGAACCATCCTCTTTCGGGAGGGGATTGCGGTGTCCTCTTTGTGGGATGTTTTGTCGCCCTTGTTGCTGGCTTGTGTGCTGGGGGCGGTAGTGGGGCTGGAACGCGAACTGCATGGCAGACCTGCAGGTTTGCGCACGCATATCCTGTTGTCGATGGGCGCGGCGGTGTTTGGCATGGTCTCCGCGGGCATGAAGGGCGCGAATACCGACCCCACGCGCATCGCCGCACAGGTGGTAACAGGTATCGGATTCATCGGTGCAGGAACAATCATCCATCTCGGGGGCACGGTACGCGGGTTAACCACCGCCGCGAGCATCTGGGCAACCGCTGCTATCGGGCTCGCAGTCGGATTGAACCGGCAGTACTGGTTGATGGCGATTGTGGCAACCGTGATGGCTTTCCTGACACTGACGCTGGTGCATCTGCTGGAGGGTTTTCTCAGGCTGAAGCGTCGGGTGCGGGACCTGGAGGTGGTGGCGCGAGAGGAAGGGGCGGTGATTGAGCCTCTGCTCGATATACTCTCCGCGATGCGGGTGGATGTGCAATCCGTTCGTATTCTGCCCACATTGCTACCCGGTACCCGTCGTTATGAGCTTTCGCTGGACCTGCCGGCGCGGGTTTCAGCGCAACAGGTTCTGGGCAGGGTCGCGCAGTGTCAACAGGTGATAGAGGTGAAGTGGGACTGATGCCGACGTTACTGGACATAAAGCTTGTGGACGAAATCGTGGGCTGCGCACTTCGCGAGGACGTTGGTACGGGGGACATGACCACCTTGTTGACGGTGCCGCCAGGCACGGAGGCTTTGGGCGAGTTCATCGCCACGCAACCGGGTGTGCTGGCGGGGTTGGTGGTGGCGGAGCGGGTATTCTACCACTGCGACAGTCGGGTAAAGGTGGAGCCGATGTTGAAAGAGGGTCAGCGTTTCGACGCGGGTGCGGTGCTGGCTGTGGTACGCGGAGAGGCGCGGGCAATTCTCGTCGCCGAGCGGGTTGCGCTGAACTTTTTGCAGCGATTGAGCGGCATCGCCACGCTGACCGCACGCTTCGTGGAAGCGGTGCGCGACCTGCCGGTGCGCATCTGTGATACGCGCAAGACGACGCCCGGATTGCGTTATCTGGAACGCTACGCGGTACGGGTGGGAGGCGGCTTTAACCACCGCTTCGGGCTGTACGACGCGGTATTGATTAAGGACAACCACATTGCGGTGTGTGGGGGCATCACGGAGGCGGTACATCGCGTGCGACGCACATTGCCACACACGATGAAGATAGAGGTGGAGTGCGCTACCCTCCAGCAGGTTCAGGAAGCGCTCGAGGCAGGAGTGGATATCATCCTGCTGGATAACATGACGCTGGACGACCTGCGTGAGGCGGTACGGATGGCGAAGGGGCGGGCTTTTCTGGAAGCCTCGGGCGGGGTGCGTCTGGAAACGGTGCGCCCAATTGCCGAGACGGGGGTGGACGCTATCTCGGTGGGCGCATTAACGCACTCCGCGCCCGCTATCGATATCAAGCTCGAACTGCGTTTGGTTTGAGCCGATTTACACGCGCCGGGCACGCATTCGCGCTTCGCGCCGAGCGGCTTTCTGCTTCTCCTCTTTGCGCTTGCGTCGCTGACGCAGCTCCCTCTGTCTCATGCGCATGGCATCGCCTCCTTCTGTGTTTCCCCAAGCGGAGATTTTACCCAGCAGGCGGCAGAATGTCAAACACGCTGACTCCTGAACAGCCCTCTCCGAGCGATGCATTTACTCTGTGTCCGCCCTGCCATGCAATTGCCACAGTGATTGCCGAGCTTGGCAGAGTGGAGGCGGTAGCGTTTCCCGCGTGGTGCGGGTTGTCGTGTTACTGCACTCACGACGGGAGGGCTTCACTAAGCCGAAGGCATGAGATAGCGGGTTCAGAGGGGCGGCGCGAGTCGCCCCTTTTTGACATCGGCAAATGTTGCGAGAGACAGCCGCTTTTGTTATAATAACATGGTAGCTTCTGTCTACCAACCCTTACCCGCAAGAAAGGAAACCCGCGAATGCCAGAGGAGATTGCCGAACGACAGCCGGAGATTGAGATTGTACCGCTGGAAGAAGAGTTAAGCCGTTCGTATCTCGGTTATGCGATGAGCACCATCATCGCGCGCGCCCTGCCCGATGTGCGCGACGGGCTGAAGCCGGTGCAGAGGCGTATCCTCTACGCGATGCGCGAGATGGGCGTTACCCCCAACAGTGCCCACGTCAAATGCGCCGCCGTGTGTGGCGAGACCATGAAGCGCTTCCACCCGCACGGCAACGAGGCGCTGTATGCCACCCTGGTGCGCATGGCGCAGGATTTCAGCATGCGCTACCCGCTGATTGACGGACAGGGCAATTTCGGCAGCGTGGATGGCGACCCGCCCGCAGCGATGCGCTATACCGAATGCCGCCTCTCGCCGCTGGCGATGGAGATGATGGAGGATATCGATAAAGAGACGGTGGACTGGCAACCCAACTACGACCAGTCCACGATGGAGCCGATGGTGCTGCCGGGTAAGTTTCCCAACTTCATCTGCAATGGGGGAAGCGGCATCGCTGTCGGTATGGCGACCAACGTGCCCCCGCACAATCTGCGCGAGGTGGCAGACGCCATCACTTATTTGATCGACCATCCGCAGGCATCCGTTTCCGACCTGATGAAGCATCTGCCGGGACCCGATTTCCCCACCGCCGGCTTGATCCTGGGCACCAAAGGCATTCGCGAGGCGTATGAGACCGGACGCGGGCAGGTCATCATGCAGGCAAAGACGCAGATGGAGCCGATGGACGGAGGCAAGCAAGCCATCGTCATCACCGAGCTGCCGTATCAGGTGAACAAGGCAAAGCTCATCGAGCAGATAGCCAACCTGGTCAAGGGCAAGCGCATCGACGGCATCACCGCCATCGAAGACTTTACCGACCGCACGGGGATGCGGGTGGTTATCGAGCTGCGGCGCGACGTCAACCCCCACAAGGTGTTGAACTTCCTTCTCAAGCATACGCCGATGCGCCTGTCGTTTGGGGTGATTATGCTCGCGCTGGAAGACGGCGTGCCGCGCGTGCTGAACCTCAAACAGGTGCTGCAGAATTACATCCACCATCGGCGCGAGGTGATTGTCCGGCGTACGCGGTTCGAGCTGTATCGCGCCCAGCAACGCGCCCATATCCTGGAAGGGCTGCAGGTGGTGGTGCGCTTCCTGGACGAAATCATCCGCATCATCCGCCAATCGGAGAACAGCGAGGTGGCGCGGCGCAGGCTGATGCGGCGATTCGGCTTCACGCAGATTCAAGCCGAAGCCATCCTCTCGATGCAGCTGCGCCAGCTCACCGCCCTCGAACAGCAGCGGCTGGAGGACGAATACAAGAACCTCTTGCAGGAGATTGCCTATCTGGAAGATATTCTGGTGGACGAGCGGCGCGTGGCGCAGATTATCAAACAGGAACTAAAGGAGCTGAAGGACAAATACGGCGACGACCGGCGCACCCGCATCATTGCACGCGAGGCGGAGGAGATTGGCGAGGAGGATATGATCCCTGAGGAGGAGATGCTGGTGACCATCACGCGGGATGGTTACATCAAGCGTCTGCCGCTGGATACCTACCGCAGCCAGCGACGCGGCGGGAAGGGCGTCATTGCTGCCACCACCAAAGAGGAAGATACTCTGGAGCACATCTTCCAGGTCAGCACGCACCACTACATCCTCTTCTTCACCGACCGCGGGCGCGTGTACCGCCTGAAAGCGTATGAGGTACCGCAGGCAACCCGCCAGGCAAGGGGCACGGCGGTGATCAACCTGATCCGCATCGAGCCGGGCGAGAAGATTACCGCGACTGTCTCGATCGCCGATTTCTCACCCGACAAATATCTGGTGATGGGCACGCGCAGAGGTGAGGTGAAACGCATCGCGCTGTCCGAGTTTGCCAACCTTCGGGCAAATGGACTGTTCGCCTTTGACCTCGAAGAGGGCGATGAGCTCGGCTGGGTGCAGGTTACCTCTGGGAACGATGAGCTGGTGTTTGTCACGCGGCAGGGCATGAGCCTGCGCTTCCACGAGAGCGATGTGCGCTCGATGGGCAGGGCAGCAGGCGGCGTGCGCGGTATCCAGCTGGGCAAGGACGATGCAGTGGTTGCGCTGGTGAAAGTATACAAGGACCGCGACCTGCTGGTGATTTCGGAGAAGGGCTACGGCAAGCGTACGCCGTTTAGCGAGTATCGCGTGCAGGGGCGTGGCGGCAAAGGCATCATCACCTTCAACGTCACCCAGCGCACGGGGCTGCTGGTGGATGCCAAAGGCGTGCTTCCCGACGACCGCATCATCGCCGTCACGGCGCAGGGCAAAGCCATCCGTGTACCCGTCTCGCAAATCCGTCGAACGGGGCGCAACGCGCAGGGGGTGCGCATTATGACGCCGGACGCGGGCGATTACGTATCCGCCCTCGCGCGCATCGTGCAACGCATCGACGACGAGGGTGTGGAGGAAGGTGAGGAGGCTTGAGGCGCGCGCCAGACTGGCTCAGACAGGCGGAAAGCGAGTATGCCGAAACTGTGTTACGATACGCTCGCGACGCTGCCGAATCGCCCGCACTTTGAGCGTTTTCGCGCGAGCGTGGAACAAATGCTGGCTTCACGGGGCGATGACATTGCTTCATGCGGTTCGTGCAAACCGACATGGACGTCTTCCCGTATAGTAAAACCGAGTGGCAAAAGATGTTTGAAGACTACCACCTGTTGCTGCTGGAAGCGATGGATAAAGGCATCGTGTTGTGGGAC
>Ga0308411_10003423_pt1 | contig 10573 bp, 6 predicted proteins | sample HotsprottomLayer_2_FD_203530 | JGI IMG/M metagenome (GOLD analysis project Ga0308411, IMG submission 203530) | Hot spring phototrophic mat microbial communities from Octopus Spring, Yellowstone National Park, Wyoming, United States -... | ecosystem: Environmental > Aquatic > Thermal springs >... | reverse complement strand
ATGAAAAACCAGTCGCGGGAGACCAAAGATACTGCCATCCTTACGGAAATCCGTTTCCCAGTAACAGAAAGTCCTCGTAAGGGCTTTTACCTCAAGGTCTCTACCGGCTCTGGGTGGGTCGCCCTACGCCGCACCGCATTGTCCTGACGCGGTGACAAGCTTACACTGGCGCTGTATAGGATGGTCCCGTACCCGGGTTCTTGTGGCTCTGGCGGCCAGCAGCGCGCCGACGGCTGCACCAGAAAGCTGTCCGGCACCAACACCGCTATGTGCCACGGATTTCTGTTGATCCCGGCAGCAGGCGACGTTGCCTTCGCTGGGTGACGCCCTGATGACTGCCGGAAAGTGTTTTCATCACTCCGTTTTTTCCAGAGGGTCCAGGGGGGCTGAACCCAACAGAGACAGGCTTGTGCTGGTACTCCAAAAACCTGATAATTGATCAATAGGTTCGAGGAAATGCGCACAAGCGAACCAAAGGACTGCTGATGGTGAAACCACCTGCCGACAGAACCAGAGTTACAGAGGCACTTATGAAGGCAATTGACGAAGTTGCCAACCAATACCACCGGCTGGTTCTGCTGGTGGCCCCGGCCGGTGGAGGAAAAACCGCTGTACTCCAAGACGTTCACAAGCGCAAGAAGGTACCACTGTTCAACATCAACCTTGAGCTTTCCCAGCACATGCTCAACCTCAGCCAAAACGAACGTGTGTTGGAGTTACCCTGCTTTCTTGAAAAGAAGATCGCCGATTCTGCGTCCGAAGTGGTTCTCATGGACAACATTGAGATTCTTTTTGATGTCTCGCTCGGACACGACCCGCTGCGGCTTCTGCAGAGACTCGCGCGCAACAAGACAGTCGTTGCGGCCTGGAACGGAAAGCTCGAGACTGAGGAACACGGGCTGAGGGCTGAGTTGAGTACACCCGACTCATTCCTCATCACCTATCATCCATCAATCTACCTGTTTTATGCGACGCCCGACCATCTGGAATACAGGCGCTATCCCGTAAAAGATTTCTGGGTGGTCGTCATTCCAACTGTTGCTTGAAGACATAGCCTGAAGATGCCAGTGGGGAAGCTGGTGAACTACAGAGAGTTGATTGATTTCAAGCCCATCGAGTCCGTCGTGCAGTTGCAGGACGCCGACAAAAGCACTGCCGCCCGAGAACTTGTTCAGACGTATGTCATCTCCGAAGAGATGGCCGAGAGGTTGATTCACCTTGTTATTCCTCAGCTCCAGTTCGACCAGCCCAGAGATAACAAGGGATTGCTGGTTGTCGGCAACTACGGCACCGGCAAGTCGCACCTCATGGCCGTCATTTCCGCTCTCGCGGAACATGCCGAACTGACGTCAAACCTGGGGAACAGGAGTGTGGCCGACGCCGTGGGCTGCATTGGCGGGCGCTTCAAGGTGATCCGCACCGAAATCGGCACCACCACCATGTCCCTGCGTAACATCCTGGTGGCTAAACTCGAGCATCACCTGGCCGCCCTGGACGTGTCTTATTCCTTTCCGTCCACAGACAGGGTGTCCGGCAGCAAGCGTGCCTTTGAAGAAATGATGAGCGCCTTCCACCAGAAGTATCCCGACCATGGGCTGCTTCTGGTGGTGGACGAACTGCTTGACTACCTGCGGACCCGCAAGGATCAGGAACTTGTTCTCGATCTCAGTTTCCTGCGTGAGATCGGCAAGGTTTGCAGGAACCTGCGTTTCCGCTTTATCGCCGGCGTCCAGGAAGCCATTTTTGATAGTCCACGTTTTTCCTTTGTGGCTGAAAGTATCCGCCGGGTGAAAGATCGCTTTGAGCAAATCCTCATTGCCCGCCGGGACATCAAGTTCGTGGTGGCTGAGCGTCTGCTCAAAAAGAACGCCGAACAGCAGGTGAAAATCCGGGAGTACCTCACTCCCTTTGCCAGGTTCTACGGACGCATGAACGAGCGTATGGACGAGTTCGTGCGCCTCTTTCCCGTACATCCCGACTACATTGACACTTTTGAGCGAATCACGGCAGTAGAAAAACGGGAGATACTCAAGACACTTTCCCTGGCCATCCAAAGTCGGCTGGACAAGGAGGTTCCCAACGAGCAGCCGGGGCTCATCGCCTATGATGATTACTGTACGACTCTGTGTGAGAACCATTCCTTCCGGGCGGTCCCGGACATACAGGAGGTCATTAACTGCACTCAGGTGCTCAAGTCCCGTATCGAGCAGGCTTTCACCCGCCCGTCTTACAAACCCATGGCGCTGCGGATCATTCACGCCCTCTTGGTTCACCGGCTCACAACCGGTGACATCTACAGTCCTTTGGGAGCAACGCCGGAGGAACTGCGTGACAGCCTGTGTCTCTTTCAGCCGGGTATCGAGGGACTGGGCGGTGAGCCTTCGGCCGACCTGCTCTCCCAGGTGGAAACTGTCCTGCGGGAAATCCACAGCACCGTCAGCGGGCAATTCATTTCGTCCAATCCCGACAATCGCCAGTATTACCTGGACCTGAAGAAGACGGAGGATTTCGACGCCCTGATCGAGAGGCGAGCCGAAAGCCTCGATGGCTCACAACTGGACCGCTACTACTACGAAGCACTCCGCCGGGTCATGGAGTGTACCGACCAGACCTATGTGACAGGCTACCGGATCTGGCAGCACGAGATTGAATGGCCGGAGCGTAAAGCCGCACGCCAGGGCTACCTTTTCTTCGGAGCACCCAACGAGCGCTCCACGGCGGTACCGCCACGCGATTTTTACATTTATTTCATCCAGCCCTTTGACCCACCGCATTTCAGGGACGAGAGTAAACCCGATGAACTTTTCCTGCGTCTGGCAAACACCGGGAATGGATTCCATGCTGCACTTCAACGTTACGCTGCTGCTTTGGACCTTGCCTCCACGGCCTCAGGGCATGCCAAATCCACCTACCAATCCAAGGCAGAGAGCTTTCTGCGCGAACTCGTGCAATGGATCGAGAAGCACCTGTCCACGGCTTTCACAGTGACCTACAAGGGGCATACCAAGGCTCTGACCGAATGGACCAAGAAGGGTCCGGCACTTTCCGGCTCTCACGGGCGCATCAGCTTCCGCGACCTGGTAAACACCATTGCCGGAGTGTGCTTTGAAGGTCACTTCCAGGACCAGGCTCCCAAATATCCATCCTTTTCAGTACTTATTACTGGAGCCAATCGAGGCCAGGCTGCGCAGGATGCCCTGCGCGCCATCGCTGGACAAAACCGCACCAGGCAGGCCACGGCGGTGCTTGACGCCCTGGAGTTGCTCGACGGTGAGCACCTCGATCCCTGCCGGTCCAGGTATGCCCAACACATCCTCGACATCATCAGGCAGAAAGGCCATGGGCAGGTGGTCAATCGCTCCGAGTTGATTGAGGATGTCCAGGGAGTGGAATACCTCGCGCCACAGACGCTCCGCCTCGAACCGGAATGGGCCGTGGTGGTGCTCGTCGCACTGGTTTATGCCGGCGAGGTGGTGCTTGCCATACCGGGCGGGAAGTTCGATGCGACAGGTCTGGCGCAACTGGCCGGAACCGCGATTGCAGACCTGGTGTCATTCAAGCACATCGAGCGGCCCAAAGACTGGAACGTCCCGGCGCTCACAGCGCTTTTCAATTTGTTTGGACTTGCGCCGGGCATGGCACAACTGGTTACCCAAGGCAGGGATGAGCCGGTTCGGGCGTTGCAGACGGCCGTCACCAATGCTGTCCATCGGCTCGTGCTGGCACAGCAAAACCTGGTGACCAGGTTGGTCTTCTGGGGGCGCAGCCTTTTGGCTGAGGACGAGCTTGGGAAGCTCCGTACGAAACTGGATGAGACGAAGAGCTTTCTTGAGTCCCTGCAAACCTACACAACAACCGGTAAGCTCAAGAACTTCCGCTACGACACCACGCAGGTAAACGCTCAGCAGGAAGGGCTTGAGGCTCTTGCCGAAATTGAATCACTCGCGGGACTGGTGGCTGCTCTTGGCCCGGCGGCCGCATACCTCACGGCCGCCGAGGCCGCTCTGCCTGCCGGCCACGGGTGGATTGAAAAGATGAAAACGGCGCGGGATGAGATCATTGCCCAAATCAGTGATCCGGTCCAGCGGAACGCAGAGACTTTCCGCCAGATGACCCAGCGCAAACTTACTGACCTGAAAAAAGAATACGTTCAGGTCTATCTTTTTCTGCATGCCAAGGCGTGCCTTGGCGTCAACGAAGACGGGTGCAAAGCCCGGCTCATGAGTGATCGCCGGCTCAGAGCTCTTCAAAATCTCGCCACCATTGACCTGATGCCACGCCAGCAGCTTACGGATTTACAAAACCGCCTGGCTGGGTTGAAGAGCTGCTTTGCGCTGACTGAGCAGGAATTGGAAACGTCGCCGGTTTGTCCGCACTGTGGCCTCAGGCCGGGTGCGGAGCCAATTGCGGCGCCGGCCATGGATATACTGAACGAGCTGGACAACCAGCTTGACCAACTGGTCGGGAGCTGGACCCGGACGCTGCTGGCCAACCTCGAAGACCCAACGACCCGGAAGAACCTAGGCCTGCTCAAACCCGAGTCGCGCCAGCTCGTGGATGAGTTCATCAAGCAGAAGACCCTGCCGGACGACCCATCCCAGGATTTCATCCAAGCCCTGCGGGAGGTACTCTCCGGGCTTACCAGGGTTTCGGTCAGGATTGCTGACCTGCGCGATGCGTTGCTTGCCGATGGGGCGCCAGCCACACTGGCGGAGATGCGGAAGCGGTTTGAGGAATACCTGGACGGATTGATCAGGGGCAAGGAGCCTGGAAAGGTCCGAATTGTTCTGGAGTGAACGTCAAGACGTGACCTGAGCGGAAAGGAAAACACTCATGAGCAAAGGCAGAGACCGTACTGTCTCGCGTCGGGCTGATGGAACCTGGGAAAACAAGCGCAACGACGCCAGGAAAGCGTCGAGCCTGCACAAAACCCAGAAGGAAGCCGAGAAAGCCGCAAAAGACATGCTTCGGAATCAGGGAGGCGGCGAACTGACGGTCAAGGGCATGGACGGCAGGATACGCAGCAAAGACACTATCGCGCCGGGCAAGGACCCAAATCCGCCACAGGACAAGGAACACTGAAGCGGAAGCCGGGTTGTGCCGGTGGCTCAAAACACCAGTTTTTCAAGGCAGGTGAGCGTTGAGGCACGAAAACCATGGACGACTTTTTCAGTTCTGAGCCAAAGCCAGCGTCGGCTGTCCCAAAACCTGCGCCAGCCGGTCCGGTGGAATGTCTCGGCCTGACGTTTCCAGACGACGAGGCGCGACGACAGCACTTCCTGGGTATTCTGCGGGCAAAACTCAAGGACCCTGAGTTCCGGAAGATTGAGGGCTTCCCACATGGAAGCGACGAGGACATCCTGGCGCTGTCTGATCCGCCATACTACACCGCCTGCCCCAACCCATTCATCACAGATTTCATCCGGCACTATGGCAAGCCCTACGATCCGGCCACCGACACCTACCGCCGCGAGCCGTTCGCGGCCGATGTGAGCGAGGGCAGGAACGACCCGATCTACAACGCCCATGCCTACCACACCAAGGTGCCGCACAAGGCCATCATGCGGTACATCCTGCACTACACCGAACCGGGTGATGTGGTTCTGGACGGCTTCTGCGGGACCGGGATGACCGGCGTGGCCGCCCAGATGTGTGGCAACAAGGCGGTCGTCGAGTCACTGGGATACCAGGTGGACAAGGACGGAACCATCTGCCGGCTGGAAACCGATGAGAACGGCAAAACCGTCTGGAAGCCGTTCTCCCGGCTTGGCGCGCGGCGGGCGGTGCTGGGTGACCTGTCGCCGGCCGCAACCTTCATTGCCTACAACTACAACACGCCGGTGGATGTGGCAGGCTTTGCGCGCGAGGCCAGGCGCATTCTGGAGAACGTGGAAGCGGAATGCGGCTGGATGTACCGGACGCTCAGGACTGAGGTGGAAAGACGGCTGCCGGAGATGTGGGCAGAAAGGCTCCACACCTGCCGGACGGCCGAAGACGTCCGTAATTTACTTGGTTCCCAGCCTGCCTTCTTTGGCACGGTCAATTACACGGTGTGGTCGGATGTTTTTGTGTGCCCGGACTGCACTGGGGAAGTGGTGTTCTGGGAGGCGGCAGTGGATAAGGAATGGGAGGGAAATTACTGTTTTTGCTTCATAAGTTTGACAAAACTAGAAATCCATACGAATTGCGGACAGACAAAGTATCCATCATCGAAATCACTGATGAAGTTCTAGGACAAATAAATAAAATTATCGAAGCACCCGGAAAAGGTCATCAGTTTGCAGACAAAGAGCATTACAAAGAACTCATTAAACCTAAAATGAAATTCATGACTTTAGAAAGCGTAATGCAGCTTTGCACTTCATAGTTGCGTTGCGTACGCAAGGGTAAAGCTAAAGCTTTGGGATTAGGAAAGCTGTTGAATGACATGGAGTGATACTAATAGCTGGTACTACAGCCCAGAGTATGGGGAGCTTTGCCAAGTCATTGAGACGCAAATCCTTTGGGGAGAGACAACCTGCCGAGTCTGGCTGCCCGGGCGTGGGGCTGTGGTTTGCGTCCCGGCTTCCAGTCTCAAATCCCTGGAAAACGCAGAGAACATCTCGCCGGATGATATGACCTACATCGCGGCGGCGGCACGGGTGGCCGACGCTCTGACCCAGGACATCCTGCTTGCGCCCATCGGGTCTTCCATTCTTCCGCTGCCGCATCAGATACGGGCCCTGTCCCACGCCATGAGCCGCGACCGGGTGCGCTACCTTCTGGCGGACGAGGTTGGCCTGGGTAAGACCATCGAGGCCGGACTTATCATGCGGGAACTCAAGCTCCGTGGTCTCGTCAGGCGGACGCTGGTTATTGCCCCAAAGGGTCTGGTGAACCAGTGGATCAGTGAAATGCGCTTCCACTTTGGAGAGACTTTCCAGCTTGTGCTTCCCGAAGACATCAGGACGCTGAAGCGGATTGCCCCTGTACTGGGTTCGGAGAACGAGAACGAAGGGAGTCAGAGTGTCAGGGCTGTACCAACCAACCCTTGGCAGATGTTCTCCCAGGTGGTTGCGCCGATGGATTCGGCCAAGCCTCTGGACAGGCGCCGTGGCTGGAGCGCAGCGCAGGTCAGCGAACACAACCGCGAACGGTTTGAGGACTTGCTCTCCGCTGGTTGGGACCTGGTCATTGTGGATGAAGCACACCGTCTCGGCGGCAGCACGGACCAGGTGGCCCGCTTCAAACTGGGACAGGGTTTAGCTGCAGCCGCTCCATATCTTCTGCTGCTTTCGGCGACTCCGCACCAAGGTAAGACGGACGCCTTTCATCGGCTTGTTTCCCTGATTGATGCCCACGAGTTCCCGGACATCAGCAGCATCACCCGTGAGCGGGTCCAGCCGTATGTCATCCGCACCGAGAAACGCCGTGCGATTGATGCTGATGGGAAGCCCCTGTTCAAACCGCGGCGCACGCAAGTCGTTCCAGTTGCCTGGAAAGAGCAGTACCGTGAGCAGTAGCTTCTCTACGAGGCCGTCACCGAATATGTACGTGAAGGCTATAACCAGGCCATACAGGAGAAACGCAGCTACATCGGCTTTCTGATGATCCTGATGCAACGCCTGGTAGTTTCCAGCACACGCGCCATCCGAACGACACTTGAGCGCCGTCTCAGAGTTCTGGAAGAAAATGGACGTGAATCAACAGGTGCGGATGACGACGAATTCACGTCTCTTGGAGTGCACTCGTGGTCTTCTCAGGAGGAATGGGCAGACCTGGACAGCCAGGAGCAGATCGAGATGCTGCTTCATGCCCGCTTCAGGGCGGTTGGGAACGAGCGCGCCGAGGTCAGACGGTTGCTGGAAGTCGCGGCGCGCTGTGAGCAACTCGGACCGGACGCCAAGGCCGAGGCGCTGCTCGACTGGCTCTACCGTCTCCAGGCTGAAGAAAACGATCCGGCACTCAAGGTGCTGGTGTTCACCGAGTTCGTTCCCACTCAGGAAATGTTGCGTCAATTTCTGACGGAGCGTGGGTTTTCAGTTGCCTGCCTGAATGGGTTCATGGACATGGAGGAGCGTCAGCAGGTTCAGGCGGCATTCGCCAGGGATGTCCGGATTCTGATCTCCACGGATGCGGGCGGGGAAGGTTTGAACCTCCAGTTCTGCCACGTGGTGATCAACTACGACATTCCCTGGAACCCAATGCGTCTTGAACAGCGGATTGGCCGGGTGGACCGTATCGGCCAAGTCCATGCGGTGCGTGCCGTCAACTTTGTCTTTGAGGGTTCGGTCGAGCACCGGGTCCGTGAGGTCCTGGAACAAAAGCTCGCTGTCATCTTTGAGGAATTAGGTATTGACAAGACGAGTGACGTTCTCGACTCGGCTCAGGCGGGTCACATGTTCGACGAAATGTATGTCGAGGCCATCCTCAACCCGGAAAGGGTCGAGTCCGCTGTGGAAAATATGGCGACCCGTTTGCAGGAGGAGGCCTCTGCGGCGCGCACGGCCGTATCCGTGCTCGGTGCGACCGAAGACCTGGAGCCTGATGAAGCTCAGCGATGGCTGACACACCCGTTGCCCCACTGGGTTGAGCGGATGACCGTAAGTTACCTGAAGACACATGGCGGTCAGGCCGAGAAGAGAGGGCAGAGTTGGAATCTGACCTGGCCTGACGGTGAGACCTACGGCAATGTCGTTTTCACCGGCAAGGAAGCCGGGAGGTTTCCAGCCGCCCGGCACCTTACCCTGGAAGACCCGAAAGTTCGCCGACTGGTTATGCAACTCCCACGTTTTGCAGCGGGTCAGCCGATCCCGGTCGTATCGGTTCCGGGTCTTTCCAGGGAAGTTCAAGGCTTTTGGTCCCTGTGGCAAATTTCGGTGGTGAGCTACGAGTCGCAGGGTGTGAATCGGTGGGATGAATCTGTGACGATGGCCTTCGGGCCTGAGGCCCGCCGCAGGCGGATCATGCCTCTCTTTCTGGCTGATAACGGCAGAGTTTACCTGCCGACGGCCAGGCACGTGTGGGATGAGTCCCTCGCCGCAAGCCCCCACATCCGGTCTGTTCTTCCTCCCACGGTCTCTCAAGCCGCTTTCGCAAAACTGCAAAGTGCAGCCGAGGAGCAAGGGAAGGGAATCTACGAAGCGCTTCTGCATGAGCACATGAGCTGTGTTGCACGTGAGCGTGAAAAGGCTGACGACATCTTTGCTGCGCGCCGCAAAGCCATCGAGCGGATTGGACTGCCCCAGGTTCGGAACCATCGCCTGAACCTTCTGGCCCGGGAGGAGCAAAGTTTCCGGGAGCAGCTTGATGGGAAATCTCAGGCCTATCCCGACTTGTTGCCGCTGCTGGTGATTCGGGTGGAGGGTGGTGACTGTGGGTAGTTTGCGCGATCACATCCTGAAGGCATTCACTCCGGGAGTTGCCCGACTCACCCTGGTGGACGATCCCGACGGGCTTCTCTTTGAAGAGGGCATTCTCGACGGAATCCGCGAGCGTGGCTTCGAGCTGCTCCCATTTGAAGACCACATTGCGTTCCGCTACACCTACGAGTTGAGGTTTCGCTCCCGCTGGGACTGCGGCGAGTCAACCAACCTTGCCGTGGTGTTTCGTTCCTCAGACAGCAACCTCTGGCCCTATGACCTTCTCCAGGTTGGTGCCAGACTTTCTTTCCGTCTGAGCGAAATTTTTCCGAACCTCAGTTGCCCGGTGGTCAAGACCTTGGACCGGAGAGACCTCGATGCCCTGTACGAAGCCTGTGAAAGGCATGCCCCAAAACAGAAACTGTTGGGCGACAATGACACGCGGGATTTTATTCTCCGGTATGTTTTTGAGATCACGCCCGAGTTGGTCAGACAGCCGGCCGACCTTTTGCGGGTGCTGCTGCGCCGCCACTACCGCAGACAGCGCATCCCAACTGACTTCGACGAGCGGTTTATCCAGCTTCTGCGCCAGAATCAGGTTTTTGACGGTTGGCCGCTTGAGACGCTTGTTTCGGACCGGGAGGCGTTCTTCGCATTTCTCCAGGAGCACTGGCCGTCCTTTCTTGATCGTGAGGCTGCCAAACGGGCATCCAGCGGCAGTGAGGACCGAAAGTCTTGCGTTCTGTCCACTGGGGGGCCGGCTGAAGTTCCCTTCGATCATCCTGACGTTCGGGTTTACATCGATAACCTTTTTGCTGAAGGAATACTTCGTCCTGTTCAACACGAGAAGGCGGACGTTTTGCTCCAAACCTGGGTTGGCATCGGTCTGCGAAAGGTTTCGCCAGAGGAAAGGTTGAGCAAACTCATTGATCATCTGGAGAAAAAGATTCCGTTCGGGAACGCAAGTTACACGGATTGGTTTCTCTTTGCCCGTGGATGGGCGGAAATCATCCTGCTGTCTCACGATCAAACTGCAGCGATTTCGGAACGGACAGTAGAACGTTTCAGAGACCTGCAGATACAGGTGGATGACCGTTTCATGGACTGGACCCGCAAGCGGTATGCCGGGCTGGTCAATCTGCCGCCGGTGGATCCAGTCAGGGTGCATCACATCCCACGGTTTCTTGCGCGTCAATTGGAAGACAAACGTCATTCCCGGATCGCACTGCTTG
>Ga0308411_10003422_pt1 | contig 10574 bp, 9 predicted proteins | sample HotsprottomLayer_2_FD_203530 | JGI IMG/M metagenome (GOLD analysis project Ga0308411, IMG submission 203530) | Hot spring phototrophic mat microbial communities from Octopus Spring, Yellowstone National Park, Wyoming, United States -... | ecosystem: Environmental > Aquatic > Thermal springs >... | reverse complement strand
GACTCCAGGAAGGAGGCAGCGGCGGATCGGGCCGCTCGAAGCGCAGGAATCGCGCACGCCATCCGCTTTCTTCGAGGAGTCTGGCATGACGGTGCGCATCGGCGAAGCGTTTCAGGCGGGGCTGGGGTGGCGTGGGATTTTCTGGACGGTGGTGGGCATCGCCTGGGCGTGGACACCGCTGGCACGGGGTGAGCCGCCCCAGATCCTGTTCGATCTGCCGGCGGTGGTGGCAGCGCGGGACGTGAACGCTTCGTCCCCATCCGCCGCCGGTCAGAAACTGGTCGAAATCAAGCTGGAACTCTCGTCGCTGCACCGCGGCGGCAAGGACGAGGACCTTGAGTACTATTTCATCCGCGTCGCCGGATGGCAGACGCCGCTGTCGATCGTCGATTACCTGCCCAAGACGCAGCACGAAGCGCTTACCTCGCCGGTCAGCGTGCAGGACAGCACGGAGCAGAGCTACTCGCTGGGCATCACACTGGCCGGCAAGTACGAGCTGGTGTCGGTGACCGGTCCGACGATCGGGGTCGGCGGGAAGCGCAGCTCCTGCGTCAAGTATGACCGCCTTCCGCCGCTGGAGACCGTCGCCGCCAGCGGCACGCTCGCCCGGGGCAGTGAGCTGTTCGTGAAGCTGCGGGCCACGCCCCGGCACAAATTGGAAGGTTCGCGGCAACTGGCGCTGGTGGTGCAGGTTCCCTCAGACTGGCGCGGCCAGGTGCTGCGCGTCGACTGCGAGGCGGTGGGGCTCCGCCGGGGGATCGTCAGCACGCTCGATCAAACGGTCGTCTGTGGCAAGAAGACGTTGCTGGTGGCGGTGTACCTCGAAGGAGACTCGCTGGGGCAGCAGCAGGCTGTCCAGTTCGCAGCCCGGCAAGCGGCCCGCGACGGAGGCTCCGAGCCACCTGCGGCGCGTAACTCCTTGCCAAGGTGGACTTTACGTCTGCCGCTGGCCGAGCCGGCCACGCGGTAGGAGCTGGCACCCTGCAGTGGCCCCCTTGATAGAGGGAGGTTGCCCGCGAGTGGGTTTCGCCAGGCGGCAACTTTTTTGCGAGCAGACTCGACTTTTCAAGAAAAACGTGTGACAATGAGCGCGACGGCTGCGGAGGGCGTTCGTTCCTCCGGAAACGGCGCTTTGGGGGTCGGTTTGCGACAAGACAGAGAGGAGGCGCGTGCCATGCGTTGCCTGGCGGTTGGTTCAGCGGGTCGGAAAGCCGGTGGAGGATTGCACGGGCCTAGGAGGGCAGTTGCGGCCGGCAGCCGCCGGGGGTTCACCCTGGTGGAGATGCTGGTGGTGATTGCGATCATCGCAGTGCTGGCGGGGATGCTGCTGCCAGCGATCCAGATGGCGCGGGAGGCGGCTCGCAAGGCGAGCTGTTCCAACAACTTGCGGCAACTAGCATTGGCGGTGCAGCAGTTCGACACCAATAAGGGGTACGTGCCGGCCTCGCGGACATTTTTGAAAATTCCCAGCCGTGGCGGGATGACTTATACGCCTCCGCCCACATTTAATGCAAGTACGGCGAGCTTGCATACGGTCACATGGGTTCACCAGATCCTGCCATATATCGAGCGGCAAGACCTGTTCGATCTTCTGCAGCAAGAGCTTCTTGCGTATTCGGCAGGATCTTATAACCCGGTGGAGATTATCGTAAAGCGCGGTGGCAACGATGGCATCAAGCTCAATGTCATGTTTTGCCCCAGTGATGAATTGGACGGGACGAAAGAGCAAGCCAGCTACGCATGCAATAGTGGTCTGCCCGACAACATCGGCATCACGCCCAGTAGCGGTTACGGGTTTGGAGTCGATTGGGACGCCAACGGGGTGTTCGACAACCGGATGCAGGGTACGAACGACGTGGGCCTGAAGATCTTCAAGACGACATTGGGGCGCATTCCGGATGGAACCGCGAATACCTTGATGCTGGCGGAAAACGTTGATGTCGAGCAGTGGCACCTGAATGGATGGGGTACCCGTGGCGAACATGAGTTCAATCTCGGTCTGGTTTGGCAGGATGATACGATCACGCAGCAGATCAACAAAAACACCGGCCGAGTGAGTAGCGTGGGCTTCGCTGAAGACTACGCCCGACCGTCGAGCAACCACTCCAATGGCTTTAATGCCGCCTTTTGCGATGGGAGCGTGCGATTCTTGTCGGAGTCGATCGATTACGGCGTCTATGCTCGTTTGATGACCTCCGAAGGAAAAAGGTATAAGCGCGCCGGCATGAATACACAGATCAGCGGAACGTATAGTGTGCAGATCGTTCCGCTGAGCGACGGCGATTATTGAGCCTGGCGGCGATGGGCGTTTGGCTCGGAACGCCAGGCGGCCGCACCCTTACGGCCGGGCGGCCTTCTTGACTTCGAGCTTGTCGAACGCGGCCTTCCCTGTCGCACCGAACAGGCCGATGCGGAAAATCGCCTCCCGCGTCTGCGGCGGCACCCGGAACGTCCGCCGCTCGTGGCGCCACGCGCTGGTGCCCCGGAACGGACCGATCGTGAGCACCGTCAACTCCCGCCGCTGCTCGTCGTACAGCGTGACGGCGATGTAGGGAGCTTGGTCGGCCTGCTCCCCGGGAACCACATTTTCGGTCTTCACATACCCGGAAACTTCCAGGAACGGCACCTGCCGGCCATCGAGGGCAAATCCCTGCAAGAGGTGGGCGCCCAGGTTCGGCTCCGTGTTGACGAACTCGACGTAATGCTGGCCATCGGGCGCCTGGTCGTCGGTTTTCCAGGTGACTTGCCGTTCGTAGTACCAGCCAGGCTGGCCGCCGCCGGGAAACGCCGGCTCCTCAAAACTGCCATTGACGAGCTGCGGATTGGCCGGGTCGGGCTTGACCTCCCGCTCCGCCTCCGCCTTGCCGGTCATGGGCACGAACAACGTGGGCAGCAGGGCCTGCGACTGGAGCTGGCCATCCTTCTTGCGCAATAGGTACAGAGTTTGCGAATAGCGCTGGCCCATCGGGATGAGCATCAAGCCACCCTCGGCAAGCTGGTCGATCAGGGGCTGCGGCGGCTTTTCGGGCGAACAGGTAACGATGATTTTGTCGAACGGGGCATGCTCCGGCCAACCGAGGTAGCCGTCGCCGATCTTCGTGTGCACGTTTTTGTAGCCCAGGCGCTGCAAGGTGCGGGCGGCCGTCTTGCCCAGCGACTCGACGATCTCGATGCTGTACACTTCTTTGACCAGCGGGCTGAGCACCGCCGCCTGATAGCCGCTGCCGGTGCCGATCTCCAGCACTTTATCGGTCGGTTGCGGGTCGAGCGCCTGCGTCATCTGAGCCACGATCAGCGGTGAGGAAATCGTCTGCTGCTCGCCGATCGGCAGGGCCATATCCAGATACGCTTTGCTGCGCCAGGCCAGCGGCACGAACTCATGCCGCGGCGTGTCGCGCATCGCCTGGATCACCCGCGGATGCGTCACGCCCGAGGGAATCAGCACCCGGTCCACCAGTTGCTGGCGGGCCTGGTCGAACTGCACCCGCGTCTGCGCCACCGCCACCACCGTGAGCAGCAGCCACCCCGCCAGCCCCCACGTCACCTTTGCCACACGCCCTGTGTTCACGCCTCACCTCGCGCTTGCGAGAAGCTTGACTTTTCGCCACCCGCCTGGGGTCATTGTCGAGCGGGGTGGTCTGGCCGGCTACCGGGGAGGCCGGTGCGCTGCATATTCCCCTTCGAAGGCGGCACGCTCGAACGGGTTGTCATGATAGGCATCCCGCCCGCGCAACCAGCACCAGGCGGAACAGGCCAGATACGCCGGCACGAACAGCGGACCCCACCGCTCGTACTGGGCCACGTGCACTTGTTCGTGGCTGCGGCAGCGGGCCAGGTCGGCCGCCGTGCGGGCCAGCACCACATGCCCCAGCGTCATGGCCGCCGCTCCGCCTGCGATCGGCACCCGCCGCAAGAGGTGCGTTAGCCAACCGCCATGAAACTCGAGCGTCCGTCCCCAGCGCTGCACCCGCCCGCCACTGACCAGCCCCACCAGGCCCAGCAGCAGTCCCACCGCTGTCCAGGGAAAAGCCCATGCCAGCCTCACCGCGGCCAGCGCGTACCCCATCGGCCGATGCTCGCCGGTCATGGCGGCTACATCCTCCACGTTCGCCCGCGACAGCAACGGGGCACCTGCCCGCCTCCAGCCTGGCGAGGGCAACCTCCCCAGGACCACCCAGTCCCTATGTTTAGTATAGCTATTCGATTCCTGGAGGATCGGATAGGCGAAGGTCCCCCTGCCGGAGACTTTCCCGCGACCCAAGATTTTGCAGCCGAGCCAGCCGTGGGACTGGGCCAGCAAGGGAGCCGGGCCAGGAGCGTCGCGGGACGCGGGACCTGGCCAGGCCACGAGAGGGAACGCGCAAGCCGCCAGGCGGTACCATGTGTCTTGTGGGCGCGGCACGTGCGAAGCGGTCTAGTGTGTGGTTCACCAACAAGGCGGCGACCGATGCGAACATGTTCGACCTGTGCCTTGATCGTGGTGGAACCGACCAGCCACTTCGCGCCGGTGCTGCGCAGCATCCTTAAGGAGCGGAACTTGCGGGTGGTGGAGTGCCGCAGTCTGGCGGACTGTGAAACGTGGCTGGCCGCGTTCCCCTGGTCGGTGGTGGCGCTGCACACCGCGGCGGAACACAGCGGGTCGGTGGTCTCTTTCCTGAGAGGACTGCGGGAACGGCATGCACACGCCTGGGGGGTGGGCCTGGTGCCGGTGGAGGCAGTGGCGCTAGAGCCGCTGTTGCGGGAAGCGGGGGCGGTGGAGGTGCTGTGCAGCGTTGTCCAGGCCGAACGCCTGGCGCATCTGGTGCTGCGGCAGGCAGCGCGGGCTCCTCGCCAGACGTGTGCTGAAGAGGCCTGGCTGGCGGCCCGACTTCCGTGGGGGACGAAGGTTCCGCCGGAGGGCGGCGGGTAGCGGCGGGAGCAGCCGGGATCGGCACGGCCGGGGCGTTGCTTGCCCTTGGGGATGGGCGGGCCCTTGGGCATGGGCGGGAATGTCGTATAGTGACGGAAGGTCCGCCCGCAGGGTGGCCGCATCCCGGCTCAATGGCGATGGACAATCATGGTGACCGATCCTTCCTCGGGGCTGACGCCGGCGACGGTCGAAGCGGTCCTGGACGAGTTTAAAGACCCCGAGACGGGCTTGTCGATCGTGCGTCAGGGGCAGGTGCACGATCTGGTCGTGGAGGGGCATACCGCCGCGCTGACGCTGGCCCTGGCCACGCACTCCGCGCCGCTGTGGGAGGAGACGCGGCAGCGCCTGGCGGACTATCTGCGGGCGCGGCTGCCGGGCCTGAAGGAAGTGCGGATCGCCCTGCGGGAGCATCCGCGTCCGCCGCAGAAACTGGGGCAGGTGGGGCTGACGGCCAAGAGCGTGATCGCCGTCGGTTCGGGAAAGGGGGGCGTGGGGAAGAGTACGCTCGCCGTGGCCCTGGCGCTGGGGCTGAAGCGGGCGGGGAGCAAGGTGGGGCTGCTCGATACCGACGTGTACGGGCCGAGCGTGCCGCACTTGCTCGGTCTGCAGAACGTGCCTCCGCCGCAGATCGTCGAAGGGAAAGTGCCGCCAGTGCTCTACGACGGCATGCCCGTGATGTCGATGGGTTTTCTGCTGCCGCCAGGCAAGGCGGTGATCTGGCGGGGGCCGATGCTGCATTCCTATGTGACGCAGTTTTTGCGGGATGTGGCCTGGGGGGAGCTGGATTATCTGATCATCGACATGCCGCCGGGCACGGGAGATGTGGCGCTGTCGCTGTCGCAGGTGCTGCCGCTGAGCGGGGCGGTGATCGTGTGCACGCCGCAGGAGGTGGCGCTATTGGATGCGGTGCGGGCGATTTCGATGTTCCGGACGGTGAACATCCCGATTCTGGGGATCATCGAGAACATGAGCGGCTTTGTGTGCGAGAACTGCGGCCGGCGGTACGACATTTTCGGCAGCGGCGGTGCGCGGCGGAAGGCGGAGGAATTGAACGTGCCGTTTCTGGGTGAGGTGCCGCTGAACATGCAGATCCGCACTGGCGGCGATGCCGGCAAGTCCGCGGCGTATTTCGAGCATCCAGTGGTCGGGCCGGCGCTCGAGAAGATCGTAGCCAGCCTGGTGCGGGTGCTGGCGCAGATGGCCGCCGCTCGCCCGCCCGGTTTGCAACTGCCGGTGCTGAAATAGGCGTATCGCTTGCCGGTCGCCGCGGGCAGCATGCTTCAGCCGGCGTGTGGATCACGAAGTCGCACGCCAGACGCGTTGTCGTCGAGGATCGCGGAGGTTACACTAACACTGCCCGCTGCCCTCCACACCTATGCATGCTCCGTAAGCCTGCCTGCGTCTGGGCGGCTTTGGCCCGACTTGTGGGAATGCCTGCGCGGTGCGACGCGGGAACGTCTGGCGGGGGCCTGACAGAGCAGCGCCCTCCTGGTTCGAGCTGCCCTTTGGTGCGAGAGGACTTCCGATGGCGCGGCGATGTATCCACACTTGTCGCAGTTCACGGCACACCGCAGCCGCGGGCGACGCCGGGGACGTGCCCCCGCAGTCCACTCCGCGGAAATCGGGTACCTGCGGCATCTGTTGCCAGGATGGCTTTACCCTGGTAGAACTCCTGGTGGTGATCGCCATCATCGGGGTTCTGGTGGCGCTCCTCTTGCCTGCCGTGCAAGCCGCTCGCGAGGCCGCCCGTCGGTCGCAGTGCACCAACCACGTGCGGCAGCTTGCATTGAGCCTGCACCAGTTCCACGACGTGAACCTGTCGTTCCCTCGTCAGGTATCTCCGAATGGACAAACGGGGGTGAGCTGGCTGTGCCTGGTGCTGCCATACCTGGAGCAGAAGAGCCTGGCGGAGCAGGTGCAGCCTAACCTGCCATCCTACTCGGGCGGGCAGAACGCCAATCGGGTTTTGGGGCGGTTCAAGGTGCCCGTGTTCTATTGTCCCAGCTATAGCGAGCAGCGCTCCAGCAGCACGATCGACGACATCACGGGCTTCGGCCTGGCCTACACCACGCACTACGTGGGCAATATGGGACCGATCAGCACCACCGCCACCGCCTCGACGACGTATACGGGCACCGGCTATGCCTTCAATCCATCGACACAGGGGCTGCTGGCGTGCGAAGGCATCTTGCCGCTCAGCCCGACCGTGGTGACAGCCAACCCGACCAATCCACAGGCGGTGCGGATCGCCATGGTGACGGATGGCACCAGCAACACGCTCATGGTATTTGAGGTGGCATGGAAGGGGCTGGAAGCGGCACCTGGGTCGCTCCGCTCGTGGGTCCGGGGTATCGCCGGGAATAATGACTCGACCGCCGCCAAGAACGTGCAGAACGCCATGAACACGGTCAAGTACAATGGCGGCGGCAATTACAACAGCATCAGCATGGGCAGCAACCACCCGGGCGGCTGCAATGTGGGTATGGCCGATGGCAGCGTGCGGTTTTTGAGTCGCAACGTGGACCTGATCAACGTGCTATTGCCTCTGGCCAGCCGCGGCAGCGGCGAGCCCGTGACCGCCGAGTGAGCCGCCTGGCGGGGGTGGGGCTCAGTCGGGCACCGCAGCCTGCCAGGGCCGGCCGGATACGTTTGGAGCTCAGGATGGCAACATGGTCTTACCACGCATGGCACACGCGGCGCACCCGTGCGACGTTGAGGTACCTGGTGGCGGCGCTGGCACTGGGGGTGCTGGGCGGCTGCGGCCGCGAGTCCGGGCAGGTGCGGTACCGCGTTTCGGGGCGGATCACGTTCGCCGGCGAGCCTGTGCCGTATGGCGAAGTGCTGTTCACGCCCGACGCCTCCAAGGGGAATTCGGGGCCGCAGGGCATCGCGATCATTGAGAACGGCCGGTACGACACGGCGGGCTCGCGTGCCCCGGGCGTCGCAGGCGGTCCGACCGTCGTACGGGTCACGGCGCTGCGCGACCCCAGCGGCAAACTGCTTTGCGAGTACCTCTTGGAGTTGGACCTGCCCCGGGCCGATAGTGTCCAGGACATCGATATCCCGGCCTCGGCCGTCAAGCCGCCGGCCGCGGGGCCGGAGATATAAGGGGGCTGGCCGTTCTGCGGCCACCCCTCGGGTGCAGCCTGCGCTACGGCAGTTCAGCATCGCGGCAGATCGCGCCGACGAACCGGCGAACGCAAGGCTAGGGTTCGTAGGGCATCAGGATCGTGTCGGGGGCCAGGCCGGCGATCGGGGTGAACTTTCCCCCAGCGATCTGCGCCCCCAGGTCGTTCAGGGCCCGGAAGTAGCGGTCGCTGGGCCGCTGGCCTGTCAGTTCGCGGGCCAGGTCCTGGCACAGGATGTCGGCGGCCGCCCGCACCAGCTCGTCGTTCTGCCGCGCGGCGTACAAGCTGGTGACCAGCATCACGACGAGCTTCTGCACGCGGGCGGACAGCTCGCTCATCCGGCACTGGCGGTCCGCCAGGCGGAGCTGGTGCTTGCGCATCACCGCGCTGATCTGCCGCGGCAAGCTTTGCAACCCGCCCATGGCGAACTGCGCATGCTCGCGCAGCGCCGGCGGCAGCGGCCCCATCTCCGAGCGCCGCTTGGGACGCAGGGTTTCGCCCAGCCACCAGCGGGCATAGGGCACCAGCGCCCGGCGCACCTTCCACAGCTTGAGCGGCTGCAGCGGGGAAAGCCCGCTCAGGCCCGCTTCCGCCAGCGCCTTGCCGATCGGCTCGAAATAGGTCACGCCGTGCTGCTTGACCAGCGACTTGAACAGCGCCATGCCCAGCATCTCCCCCTCCCCCTCGTAGATGCAGGGGGCCAGATACTCATGGACATGGTCGCCGAACAGGTGGCCGTGCAAAAACGCCCGCCCGCCGTGCGTCTTCATGAACAGCTCGATCGCCGCCTCTTTCTGCGCCTCGCTGCCGAAAATCTTGGCGATGATGCACTCCATCTCGCCGCGATAGCCCCGGTCGAGCAGCGTGGCGCACCAGGCCACCAGCGCGTCGCACCCCACGATCAGGCCGGCCAGACGGGCCAGACGCCGCCTTACCAGCTCCCGCTTGGCGATCGGCTGGCCATACGTCCGCCGGAAATTGGCCCAGGGGATCATGCTGGCCATCATCAGCCGCAAATTGCCCGCCGCCGTGGCGCACAGCGCGACCCGGCCCAGGTTCAGCCCGTGGTAGGCGATCGTCAGCCCGTTGCCTTTGGGAACGTGCAGCAAATTGGCCGCCGGCACGGGAAAATCGCGGAACACGATCCCCCGGTTGTAGGTGTGCTTCAAGGCATACAAGCCATATTTTACGAGGCGAAACTGCTCGTTCTCCTGCTCCGGCAGATCGACGATCAGCACGGCCGGCTGGTCGTCGATCAGGCAGACCAGACCGATCGTCCGACCGGGGGCGACGTTGGTGATGAACAGCTTTTCGCCGGTGACCAGGAAAAAGTCGCCTTCGCGCCGGGCGCGGGTTCGCAGGGCGGTCAGGTCCGAACCGGCGCACGGCTCGGTGAGGGCGAAGGCGCTGAGCCGCTCGCCGCGGGCCAGTTTCGGCAAAAAGCGGCGTTTCTGTTCTTCGCTGCCGAAGGTGCGCACCGGATCGACCGCCCCGATGCAGCCATGCACCGAGGCCAGCCCCGCCACGGTCGGATCGACCAGGGCCATCTGCGTCAAAAACGGCATGAAGCTCCGTAGCGGTGCTCCGCTGCCGCCATACGCCCGATCGACCAGCAGGCCCCAGTAGCCCACGGCCCCCAGTTCGGCCAGCACCGCGTCGGCGATCTTCCCCTCGTGGTTGAGGAGCGTGCCGGCCGCCTTGTGCCGCCGCACGACGTCCAGCGAATGGCTCATCACTGCCTGCACGTCGGGCGGCGTGCTCTCCAGCGTCGCCTCGAACAACTCCACCGGCAGGGTCCGGTCCCACACGGCCCGGTGCACCGGGCTGTGGATCGTCTGGTATTGCGGCTGGAACAGCGCCTCGACCTGGTCATCCGCCCGGTCGATCGCGCCGGTCCGGCGGGCTTCCTCGGCACTTTTGCCACCCAGCCGCAGCGCCGTCTCGGCAAACGAAGCCTCTGCCGGGGCACTTGGGGACGTTCCGCCCGCCCCCGGCGCCGCGGTGGAAGATCCCGGCTCGCGCGATGCCGCACTCATGCACCCCCCCTTGTGCCCTCATTACCCGGCCCAGCGCCGTCCCGCATGCGCGGCAGGCCCCCCCGGGCCTGGCGCCTCGCCGACGGGCCGCCTTCCCTGTCATTCTAACGGCGGCCCAGGCGGATCCGCTCTACCTGGAACTCGAAATAGTTCCGTTTTGGCTCGACAGCGGCGCGCAGCGGCGAGGTCTCCGGGTGCTCATACATCGGGTCGAGCACAGGAGGGGCCGCCCGTTCCGGGTCGAGATAGCGTCGCGGAATGTAGACCCGGTACTTTCCCGGCGGCACTCCATCCCGCGGCCGGAACGTGAACGCCTCGAATGTGCCATCCGCGCGCAGCTCCCCCTCGCTGGAGGTGATCCCGTCCTCCAAGGAAAACACGATCTGCCAGCCTTCCAGTTCGGGAATCGGCTGCCCCTGTGTGTCCACGACCCGACCCTTGACCGGGTACTGACCCGATCCGAGGCAGCCGGCCAGCAGGAGGCTCGCCCAGGCGAGCAGC
>Ga0308411_10003421_pt1 | contig 10578 bp, 6 predicted proteins | sample HotsprottomLayer_2_FD_203530 | JGI IMG/M metagenome (GOLD analysis project Ga0308411, IMG submission 203530) | Hot spring phototrophic mat microbial communities from Octopus Spring, Yellowstone National Park, Wyoming, United States -... | ecosystem: Environmental > Aquatic > Thermal springs >... | reverse complement strand
GGATCATAACCAAAACCGCCTTGCCCTCGGGGCTGGTCGACGATTCGCCCATGGCAGCGTCCTTCGACCAGGGCGTGCACCCGGCCCTGTGGGTCGGCGAGAGCGGCCGCGCAGACATAATACGCGCTTCGATCCGCTTGCGGCATCTTCGCAAGTTCCTGGAGGAGTTTGGCATTATTGGCCTCGTCGTCCCCGTGCCGACCCGCGTAACGTGCCGAGTAGATGCCCGGTGCGCCCCCCAACGCCGGGACGACCAATCCGCTATCCTCACCCAGTGTCCAAAGGCCCGTTGCTTGCGCGATCGTGACCGCTTTCTGTTGCGCATTCTCCTGAAAGGTCTCGCCCGTTTCCTCGATCTCTGGTAGGTCGGGCCATTCTGAAAGGTCTGCGAATTGCAGCCCGAGGTCTCGGAGAGCAGCTACAATTTCTTCACGTTTCTTGCGATTCCTCGTGCCAAGAACGAGCCGCATGACGGTGAACCTCAAAAGCCTGTTCTTGGTCATTGTTATCGCATGGTGACAACATGGACATGGGCTTGCCAATGGACGACCTGATTCGGATCTCGCTGATCTCTCGACCCAAAGAAACGATGCCGCAATTTCGGCAACGCCTGACGGAATTCTGGACACAGTTGTTACGAACGCGACCGGACGAATTCGAGAAAGTTTATGCGGAAGCAACGGAGTTCGAGAAACGAGGCGACGGCTACTGTCGGCACTATCTTGTGGAAAACACGGTGATTCCAACACTTGAGGCCGAATTACAAGCTGCCGGTATGCCCTACGATCCGATCGACCGAGACGAAACCTACAGCAAGTACGAGGCAGTCCCCCCCGAATGGTGGCAAATTGAACATTGAAGCACCGTTCAAGCATTGGTTGATGGATCGAGGTGGGAAGCTTCGTTGTCCGCCGTGTCGTGGTCGGTGTGCGGGTCCGTTTCGAATATGGGAGGGGTGACCTCGGGCAGGTTTAAGTGACGCCGCGCTTGCAGCACCGATACCATGAGATAGTGTCGAGTTCGCCAGTGATCCGCCAGAATGTCCGCAGGAACAATCTCCGGATCGTTCACTCCGATGCGGATCCGACGCAGAAAATCGAAGGGTTTGTTTTTCATCGGCGGGCCATCCTTATGCGAGACATAACTTCCCCAACCCCCCTCGATCCAACACGCGATGACAGGGGTCTGAGGCCGGCTCGCAAGAATCTGATGAATCCCGTGGCCAAAGCGACGCAGCACAACTTCCTCTTTACGCCTGAGCCAGCCCTCCGGAAAAATGAGCAGATTGTCGCCTTGGTCAATCGCTGCAATCGCAACTTGGATTTCGGGAGCCTCCCGACGAAAACGATTCTCGGGCACCCGAATCGTGAAAAACACGTTCCGCATCAACCACGAGATGCAGGGCAGATCATAGAATCGGGCTGTCATCATCGGTCGAACGCGGAACGGCATGACTTTCGCAATCCATAAAGGATCGAACCAGGCAGCATGATTGGCAATGACGATGACGGGACCTCGCGTCGGCAACTGATGCACTCCACTTCCATACGCTGCAATTCGATACATCGTGGACAGGACCGGTTCGACGAGGAGTTCCAGCAACTCGCGGAAGAAGCTTCGGATAGCGAAGAGACTGAGCAACGCGGCCAGAAAAGCACCCCACGATGCGTTCCGTTGTTCGGTTCCGATCCATCGAAAAATCTGCCAGCCTGCGACCGTTCCCGCCGACCATGCGCCTCCCATGAGGAGCGAGCTGACAAACCGGCGCGTGGGATATACACGCAGGAGAATCTCGGAGCGCGTCGAAACGAGACCGACTCCCAAGAAAACACCGAGGCTAACCCACGCCCCCAATGAATCGGGCGAGAGCCGTAACACGATGAACGAAAACGTTGCACCCACCCAACCGAGCGGTACGAAGCCTAAGGCTCGTTGCGGACAAGTACGCCAAGCTGTCAGAAAAATCCCGATGAGTACGGCGGTACCGAACACCATGTGTTGGTGTGCGTCCATGGCGGTCAGCCAACCATAAGTCAGCAGAAATCCCTGGCCAAACATCGCCCACCAAGCCCGACGTGCCGCTCGATCACTGGAGTGACGACTCGTCAGAAACAGTGGTCCGCAATGGTTTGCGGTTGTTCGGGGCGCAAGCAGGAGCAGGGCTGTGCCGAGGAGTCCCAGCGCGAAATGGAGGGCGGCGATACCTTCGACCTGACTTTCGTCAATCCGCTCGATGGGCCCGAGAGAGGCCTGGGCAAGGCGCAGTCCCAAGAGCGTGCCACTCCCCCCGCAGAGGGCAAATGCTGCGATTAAACGGGGTGTCGCTTGCCGTGCCTGGGAGCTCAAGGACGGCAGCGTGGCGTGCAGCCACGACCAAGCCAACGAAAGCACCAGACCCATGCTCAAGAGTGCCAGCCAACGATGGGTTTCAAGAGGTGGAGCAAAAGGGGACCAGAGACGAAGGTGCTCCACAAGAACTCCGTTCGTCATCCACCAAGCTCCCCAAACGAGCAAGAGTGCGACGATCTGCCAGTGCGCTCGCCGTGGATTCAACTTCATGAGGACATCCCCTGCATCCGGCAGGTATTGTCATCCGTAAAACAAGGGCGGGAAGCCCGCACGCTTCCCGCCCCGCCGGAGACCACAGCCGACTGTCACAACGATTCGTCGTCAAGGAGCGCCTGCGCCGGGGACATTGAAGTCCTGCGGTTCACCCACTTGACGCTCCGCTTCTTCGCGGTTGATGATGATACGCGGAGTCACGAGGATCAGGGTATTCTGAGCTTCGCGACCGTAACCGGTATTTCGGAACAACCGATTGAGGTAAGGAATCTTACTGAGGATCGGCGGACCGAATTCGTTGCGGCCCTCGCTCAACGTCTTCAGGCCACCCAGCACCACCGTACCGCCGTCGGGAACACTGACGGTCGTTTGCACGCTCATGATGTTGAAGATCGGCTGTTGGATGTACTGGGTGAACGGGATCGGTTGACCAAGGAACCCACCCTCATACGTCGGCGTGATGAAGGCTGTTACGGGGAACAGCGGCACGATCGTCGATGAAAGGGTATACATTTGCGGGTTCATGTTGATACGGACGTACCGACGATCCGCAGACACGACCGGTTGCAAGTTCAAGCTGATCGACGGGAACTGACCGTTCGTTGGGAACGGTGTGTTCACGGGGCGGAACACGAGTTGCCCGTTGACATTGAACACTTGCAGATCGGTCACGAAGAACTGGACGTCGGACAAGGTGATGTTCGCCGAGGCACCGTTGAATGCGGTCAACTTCGGCGCTTGCATCACGTTGAAACGACGGTCGCCTTGGGCGGCCTCCATGAACATGAAGACCTGGATGTCGTTGAGGAACGCCAGACCTAGGGATAGGCCACCGTTCATGCCCGGCTGATTTGGGAAGCCGCCGAACGTCGGGATGGCCATATTGAAGCTCTGGCTCTTCAACGGGATATCCAAATCGCCGGTGAAGGTGCCCGCCGGCGTGATACCCGCGATCACACCCCGAGGAGATGGGTCGTTCAGATAGCCGGCTGGCTTGAACTGACCGGTGGTCAATTGAGGCTCAAAGTTCTTGGTTGCGTGATCCGTCTTGATGTTCATCGAGAAGTCCATGCCGATGCGCTCGAAGAACGATTCCGAAACGCTCACGATACGAACTTCGATGGCCACCTCGACATCCTGCAACCGACGGAGCTGATCGAGTAAGTCCGCGATTTGCTCTTGGACGTCTTCAAACTGATTGACGACCAGGGCCATGCCGATGGGGAAGTAATCGATCGTGCCGGCCCCACCCACGTCCTGCCAGGTGTGCGGCTGAATCGTGTTGGTGACCAACTTGATGAGAACATCTTCGATCGTGTTCTTGCCCATCGACAGATTTTGTGTGCCGTTGCCCATAGCGCTGGGTGGCAGCACGTCGCCGATGGTCGGCGCGTCCCCGGAGCCAGGAACGGTACTCAGCCGGCCCGCGGGCACGCCGTTTCGCAGACCCATCTGCGGTTGGAAGGCTCCTGCTGTCAGGTTATAACCTTGGTTATTCCGCTGGTGATGTTGCTCCAGCAGATTAACCAGGTTCAGGGCGTTCGGCATGGTGTAGTTGTCCACCGGCACAACGAGATCGGCGACCGGGTAGATGACCTGCTTGAGTTTGCCCCGAGCCTTCTTCTCCGAAACGATTTGTACCACATCGTCCGCAATGACATACGTCATTTTTGCCTGTTTGAGTAACAGGTTGAGCACAGACTTCAAGGGCACCGCCTTGACGCTCAGCGAAACCGGTGTGTCGGGATTCAAGCCTTCGGCCTTGAGTTCCTCGACGCCGTCCAGCACAAAGTTCATGTCCAGATATTTGCTGAGCTGTGCAATCGCCTCGCGGACGGCAACATTGTTGAAATCGACCGTGACCGGTGTCGAAAGTTTCCGCTCGATTTCGCGTTCCCGTTCGGACTTCAAGCGACGGGATTCCAAGTTCCCGTTGCCCCGCTCACGCCAATTGCGGGCACGCTCTTCGTTGAAACGAACCGGATCATCGACATCCAGGTGTGGTCCGAGTTTCTCCGTGCTGTTCAGAGCGCCGAGAGCAAACTCCTCCTTGTCTTTTTGCAGTTTATTCCAGTTGGCGTGCCGTTTTGCCATTTTGGCAATGTTCACGGCTGTCGCAATGACGTCGGAATCCGGGTCAAGTTCTTGCGCCTTCAGGGCAATGACCTCGGCATCGGCGTACTTCTTTTCCTCCATCAACTGGTTGTACTGCTTCATCAGTTCGGCCGTTTGTTTGAAGCGAGCTTCTCGCTCGGCCGCTTTGTCAGCGAATTGTTTCGCCTTTTGCTGTTGCCGTGTCGCGAAGCTCGTTTCGGCATCGCGCTGGATCTTGAGGACCTTGAACGTTTGCAAGCGATACTCAATCGATTGTTGCAGCGTCTGGCGATCTTTGGGATCCAGCGGAGCTTCTTTCAGCCTGGTCAGATGCTCGGTGAGGAGTTGGATCGCCGCATCGGTTTCCCCGCGGGTGAACCGCGCTTGTGCTTCGCGCTGGACCTTCAAACCTTCGGTCCGGAGACGCTGAAATTCGATTTGTTGCAAAGCCCGGGTCTCTGCGGCTAGATTGTTCGCTTCGCCAGGCATCGCGGGATTCATGGGTGTGGCCGGCAGGATTGTCTTGCCGCCCGAACCGGCCCGAGCGTTGCCTGCCTGCGCATCCGCGCTGGGGGCTCCGACCGGTGGCAACATCGCCGAAGGTTCACCTCGCACGGGGCGAACACCTTCGGCAGGCGGTGTCGTGTTCTTGGCGGCAATTTGAGCCGTGGCGGAATCCATGTGCTCGCGGAGCATTTTTTGTTTGTCGACCGTCAGAAGCGATGCATCAACCTGCCGGAAAATGGCGAGTGCTTGTGCCGGATTGCCCTGCTGCAAAGCGGCCAGACCCGCATCATAGCCGGAATGAGCCTGCGCGACGGCTCGGTTTCGTTGTTCCGTTTCGATGGTTCGCAACAAAGCCGACGCCTCATTTTGCAAGTCGTAACCACCGGCGAAGACAGCCTCTGCGAGTTGTCGGGCCATCTCGAATTGACCGTTCTTCATTTCGAGTCGGGCCTTTTCCAACATCTCCTGGCCTTGGGCCCGCTTACTTTCATCAACGTTCGGTTGGTGGTTAGCCGCTGCGGTCGCGACAGAATCGCGCCGCGCAGCCGTCTTGACCCAGGCCAATTTGGCATCGATTCCTGCCGTATCGAAGCCCATGCGTTGCGCGAAGTCACGAGACTGTTGGAGCATGACCTCGGCTTGGGCAATATTTTCAGCCGTTGGCTGCGACGCCACAAGTTGCATCGCTTGATCCACATAACTGTTGATCTGCCCCGCCGCCTTTTGGGAGATATCCATCAAGGCTTTTTCAGGGCTATCCTCTTCGGGAAGGAAAGTCGCTCCGAGTTTCTGAGCCTCCATCGCCTTACTGCGAGCTGCCGCGAGCTTGTTCGCTTTTTCCAAACTGCGGCACTCGGTCAGCAGGGCTTGAGCTTGCGCCTTGGCCGGTGAAACATTGGAGGGCTCGGACTTGATTCCACCGACTGGCACAAGATCCGAGGTGGCCGGCTTACTCGCAGCCTCGATGGGCGATGGTGCCGGCGGCGGCAACAATGGCGTGTTCTGGTCGCTCGACGCTTTAGCTTTCGGCGCGTCCTGAGTGACGCTCTTACCGGCTACAGAAGTCCCCTTGGTTTGACTGGCGACTGGGGATGCCGACGGAATTGTGGTTGCCTTGGCCGTTCCTCCGGCAGCCAGGCGATCGCTCGATGGATCGACGACGTGCCATTGCGAATAGGGCGTTCCTTGCCCATCGGTTTTTTGAGCGACTTCCGCGACGGGCTTCGGCGGAACGGGTGGTTGGGGCTTGGCTGTCGGTGCAGCGACTTGCCGACCTTCCCGGCGTGCCTTTTCGGCGCGGGCTGAATTCACGGCAGCTTGGAGTTTTTCCGGCGTGTACTCAAACACCCCCCACCGCGTCGGGATCGCCGCTGCTCGTTTGGCACATTCCGCCGCCAAGTCGATGTTGCCCTTTTCCAACGCTTCCCGACCCATGCGGACCAAAGCACGCGCATCCTTCGGGAATTGGACCTTGCTTGCCGAAGCTCCCGCTCTCGCCTCGCCGCTCCCCGTCGGTGGTAGTTCCGGAGTGTCGCCGGCGGCGCGCGCCACCTTGGTCGCATTCACCGGTTGCATGTCGTCACCCGGAGTGGCGGCGATATCATCTAACAGTTTTTTCGGAGTGTCTTCCTGCCAGAAGTCCCATTTGCCGAGATATTGATCCGCGGCCAATGCATAGGCGCGAGCGGTCGCCAGATCCCCGGCGAGCAAGTAGCGGCGACCTTCCTTTAAGTAAGCCTTTGCAGTTACTTTGTCCGATGCGGGACGAAGCTGCATCGGGGCCGCGGGCATCGGCGCCGTCTGGGCCCACAGCGTCGTTCCGGTCCCTGTCATGGCCGGCAGCAGGAGCAGTCCGGCCGCCAAGCGCCGCAACGCCCGTTTCCTTGCCTGAGACACCATTGCCTCCTTTCCCCCGTCCGATCCCCCGACCGGCAACGGTCTGTGTCGTGACGCTGTTCCGCCCAACACGGAACCACGCTCAGGCACACCCTGAGCGGGCCGCGGTCGGTTACCCCCCCTAGGTACGGACTCAGCGCTCCCTGACAAAGCATTTAGCGGGCGGGCCGATAATCCATCTCCCGTTTCTTGTCAAGAACAAAATCCGAAAATTTCGCATAGTACCTGCCGAACTTGTTCCTCCGCCGGACTTGCTCGCGGAATGTGTTTTCCGAAAATGTTTTACGTTGACATACCCCTTTGTCGCCCAGCGGAGTTCCCCTTATGGCAAGCCGGCGTCTCTTTCTCAAGGCCGCCACGTGGACTGCAGCCTCAGCACTTTCTTACCGCCGTGTCTTGGGTGCCAATGAAACTATTCAGATTGGGTTGATCGGTACCGGCGGTCGGACACGCCATCTTCTCGGCTCTTTGAAGACCATTCCGAACGTCCGCATCGCCATGATTGCGGATGTGTGGGACGCCGCCTTGGAAGCAACTCAAAAAATGCTCCCAGAAAAAGTGCCCCAAACGAAGGCGTACCGCAACATCCTCGATCGCCCGGAAATTGATGCCGTCCTGATCGGTACACCCGACCATTGGCATGTTCCCATGACGGTGGATGCTTGTAATGCCGGGAAACACGTTTATGTGGAAAAACCTCTCACTCACGACCTCCGCGAGGGAAAGGCCGTCATCGACGCGCAAAACCGCAACCGACGAGTTGTTCAAGTCGGAACGCAGCAACGAAGTATGCCCCACATCCAGCAGGCTGCCCAGATCGTCAAGTCCGGCCGGCTCGGAAAAATTCACAAAGTGCACCTAAGTTGGAATCGCAACAGCGATCGACTCCGAAGAACTCCCCTTAACATTGACCCGAAGACCGTCGATTGGACGGCATTTCTCGGTAATGCACGTCAACAGCCATTTGACGAATACCGCTTCCGAAATTGGCGCTGGTTCTGGGATTTTGGCGGTGGTCTTCTGACAGATTTGATGGTTCATTGGATTGACGTGGTGCACTGGTTTCTCGGCCTGGACCATCCCCAGCGAGCGGTGACGACTGGAACGTACCCGATGGCCAAGGGGATTTGGGAGACCCCCGACACCATACAGACCTTGTTAACGTACAAGGATGATTTACTGGTTCATTTCGAGGGGACTTTTAGCAACAACCATCATGGCGCGATGGTGACATTCATGGGCGAAAATGGCACGCTGTATATCGATCGTGGTCGGTATGAGTTCACCGCTCAGCGTGGACGAGGAAAGGACGAAGCCTTGGTGCTTGGGAAAAGCCCGGCTCATAAAGGCGCCGACTTCTACGACGAACCAAATGGCGAACTCCTTCACTTGCAAAACTGGTTGGAGAGTATCCGACACGGCCGGCAACCCGCGGCGCCAGCCGAAGCCGGGGTCTCAGCGGCGGCAGCCGCCCATTTAGGGAATATCGCGTTCCGAGAAAATCGCGTGGCGGAGTGGGGTAAAGTGTGAGTTCCGGTTATCCCCCGGTTTGGCCACGGTGCCGGCAAGCTCTAGCGGATTAACTCCAAGGTGGACCAAAGGGACGGATCTTCTGCAAATGGAAAATCCGCGCCGACCGAGAGTGTTTGTTCACCCAGTTCCAAGTCTCGTACCGCGTAAAAAATTCCCCAATGGGGATGTTCCTCGGGGTCAAAACCATGAAGTGCTTCCGCGGGAATAAAGGCTTCTAATCGGTAACCACCGACTTTCGGGGCGACTCGAAGAGGTACCACGCCTCCAAATTTCGGCGCGTCTTCCAGCGCTCGGTGGATTTGCGTTTGCAAAAATATCGGTTGATCGTGGTCTTCTCCCGCCCCTGCTGCCAATAGATAGAATTGATGACAGTAACGAGTGGCTCGATGGCTGGTACGATCGCCTCGAGTGTCGACCCAAAGGATCAAGCCGTCCGAGGCTCGGGGTCGGTCGGCTCGGCCTTGCGGCGGGGCGGACTTTCCGCGGACATCGAGTTGGACCGCCAAACCGAGTTCATTCCACGCCAGACGGATCTCCGCGAAGTTCTTTTGAGAGTCCATCGCTGCGAAGTTTTCCAAGCGGCACTTGGGAGGCAGGTCCACGAGTTCATCCGCTTCCTTGAAGGGAATCCCCGCCACATAGTGGCAGGGATGAGCGATACGAAAATAAAAACGATTGGGAACGATCGACATCGTTATTTCTCCTGTGATTTTTTTAAGAAATCCAAAACCAATTAGAGAGGTTCATCATGCGGGTCTTTATCACCGGCGGCACCGGACTCGTTGGAAATCGCTTGCTCCTGGAATTGCGACAACGGGACCATCAACCGGTCGTCTTGACACGTCGCGACATGACGGGGCGGCACGACGCCGAATACGTCCGCGGCGATCCGACTCAACCGGGAACCTGGCAAGAGATCGCCGCGAGTTGCGATGCCATCGTGAATCTTGCTGGTGAGGGAATTTTTAACCGGCGTTGGAATGACGAATTCAAGAAATTGGTCCGCGACAGCCGGGTCCTTGCAACCCGCCATTGTGTCGAGGCGTTGAGTCGGTCACCGCGCCGATCCGATGGATCTCCAAAAGTGTTGGTGAACGCCTCGGCAATCGGTTATTACGGAGCTCGGGATGCTGAACCTCTTGACGAATCGGCGCCACCCGGTCAGGGGTTTCTTTCCTCGGTCTGCGTTGAATGGGAGTTGACGGCGCGAGCGGCGGAAGTGCTGGGCGTGCGAGTTGTGCTGGCACGCATCGGTGTGGTTCTCGACAAGAGCGGCGGCGCTTTGGGCAAGATGCTGTTGCCATTTAAGCTCGGGGCGGGTGGGCCTATCGCCTCGGGCAGGCAATACATGTCGTGGATCCACAATGCTGATGTCGCGGGCTTGCTGGCTTTCTCGCTGGAAAACTCGACAGTCACCGGTCCGATGAACCTCACGGCACCGAAGCCCGTCACCAACAAGGAATTTGGTAAGGCCCTAGGACGTGCTCTCAGTCGGCCCGCCTTTGTTTGGACGCCAGGTTTTGCACTCCGACTTCTGTTGGGAGAGGGTGCTGAACTTGTGACCAAGGGACAAAACGTCGTTCCGAAGAAGGCACTCGAATTGGGTTACACGTTCCGTTTTCCCGAATTGGATGCCGCCCTCAAGGATGTGTTAAGTGGGCCATCGAAGGCAGCCGCCTAATGTCTTCGTTTTGAGGCAATCTGCCGGATCAAGGCGCGATGGGGTTCGGCAAATTTGGCCAGCCCCTCGCGCATCAATGTTTCTTCCAACTGCACCATATCCACTTTAGCCACGATTTCCTGGATAACTTCGTCCGGCGGCATCTGGTCAACCTGTCTTTGAAAAATGAGGCCACTCTGTTCCACCGCAGCATTTGTTGCCGGTGGATTTGTTTCAATATCTGAGCCAGCGAATGCTGCCACGTACTTCCATGGCGGGTCATCGGGCTTCTTCGTGCCGGTGCTGGCGAAGACGATCTCCTGCTG
>Ga0308411_10003417_pt1 | contig 10588 bp, 8 predicted proteins | sample HotsprottomLayer_2_FD_203530 | JGI IMG/M metagenome (GOLD analysis project Ga0308411, IMG submission 203530) | Hot spring phototrophic mat microbial communities from Octopus Spring, Yellowstone National Park, Wyoming, United States -... | ecosystem: Environmental > Aquatic > Thermal springs >... | reverse complement strand
CCAACTGTGCTCTTGCACCCAAGAACAACCCTGAAGTTGGTTCTTGATAAATATCCCAGTTCAACGCCGAGTTGTGAATGAAACGACTCAACCGTGACGTGTAGGAGTTGTTCTCTTGCGTCCAAATTGGGTTGTCGTACGGTCCATAACGCCGCTGTGAGCCGTCTGGCTCATATGCGCGAGTGTTGTCAAAGGTCGGCGGTGTGCGCAACGCGCTCAGGTAGATACCCGAAATGCTGTTTCCAACGGTGGGGATGAGTGTCTGTGAAATAATATAGTTGTTTGTGGTAGTATAACGCACCCCAGGCAGCAGCGTAAATCCTACATTTGCACGAAAGTTACTCCTGTTTAGGTCCGAGTTTCTGAACACCCCTTGATTCTGGTCGAATGTGCCTCCTACATAGTAATCAAAATAGGATGTAGCGCCTGATACGCTGACGGTTTGCTGGAAGCTATTCGGTGTGCGAAAAATCCCATTGAGCTGGTCATACACAGGCTGACCCGGCTGTATCCTCGGTCCCCAAGATAGCGCAACGCCCGGTGTTCCACGCGTCTCTCCAGGCCCAGGTTCTCGATAAGCATTCGGTCCAGCAATGCCATTGACGCCCTGACCGTATTCCTTCTGCAAATCAATTGAACCCAACGGACTGGATGTCTCATAAAAACCTGCTACGTTGATTTTTGTCGGGCGCTCGCTGCTGTTATACTTGCCTTTTTTGGTGTTGATGATGATGACACCATTGCCCGCCACTGCCCCATAAATTGCCGCCGCCGCCGGACCTTTCAACACCTCGATCGATTCAATGTCTTGCGGATTGATGTCAATCGCACGCGCCCCAGCATCCACAGCCGCTTGGTTTGGGCTGGTTTGAGAGTTGTCAATGATGACACCATCCACAATGTAGACTGGCTCTGAGCTGCCCCGGATGGATTTTGGACCACGAACGGTGATAAAAGTTGAGCCACCGGGCACGCCAGAACCGCGCGTGACCTGAATACCAGTTACTTGCCCAGACAGTCCGTCAATTGCCGCTGGTGAGGCAATGTTATTGATGCGCTCACCAGAGACCGTGCCGACTGCTGCGCCCAGCTTGTTGCGTTCAATTTCACCAGACAGACCCAAGACCACGACCTCTTCAGCTTGTGAGGCTTTGACTCTGAGGGCAAAATCCAGTCTGACGGGTTCATCGGCTGTCAGCGTAATGGTTTGGGATTTGGATTCATAGCCGATGAGTTTGACTTCAACGGTATGCTTCCCCACTGGTGCCTTGAAGGAGTATTCGCCATTGGCGTTCGTTGAGCTGCCGATGCGCAGGGCTGGAATGGAGACCACAGCACCGGGCAATCCTTCCTTTGTTTCAGCATCTATGACTCGACCAGAGATGGTTTGAGTCTGCTGCTGTGCTTGGCTAAGCGCGCTCAGCCAAAATAATGCTACGAAGCATAGTATCGCTCTCTTCATCGCTTGTTTTGTTGTTTTGTGATAGAGTGATCTTGTGTCATCAGTGCAGTGTGCTCTTGCGGCTTGTGCAACGCCTGCACTGCTTTTCTTTTGTGCTCAGCTCGAGTATAGTGCAAAAAATTTTTCAATGCAAGACCTGCCCGATTTGATTCAGGCTCCAACACAGGCTCCAACACTCTTTTGTGCACCATAACAGTGCTATACGATTCAAGGAAGAATTACAACAGAACATTTGATGAGCTCTTCTCTGCAGACCGTTCCTCATTGTCTGCAAGCATCGTGGTGAGAACTCTCTTTATTTTGCATAAGCTAACTTTGATTGAATACCCTTGAGAGACGCAATAGCTCGCAATCATCAATTAGCACAACTGAGAAATTTTGCATCTTTCCGCTTTGGATTCTTTTCTGATACTGCTGGAAGGCAGAGTGCGTTCCATGTTGCTGTTGCTCAGCTTATTGAGCACACAAGCTCTCTCGTAGCACTTTTTGAAACGTCGAACCAGAGATTGTCGTTACAGTTACTACCTTTCTACAACGCTTATCTTCTGCAGTATGAAAGTTGCTCGCAACTTTATTCAGCAAGGTATTGTCAATTTTCTCGAAGCCAACGAAGCATGGCTGCGACCGCTGCTGACTGAACGCATTTTTGATGGTGTTGACTTGCAAGCCGAGGCTGAAAAAGTCGCCAATCCAGATTTGCACTACCCAGAATACTATTTACAAGATTTTCACAGTGTCGATGGTGGCTATCTCAACAAAGATGCCGCAATTACATATGACCCCATCACTAACAAGATTCTCTTTCCTAGCGAGACCTACTTGCGCACAACCCTTGCACAGACCTTTCCAAAAGATGTCAGCAATGTTTTGGATTTAGGTTGCGGCACGGGCACAGCAACTCGCTTCATTGCAGAGCACTTGCCACATGCACACATCACAGGCATTGACCTTTCTCCCTACATGATTGCTGCAGCAAAGCTCAAGGCGCGCTCATTTTATAACATCACTTTCCTCCATGCTAATGCCGAGCATCTGCCGTTTGAAGACAACTCGTTCGATGCCGTTACTGCTTCACTTCTATTTCATGAGTTGCCACCCAGTGCTGGCCTGAATGTGATGCGCGAAGCATTGCGAGTGCTCAAGCCTAACGGTGTGTTTATTGTGTTCGATGGTGCACAGTCAAGTGAGTTGTCAAAGATTGGTGGGCACATCAGCAGCATGCTCTTTCTTGAGCCATATGCAGAGGATTTTCTCAAAGGCAACTTGACCATGATGATGCGCGAAGCTGGCTTCATAAAGGCTGAGACTATTCCTGTGCTCACGCTTTACGAAATTCGCCGCGCCTATAAAGCTGCATAACCATTTCTTGCCACTCGTTTTGAAATCACAATATAGTTTGTCAAATTTTGCCTGCTATATCCCACTTTTTAAATCCGCTGGAAGGGAGGAAGTAACATGACCGGCAAAGTTGACAAGCGCAATGAAAAACTGCTCTCCAACATTCAACTCGATAATTTTGATTTCCTTGAAATTCCCGAGCTCTACATTTACTCGGGCGAGCTGACACGCAAGGAAATCGCCTATCTTAAAGAGCGCTTAGAAGAAATGCGGCGCGTCAGAGAAAACTGTGACTATGAATCGCAAGTGCGCATGCGTCAAGCCAATGAGCGCGATATTGCTCACTTCTTCGGTGAAATGCGCTACCGTCGCCTCCAGCTTCGTATGCAGATGAACCTCAAAGAGTACTGCGAGCGTTTCCTTGAAAGCTCTGAAGATGAAGTGTTAGCTCGCTTTTCACTACGCCGAACTATGCGCCAGCTGAAGCGCACTCTCTCACGATGGTTTCGTCGTCTGAATGAGTAAATCGAGCAAGGGCATGTCTATTGTGCAGTGCTTCACATTCATCCTGATTCCTGTCTTGGGCTTGTTCAGCACTTGAACTTAGCCGCTTGACTTTGCCGCTGCACTTTGCAGTAACTTGTCTGCACCGTTTATATGAGCTCAATTTTTACCTCACTTCAAGAGCCTCGAAGTATTGCCACCAATGTAAATGCTAATGCTTCGAGGCTCTTTTTCTCTGCCATCTCTCACGGCTCAAGCTGTACCAATAGCTACACACCAAATCGTATTGTTCTTCACTTGTATGTGCTTTAGGCTATCTTTATGATTTTGCCTCCGCTACTGCCAATTGAGCCTGTCTCAGCTTTCTAAACCACAGCACAGATGATGCGTTAATTATCATCTCGCCTGTCGCTGCAGCACATGCTGCACCAAAACCGCCCATGCTTGGAATAAGCAACAGGCTGAGCGTCAGACTGATTGCCGCCCCAAGGCAAGAGATAATCATGAAATCCGTATCACGCTTCATTGCCATCAGTAGCTGTATGTAAATTTGCACAGCAAAACCCGTGAGTTTAGCCAGCATCAGGATTCGACAGGCATCTACTCCTGCTAAAAATTCTCGTCCTAAAAAATGCTTGTAGAAAATTGGTGCTCCAATCCACACCACTATTGCTATGGCAACACCAAGGGCACTGAAGAGCAAAAAGGCACGCTGCTGCTGCTCAGCCAAGACTTGCTCATTCTGCTCTTTCCATGCAATGACACGCGGAAAAAGCAGTAGGTAGAAACTCTGCAAAAAGTAGTCTAATCCCGATGTCAAGGCAAAGGCAGTGCGGTAGATACCTGCTTCATGTGTGCTCGAGAGCATCTCTATCAATGGAATTTGAAAGAAGGTGAAAAGATACAAGACGAGCACTGTTACAAAATACTTCCATGACTCACTAAGTACATTTTGCAGCTCTGCTGTTGGCAAGTGGAACAATACACTTGACACAGGCCAGCGTCCAAACTCGCGCCAATATGCCATCCAGCTCAGCCCAATTATGATAGCTGTCGAAGTTGCTGTAAAGACCAAATCCAACCCAGCTGGTGCCCCCGGTTTGAAGACGAGAAATATACCGAGTGCCGAAAGGCTGGTCGCAAAGGTCTGAATTGCATTGAGCGTGGGCATTTTTTCAATGGCGGTGAAGACGAAATTCAGTTGTAAGGCATTCAGCCACAGGATTACGCCTGCGCAGATCCATGCCATTTTATGCAGTTCATCTGCCATTAGCCAAACCGCTCCTGTCCAAATCAGTGCGATAGCGCTTGCAATGCATAATCGCAGCGTGATAATGGTCTCTATCAGTTTGCATGTACTGTCGGCATATTTGTTTGCTGCAATACGCCGAATTGCCACGATATCGAGTCCTAAGTAGTAGAGCAATCCAACTTGAAGGGCACTGGTGTGTGCTATGCCAGAAATGCCGTAGTGGACAGGTCCCATAGACTTGGCTGCAAATGCTGAGGCAAAAAATGCCAAAGTTTTTGAAACTACACTGAGCACCATGACCAGCGAGGCATTGCGGATAAACTGTGAGGTATAGAGCCGTTTTAGTAGCTGTGCGACCTTCAGGCGCAGGGTTGGCAATGTTGTCAGGGGGTTCATAGCACTGGCTTTTCGGTTTCGCGCCACTGAAATCCGGGCAGGTTCAAATCCTTGCGAAACAGTAACCGCTCAGGATACTGCTCGCCTTCCACATCGCCTCGAACTCGAATTCGACGCACGCGGTTGTTACGAAAGTAAATGTTGATTTCATCACCGCTCGATGCGTTGGCGCCGCGTGGCTTTGTGCCATCGTAGGTGTAATACAAACTTCGAGCTTGCTTGTAGACATCTGCCTGTTGAATACGCGCACTGTCATCGAACGTGATAACCATATCTATCCCAGAGACTTGATTGAACTTTAGCCCCGTTTTATCAAGCGAGTCCTTCGATACCAAAAATGCATTTCGATAGATATAGACTTTCTCGATACGCAGTTTTTTTTCACGCTCCTTGAGTTGCACTACCATGGAGTCGCCAGTAAGTTGTGAGCGCTCGAACCAGACAATAGGTTGACCGTAGAGCAAAATTTTTTGGTCTTTGAGCCGATATGTTGCATTTTTTGCTTTGGCATAAAGGTCGGTACCCCAGCGAATTCTCACGCTATCCTGCATCTCTATGCGAGGCACACTATCTTGCTGACCGCGATAGGAGTCCATTCTCACGGCACGAATCAAGAGCGTATCAACCTTGCCGTTTTGCGTGCTATCAATTTTAGTTAGCAGTGGCTGCTGAATGATGAAGCTATATCCACTATTGTTGAAGTGTTCAGCATATCCGCCTGTGATGATGGCATTGTCGGCAAAGTTGATGAGGCGAACATTGCGGAAGGCTTGCGAGCGCGCATTGTCGCGAAAATAGACCAGGCTATCACAAAAGACCATACTTGCGCTATCCTTGAGCGAGACACTACCACTGAAAATTGCACAGCGTTGATTGCCTAAATAAATGCCAGAATCACTTTTGAGTAGCACTTTGGTATCGGAAAGCGTTACATCTTTTTTGAGTTCAGAGCGACGCGCATCTGGAAAGTAGAAACCTTCGTAGCCAGTAATCGTTACCGTATCGCGCACGATTTTGACATTGCCCACGACACGAATTTTGCGTGTGGTCAGAAATTGCACTGCTGTATCGCATTCCACGGTTGTCGTACTTTCACGAAAGAGCACATTGCCAGTGGCGGCACGAAATTCCTCAAGTAGCGGTGGTGAGACCGTCGAGTCAATGAATTCCCCGCCAGTTACTTCATTGGCGCGCTCTAAGACCACCGTAACCAACTTTACCGTATCTTGCGAGGGCTTTGGTGTTGGATTTGATGCAACTCTGGTTTGTGCCTTGCACCATGAGCATGCTACGCCGCACAGCCCCCAGACTAGCCCTACACGAATCCATAGCAAAATGTTATTTTTGTGTATCACTTTCTTGTATGTTCTGTTAAACGCAAAACGCATTCTTTAGCTTGCGAAAACTCATCTTAGTTGCTGGCGCGCGACCCAACTTTATGAAAATTGCGCCCCTGCATCGAGAACTGCAAAAGACTCAGCGCTATCACTCAATCATCTTGCACACAGGTCAGCATTACGACGAGAAAATGTCCAAAGTTTTCTTTGAGGAACTTCAACTTCCACAACCCGATATTTACTTGGGCGTCGGCTCTGGCTCTCATGCCGAACAGACCGCAAAGATAATGGTCGAGTTTGAGAAAGTCTTGCAAAAGGAGGTGCCAGACATGGTTATTGTCGTTGGCGATGTCAACTCTACGCTGGCATGCTCTATTGTTGCGGCAAAAATGCTCGTGCCCGTTGCTCACATTGAAGCCGGCTTGCGCAGTGGCGACCGCACCATGCCTGAAGAAATCAACCGTATTGTTACCGATAGTGTCTCCGACCTGCTTTTTGTCAGTGAGCCTTCTGGCGTCTATAACCTCATGAAGGAAGGTGTGCCCGACGAAAAAATTTTCTTCGTGGGCAATATCATGATTGATTGCCTCGTCTCGCACATCGAGAAAGCCAATGCCTCAAAGATTCTCGAGCAATTAGGCTTATCGCCTAAGAGTTATACACTGGTTACTTTACATCGCCCCAGCAATGTGGATGAGAAAGACAGTCTTGAAAAAATTCTCCGCATCTTTGAGACTATTGCTACAAAATCCAAGATTGTTTTTCCTATCCACCCGCGCACCCACAAGATGTTGCAAACATTTGGACTTCTTGAAAAAGCCCAAGCCATCTCTGGTCTGCAACTCATTGAACCGCAGGGCTACATTGATTTCTTGAAACTGATGAAAGAGGCGGCTTTGGTTATCACCGATTCAGGTGGAGTGCAAGAGGAAACCACCGTTTTAGGCGTCCCTTGCCTGACCATGCGTGAAAACACAGAGCGCCCGATTACTATTGAAGTCGGCACAAACTTGCTTGTTGGTACCGATGAAAAGGAAGTTTGTGAAACCGCTTTGCGCACACTTTCTGGGAAAGCAAAGAAAGGCAAAATTCCCGAAAAGTGGGACGGACGCACTGCTGAACGCATTGTCAAGCACCTTGACGAAATTTTCTCAACTTGGTAATCGGCGTGCTACCACAGCGTAAAGCGGGTCGCCCTGCTTTGGGCTACGGTCCAATAGCTCAATCCGATACCAGTTGCCAGCTTTTTCCAAAAAATACTTGACCAAGTATTGATGCTGTACATCGTTGGTGCAGAGCCAAATGAGAATTGCTTTGGTCGGGAAGCATCGGTTTGAAAACGTAATCACCAGCGGTGCATCAGGCTTAAGCACACGCCCGACTTCGCGCAGCACAGCCACAGGATTGGTCAGGTAGTCAATTGAGACGCAGATGCCAGCACCGTCAAATTCGCTATCCTTGAAGGGAAGGATGGGATTTACATTAAGATTTTGCACCACAAATTCGCTTAGGCGCGGGTTTGCCGCCAACTCTTCACGATTCATTCCCAAACCTACCACGCGCTGGTATTGCACCTCTTCAGGCAGGTGGCTTACCCAACTGCTCATCAAATCCAAAATCACTGAGTTGGGCGGAAAGTATTCTCGATAGAGCTGCGTGACGGCGGCAATTGCACCTTCATCAATGTGTGTTACAAAGCGAGGCACACTGTAAAACAGCTCATCTGGCGACTCATCCTGACGCAAGAATGCTTCTTTGGGCAAATCATCCAGCATATCTCTTTTGCTTATGTCGTGTTGACAAATGAATGTGTAGGTTTTGCCACACTGCTCCGCACTTGTCTTTTGTTAGTCCGAGCGCAAGCGAGGAATCCATTGTGGATGCTTCACTTCGTTCAGCATGACAGGGGTGAAGATGTCATTCCGAGCCAGAGCGAGGAACCCATTATGGATGCTTCACTTCGCTTACGCTTCGCTCAGCATGACAGTGCATTTGCAAGACACTGGGTCATAATCGGCTCAAGTCATATCCTTTTCAGGTCGACACAACCTAGAGATTAAGAGGCTTAGCATAGCCTGTTAGTTCCACATAGCCTTTTCCTGTCAATGGCTTTCCTTCGCGGGTGCCAGTAATGCTTACGCTGCCTTCCCAGTATGTAATGCGTGTTGACTCCTGCGTGATAAGCTCCTGCTCTTGCACAGTTGGCGTCAGCGTAACCTTCAAGCCTATTTTTGGCACGCTAATGTTCCACTTTGCGGGATAGGTCGCTCCAGACTTTTTGGAAGTGTATTGTGCCAAGACTTCTATGTTGAATTCATCTTTGGTCAGGTGTTGTGTGCTTCCGTCTGCAGCGACGAATGTGCCGCTCGAGAAGCGTCCGACACTTCCATCCGTCTGCCGCAAGGTATAGAGCATCAGCTCAGTGCTATCGGAAAGCTGCATGGAAAACCAATCCCAGCCCACAGAATTTTGGTCTAATTGCGATGTGCCGAATTCATGGTCTTTCCAGCTTTCGCCTTCCACTGTGTAGCGCACACCGTTAAGCGTGAGTGCGCCTGTAGATTTCAGACGCGTGTAGGAGTAATACATGGAGGCATTCTGCGGTGAATCACCTTTGCGAGAATAGCCCTTTTCGCCGTGCAAGACTGCTTGTTTAAGTGGCTCGAGAATCAACACCAGCTCCATTGAATCGGTCTCGGCTTGCAACAGCATGTATTTGCCCACATCTTGCACCGACCAATTTCCGATGAATACCTTGTAGTAATCTTCTTCTGCATTCGCTTCGCCAAATGCTCCGCGCGACTGCTTTTCCTTGAAGTAGAATTGGCGATTGTCTTCATCAGTGATGGCAAAGTGTGCAAAATAAACATGCTTCTGTGCCATTTCTTCGCTTGGCTTTGCATCCTGCAGCGATAGTGCAGTACGGAAAAAGGTAAGCTGGTAGCCAAATTTGCGCCCTTCTTTTGAAGTAAGATGTCCAGTGTAATACCACCATTCAGTTCGGAATTTGCGATGCGCTGCATGGTCTTTTGGCAATACGAGTGTATAAGCAGGTGAGGCATACTGGAAGGCTTCTCGCTGCTGACATGCTGTGCTGATGACCATCCACAGCAAGAATGCCATGCTCAGTGAACCCAAACTGAAGGTTCGCCACATTTGAGAATTGCGCTTGGTTAAAATTAAACTGCTATATTCAGCATAGACCCTTACGCCAGAAAACACACTTAGGTTCGCGAAAAAGTTTCAAGGGTAGCATTTGTGCAAGGCATGTTTGTTTTGTGAGCGGAGTCTTCTCGAGCCGAGCAAAAATAGTGCAACGGCACATTTTTGTGTATATTCATTGCACGGTGTTGAGCACATAGACTTCTGCTAAGTTCTCAGTTTAGAATTCATGGCTGGGAGCATTCTTCACGGTAGATTTCGGAGCGGTTTTACTTGCGGTGTTGAGAGAGTTCCTTCGCCCTTGTAGCTCAGTGGATAGAGCAGCGGTTTCCTAAACCGTGTGTCGGCAGTTCGATTCTGCCCAAGGGCACAAATCGCATAACACCTAACACCATCAAAACAATAAAGTCCTGCCGCTATGACAAGCATCTTGGTCGTCGATGATGAGTATTCGGTTGCCGAGTTTGTTAAGGAAGTCCTCACCGAGGAAGGCTACCATGTTGAAGTGTCTCACAACGGACGAGAAGCATTGAGTGTTGTGAAAAAATTTTCCCCAGACATTGTGATTCTCGACTTCATGATGCCAGATATGAATGGATTGCAAGTGCTGGCTGAACTCAAAGCATTTGATGAAAGTATTCAGGTTCTGATGCTGACCGCCTACAACTCTGTGCCGACTGCAATTGAGGCGATTCGTCAAGGCGCTGCCGATTACATTCTGAAGCCTTTTGATTTGGAGACATTAAAGCTTGCCGTTGCAAAACTTGTCGAGAAAATTTCTCTCAAACATCAGGTTCGCTACTTGCAAGAGACCTTTGCCAGGCGTGCCATCAAGTCAGAGTTTGTGCTTTGTCCTTCACCACAGATGAGCAAAGTCTATGAGCTTGCTTCTCAAGTGGCGCAGACCAACAATACCACTGTTTTAATTCTTGGTGAAAGTGGTGTTGGCAAAGAGCATGTTGCGCAGTTCATTCACTTGCAATCGGCACGCAAATCCAAACCTTTTGTCGAGCTCAATTGTGCTGCAATTCCAGATAATCTTTTAGAGTCGGAACTTTTCGGTCATGAGCCCGGGGCATTTACGGATGCGCGTAGCAAAAAGATTGGTCTGCTTGAATATGCAGATGGGGGCACGCT
>Ga0308411_10003415_pt1 | contig 10592 bp, 6 predicted proteins | sample HotsprottomLayer_2_FD_203530 | JGI IMG/M metagenome (GOLD analysis project Ga0308411, IMG submission 203530) | Hot spring phototrophic mat microbial communities from Octopus Spring, Yellowstone National Park, Wyoming, United States -... | ecosystem: Environmental > Aquatic > Thermal springs >... | reverse complement strand
TCGCCCTCGCGACGAGCGGTCAGCAGGGGGTAGCCGGCCCGGAACACCCAGTCGTTGAGCCACTGCGGAATCGGCAGTCCGGAGGCATCCGCCAGGGCACGCCAGAGGTCTTCGGTGTCGGCGTTGTCCAACGCATGGCGTTCGAGATACAAACGCACGCCGGCACGGAACACCTCTGGGCCGATGTACTGCTCGAGCATTCGCAGGATGCTGGCTCCTTTTTCGTAGGTGAGTACATCGAACATGGCCTCGGCATCCTCGGGAGCCTGCACCGGAAATTCGACTGGCCGACTCGCCAGCAAGCCGTCCACAATCAGTGCCTCGGAACGTGAAACCGCAAAGGTCGTCCAGCGTTGCCAGTATGGCCTCCAGGCATCGACTGCTAGCAGTTCCAGAAAGGTGGCAAAGGCCTCGTTGAGCCACAATCCGTTCCACCAGCGCATGGTCACCAGGTCGCCGAACCATAAATGGGCGTTCTCGTGCATGACGACATCGGCCACACGCTGCTTTTCCTGATGCGTCGCCGTCGCCACATCCACTAGTAGAGCACTTTCGCGGAAGGTGACGGCACCGAAGTTTTCCATCGCCCCAGCGGCGAACTCGGGCAGAGCAATCAGGTCAAGCTTGTCGCCTGGATAAGAGCGACCGTAGTAGTCCTCGAAAAAGCGGAGAGAAAAAACGGCTGCCTCCAGGGCAAATCGGGCCAGATGCTTCTTGCCCGGCAGACACCAGACACGCAACGGGGTGGTGCCGACCCGAACCACCTCAGTGGCTTCCAGTGGCCCGATGACGAACGCCACCAGATAACTGGACAGAGGAATGGTTTCCGCGAATCGCACCTGTTTCTTGCCGTTGAGGATCTGCTCATCGACAACCGCCGTGTTCGACAGCGCGACCAGCGGCGTGGGGACGATCAAGGTGAGCGAAAACACTGCCTTGAAGTCGGGTTCATCCCAGCACGGAAACGCTCGCCGCGCGTCGGTGGCCTCGAATTGTGTCGCGGCCAGCCACTGCTGCCGACCGGCGGCATCCCGACAGCGACTGCGGTAAAACCCACGGAGCTGATCGCTCAGCAATCCTGCGAACTCCAGCCGCAACTCGCCGATACTCCGAGGCAACGGCTGGTCGAAGGTCAGACAGCAGCGTTCGCTGCTGGGGTGCAAGGCGATGTCGGCGGCCCAGCTTTCGTCATCGCTGATGAAAAACGCGGAGCTTACCTGGAGATCGACAGCGTTCAGCCAGACTTCTCGGAGCGACTCCTGGACTTCGACCTCGATACGGGCTGACCCAACAAAGGTGCCGCGTTCCAGATCCGGCTCGATCACCAGATCGTAGCGGCGGGGCAGCACCACACGCGATAGCCGGTAGGGATTCATAGGCAACCTCTCCAGCGGCTTGCAGCAGCTCCTCCAGCTACCCAGGTTGCATCACAGACTTGGCGGTAGCGATCGCCGTCCGAGACCGGAAACTCACAGAGCAGCCACGATGGCCTCGGCGACCTGAGCGGTGGTAGCTCGTCCGCCCAGATCGGGAGTCAGTGTTTTGCCTTCCGTTAGCACGCATTCGACGGCTGCACGGATGCGGCCGGCCGCTGTCGCCTCGCCGTGCTCTTGCAACAAATCGATGGCCGGCAACAACAGCGGTAGCGGATTGACCCGCCCTTCGGGAATGACATCGCGATCCCCGCCATGAAAACACTCGTAAACGCGAACCGAATCGCCCACGTTGACTCCGTGTGCCGCGGTGACTCCGCCAACGATGCCGGCCGCCAAGTCGCTCACCAGATCGCCATAGAGATTGCCCATGACGAGCGTGTCGAACTGCTGCGGACGAGACACCATCTGCATGCAGCAGTTATCGACGATGATCTCGCGGGTCTGGAACTCTGGAAAGTCGCTGGCGACGGCCCGAAACGCCTCCAGAAACAGCCCATCGGCCAGCTTGAGGATATTGGCCTTGTGAACGCAGGCGATCGACTTGCGCCCCAACTGGCGAGCGTGTTCAAAAGCAAACCGCAGGAATCGTTCGCTCGCCGTCCGCGTCACCACCTTGAGCGACTGCACCACCCCAGGAACAATCTCGTGTTCGATGGCCGCGTAGAGATCCTCGGTGATCTCGCGAATGACCAGCATATCGACACCCTGGAAGCGTGCCGGCAAACCGGGCAGGTTACGCAGCGGGCGAACGGTGGCGAACAGACCCAGTTCACGGCGTAACTGGACGTTGAGATTGCGGGCTTCTTTGCGAGCGGAACCGGACTCTCCTGGAGGGGGCAATAGTCGCGTCTTGAGAGCGATGCGATTCGATCGCACCGAGTCGAGCATGGCCAGGGGCAGAGGCTGGCCGCCCTTGGCGACGCTAGCCCAGCCGGCCAAGTGTTCGTCGTAGTCGATAGCAACCCCGGCCGCTGCCAGAATCGCCTTGACGGCGGGCACCTGATCAAAACCGGCCCCACCTCCTTGGATCAACGTTACCTTCAGGCTCATGCTCGAAGATCCTTTCTTTTGGAGGGTCGGCAGGCCGACATCTCAGAGGTTTTTGATCAGTTCCTCGGTGAGGCTGGTAGTGGTGCCCTCACCACCTAGATCGCGAGTCAAGCCGACTCCGGCACGAAGCGTTTGCACCACGGCATTTTCGATGCGTGCGGCCACCTGTCGCTGACCGATGTGTTCGAGCATCAGAGCGGCCGAGCGGAGCAGAGCGATAGGGTTGGCCAGTCCCTTGCCGGCGATGTCGGGAGCCGACCCATGCACGGCCTCGAAGATGGCGTAGCGAGAGCCGATGTTCGCGCCGGGAACGATCCCCAATCCACCGACCAGACCGGCACACAGGTCGCTCAGGACATCGCCGAACAGATTTTCCATCACGAGGACATCGTAGGCTTCCGGCTCGAGAACTAGATGCATGCACAGATTATCGACGTGCATCTCCTCGAAGCCGACAAACGGATACTCGTCAGCCACCTCGCGGGCCACGTCGAGAAATAGCCCATCAGACAGAGGCAAGACATCGGCCTTGTGACAGAACGTGACACGACGACGGCCCTGCCGACGAGCGAGTTCAAAGGCATAGCGGATAATCCGCTCGCAGGCCGGCCGAGTGATGATGCGTAGACTCTCGACCACGCCGGGCACCACAACGTGTTCCAGCCCGGAGTAAAGTCCCTCGGTGTTCTCGCGAATGACGACCAGATCGACCTTCTCAAACGGCACGCGGATGTTGGGCAGGGTCTTGACGGGTCGAACACTAGCGTACAGATCGAGTTCTTGACGGAGGCGAACATTGATCGAGCGGAAGCCCTTGCCGACCGGAGTGGTACAGGGGCCTTTGAGGGCAACGCGATAGCGACGAATCAGATCGAGGGTTGCGGCGGGCAAAGGGTCGCCGAACCGCTCGGCAGCAGAGAGGCCGGCGTGCGCCTCGATCCAGGCCACCTCCGCCCCGGCGGCAGCTAGAATCCGTTGCATTGCCTGGGTGATTTCAGGCCCAATGCCATCGCCAGCAATGAGTACGACCGGAATTGCCAAGAGTGCCTCCGCGTCAGAGATTTCCTCTGCTGGGTAGTATTGCGGAGCCGAGTTACAATCGTCAAGAACTCTACACAGAATCGAGAATCCCAGTGCCCGGACTCTGGCACAGGGCGGCTCGTCGGGGTATACAAGACTATCAACGCTTTGACCCTCCCTGACACCCTGCTGGTTCAAGAATGAGTACTACCAAGTCATCGCAACCACAAACAGCATCGGATGCCCTGACGCTTCCCACCGGCTGGAGTACCCTCCGACTGCTCAACCGCTATCACTGGTTCGTTTTCGTGGTAGCCGCTCTGGGCTGGTTAGCCGACTGCATGGATCAGCAATTGTTCAACCTGGCGCGTGTGTCGGCGATCACGGAACTGGTGCATCGCGAGGTATCGAAAGGGTCGCTCGCCGATCCAGAGATCAAGGCGGCAGTCGATGCCCGGATCAAGGACTGGGCGAGTTACTCGACCTCGATTTTCCTCATGGGCTGGGCGACCGGTGGGATCGCCTTCGGAATCCTCGGCGACCGCTGGGGTCGGGTCAAAACCATGCTGCTGACGATTCTGCTGTATTCGGGATTCACAGGACTGAGTGCCCTGTCGGTGGGAGTGTACGACTTCGCCTTCTACCGCTTTCTGACGGGTCTGGGTGTGGGCGGCGAGTTCGCCGTGGGCGTGGCTCTGCTGGCCGAGACCATGCCTGCGCCGGCCCGTCCCTTCACGCTGGGATTGTTGCAAGCCTTTTCCGCGCTGGGGAACATCACCGCCGCTCTGTTGTTCATGCTGGCCGGCTATCTGCAAAATCAGGGATTCTTCGACAATTTCCTCGGTCTGGGGCCGGTCGGTTCCTGGCGGGTTCTCTTTCTGGTGGGCACGTTGCCGGCTCTGATCGCTCTGCTGGTGCGACGACGGCTTGCCGAGCCGGAAGCCTGGGTGCAGCAAAAGAAAAACCTCGAGCCGGGCAAACAGTTGGGATCGTATGCGGAGATGCTGGGCACGTCACCCTGGCGACGACACGCCTTGGCTGGACTAGCCTTGGCCTTCTCTGGGGTGGTCGGCCTGTGGGCCATCGGCTTTTTCAGCGTCGATTTGCAGCAGTACGTCTTCCGCAATGAACCAGAAGGCGATCGCAAGTTCTATGCCGGCATGACCTCGCTGGTGCTGCAAATCGGTGCCTTTTGCGGCATGTTCGCTTTCAGCACCATCACCAGCTTTACCGGCCGACGGCTGGCCTTTGCCGTCACTCTAGTGCTGGCGGCCAGCAGCACGGCTCTGGTGTTTCTGTACATGCAGACCGTGACCGACATCCTGTGGATGGTTCCGCTCATGGGCTTCTGTCAACTGGCCCTCTTTGGCGGCTATGCGATCTACTTCCCCGAACTGTTCCCCACTCGATTGCGCAGCACGGGCACTTCGTTCTGCTATAACGTCGGCCGATTCGTGGCCGCGATTGGCCCTGTTGCTCTGAGCATGCTGACCAATCAGGTCTTCGTGAGTTATCGGGAAATCGATGCCGCCTTGCCGTTCCGCTATGCCGGCTTGACCATGTGCAGCGTGTTCGCCATCGGACTGGTGGCGTTGCTGTTCTTGCCCGAAACCAAGGGCAAGCCCCTGCCACAGTGAGTCAGAACGTCTACGATAAGCAAAAAACAATCCGTAGCCGGGGGGCCGCACCATCCCCCCGGTACGTCTTTAGGAGACATTATTATGGCCAATCCCACGACTCCTGACTGGCTCCAGCAACGCGGCGGCGAACTGCGCTTTGGCAAGGACGGCCGTTCTGCCAGCGTCTACTTCGCGGGTGCGTTGCAGTATGTGCTGGTCCCAGTCCCAGCCAAGGGAGCCTACGCCTGCCGCGTTTCCGAGACGATCAACGGCAAGCGCATCGACACTGGGAAAACCTACAAGACGCTCGAAGAAGCGTTTCAGGGCGGTCTAGCCGATCTGCGCGCGTATTTGGGGTGGTGAATGTGGGCGAGCCGGTTCGCGTCAGCGGCCGGAGCAAAACACAGCGAGAAACCTCCACCCGCTCACGCGGGGTGGCTCACCAGCGAGCCGGCCCGCGTCAGCGGCCGGAGCAAAACACAGTGAGAAACCTCCACCCGCTTACGCGGGGTGGCTCGCTTACAGATCGACGTGATCGCCTGGCTTGAGCAGCAGGCCCTCGCAACCGCACTCGTGACGCACCCGGCTGATCCAGGCGCGAACGTCCTGGGCAATCGGTGGCCAGGTGTTGTAGTGGATGGCGAAGACCTTTTTCGGCTGGAGCATCTTGACGGCTCGGAGAGCGTCCTCCGGCCCCATCGTGTAGTTGTCGCCGATGGGCAGGATGGCCAAGTCGATGCCCTCCTCGCCGATCAGACGCATGTCGCCAAACAGTCCGGTGTCGGCAGCGTCGTAGATTTTCTTTCCCTCCTTCGTGGTGATCAGGAAGCCGCAAGGATTGCCTCCATAGCTGCCGTCAGGCAGCATCGAGCCATGAAACGCCAGCGTCATCTTGACCTTGCCGAAGGGAAAGACATGGCTGCCACCGTGCTGCATGCCATGCACCTTGCTCAGTCCTTGCTTGAGCAACCATTCGTAGATCTCGTAGTTGGCCACCACGGTGGCTCCGGTTCGCTTGGCGATGGCGATGGTATCGCCAAGGTGATCGCTGTGGCCATGCGAGACGAGAATGAAATCGGCATTGACTGTGTCTGCGGTCGTTCCTGAAGGGCAAGCCGGGTTGCCGGTCAGGAAAGGATCGATCAAGATGTGCTGGCCAGCCGTTTCCAAGTGCAGGGTCGAGTGGCCGAGCCAGTGGATGCGCGTTGTCATGTGTGATTCCTCCCGCTGCCCGTTCCTCTGAGCAAACAGCACGCAGGCAGCACTGCTCATCAAAGAGAACGGAACGCTGGTCGGCAACCCAAAACCTCGCGACGAACTGCTCTTCGCGGATTCGGCATCGCCGGGTAGACTCTCGTCGCCGGAGGGATTCCGGCCTGGGGTGTTCTTTTGAGGGAGGTTCTCCAATGTCCGCCACTTCACCAGTCGCCGGCAACCACTGGTTCGACCGCCGTTGTGCCCGCGCCTTTTGGAGTCAGCACGAACTGCCTCCCTACCAACAGTTGCTACGACACACGATCGCCTGGCTCGATCCCGCTCCGGGCCAATACTGGCTCGATCTGGGATGCGGCTGCGGGCAACTGTCTCGTGCCTTGTGGGACAAGAGTGCCGGCCAACTCGAAGGAATCCTGGCTCTGGACTGTGCTGCGACCAACGCTAAGGCCCTAGAGGCTCTGCGTGCTAGCTATTCGCCTCCCATCGCGCCGGAACGCTTGCGCTTCCAGCAGGCCGATTTCTCGCTGGGACTCGTCGGGCTGCCCAGCGAGCGGTTCGATGGTGTCGTCTCTGGGTTGGCCATCCAGTATGCCCAGCACTATTGCCCCCGCGAAAATCGCTGGACAGAAACCGCCTACGATCGGCTGCTCACCGAGGTGGCTCGCGTGCTGCGGCCGGGCGGTCAATTCCTTTTTTCGGTCAACGTCCCCAATCCCGCCTGGCTGCGAGTCGCTGTACATAGTCTGCCCGCTCTGTTTACCACTCGCAGACCGCTTCGCTTCCTTCGCAACAGCCTGCGCATGATGCGCTACGGCAACTGGCTGACTCGCGAGTCGGCCCGTGGTCGATTCCACTATCTGCCTGCCGAACGCATTCAGGAAAAATTGCTCCAGGCCGGCTTTACCCAGATCGAGTATCGTCTTTCTTATAGCCGACAGGCCTATTTGTTCCGAGCGCGACGTGCCGGTAAGTCGGCCCTCTAGGTGCCTGAACGGTTCCGTTACAGGAGGTGAGCGCATGCTCAAGCGAATCTGGTTGCGGCGACGCGCTCTCTACGTGCTGGGACTGGCTATCGCTCTGGCAAGCATCCCCCTGTCCGGGCTGAAGTGGTATCTGTCTTCCGCAACCTTTGCCCAGCAACTCAGCAGGCAACTCAGCCGAGGGTTCGGCAGTTCCGTTTATCTCGTCGCAGCCAGCACCGATCTCATCGGCCAGACTCGGTTGCACGGCTTGACGCTCCTGGAATCCCAGGGCGATGAGTGGCTGTTGCAAGTCGATCGCCTCACCGCCGACGTGTCCGCCTGGAGCGTGGCGATGCATGGCATCCAGCCGCGACACATCGCCATCCAGACGGCTCGGTTGCGTCTACGCTTCGACGAAAACGGCCAACTGCTGACGCATCTGCCGCAACCCCAAGGCGAGGGATTGCTACCGGAAATGACCATCCGCGATGCCGAGGTGATTCTCGAGCAGCGAGGGCGACCGCCCTTTCGTCTCAGCGGGATTGCCCTTCATCTCGACGGTCAGGGCCGGCTGAATGGCCGGCTTGAGGATGCCATCTGGGGGGCATTCGACTTGGCTGGGCACTTGGAGACTCGACAACTCAGCTTGCAACTGGCTAGCGACCAGGCACAGGTACAATTGCCCATGCTGCGTGCGCTGCCCTTCGTGCCGGTGGAGGTCTGGCAAACCGTCGAATTCCACGCCGCAGGCGTGCCGCTGCGTTTCACCCTGACGCTAGGCGACCGCGCTCCCCATGTGCAGTATCGGCTCGACTTCGCGCGCGTTGTGGCCCGACTGCCTCAGCCAGATCGGCCCGCTCTAGTGGTGCGCCGTGCCAGCGGGGTGCTGCAAGGCAATGAGACGGGGTTTCGCTGCACTGGGCTACTGGAGGACGACTATTGGGGAACCTGGAAGGCACAGGTAGCGCAGGCCAACAACGAGGTCGCCATCGAATTGCAGACAGCACAGGCCGACGTGGACGCGAAAAAACTCCGCCTGCTTCCCTATGTCCCTCTGTTCGTCTGGGATCAGATTCAGGTTGAGGGAAAGACCTCGGCACGCGTCAACGTCCGGTTGGCCACAGATCGTCCCGAGGTGCGCTATCGAGTGGAGTGCCATCCTCAGGCCGCTCAGGTTCACATCGCGGCCATCGATCTGACGGTTCAGCAAGCGAGCGGTCAGGTCATCATCGCGGATCACCGCGTTCGCCTCCAGAGCGTGCAGGGACAGACCGGCAACGGCTCGATAGTGGCCTCAGGCGATCTGGACTTTCGCTCGCTGCCGACGCAACTCCGCTTCCAGGTTGCCGTCAAAGGGGTGCAATTGCGACAACTGCCGCGCCGCTGGGAATTGCCTGCGCAGATCGACGGTCGGTTGAGTGGCAGTGCCAACCTGACGGTTCGTGTGGGCGATCACATCGAAACCAGCGGCGCAGGCAAAGGGCAGATCGACGAGGCTAGTCTGGTCGGCTTCCGCACCCGCGAGCCGATCGGCCTGACCTTGCTGGTCGAAAGAGGACGATTCCGCTTTCTGCCACGCATCCCGCCGTTACAGAAAACGAGTGCCGAGCCAGTCCGATCGCAACAGTTCCCGACCGAACAGATTGCTCAGTTGACCCGAGGAGTGACCCATTCGGTTGCCCTGCTCAGTCAAGCGGTCGAGACCGCTAGTCAGGCGACGCTGGCAGGGTTCAGTCAACTCGAACGCCTGCTCAGCGGCCAGGAAACCACCGTTTTGGAAGCAGAAGTCGTTCTCGACGAGGTGGATCTGGACGAACTGATCCGGCGGGCCGACCTGGATTTGCCGTATCGCGTGGCGGGACAACTCTCGCTGCGAGTGCGACTAGGCATTCCAATCAACTCGCCCGGTGATCTGCGCAACTACCGACTGCGAGGGCGAGTCCGTGGTCGAGACCTTCGGATTGCCGGGCTGGCTTTGGAACGCTTACGCGCTGTGGTCTGGCTGGAGCGTGGCGTTCTGTACCTCGACGACCTGGAAACGCGACTGGCGCAACCTGATACCGGCCGACTGACTGGATCGGCAACGCTGCAACTGGCTCCGCTGGGGCTACTGGAAGGTCAATTGCGTCTCGAACAACTGTCGCTGCCCGCTTTCTTGGCACAACGGGCGAGTGTGTCTGGGCAATTGCATGGCAAAGTAAACCTGCGTGTGCCGCTGAACCGACTGAACGAGCCGCCGAGCTGGCAGGGATACGCTCACCTGGCCAGCCCAGCTCTGACACTGGCCGGCATTTCGCTACTGGATGGCGTGGTGCAGGCTGGTCTGTCGGGAGGACAACTGCATGTACGCGATCTGCGTGGGCAGTTGCTCGGCGGTTGGCTCACGGGCACTGCTCAACTGGATCTGGCCGGCCCCTTGCCGTACCGTGCCCAGTTGCAATTGCGCGGTGGCGATCTGAGTCTGTTGGGCAGCACGACCGGGGTGCCTGTCGCTGGCGGGTTTCACCTCGATGTCGGGCTGCAAGGCAACTGGGGACAATGGGTCGTCAACCAGCCTGTGAGTACGGGTCGCTTGACGGCCCGACGCATCCATTGTGCCGGGGTGCCGCTGGAGAACCTAGCCATCGACTGGTCGTTGTTCCCGCATCGGGTGGTTTTGGATCGCATTCGCGCCCGTGCGGGACGCGGAACCATCGACGGCATTGGCGAACTGGCCAGCCAGCAGCCGGCGAGGGGACAAGTCCAACTGCTGGTTGCGGGAATGGATCTGGCTCAGGTGCTGCGCGATGCGCCATCTCTGGGCCGACAACTCGGCGAGCCGAAGGCTCTGCGTCCCCTGCTGTCCGCACTGCACGGCCGATTGGCCGGTCAGGTGCGGGCGAACATCGCTCGCCAGGGAGGGCAATGGCAGGTCGCCTCTCGTCTGGTGTGCAGCGCGCCAGAGATGAGCGTCGCCGGGATGCGATTTCGTCGGGTCGATGGGCAATTGACTCTGGAAAACGGTCGAGCCGACTACCGACTGCTCGGCGAACTGTATGGCGGTCGATTGACCATCCAGGGCCGCTATCCGCCGCCACCACGGCGAGCAGTCGATCAGTCGGACGCGACGATTCGGGTCGAGCGGGTGCAGATCGGCCGACTGGCTCGAAGCCTGGGGCTGACTCCCACCGGATCGATGCCTCTGCGTGGGGTTCTGGATGCCAACCTGAGCATGCGACACGACGGGCCGGATCTCCAGCCGATCGCCGTCGGTCGTTTCGAGTTGCGCGACGTTCGCTATCAGGGAACCG
>Ga0308411_10003414_pt1 | contig 10597 bp, 10 predicted proteins | sample HotsprottomLayer_2_FD_203530 | JGI IMG/M metagenome (GOLD analysis project Ga0308411, IMG submission 203530) | Hot spring phototrophic mat microbial communities from Octopus Spring, Yellowstone National Park, Wyoming, United States -... | ecosystem: Environmental > Aquatic > Thermal springs >... | reverse complement strand
GGGGTAAGGGTGGGGCCCCACCACCGAGCCGATGATGTAGAAGCTATCGCGCACGTTGGTCACCCAGTCGCGGATGGCCTCGTTGGTGGCGTCCTTGAGGGTGCGGGTACCGCTCTCCACCGCCCGCACCTCGGCCCCCAAAAGCTTCATGCGAAAGATGTTGAGGGCCTGTCGGCGCACATCCTCGGCTCCCTGGTAGACCACGCACTCCAGGCCCATCAAAGCCGCCACCGTAGCCACCGAGACCCCGTGCTGGCCCGCGCCGGTCTCGGCAATAACCCGCTTCTTGCCCATGCGCTTGCACAACAGCGCCTGGCCCAGGGTGTTGTTGATCTTATGGGCCCCGGTGTGGTTTAGGTCCTCACGCTTGAGGTAGATCTTGGCCCCGCCCAGGTGCCGGGTTAGGTTTTCGGCAAAGTAAAGCGGGCTAGGCCGGCCCACGTACTCGCGCAGGTAGTAGGCGTACTCGGCCAGAAACTCGGGGTCTTGCTTGTAGTGCAGATAGGCCTCGGTGAGTTCTTCTAGGGCGGGTATTAGGGTCTCGGGCACATAGCGCCCACCAAACTCGCCGTAGCGGCCTCTGGGGTCGGGTAAGGGGTAGCTGGGCAGGTGCATGGGTTCCTCACAAAGAATCCGTGGACTTTTGGCCGTAAATAAAGAAAAGCTCGAGGTGGTGCCTCGAGGAAAGCCCCAGCACGGGGGGAAGCCGCCACCGCGCGAGGGGCTTAGCAACGCCACCAGCGCTGGTGGTGCCACTTGTAGCTGCGGGGGGTACGGGGCCGCATGTTGTCCAAAGGGTAGCAAGCCCCTAGGGCTTCCGTCAAGGATGCTGAAAGCGGTCACAGTTCGGTTAGAGTATGGGCGGTATGAAAGCGTTTGAACACTACCTCGATCAGATGGCAAAAGTAGCCGTACAGGTGGGGCTGGGGCTTCAGGATGGCCAGGAGCTGGTCATCACTGCCCCGATAGAGGCCGTACCGCTGGTGCGGAAAATCACCGAATACGCCTATAAAGCCGGTAGCCCCCTGGTCAGCGTGCTCTACGATGACGACGCAGCCCACCTGCTGCGTTTTCAACACGCCCCCGAGGCCTCCTTCGACAAAGCGCCCAAATGGCTCTACGACGGCATGGCCGAGGCTTTCCAGGCCGGGGCAGCCCGCCTGCACATTGCTGGCAACGACCCCAGTCTGCTTAAGGGTCAGAACCCAGAGCGGGTGGCCCGGGCCAACCACGCCCGCTCGCTGGCCTACCGGCGGGTATTGGAGCTCATCGCCAGCCACCACATCAACTGGAGCATTGTGGCCTACCCCCATCCGGCCTGGGCCAGGGCGGTTTTTCCAGACAGCGACGAGCAGGAAGCGGTAAAAAAGCTGTGGGAGACCATTTTCAAAGCCTCGAGGCTCGATTCACCCGACCCTGTAGCCACCTGGAAAGCCCACAACCAGCATCTCGCCGAGCGCGTGGCCTACCTGAACCACAAGCGCTACAGCGCCCTGCACTTCAAAGGTCCTGGCACCGATCTGCTGGTGGGCCTGGCCGATGACCACCTCTGGGCCGGCGGTGCAACCCGGGCCAAGAATGGCGCAGTCTGCAACCCCAACATCCCCACCGAGGAGGTCTTCACCACCCCTCACAAAGACCGCATTGAGGGCTATGTGCAGAGCACCAAGCCCCTCTCCTACTTGGGCAGCCTCCTGGAGGGGATCGAGATGCGCTTCGAAAAAGGCCGTGTGGTCGAGGCCCGGGCCAAAAGCGGGACCGATGTGCTGAACCGGCTACTGCAAACCGATGAAGGCGCGCGTAGCCTGGGTGAGGTGGCTTTGGTGCCGCACTCCTCCCCCATCGCGCAAAGCGGCCTCCTGTTTTACAACACGCTCTTCGACGAAAACGCCGCCAGCCACATTGCGCTGGGGCAGGCCTACAGCGAGTGCATTCAGGGTGGGGGCCAGCTAAGCCCCGAAGAACTCGCCGCCAAAGGTGCCAACAGCAGCCTCATTCACATCGACTGGATGATTGGCTCTGGAGAAATAGACGTAGACGGCATTACCGCCTCCGGGCAGGCCGAGCCCCTGATGCGTAGGGGTGAGTGGGTTTAGCACAAGTTGTGGTTCTTGAAAGGCCGCTTCTAGCCCGGCATCTACAGCTATTTTTACTGGATTCAGAATGTGTATTTACTGACTGAGCATCTAACATGGTTCGTATCACAGTTAAAGTCAAATGGTGAAACTGTTAGTCCTTATTGGTCTGATGGCGCCGATGCTGGCGAAAAGCCAGGGCGGGTACAACGTTTTGGAGCTGCACCTGATTATCGAGAACCGAGGGATTTACCTGGTAAGCCCGGTGGTGCAGAGCCCCCTCGAGGTGCAGGTGCAAAGCCCCCGGGAAAGCCGCCGCTTACTCTTCAGCTACGAAAGCATTTTCTCTCTAGAGGCGGCCTTTTCCAGCCCTCCACGAGGTGCCGAAAACACCGAATGGTTTTACGATGGCCGCTGGTTCGTAAAACGAAACGGCTTCTGGGAGCAGCGGGAGCTCGAACTACAGGCCGCCACACCGCCCGAGGTAGACTGGCTCAAAACCCATCTCGACAAGCTTTTCAAGCCACCACTGGAGCTGGTGGATTTTCCCCAACAGCCCGCCCTGCCCCCCTTGCGCTACGACCCCGAGCCGGGCGCCACTTTGTACAGCACCGTCTGGATACGCCCGGCTGAAGCAACCAGCCTCGAGCAGCCCCGGCTCCTGGGCATCATCCCTGTGAAGCTGGGGGGGCTGCGGCCACGCGGTGGCTGGCTTAGCAGCCCTGCGGAGGCGGAGCGGCTGTGGCGGGAGTTTGGCCTCTCCGATCCGCCCAAGACCAACCCCAGCAGTGCGGTAGGCTTTTACTTTAGCGGGCTGCTCAACGAAAGCTTCAGGATGAAGGTGCTGGATATGAAGTTAGAGGCTGAGGCCTTGCTGGCTGTGCTCGAGCTGGAGTCAAGCGAAGCCCGCTCACCCGAGATGACTGGGGTGCTGTTGGTCTTTGAAACCCCCCGGCGTGCTAACCTTCGGGTAGCTGACTCTAAGGGCAAGATCCTGGGCACCTACCGCTAAACTCATGCCAAATCCGGAAACCTTTGTTCGATTAGGTTCGAACCAAGCACACCACCTCGGTGGTGTCAACAAACAGCTATACCTGATGGGTTTGCTCGAGGTGTTGGGGTAGCTCAAAAATGCTTGATGCGCTGCCAGACCGCCCCCACTGCTTCCAGGTGAGCTCTACGCGCTAGCTTTTTGGCGTAAGACTTCCTCCATGTAGGCCCCACAGGCGCAGGGCGTACAAAAAAGCGGATCGGAAAAGTTGACTCTTCATTATTGTGTGCACTTTGATTGTGCCTTTTTATCTTAAACCGCACTTGACGCTAGGAGCTGAACCCTAGACACTAGACTGAGCCATTCAGGGTGGCTCTTGGAGCCTGCCATATCTTATGCACGTCTTTGCAATCGCCGATATTCATCTTTCTAAGGCCTCCCCCAAACCCATGAACATCTTCGGACCGGAATGGGAAGGCCATCCCGAGGCCGTTTTCGAAGAGTGGCGCAAGGTTGTGGGCGAGGACGACCTGGTCATTATCGCCGGTGACATCTCCTGGGCCATGAAGCTGCCCGAAGCCTTGCTCGACCTGGCCGACCTGGCCCAACTTCCGGGCACCAAGGTGCTGTTGCGTGGCAACCACGACTACTGGTGGCCCTCCATCAGCCGCTTGCGGCAGGTGCTGCCCCCACGTATGCACGCCTTACAGCACGACTCGCTGATCATCGGAAACCTAGCCATTGCTGGTAGCCGTGGCTGGGATACCCCGGGCAGCCACAACTTCACGTCAGAGGACGAAAAGATATACAAGCGCGAAGTGGAGCGTTTATCGCTCTCAATCAAGAGCCTCCAGGGTCGCGATTATGAGCACCTGGTGCTGGCCATGCACTATCCACCCTATAGCCCCACCGGTGGCCCTACCGGTTTTACAGAGCTCATCGAGCGGCACCGCCCCACCTGCGTGGTCTACGGACATCTGCACGGAGCCGACCCGGATAGGCTGCCTAAAGACTGGAAAGGTATACCCCTACATTTCGTCTCTGCCGATGCGGTGCATTTTAGGCCCCAGCTCATCCTTAAGACCCCTCACCAGATCCACACCCGGCAAACCCGCACCTAGGGGCCTACCCGGCACCCTCACCACGGACAAGGTCGGCAGTGAACGCCACACAGGCAGACCCAACCGCGGTGCTGGGGTATTATCCAGGTATGTTTACTGCTTTTGTCCTGATCCAGACCAGCCCAGACTCTACCGCTGAAGCGGCCGAGGCTATCGCTGAAATCCCCGGGGTGGCCGAGGTGTACTCGGTCACGGGTGAGTGGGACCTAGTAGCTATGTTGCGCTTCAAAGACTTTGAACAGCTCGACGACATTGTAACCTTGGGACTACGCAAGTTGAGTGGCATCAAGCGCACCCAGACCTTGCTGGCCTTCCGGGCCTATTCACCCAGACTGCTCGAGCAAGGCTTCAACATCGGCTACGAGGGCTCGTAGTTACCCCATGTTTCACTTTTTCATGCTGATCCAGCTTAGCCTTTTGCTAGCTGGGCTGGCCTGGATGGGACTGGCCGGCTACACAGCCATCAAAGACCCTGACCCCCTGCGCGATAGCCTAGCCTTCCTGATCCTTTTCTCCAGCCTGGTAGGCCTGGAACGCCTATTCTCCTGGCTGTTCCCCAAGAGTTTTCAGGCTGCTGAAGCATTGCACAGCCAACTTGGGGCTGCCATGCGCGCCCAGGGTATCAATCATCATCAGGCGTTGCTGTTGGCTGTAGCGTCTGGGGTGGGTGAAGAAGTTTTCTTTCGCGGCGCCCTACAAAACGCCCTGGTGGGCGGCTGGACAGGCGTATTCCTACAGGCTTTGGTCTTTGCCGCGCTTCATCCTGTAACCGATCGTCGGGCCTGGAGTTATCCGCTGTTCATTTTTCTGGGTGGGGTTATGTTTGGCGCGGCCTACCAGCTCACAGGGAGTCTGGTGCCAGGCATTCTGGCGCACTACCTACACAACGCCAGGGGCTTTTATCAGCTACTAGATAGCAAGTAGCACACCTCCCTTGCCTGCGCACCAGGCGAGCATGAGGCTGAGTTCTGATATGCTCTTAGAGCTATGGCCTACAAAAAAATCAAGATTTTGGCTGGTGAAAAAATCTCCATTCGCGAAGGCAAGCTGCAGGTTCCCGACCACCCTATCGTGGGCTTCATCGAGGGCGACGGCACTGGGCCTGACATCTGGAGGGCCGCCCAGCCTGTCTTGGATGCCGCAGTAGCCAAAGCCTACGGTGGCAGACGCAAGATAGCTTGGACCGAGATATACGCTGGCGAGAAGGCCAACCAGATCTATGGTCAGGCCATCTGGCTGCCGGAGGAAACCCTCGAGTTCATTCGCGAGCACCTGGTGGCTATCAAAGGGCCGCTCACCACTCCGGTAGGAGGCGGAATCCGCTCGATTAACGTGGCGCTGCGTCAGGAGCTCGACCTTTACGCCTGCGTGCGCCCGGTACAGTGGTTCGAGGGGGTACCCAGCCCAGTGCGCCACCCTGAGCTGGTCAACATGGTAATTTTCCGTGAAAACACCGAAGACATCTACGCTGGCATTGAGTTTTCCAAGGATAGCCCCGAGGCCAAGAAGTTCCTCACGTGGTTTAGGGCAGAATTCCCCCAGCTCTACGAGAAAATTCGCTTCCCCGAAACCTCCAGCATCGGCATCAAGCCAGTCTCACAGGCAGGCAGCCAGCGCCTGGTAGAGGCCGCGCTCAACTACGCGATAGACAACGACCTGCCCTCGGTCACGCTGGTGCACAAAGGCAACATTATGAAGTTCACCGAAGGAGGCTTCCGTGACTGGGGCTACGCCCTGGCCAAGAGCAAGTACGGTGCGGTGGACCTGGACGGCGGTCCCTGGCAAACCTTTACCAATCCGAAGACCGGAAAACAGATCGTAGTAAAGGACATGATCGCCGACAACTTCCTGCAACAGATCCTGCTGCGCCCTTCCGAGTACAGCGTTATCGCCACCCTCAACCTAAACGGCGACTACATCTCCGACGCCATTGCCGCCCAGGTGGGGGGCATCGGAATTGCTCCCGGCTCTAACGTCAACTACCATACCGGACATGCCGTCTTCGAGGCCACCCACGGCACCGCGCCCAAATACGCAGGCAAGGACCAGGTCAACCCCAGCTCGGTAATTCTCTCGGGCGAGATGATGCTGCGCTATATGGGCTGGACAGAGGCCGCCGATTTGATTATCCATGCCATGACCAAAACCATCGCCCAAGGGCGGGTAACCTACGACTTCCATCGCCTAATGGTAGCCGAAGGCCGCAGCGCAACCCTGCTCAAATGCAGCGAGTTTGGCCAGGCGCTTATCGAGAACATGTAGAAAGAGTATGAAGTCCCGCCCAATGCTTCCCTCGATACAGTGGGCCCGAGCGGCGGCAGGTGAAACTACCTATAAAAAGCGGGTGTATTTGCATATGAGCAGTCACCTGAAGGGTGGCTGCTCACCCGAACTCGGTAGATGAATATCATCAAGAATGGCACTTTTAAAAGAGGGGGGGCTTCATGGTACAGGCTCTATTGGTGCTGGGTTTTCTTCTGATGCTCTATAACACCTATGCTGGCTTTCAATTGAAGGGGAAAGCGCCCGGTGGAGTTATTGGAGAACGACTCACCCAGCTCAATTTGTTTATTTTGCTTTTCGCGCTGGGGTATCTGGTTGTGGGGGTGCTTACCTGGAGTCGCCCAGTTGACACCCTGCTGATTGTGAGTCTGATTTTATTCTTCGGAGCGGTATTTGTCTTACTGGTATTACGGCTGGTGCAGGCCGTACTGGCAGCACTCGAGGGTTGATGCAAATCTACCGCCAAACCTCTAGAGCGCTGGATATTTTCCTCAGCCGGGATGAGCGCCTGGTCTATACCCTTTGCCGTGAGGAGATAAGCGACATCGTGCTGGCCCAGCGTACCCAGCTTCCGCTGGACGTTTTGAACAAGGCCCTATCTGCGCTGCTCGAGCATGGCCTGATAGAAATAGTGGCCTCGTCCCAAAGTGAGCCAAGCCGGCCAGCAGAGCACACGCCGGATAAGCTGGTCGCCGCAAAAGCCCAGCTGGCCGCTATTCTCAAAGCCGAACTGGGAGAGCATGCGGCAAAGTTTTTACCAGAGATTGAGCGCAAACAAAGCCTGGGCGAACTCGAGGAGTGGAGCCGTAAGCTGGTGATATAGCTCAAGCTAACCCTAAGCCAAAAAGCTGCAAATGCCCTCGAGGCTCACCTGCGATCTCTTTTTAGCTAAAGAGCAGCTCCCTCAACTAAAGCACGCTTCCATGTGCAAAATCCCGATTTTTATGCTCCCCTTTGAAGATCCGCCGGAAGCGCGGGCCGTGAGGAATTGAGAGATCATCCTGCCCGGATCTGCCCCCGAGATTCAGGCGAGGTTTTGCAAAGGGTAGAGGCTCCTAGAGCACACCTTCGTTGCGCTCTGCCAAGACAGCACTTCCCTTGGGTCAGGTTAGTTCACGGGGATGAACTAACCGAATCTGACCGCTATCCCTCCAGCTCTTGCAGTACCCCACGCAGGCGGCGGGTCATGACCTGGGCGTACTCTACCCACTCAGCCAACGCCTGCTCCACCGACTGGCGCATCAAAAACTCACCCGGCGAGAGGCGTTTCAAGAGAAGGAAGGGCGGGCTGCTCAAACTCTCTAGCACCTTTTGCAGGCGGTCGGCCTCGAGGTTGAGCTCCCGCGCTATAGGCATCAAGTCGGCCAGCAAGAAGACCTGTTGGGGCGGCTGATCGGCCAGTAGGGTCAACACCGCTGAGAAGTGGCTGCGCTCACGCAGAACACCCGAAATTTCTTGCTCGAGGGTCTGTATAGATTCCAGGTCTATGCGGCCCTCCCGCAGCAGGCGTTCGATGTCAAGGGGTCCTAGCGGAAAGACTGCACGCAGCCTGACAAGCCGCTGCAAGGCCTCGGGTGAGACGTAGCCCAAGCCCATCTGCGCCAGACCCGAGGGCCGTGCCGCAGCGATCTCGGCCAGGGCTTCAGCCCTGTACGACTCCCCGGCCACAATGGCGGCGTACTGCACCCGGCCCTGCTGACGGTAGGCCAACAGCTCTTTGGCATCTACCTCGCCCAGCTTGGCCAGGGCCAGGTGAAAGGTTCGTCGCCCTAAAGCGGCCCTGAAAACCCAGGGCGCAAAGCCCGACTCACGCGAAAATCCCAAAGCCTCGAGCTCGGCGGAAAAGGCTGGCACCTCGCTGGCAACCGGCTTGTGCGGGAAGATGACCTCTTTGGGGTAAGGGGTAACCTTGACCCGCTTCTCGGGCTTTTCTGCCTGCGGCTCAGCAGGCTTATAGGAGCGCTCAGGCTCGCTTTGGCGGGGCCGAGCTGGCTTGGCAGAAGGCGCGAGGGCTTCCAGCGCAATCTCACCGCCCTCGAAGTGCAACACGATCTTATCGTTGACACCTAGGCGCCGCTTGATGTAGTAGGGAGCCAGACCCTCGAGGCGATTTTGCGCCCAGTTGATGCAGATATCGTAGGTCTGGCCCTCCTCATCCCGTAGAACAACGCGGTCTTTACCCTGTAAAAAAGCCCGCAGCGGCTGGGTCAGGCTCATGGTTCCGGTGTTAAGGCAGGAACTGGTGAGAACATAACGTGCAGTCATAGGTTTCCTAACGACCTTTGACAGTCAGCCGACTGGCTGGGATGGGTTCACCTGCGGTAAGCATGTAATACATTTCGCGTGCGACCTGCAGCGTGGTTTCTACATCCCCCAGGGCGCGGTGACGGTTGGCGAGGGGCCCCAGATCGAAGACCCAGGCCAGCATATCCAACCCGCGCCTGCTCAGCCTGGGCAGGGCCCTGCGGGCCCAGTCTAGCGTGTCCACCACAGGGTTATCCAGCCGGTAGCCCAGGCGCTCTAAACGGGGCTGCAAAAAGCCCAGATCGAAGCTGGCGTTCTGAATGATCAGCGTAGCACTGTCCAGCAACGGTATGGCCTCGGCCAGCACCGTGTAAACATCGGCCGCACCACGCACATCCTGGTTTCGGAGTCCAGTCAGTCGGCTGATGAAAGGTGGTATCGGGACACCCGGGTTGACCAAGCGCTCAAACACTGTGCACCGGCCATTTTCCAGGCGAATCAGGGCCAGCTCCACAATTTCGTCACTCTCCGGGGAAAACCCTGTGGTTTCCACGTCCAGCACCACAATTGCTTCACCAGTCGGGGGAAAACCATACTGCCATTCCCACAAGCCCACCCCGGCCGCAGCGCGCTCAAAACGCCCATCCAGCAGACTTTCCAGCAATTCGCCGACCCAGGCAGCTTTAGGAAGTCCCTGTGTGGCTAAAACCTGTTCGGCCAAGGTACGCTCAGGAAGGTGGCAACCAAGGTTGCGTAGGTAGCGGGCAAGCCGGGTAGACATTCGGTAGTGGGTAGGGCTCATGGGCTGGGGAGTAGGGTTCCGGGGGCAAAAAAATGCCTGTGGGTAGGTTCGCAGGCAGTATACCTTAGCTTACAGTGGCATGACAAACGCTCGACAACCGTTCATCAATCCCAGGCTGGCCCCCGTACAGTCTATCTAGGCTACAAGCGAGCCACTCGAGCGAAGGCCCCTTCCGTAGCCTGCTCGAAAGCGTTGGCCGCGACAAATATCTGTTCGTCCTGCAGTGGTTTGCCCATAAGCTGAACCCCCACCGGTAGGTGCCCCTCAAACCCCGCCGGAATGCTCATGGCCGGCAGGCCTGCTAGGCTCGCGGCCACGGTATCGATGTCGGCTAGGTACATAGAGAGGGGGTCGGTGGTCTTCTCGCCTAGGCGAAAGGCCGGAAAGGGGCTGGTCGGGGTCAGCAGCAGGTCGGCCCTGGCAAACGCCGCATCTAGGTCTGCTTTGATTCTGGCTCGAGCCCGCAAGGCTTTGGCGTAATAGGCTTCATAGTAGCCGGAAGAGAGCACAAAAGTACCCATCAGTATGCGCCGCTGCACCTCAGGACCAAACCCCTGCTCCCGGCTTTGCTCCATGGTGGCAATGCTGTCCTCAGCAGGCACCCGCAGGCCATACAAGCTTCCATCGTAGCGGGCCAGGTTAGAGCTGATCTCAGCTGTGTTGACGATGTAATAAGCAGCCAGGGCATAATCGAGGGTAGGCAAGCTAACCTCTAAGAACCGAACTCCCTGGGCTTCCATAACATTTTGGAAGCGCTCGAGGGCCTCCAGCACCCCCGGCGAATTGCCCACAGCCAGAGCCTCCTTGACAATACCTACTGTGAGCCCTCTAGCCGAAGCCTGTAAAGCAGCCACAAACTGCGGCTCGGCTTCCAAGCTGGTGCTGTCTAGGGGGTCGTAGCCGCTCACCGCATCGCTCAGCAGGGCCAGATCCAGCACAGAGCGGGCCATGGTACCCACCTGATCCAGACTGCTGGCGGTAGCCACCACCCCATAGCGTGAGATGCGGCCATAGGTGGGCCTAAAGCCGTACACCCCACACAACGCAGCCGGCTGGCGTACGCTGCCGCCGGTGTCGGTAC
>Ga0308411_10003412_pt1 | contig 10599 bp, 10 predicted proteins | sample HotsprottomLayer_2_FD_203530 | JGI IMG/M metagenome (GOLD analysis project Ga0308411, IMG submission 203530) | Hot spring phototrophic mat microbial communities from Octopus Spring, Yellowstone National Park, Wyoming, United States -... | ecosystem: Environmental > Aquatic > Thermal springs >... | reverse complement strand
GCGTGCATTTGCCTTTCGTCGTGCGCTGAGGCTATTTGTATTGTTGAGCATCGAGAGGCCCACTGTGCAGGTTAGCCAGGCACCTACTGAGCAGGGTTGCAAGCTAATAATGCGGATGGGAGGCTTGTAGTTCCCAGTCCACCGGCGTTTCGGGGCTGCCGTAGATGACGTGTTCGATGAAGCGCTCATAGCGGTCGGCGAAGCGTTCCAGCGAGAACTGCTCGGCGCGCTTGCGAGCGTTGCGGCGATCGAGCTGATCCACACGGCGCACGGCTTCGGTCAGCGCATCTATGTCGCGCGGAGGCACGAGATAGCCGCTGACACCGTCCTGAACCAGCTCTGATGGACCGCCCTCGTTATAGGCGATCACTGGCGTGCCGCCTGCCAACGCCTCGATGCACGTGTTACCGAAGGCTTCGATCCAGTGCGGGGTCATCAACATGGCTTTGGTGTTGCGCACTACCCGATGCAACGCACCTTGATCGAGGAAGCCATGGTAAGTGACATCTACATCCGGATAGCGGGCGAGACAGTCGTTCCAATACTCGCGATGCTGCATCTTGCCGCACACGTCAAGGGGCAAGCGCAGACGTTGTGCCACGGCGAAGGCGTCTTCCAGCCCCTTTTCGGGTGAGATGCGCGCTACCCAACTGATGCGCTGCGGGGGCGCAGGGTTGAATTCATACTTCGCCAGGTCTATACCGCCGTAGAGCGACATCATGCGGCAAGGGTCTATGAACGGGAAGGTGGCCGCCTGGGCGCACGTGTTCACTGCGAAGTGGTTGGGGTACTCGTAGAAGCGCTCGCGGATGATCTCGTCTACGGCGTCAATCGTCGAAGCGATGCTGATGATGTGGCCGACAGGCGTCTTGAAGAAGGGAGTCAGGTAATAGGCGAGCCAGTCGTAATTGATGCCGATGATGGCGTCGTATTGATCCTGCACGCGCATCGCCAGTTCCCACATGCGCTCCAGCACACCATCGGCCTGGCAGAGGATCGGCTGATCTCGCCGCGCCGTGGTGGCGTAGGGCGGCGGCCGGCCTTCAACCTGATACACCAGCACGTCGGGCGACGGCTGCACGCTGCCCGCCGGCGCGGCGATGGCCACCCGATGACCTCGCCGCGCCAGGATGGGCGTCAGATTCATTAAGTTCGTCTCGACCCCTCCCCCTTCACCCGATCCCAACGGCCCAACCGGACTCGTCAAAAACAACACGCGCCGCTTCATGAATGCCAGCCTATCGTGGTATTGCGAATTTCGTTGCGCGACACATCATCAGTCTGCCAACCCACGCACATCCTCGGCTACCGCCGTCGCCACGCCGAAATCTTCCGGGCGCTTGTGCACCTCTCGCACGGTCACGAAACTCTCCACCATCGCTTTCGTGTTGTCCACCCCCAGCCGATTGAAGAGCATGTCGAAGCGTTGTTGCAGGGCAGTACGCACCCGGGCGCGATCCGCTTCGGGCAGCGACCACAGCGCTTTCTTGAACGGGCCGGTGGCCTTCTTGCGGGTCTTGTGCAGGAACTGCTCGTCGGTGTCACCCGGCTTGCGCTCGTCGGCAGCGTTCTTGAACAGCCACTGCGTGATTTCGTCGTTGAGATCTCTGGGCAAGTTGGCGTAAACGATTTGCTGAAAGGCAGTGGCCAGGTGTACCTCGATGGCGCCGGCTTGCACGAACTTGCCGAAGGCTTCCTCGGGCAAGGTGCTCGCGCCATGCTGCACTGCGCCGCCCATGCCATATTCTTCGCGCGCGGCGGTGGACAGCTCGCGCAGCGTGTCGAAGTCAATGTTCACGTCGGCGATCGAGCCGTCGGGCAGCACGATGCCGCCGTGCGATGTGCCGGTCTGGATGGAGATCTTGCTGATGCCTGGCTTATGCTTGATGTGGCTCAAGTAGCCGCTCATGAAGGCGCGCAATTCGTGGATGTTGCTGTTTTTGTGTCCCACCTCGCCGATCTCGCCGCCCAGCGAGATAGTCAGACCGGCGGGCTGTCGCTGCCGGATGTAGTCGCTGAACAGCGCGCATAGCTCGTAGTTCAACCGTTGCTGCTCGTCCAGCGAAGGTTTGCTCAGGTCCACCAGCGTCGAGGTGTCTATGTCAATGTTGTAGAAGCCGGCGGCCAGCGATTCGTCAATCAGGTTGCGCACAGCAGCCAGTTCGGAATCGGCGTCGGTCTTGTACTTCTTGGCGTTCACCTGGAAGTGGTCTCCCTGGATGAACAGCGGCCCGCGATAGCCCTCCTTGATGGCCGCGGCGAGCATGACGGTGGTGTATTCGGCCGGCCGTTGTTCGGTATAGCTCATCTCGCTGCGCGCGATCTCGAAGATAAACGCGCCGACTTTCGACTCGACGGCCGCGCGGATGGCTGCGCGCGCCGTGTCGTAGGCCATCATGCGGATGTTCATGGCCGGCGTGGTAAAGCTATGGTCGAGCGCGTTCCGACCACGCGCGATATATAGTTCGTGGATGGACGCCGGGCGAATGCCGAGCGCTTGACCGGTCTCCCAGATCAGCCAGCGCGCAGCGGCTTGTTGGGCCGGTGTGCCGAACACTGCGGCATTTACCAACGCGTCAATCCCCTTGATGCGCAGAGCGGCTTCGTCGCGCACTTCCACGCCGAGGTCCATGGCGAGCAGCGAGTCGTCACGCTGCACCTGCGACTTGCCGGCTATCACTTCGATGACTTCCCCGCTGGCTTTCACTAATTCGCGAATGGTGTTGGACATCTGAACTCTCCTTCGCTAGTCATTGGCGTCTGGCGTTTCAATGATCTGCCCAGTGCCAATGCGCGATCATGCTTTGTTGTGGTGTTGCACATCTTCCTTTGCACTGCGTAGTATATTCGCCCCGCTTATCGGAGGACTGAAATTTGACTCTGTCATCGGTAACCATTGTCGGACTGGGTGGCACGCTGCGCGAGCGGTCATATTCGCGCGCGGCGCTGCGCGAAGCGTTGCGCGTCGCCGCCGAGCAGGGCGCACAGACCGAACTCCTCGACCTGCGCGAATTGAACCTGCCCATGTTTGTGCCGGGTTACGGCATCGAAGACTATCCTGCCGAACACCGCGCCGCCATTTCGCGGCTAATCGCGGGGTGTCGGCGCGCGACTGCCATGGTGTGGGCGTCGCCCGCTTATCACGGCACGGTGAGCGGCGTCTTCAAGAACGCCGTGGACTACGTCGAGTTATTGAGCGACGATCACCCAGCTTACCTCGATGGGAAAGCCGTGGGGCTGATCGCGATCAACGACTCGAAGACGTTCGGCGCGATGTCGAACTCGGTGCACGAGCTGCGCGCCTGGCTGGCTCCCACGCACGTGCAGTTGAGCAAGAGTGACTTCGACGGCGACATGCGGCTGAGCAGCGAGCGCGCTATCCGCCGGATCAACCGCCTGGTGAGCGAGTTGCTCGGCTTTTGCCTGCGCTAGCGGCCATCGCGTCACGCCCCGGTCCCGATTCGAAGCTGTAACCGGCTGTGCGGGTTTGTCGGCGATGAATTGGCCGAACTCCCGTCAAACACTGGGTGGGCGAAGGCATTGCCTTCGCCCACCCTCTATAGATTTGTCTTTGCTGGCGAACAGCCTGTCCAGGATTGCCCCGGTGCGTAACGCGGGGTGCGTTCATTCACGGGGGCACTTTCTTGGAGGGGCAGGCCTGTGTGCCTGCCTGCGTTTGGCGCGTATGGGCGGGCGGCCAGGCAAGGCCACCCCTACATCACCCCCCGTTCGTAGGGGCGACCCTATGGTGGTTGCCGGCGTGATCGCGCATGCGCGAGCGGGCGGCCACGCAGGGCCGCCCCTACATCACACCCCGCCGCCCGTTGTAGGGGCGACCCCATGTGGTCGCCCCAGCAACCGCGCGTCGCAAACGATCGGCCAAGCTAGGGCAGCGACGACCTTTCCGCAGGTCCTGGCCAGACTCAAGCAAGCAGCCTGCGGGAGGTTCTTGCCCCTATTCGTGAACGCACCCGCACCGACCACCGGGAAGCGAGTGTGTATAATCCTCGCGCAGCGGGGAATGGCGCAGACTGGTAGCGCGCTGCGTTCGGGTCGCAGAGGTCCAGGGTTCAAATCCCTGTTCCCCGATTTGTGGAGGGCGAAGCATCATTGCAGCGGTGCTTCGCCCTTCGCATACCACGTTCAAAGGCATGCGATCACGCCAGTTTCCGCCGCGCGCGCGGCCAAGGGAAATCTCCGAATCAGAGTGGGATAACTTCGTCTCGCGACATCCTCACGGCCACATTCTGCAGACCCAGGCATGGGGCAAACTCAAAGCTGCTCACGGTTGGCGCGCCGCTCGGGCCAGCGTGCTCACCGAACAGAACAAGCCAGTCGGCGTAGCGTTGACGTTGGTGCGTCTGCTGCCCTACGGCCTGGGCAAGATCGCCTACGTCCCGCGTGGCCCGGTGGTGAATTGGGATGATGAGGAGTCCGCCACGGCTGCCGTGCGCACCGTCTGCCGCCTGGCGCGCAACCAGGGCGCATTTGCCGTCGTGATCGAACCCGATTTGCTCGACACGCCGGCAGACCGCCACTTGCTCGAACGGCTGAGGCTGCAGCCGGTGGACTTTAGTGTGCAACCGCGCCGCACGATTTGGGTCAACCTGGACGTTGACGAAGACGTGGACATCCTGGCGGCCATGAAACCGAAGACGCGCTACAACATCGGTCTGGCCAGACGCAGAGGTGTGACGGTGCGGGTCGGAAACGTGGCCGATGCCGAGCTGTTCTACGGAATGATGCGCACGACGGCCGAACGCGACGCATTCGCCATTCACCCTCTGGCCTACTACCGCGACTTCCTTGACCTTTTTACGCGCGGCGAAAACGCACCGGCCCGATTGCTGATCGCCGAATATCGGCATGAGCCGCTGGCTGCCCTGATCGTGACGGCGCTGGGCGAGCGCGCCATCTACCTGTATGGCGCCAGCACGAACAGCTACCGGGAGCTGATGCCCACTTATTTGTTGCAGTGGGAAGCCATGCTGTGGGCACGCCAACGCGGCTGCAAGACTTACGACCTGTGGGGGGTGCCCGATGAAGACGAGGCGACGCTCGAAGCGAACTTCGAGGAACGCAACGACGGTTTATGGGGGGTCTATCGCTTCAAGCGCGGCTTCGGCGGGCAGTTGGTCAGGCACATTGGCGCATGGGTGTGCGTGCTGTCCCCCTTGCGCTGGTGGTTGTTCAACCGCGCCCGCTCGATACGCAAGTCCACTGGCCTTTCGGCCTGAGCATCTTCGTGCCGTGTAGAGTCCATAGCGCGGTCGCGCGCAGCAGCGCACCGGCCGCCGCCACAGCCAAGATCACTTTCTCTCATCCAGATCATGCCCGAATTCGCTATGCACTTCCCGCCCGATTTCAAGTGGGGCACCGCGACCGCCGCTCACCAGGTGGAAGGCAACAACACCAACAACCAATGGTGGCAATGGGAACAAACGCACGAACGCATCATGAACGGCGATAGCTCCGGCATCGCCTGCAATTGGTGGAACGATGCTGAGGCGGACTTCGACCGCATGGTGACCCTCGGCTTGAACGCGCATCGCCTGTCGGTCGAGTGGAGCCGGATCGAACCGTGCGAGGGTAAGTTCGACTCGGCCGCCCTGGATCGCTACCGCGCCATGCTGCTCGGGCTACGCCAGCGCGGCATCGAACCGATGGTGACCCTGCATCACTTCACAAACCCGTGGTGGCTCGAAGAGCGCCGCGCCTGGGAGGATGCCGACGTGATCGCCCCGCTCTTTCGGCGCTTCACCGAAAAGGTGGTGCACGCGTTGGGCGACCTGTGTGACCTGTGGTGCACGATCAACGAGCCGAACGTGTATGCCGTGATGGGCTATCTCTCCGGCGGGCGTATGCCGCCGGGGCTGCGCGATCCTGCGCGGACGGCGAATGTGCTGCGCAACATGCTCATCGCGCACGCGGTCGCCTACGAGACGTTGCACGATAAGCAGGCGCTGGCTCGCGTGGGCATTGCCCATCACATGCGCCACTTCCAGCCGATGCGCCCCAGCAACTTGTTCGACGCCGGCGTGGCTCGTGCGCTCAACAGCATGTTCAACCAGAGCATCCTCGACGCGTTGGCGAAAGGCCGCTGGCATCCCGTCCTCAGCCGCGGGGCGCGGATTGGCGCGCGCAAACTGCGCGGCACGCTTGATTGGATTGGCCTGAACTACTACACGCGCCACCGCGTTTCGTTCGACCGCACCAAGCGCGACACGTTCTTCGGCGAGCTGCTGATCTATCCGCAAGACGTGGCGATGACCGATTTCAACTTCGGCGAGGTGTATCCGGAAGGCATCTTGATCTTCGTGCGCCAGCTCGCGCGCTACAAATTGCCGATTTACATCACGGAGAATGGATTGCCGGATCACGACGACGACCTGCGGCCAGCTTTCCTGGTGCAGCACCTGCACACCACCTGGCAATCCATCCAGGCGTGCTACGACGTGCGCGGCTATTACCACTGGAGCTTCGTGGATAACTTCGAGTGGGGCGAGGGGTGGCGCATGAAGTTCGGCCTGGTCGCCATGGACACGCACACCCAGGAGCGTCAGTTCCGGCGTAGCGCACTCCTCTATCGCGACATCATCAAGGCCGGCGCGCTCACCAGCGAGATCGTGCATGAATACACGCCGGAGCTGTTCAAGACACTGTATCGGTGAGCGCGGGCCTTGCCCATTCGCAGCCGCCCTGGCGTGTGCCAGACTTAGCAGGCCTGCACTCACTGCGTCGTCGGCCGGCCAAAGACAGTTTGCTCCAGCGTCTGGGCCGATTTGGTGCTATCGTAGTATTCGCGCCAGCGCCAAAATTTGCCGTCTTGCAGGATGCCGATGTTGAGGTCCTCATCGTCGGCGCACACTCCGGTCTTGCGGTTGGTGCAGCGCCACGTCTGGTGGATGGCGAGATAGTCGCCGCTGTAGACGATGCGATGGACCTGGATGGCGGTGTCAGCGTAGTTCTCGAAGTAGGCCGACGCCGCGCGGCGTAGCTGGTCGTGACCGCGGATCACTTCGAACGAGGTCTGCAACACGCTATCGGGGGCGTGGCAGCTCGCGACAACCTCGGCGTCGCCGCGCGCCCACCCCTGCAACGTATGACGCCGATGCATGGCCAGGATCTCATCATAGGTCATGTCGCGCGTGCGCGGTGGGATGGACGGCGGCCAGGGCTCGTCGCGCAAGGGCGCGTCGGCCGTCACCTCGCGGACGCTGCGGTGATCGTTGTGGATGCGCAGGTGGGCGATCTGCCCGGCGCTGACGTGCAGCAACACACCTTGTTCCACCTCGCGCCAGCATTCGCCGGACGCTGTGCGTAAAGCCCACTCGGCTACCCACCAGTCCGGCTCGCGCAGGTCGTGAAAGGCACGCCGTATCAGGACTCGCACCCCATTCGCCGGGCCTGCTACGGTGCGCAGGTATCCCTCGATCTCGGAACGGCCCCGATACAGCCGGCCGTCCACGATCCAGGTTGCGTCGGGGTGGCACAGGTTCGCGGCGCGGTCAGAGCCGCCCGACTGCCAGGCGCGCGCCAGCGCGTCGAAAGGGGTGTCGGGCATCTGCACGCTCAGGCAGACATGAACATGCGCTGGAAGCGCATCATCAGGCCGAGGTCGCCGGCGATGCGAAGTTTGCCGCTCATGAACGCTTTGGTGGGATCGAGTCGTCCGGCGATGATGTCAATCCAGTCCTGAGCAGCCACGTTGATGGTGACTGTGGGTTGCTCGGCGACGCCCTCTGTCACGTCCAGTTTGCCATCGGCGATCGCCAGGGCATAATTGCCACCACCATCGCCCGTTGCGTTCAATTGGATGACTGCATTCACGCCCTTAGCAGACGCAGGGTTGAAATTTGCCACCATGGCCTGAATAGCCTCGAAAAGCGTCATTGTTCACTCCGTATGTGTCTCGTATATTTACCGTTCGCCGGCACGTGGGTCCGTGGAACCGGATCGGCCTTCCGATGCAGTTCACGCTGACGAACGAGGAATAGTCGGCGCGAGTATACCGCGCCGGATTCTGGCTCACAATGCCTGGCAATCGCTCATGAGACGACGCTTCCTGAACCGCACCGTCCTGGAGAACGCAGCCGTCATCCTGGTCCTCCTGGTGGTCGCCATTCTGTTGGCCAACGTGATCGCGTTCATCGCCTCGCGCGACCGCCTGCCTCCGGCGACGACGCTGGGCGACGTGGACGTGAGCGGGCTGACGGTTGACGAGGCGATCCGCACAACCATTGCCCGCCTGCAAGAACCGGTGGTCTTGCGCTACCTCGACCAGAGCGAGTCGCTGAAGCCAGAGACGATCGGCTTCCGGGTGAACGAGCCGGTCGCCAGGTTGCAACTCGAAGCGTTGATCGCCGGCCAGCAAGGATTGGATAAGCTGCCGGCATTCATCTTGCGCCAAAGTGGCGCTCCCGCCCGGATTCCGTTGCCCTATCAATACTCCGAGCCGCAGCTTCGGGCCGCCTTGAATGAGCTGGCGGCGCGCTACGATCGCGAAGCGCGCCCGCCCGTGCCCGATCTGACCACCGGGACGGTGACGCCGAGACAGGTAGGCGCCTTGCTCAATCTGGACGAAGCGGCGCGCGCCGTGCTGGCGGCCATGAGTTCTGTCGCTTCGCGTACAGTGGACCTGCCGGTGGATGTCATGCCCCTGGGCATGACCGGCGTCCGCTCGCTCGAACCGGCGGTGCTGGCGCGGCTCAAGCCGTTTACCGACCAGCCGGGCAACCTGGCCGGCGTGTTCATCAAGGACCTGCGCAGCGGCGAAGAGCTGGCCATCAACGGCGATGTCGCTTTCTCCGGCGCGGGCTGGCTGAAGTTGGCGCTTATCTTAGAAGCCTACCGGGCACGCGCGCTCCCCATTCCCCAGGCATTGCGCCAGAGGCTGGAGGTCGTATCGGCCCGCGGCGGCCCGGCCGAGATCAACGAGGTCTTGCGGATGCTGGGCGATGGGGATGCGCAGCTCGGCGCCGATCGGGTGAACGCTACACTGCATAAGCTCGGGCTGCGCAGCACCTTTCTGGCCCAGCCCTTCGACCAAGCCGTGCGGCCGCCATCCATGGTCACGCCCGCCAACGCGCGCGGCGACATCAACGCCGATCCCGACCCGAACGCGCAATCCACCGTAGCCGACATCGGGGTATTGCTGGAGATGATCGAGCAATGTCGCAACGGCGCCGGGGGAATGCTCCTGGCGTTCGACGATGCCTTCTCGGCGGCGGAATGCGATGACATGCTCACCGTGATTGCCAAAAATGCGTTTTCGGGTCCGATCGAAGCCGGCAGCGGCAGGGCGGTGGTCTTCCATCGCCAGGCGTGGGATGAGCGCAATCACGGCGACGCGGCCCTGGTTCGGTCGCCAAAGGGTGAATACGTGATCGCCGTGATGTTACACGGTCAAGGGCAGCTCGACTGGGCGGAGACTTGGCCGATCATCGGCGACCTGGCTCGCCTGGCTTATGGCTTTTTCAACGAAGAGATGCCACCTGCACCTCCGCCGCCCGCCAGCCCGCCGCCGTGAACTGCGCGGCGCTATGCTCTGGTCGGCAGGATGCGCTTCGGCAACTTGCACACCATGGTGTAGGCCGGGTCGAAGAAGTTGCCCAGGTCGTATTTTGCCGCCTGGCCCATCAGGATGCCGGTTTCGTGGGCGTCCAGCCCATAGTCATCGCGCAGCCAGCGCGCCATTTCGGTGGTGGCATGTTGCAGCGCCTGGTCGAGCGGTCGGGCGTTGCCGACGGCGAAGATGAAGTCGGCGTTTTCGCCGCGCGGCCAGCCAATCGCTTTGTGCTTGAGCACGCGCACGGTGAACTGCACTTCGATGGCGATCTCGACGCCGGTGCCGCTGATCTCGCCGTCGCCCTGCAGGGCGTGGCCGTCGCCGATGTGAAAGAGTGCACCTTCCACGAATACCGGGAAGTAGACGGTGACGCCGGCAACGAAGCCGTTGTAGTCCATATTGCCCCCGTGCTGCCCGGAGGTCGCAGTGCTGATGGCTTCTCCACCGCCGGGCGCGACGCCGAAGCAGCCGATCATCGGCGCCAGTGGCAGGGCGAGCTTGCCAAGCCTGGTGGTGGGGGACTGGAGCGTGGCCGTGCTGGCTGCCAGGTCTATCGTCCATTTGCCAATGGCTTGCTCGCGCTCAGGCAGTTGGCGGGCGAAGTCGGGCTCCACGGTGTTGAAAGCGAGCGGCATGCGCACCCAACCCCAGGCGCGATTCGGCGTGATGCGCTCTAACTGCACGGCCAGCACATCGCCGGGTTGTGCTCCCTGCACGAAGAACGGACCGGTCATGGGATTGGGACCACGCGTGACGCGCTCGCCGCGCGCGTCTTGTCCCCAGGCATCCACGCAGGTAGTGACGACGGTGTCGCCGTCGGCGATGGTGAGCGCCGGTGTGTGGGCGCCGATAGTGTTGTGGTAGCGATCCGGCGTGAAACGATGGATCATGGCTGAAAGGTGGCCGGCGGCCCTTCTTCACCGCCAGGCGACCGGCCTGGAGTAGTTCGGGTTAGCGGACACCCAGCACGTGCCGCCCCCGGGGCAACGAATGCGCCACCAGTTGTAGTCGTCGCTGAGGCCGGTGACCAC
>Ga0308411_10003409_pt1 | contig 10601 bp, 6 predicted proteins | sample HotsprottomLayer_2_FD_203530 | JGI IMG/M metagenome (GOLD analysis project Ga0308411, IMG submission 203530) | Hot spring phototrophic mat microbial communities from Octopus Spring, Yellowstone National Park, Wyoming, United States -... | ecosystem: Environmental > Aquatic > Thermal springs >... | reverse complement strand
CCTTCGGGTCGAAGTTCCTGAAGTACCCCAGGCCACCGGGCTTGGCGTGCGTCTGGCGGATCGGCCCGCCGGGGATCAGGTACGGGAAGTAGCCGGGGTTGTGCGAACAACCCGTGGCCAGAGCGGCGACCGCGGCCGCGGCGAGGACGGGGACGGCGGTACGGGTCATGCAGCGGCTCCGCAACGGGACCACTCCCGGACGCGGGGCCATACGACGCCTCGGTAAAAAATGCAACCCGGACCGGATCGGAACCCGGACGGGTCTACGCCGCACCAGCGCCGCACCGGTGTGGCGGCTGTGGCGACGGCACGGCGGTGTCGGGGTCGGACAGGGTCGAACGGCCGGGCACGGGCGAGCCGGCTCCGGTCGGCGACAACGGCACGGCGGTGTCGGGGTCGGACAGGGTCGAACGGGGTCAGGCGGGGGCCAGTGTCTCCCGACTCACCGGCAGCCGCCCCCGGCTCACCGGCAGCCGCCCCGACTCACTGGGGGCCTTAGCGGCGGAGCAGCAGGATGATGATGCCGAGCAGAGACAGCAGGAGGGCCGCCGCCAGGGACACGATTATCACGGCGGGGTTGATCGGGATCGTCGCCCAGCCCGGCGGTCCTTCGGTCGGCGGTTGCGGGGCGTCGGGGCGAGCGGGCGGCGCTCGATCGGTGGCGTTCCGCCGGATGCGCTGGGGCGGGGTGATGGTCAGCTTATCGGTGTCGCCCTGTTCGCCGGAGTGCGTGTCGGGAACACTCCTGCGGCTTGCCGAGGAGGAGACGGACCCGGAACCGCCCCGCATGGCGGCGGCCAGCAGTTGCGAGGTCGAACCGGAGGCGCGAGGGGCCGAGTAGCCCGGCACGGCGGCACGGACCACGGCCACGCGGGCGGGCGGCTCCGGGAACCAGGCGGGGTCGGGCGTCGGTACCTCCTCGGGCACGAAATCGGCCAGGGCGTCGAACACCTCGATCGGGGTCTGGAAGCGGTCCTCCCGCCTCTTCTGCAACATGCGATGGACGACGGCGGCCAACCCCGCGGGCACCTCCGGCCGCAGCCGGTCCACCGGTACCGGGTCCTTGATCTGCTGCCAGACGAGCTTCTGGGCCGTGCGCCCCTCCGGGAACAGCGGGCGACCGGCCAGCAGGTAGTACAAGGTCGCCCCCAGGGAGTAGATGTCGGCCCGGATGTCGACCTTGGAGCTGTCGACGGCCTGCTCGGGGGCCACATAGTCGGCCGTGCCCAGGATGCTCTTGTTGTCCAGTTGCTTGGTCAGGCCGGAGGCGGCGTCGGCCTCGGAGCGGACCAGCCCCAGGTCGAGGATCTTCACCACCCCGACCCGGTCGACGAGCAGGTTGGCCGGCTTGATGTCACGGTGGACGAAGCCGAGTTCGTGGGCGTGCTGCAGTCCGAAGGCCACCTGACGGGCGTAGTGGCAGGCCGCCCCCACGTCGAGCGGGCCGTAGCGGGCGACGACCGTCTGCAGGTTCACCCCCTCGACATACTCCATGACCAGATAAAAGAGCCGGCCCTCCTGACACAGGTCGAACACGCGGATGATGTTGGGGTGGTCGAGCGAGGCGGCCGCCCGGGCCTCCCGGAAGAACCGCTCCCGGGCCACGGCGTCGTCGGCCGAGAAGATCGGCAGCACCTTCAAGGCCACCAGACGGCGCATGTTCACATGCTCGGCCAGGTACACCTGCCCCATCCCCCCGGTCCCGAGTTGGTCGAGGATCAGGTAGCTGCCGAGTTGGAACCCTTTGTACTTTCCGGCGGCCAGGCGGTCGGCGTGGAACCGAGTGATCATGCCGGCCTCGACCAGCCGATCGAGCATCGCCCCGGGGGAACTCGGCGAGTTGCCCGTGGCTTGCAAGCCGACGAGGAAGCCCTCTAGCCGGTCGGCAGGGACGATGCCGCTGCGGCGGATCCGGTCGAGCAGGTCGGGGACTGAGGTGGGCGGTGGCATGGGGACCGAGACCGGGGCCGGACCGGTACCTGTCTTACAAGTAAATCCTTAGCACGATCTCCGGTACACGGTCGTCAATCCGGCTGCAAATTCTGCGTATTCTACCTGGTCCCAGGAGCGCATGCCAAGGACCAACCCGAACCGGTCGCCGGGCCGGGTGTCACGTGAAGCCAGGGCCGAAGCCGGTACCAAGGCCAGGGCCGAGGCCAGGGCCGGGGCCGGGACGGCGGATGCCGTCAGTCCGGCGGTCGGTTGGCCCGACCGGCGGTCGGATTGGCCCCGATCGGCCGGCCCCGATCGGCCTGGGAGAATGGCGGGCCTGCCGCGTCACTCGTCTCGTCTCGGAGGTTTGGACCGGCGGGTTAGTGGAAAAGTTCCGTGTTTACCGGTCTTGTGGCATGGGGCGGGGCTTGTGGCGTGGGGCGAGGATTGCGTCACAGCCCGAGGACTTTGTCCATCTGGGCGGAGATCTTCTTCAGCACCTCCTCGCCGCCGCCCGGGACTTCGGCCGTGGCCCAGCCGTCGTAGCCGATCTCCCCCAGGGCCTTGAGCACCTCGGGCCAGTCCTCGTCGCCCTCGCCGATCTCGACCCAGGGGTTCTGCTTGGCCTCGTACTTTTTGAGGCTGAAGCCCTTGAAGTCGAACTTCAGCAGCCGCTTGCGGCCCAGTTTGCGGACCCACTCGGCGGCCGGCACCCCGTACTTCAGCATGTTCGAGCAGTCGAAGTAGGCCCCGACGTACTCGCTCTTGAAGCTGTCGACGTAGGCGATGAGCTGTTCGGGCCGGGTGATGAAGTTGTTCCAGACGACCTCGATGGCGATCCTGACGCCGGTCCTCTCGGCGGTCGGCAGGGCCTTTTTCACCTCGGCCTGGGAGCGGTCCCAGCACTGTTCGTAGGTCACGTCCTTGTTGACCACGCCGGGGACGAGCAGGACGGTGTCGGCCCCGACGGTCTGGGCGTCCTTGAGGGCGGCGATGAGGGCGTCGCGGCCGCGGGCCCGCACCGCCTCGTCCGGGTGGGAGAGGGTGTCTCGCCAGTGGACGCTGTCGATGACGCCGTGGATCACGACGCCGGTCTCCTGGCTGGCCTTGACGAGTTCGTCGAGGTTGGCGGTGCCGGGGCTGTCGATCTCGACGCCCTGGAAGCCGCACCTCTTGGCCAGCCGCAGCCGGTCCAGGTGTGACCCCTTCAGGCCGATCATGGCGTACTTGATGGCCTTCCTGAGCTTCGGCTTGCGGTCGGCGGCGGCCAGGCCCGGGTCGGCGGCCGGGCCGGCGGCCGAGCCGGTGAGGGCGGCGGTGGTGACGGCGGCCGTCGTCCTCAGGAAGTCGCGGCGTCCGATGGGACGGGTCATGGCGGGGTTCCTCTGCGGGGATCGGGGAGAAGCGGCGGCGGGACGGCGCGCGGCCAGGGGCGGTGCCGTCTCACGTGCCGTCGGTGTCGCCGCTCAGGAGAACTTGTAGACGCCGGGGAGCGGGGCGGGGTCGTAGGGGAGCGGCCCCCAGGCGTAGGCCTTCGGGGCGAGGCTCTTCTGGGAGTTGATGAAGTCCTTCCACAGGAGCCGTCGTCCGCTGTAGGCCGCCTCACGGGCGAAGATCGCCAGGGCGGAGCTGAGGGCAGCGGTTTCGCCGTCGTTGATCGGCTTGCCGGCCCGGATGCTGGCGAACAGCTCGTCGTGCTCGACCTGGTACATGTCCTTGGCCTCGCCGTCGAACTCCCAGGCCCGGCCGCCGGTCGGACTGACGGTGTGCCGCATCAACTGGGCCTGGCCCTTGGTGCCGATGACGTGGTCGTTGACGTCGCCGTGGCAGCCGGCCATCTGGCGGCAGGAGCTGAAGAGCTTCAGCCCGCCGGGGTACTCCAGGGTGCAGGCGAAGTGGTCGTAGATGTTGCCGAACCGCGGGTCGGTGCGGACCTGCCGGCCGCCCACCCCGGTGGCGGCGACGGGGATCGCCCCCTTGAGCACCCAGTTGGCCTTGTCGAAGTTGTGGCAGTGCTGCTCGACGATGAAGTCGCCCGACAGCCAGGTGAAGTAGTACCAGTTGCGCATCTGGTACTCCATGGTGTCGAACGGGTCGCGGGTGCCGCGGTCCCAGAGCAGGCCGGTGTGGTAGGTGATGTGCAGGGCGACCACGTCGCCGATCATGCCGTCGTGGATCCGCTTGACCGTCTCCCGCTTGGCCTGGTCGTAGCGGAAGCAGTAACCGGAGCACAGGCCCAGCCCCTTCTCCTTGGCCAGCCGGGCGGTCTCCATCACCGAGCGGACGCCGGGGACGTCGACGGCCACCGGCTTCTCGCAGAAGACGTGCTTGCCGGCCTCGACGGCGGCCCGCAGGTGCATCGGCCGGAAGCCGGGCGGCGTACACAGCAGGACGACATCGACGCCGCAGTCCAGCAGCTTCTTGTAGCCGTCGAAGTCGGTGAACTTGCGGTCCTCGGGCACGTCGATCCGGTCGGCGATGTCGCGGGTCTCCCGGGAATTCTTCAGGCTCTGCAGGCTGGCCTCGAGCCGGTCCCTGAAGACGTCACAGAGGGCGACGAGCTTCGTCTTGGGGTCGGCTCGCAGGGCCTGCTTGGCGGCCCCGGTCCCCCGGCCCCCGCAGCCCACCAGGCCGACGCGGAGGACTTCGTTGCCGGCGGCGGCATAGGCCCCCGGCAGGAGGGCGGCGGAGGGCAGGACGGCGGCGGAGGCGGCAGTCGCCTTCAGGAAGGAGCGGCGGCTGGTGGGTCGGTTCATCGGTCTGGCCTCGAAGCGGCAGGGGACCCGGCCGCTACCGGGTCTCGATCCCCGGTATAGATCCCCGGTATACTCGGGTATACTCAGGCATACTCGGGGACGTTTCGGGTGAGCCGGCGGCCGGCCGGAACGTGTATTGTGCCAGAAGCGGCGGGGATGTCACTGGGGAAAATGCCGCCGCCGCGGCGGGGCGGGGGCGGGGCCGGCCGACTCGTCCTCACGTCCCGTGTTCCCAGGCGTTGACGTACTTCCGCTGCTCGGGGGTCATCTCGTCGATCGTCACGCCCATGCTCGCGAGCTTCGTCGCCGCCACGAACTCCTCGATCTCGCGGGGCACGTTGTGGACCTTGACGGCCAGGCGGCCCCGGTTCTTGACGCAGTACTCGGTGGTGAGGGCCTGGGTGGCGAAGCTCATGTCCATGACCGAGGGCGGGTGCCCCTCGGCGGCGGCCAGGTTCACCAGCCGACCGGCCCCGATCACGTACACCCGCTTGCCGGTGGTCAGGCGGAACTCCTCGACCTCGGGCCGCACGTTCGGCGTGTACTTGGCCGTCATCGCGTTGAGGGCGACGAGGTCGATCTCGATGTCGAAGTGGCCGCTGTTGGCCACCATCGCCCCGTCCTTCATGACCTCGAAGTGTTCCTTGCGGATGATGTGCATGTTGCCGGTGACGGTGATGAACAGGTCGCCGACCTTGGCCGCCTCCGACATCGGCAGGACGGCGAAGCCGTCCATGGCCGCCTCCAGGGCGCGGATGGCGCTGACCTCGGTGACGATGACCTGGGCCCCCAGCCCGCGGGCCCGCAGGGCGACGCCCTTGCCGCACCAGCCGTAGCCGGCCACGACGACCTTCTTGCCGGCCAGCAGCACGTTGGTGGCGCGGATGATGCCGTCGATGGTGCTCTGGCCGGTCCCGTAGCGGTTGTCGAAGAAGTGCTTGGTCTCGGCGTCGTTGACGGCGATCACCGGGAACCTCAGCACCCCTTCCTTCTCCATCGCCCGCAGGCGGATCACCCCGGTGGTGGTCTCCTCCATGCTGCCGATCAGGTCGCTGAAGAGCGTCTTCCGCTGCTCGGGGGTGAACTGCTCGGCCCAGTCGCGGACCGGCTTCTGCTTGTGAGGATCGAACTTGTCGAGCCGGTCGAGGGCGATGAACGTCATGGCCGTGACCAGGTCGCAGCCGTCGTCCATGGTGACGTGCGGGCGGTGGTCGAGGGCCAGGGCGACGTGCTTGTAGTAGGTCGTCGGGCTTTCGCCGTGGATGGCGGCCACGCCGATGCCGAAGTCCTTGACGAGGCTGGCGGCCACGTCGTCTTGCGTCGAGAGCGGGTTGGAGGCGACCAGGAGCAGGTCGGCCCCGCCGGCCCTCAGGGTCCGGGCCAGGTTGGCCGTCTCCGCCGTCACGTGCAGGCACGCCGCCATGCGCAGCCCGGCCAGGGGCTTCTCCTTCTCCCACCGCTCGCGGATGCGGGCCAGCACCGGCATGTCCTGGTCGGCCCACAGGATCCGCTTCCTGCCCTGCTCGGCCAGGGCGATGTCGGCGATGTCGTGTTTGACGCTGGCGGCCGGGGCCGGCACGACGACGTTGTTCATGGCTCGGGGCCTCAGGGGCTTGGGGTCCACACAGCGATCCGTTTTACGGATAACCGACCCGACGGCGACCGGAGCGGCCCGTATCCGTATACTGATACCGAGCTGACCCCGACGGTACTGACCCCGACGGTACTGACCCCGACGGTCTGCCGCACCGCTCATACCGCCCGCCTTCCCCACCGAGATCCCTGCCGTGTCCGAAGCCCCGGCCCGACCTCTGCTCAGCCGCGGCGACGTCCGCCCGCTCGGCCGCGGCGACGCCCGCCCGCTCAGCCGCGGCGACGCCCGCCCGGTCAGGCAGCGCCGTCGCACCTTCCGGCCCAACTACCTGGCCTTCGCCGGCACCTACCAGTGCAACCTGAACTGCCCGCACTGCTGCGTACCGATCGAGTGGACCGACCGGCTCGACATCGCCACGGCCCTGGGCTTCCTGGAACAGGCCCACGCCTACGGCATCGAGTACCTCGGCTTCACCGGCGGCGAACCGTTCCTGTACCCGGAGTTCCTCGTCGCCCTCACCCGCCGGGCGGCCCGGCTCGGCTTCCGGTTCGACAAGCTGGTGACCAACGGCCTCTGGTACCGCGACCCCGCCCACCTGCGGGCCGTGCTGACCGAACTCCGCGATGCCGGCTTCACCGGCAAGATCGGCCTGAGCGTCGACAAGTTCCACGGCATGGACATCGCCCGGCTGGCCCGCTTCTGCCGCGTCACCCGGGAGGTGTTCGGCCGTGACAATGTGTTGTCCCTCAGCTACGCCAGCCGGGCACCCGACCAGGGGCTGGAGCCGATCCGCCGCCTCGCCGCCGCCCTCGACGGCGTCGTCGAGTGGTCCGACGTGCTGGGCCGCTACCTGCTGGTCAGCGACGAGTTGACCATGACCGCGAGCTGGAACCACCTGGCCCCGGTCGAGCGGGCCGAGGGGCTGCCGGGAAACCCCTGGGACGGCACCTGGTTCGCCGAGGACTACTGCGAGGGGCCGGGCCAGGCGCTCATCGTCAACCCCCGGGGCGAGGTCAAGCCGTGCTGCGGCTTCGCCTCCGACCTCGATCAACTCACGATCGGGAACATCTACACCGACACCGTCGAGCAGGTCGTCGCCTTCGCCCGCAAGCACCCGGTGGTCGGCACGATCTTCCGCAAGGGGCTGACCGCCATCCGCGACGACATCCTGTCCCGCGCCCCGGACGCCCTGCCCGGGGCCACCAGCAACCACTGCTTCTTCTGCTGGTATGTGCTGTCGAAGGGTGTGTACGACGCGACCCGGCGGGAGGGGGAGCCGCGGGTCGGCACCGGGGGCAGCCCCTGGCAGGCGATCCGGGACGCCAACGGCCGCCTCGGCCTGCCCCTGGCCGCAGCCCCCAGCCCCGGCGGGTGTGGCCCGGGCGGGTGCGGCCGCCGCTGAAGGCCCGAGTTACCCGGCCGCCCCGCTCGCGGTCGGCACCGGGACAGTCGTCGCCGACGCGCCCGGCTCCACCCCGCGCCGTCTCGTCACTCCGTGCTATCTGGGGGCGTGGTCTTGTCACTCCGCGTTATCCTGGGGCCGTCGGCGGTGGCGGTAACGGAACACGTCGGCCATCAGGTTATCGACCGGGGCGAACTGGTCGGTCAGCACGATGTGCGGAGGGGCGTCGAGGTAGGGCCGGATGACGGCCGGGTCGATCTGCACGGTTCGGAAGCGGACGGCCCGGTCAAAGACGCTGGGGGCGGCGGCGGCGGTGGCAAGGCCGTGCGCGGCCCCGCCGGGCGTCACCAGGGCCGCCCCGGCGATGCCGAAGGCCCCGGCCCCGGCCCCGGGCTTGGCGTCACGCAACTGCTCCTCCACGACCGACCGCAGCCGGGTCAGGTCGAGCGGCCGCTCCGAGGCGTAAATGACGTACACCTGCCGCTGCCTCACGTCCAGGCGGGCCGGCGCGAGCAGGGCGACGTGATCGGCCGGGTAGGACCGCCGCAGGGTGTGGATGGCGGCCTTCCAGAGCTTACCGTAGTCGATCGCGTCGATCACCGTCAGCAGGTAGATCCCGTTCGGCTTCAGGGCCGCCTTGACGGCGTCGTTGTACTCCTTGGTGAGCAGGTGGGTCGGCACCGACAGGTCGTTGACCGCGTCCTGGATGATCAGGTCGTAGGTGCCGGGCGGCACCCGCTCGGCCACGAACTGGCGTCCGTCCATGTGGACGATCCGCAGACCCGGGTAGTCCTTCAGCCCCAGGTACTCCTTGGCCGCGAACGTCACGCCGGGGTCGATCTCGACCACGTCCATGCGCGTCTGCGGTAACACCTCCAGGGCGCAGCGGGGGAAGGTGTAGCCGCCCCCGCCGATCACCAGGACCCGTGGCTCGGGGTTCTCCGCGGCGAACCCGCGGAGGAACTCGACCTGCACGTGCTCGTGTTCGTAGTGCAGGAAGCGGGGGTCGGCGAGGTCGACGCTGGAGTGCAGCAGGGCGTCGAGGTTCAGGGAGCGGATGTTCGGGTTGCGCGGGTCCTCCCGCACCTTGATCGTGTAGTAGTTCGTCTCGATCTGGGCCACCAGGTACTCGTCGTGGGGCGGCCGGTTGGTCAGGATCAGGCCGCCGGTCACGCCGCCCAAGACGATGCTGAAGCTGTAGAGCATCAGGTTGCTCTCCCAGACCTTGGCGACCAGCAGGCTGGAGAGGGTGAGCAGGCCGGCGACGGCCAGCAGGGTCTGGTTCATGCCGAGTGTCGACAGCAGGACGTAGCCGGTGGCGAAGGTGCCGACGATGGCCCCGGCCGTACTCCAGGCGTAGACCCGACCGGCGACCCGGCCGACGTGGGCCACGTCCGGCACGGCCAGACGGATCACCTGCGGCGAGACCATGCCGAGGACGTACATCGGCAGGAAGAACAGGCTGAACGTCCAGCCGACGACTTGCAGGACGGGGTCGGGTTCCTCGAAGGCGTCGCGGTTCTGCAGGATCACGGTGATGACCAACAGCAGCCCGATTCCGCCGCCGATTACCATCAGCACCTGGGTCAGGACCGACCGCCGCTTCCGGTCGCCGTCGGGTCGGTTCACGACGTACATCGGCAGGAAGAACAGGCCGAGCGTCCAGGCGACGACCAGCAGGACGGGGCCGACCCCTTCGAAACCGCCACGGTTCAGCAGGACCGCCTTGATGACGAACAGCAGCACGACCCCGCCGCCGGCGGCCATGAGCGTGCAGGCCAGGACCGACCGCGGGTTGCGGTTGCTGCCGGGGCGGTTGACCTGATCGGCGACCAGCCCGCCGACCAGGTTGCCCATCGCCGTGCCCGCCAGCATGACGCCGATCACCCCGGTCGCGGTGAACAGCGAGACGCCCAGGAACTCGGCCAGGACCCGGAAGCCGGTCATCTCCAGGGCCATGCCGCCGAAGCTGGCCAGGAAGACGATCAGGTAAGCCAGGCGGATGTCGCCGAAGGCGTGGGGGTTGGTCGCCGGCGTGGCGTCGGCCACGACGCCAGTCAGGGCGTCAGTCGGGGCGTCAACCCCAGTCGGGGCGTCGGCCGCGGGGCGAGTCGGGCCGTCCGCCGCGGCACCAGTCGGGCCGTTAGTTGCAAGGCCGGCGGCTTCTTCAGTACGTTCTTCAGCACGGCCGAGCAGCAGCAGCGTTCCCACGGCCAGCACCGCCAGCGCCCCGGCCGAGGCGAACACCAGTGTGTTGATCGTGAAGTTCGGGATCAGCACGAAGCCGGTCAGGTAGTTCCCGATCAGGCAGCCGAGGGTACTCAGGGAGAAGACCAGGCCGGCGACCCGACCGGTCCTGGACAGGTCGGGCAGTCCGAGCTTGATCGCCAGCGGGGTGAGCAGGCTGAGGACGAAGCCGGGCGGCAGGCACAGGAGGACGGCCAGGAGCGGGATCCGCGGTCCGAGCGGGACCGCTTTGTGCAGTCCGCTGAGGGACAGGAGGAAGGGGAAGGCGGCCATCCAGAGGGCGGCGGCGGCCCCGACGGCCAGCAGCAGGGCGAGGGTCCGCGGCGTCGGGTAGCGGTCGGCCAGTCGGCCCCCGTAGGCATTGCCCAGAGCGATGCCGGTGAGGAACACGCCGATGATCGAGGTCCACGTCTCCAGGCTCGAGCCGACGAACGGGGCCAGCAGCCGCCCCGCGACCAGCTGCAGGACGAGCAGGGCGGCATTGGCCAGGAAGATGATCAGCCCGATCCCGGCGAGCCGCCCCCAAGGCCGGGAGAGCGCGACGACGGCAGGGGTGACAGGCGTGGCGACGGTGGCCATGGGTCGGGGGGCCGCGGGTACAGGTGTAGGTACAGGTACAGGTGGTGGGGCCGACGCTTGCCCGCTAGCGTATGTTCCGAACCGTCCGGCG
>Ga0308411_10003407_pt1 | contig 10603 bp, 8 predicted proteins | sample HotsprottomLayer_2_FD_203530 | JGI IMG/M metagenome (GOLD analysis project Ga0308411, IMG submission 203530) | Hot spring phototrophic mat microbial communities from Octopus Spring, Yellowstone National Park, Wyoming, United States -... | ecosystem: Environmental > Aquatic > Thermal springs >... | reverse complement strand
TTCCATGCAGTTCGGACACAATGATTGTAGGCAAAGAACCGGGGCATCAGCCGCTTTTTCTGCAACTTGTCAGCGACAAGCGATCATTTGCCGCCACGAAACTACGACGGCGTGAAAATGCACAGGGTCGCTGTTCGACAGACCGGTTTAGAAAACACACTGGCTGCTGCGGGAAGGAGGATCGGTGATACCGCTGCGAAGGTCGCCCTCCGCCAGCAACGCTTCAGGCACTCCAGCGACGCAGTGTTACGGAGCTCGGAAGCGGTCGCCGTCATCTCAACAGCGACAGCAGGGGTTGACCGGCGGCAATCGGCATCGGCCGATTCAGTTGATCGCGAATCTCGGTTTCCGGATCGAGACCGAGGGCGTAAAACATTGTGGCGTGAACATCATCAGGTCGAACCGGATTGTCTTTCGGGAATGCTCCTTGAGCGTCAGATTCGCCGTAAGTTCGGCCGCCTTGAACCCCGCCACCGGCCAGCAGCACGGAATAGCACTGCGGCCAGTGATCCCGGCCAGCGTTATCGTTGATTTTCGGAGTCCGGCCAAAATCACCCGTCCAGTAGATCAGAGTATCCTGCAATAATCCCCGGTCACGGAGATCCTCAATCAGTGCTGAGACACTGACATCAGTATGGGGGAGCAATTTCTCTTTGAGGGTCGTGAAGTTTTTATCGTGAGTATCCCAGCCACGGATGCCCCGGGAATAATACACGGTGACGAATCGGACCCCGGCTTCGACGAGCCGCCGGGCGAGTAAGCAGCTTTGTCCGTACGTATGGCGGCCGTAACGATCGCGCAGTTTGGCCGGTTCGGAATCGAGGTCAAACGCTTTTTGTGTCGCAGCCGAGGTCAGCAGATCGATCGCTTTCGCCTGATAATCCGTCATTCCCCGCATGGCCGTTGAGCGATCGGCAAAACGGCTCAATGCTGCCAGATCGTGGTGCAACGCTTTGCGATCATTCACCCGTTGAACTGTGATTCCGTCGGGCAGTGATAATTCCGTCACTTTGAAGTTTGGCTGATTCGGATCGGCCAAGATCCAGAGTGGATCATGATTTTTACCGAGGAAGCCCGCAAATTCGCCGGGGGTGCGAAACGGCCCGTCGGCGATCATCCACGGCAATGACACTGAAGTCGGCACTTGGCCGGAACTGGGGGCGAGATAATCGACAATCGACCCCGGATGCGGAAAATCGGTCGCGGAAGCATTCGCCGTGACGATGTTGATCAGCGGCTGACGTCCTGAAAGAGAATAATACGCCCCACTATTGTGTGCCGACATCTGGTGATAAACTGTGCGAATCACAGCGAAGTGATCCGAGAGTGCCGCCAGCCGCGGCAAGTGCTCGGTTATGTGCAACCCCGGGGTCCGGCTGGGAATCACCGAAAATTCCCCCCGGATTCCAGCCGGTGCTGCTGGCTTGGCATCGAATGTGTCGAGGTGTGAGGCTCCTCCAAATTGAAACAGCATGATCACGCTTTTGGCCGTGCCCTGGCGATGCCGGCCCGACTGCTCGGCCTGCAAAACCGTCGGTAACGTAATTCCAGTCGCCCCGACTGCTCCGAGTTTCAGCACTGTACGCCGGGAAAGACGGGCAAACTCAAATCGGCCAGTTGAACAATCGCTCATAACCGAGCCTCCGGTAGGTGGGGAATGGGAGGAGGCAAGTGGGGTGGAGTCCATTGATTATGCAGCAACGGCAGGGATACTCGCAAGTCTGAACCGGAAAAGAGCAGGAATTCTCTGGTCAGCGAAATTGCCTGAAGCGACTGACCTGGCTTCCAAGATCGTCGCCCTCATCGCGTTCCGCCGGCTGCGAATTTGTCCAGCGGAGACTTTCTCGCAGCCCGGCAGCCAATGACCGGTTAATAAACCGCGTTCGGATCAGCTTTCCCAGCAGCCGTCATCGCGGCGGTCACACCGCCGTAACGGGCATGCCAACCTTCGGCAGCCCGCATTTGTTGCAAATCCTCAAGTGTATAACCGTATTTCGCAAACCACGGGGTTCCGGTTTTGACGATAGCATCGATTTCCTGAACCCGGCGGACACATTCGGTCTCGGCAAAGTGTTGCCGTTCCGCGGGGGTGGCGTAGGTAAAAAATTCCTTCCAGAACGCTCGGCCGCCGAGAACGCCGCTCGCCCCGGCTTTGATGGCCATCTCGACCTGCTTCTTGTATTGCGGATAATCAACGCCGGCACTCAGCAATACCCACGGTTTGACACAGGCGTCGTTCAATCGCTTCAGGTTGTCCATCAATTCCAGGTCAGATTCCACGCCGAGGGTGCCGGGAAACTCGGCTTTATAGATGTCACAATATCGGCTGAGAATCCGGGCGGATTCGATCACCGTCGTCGCTTTCCGCTTCAAAACGCTTTCACTTTTGGCGTCTTCCCCGTGATAAGGAAAATGAATCGGTTCGAGCAGGAAAAGGATATCGTGGGCCACACACTCTTCGTAGACACGGCGGGTCAATTCAAAGTTATGCTCGGCAGAATCGAATTCGCCCGGTTCGAACTGAGCCAGCAGCTTCACCGCATCAGCACCACAGCGTTTGATTTTGTGAACGCCCCAGCCTGCTTCGATTTCCCCCATCGGTGCCCCGGCAGCATTTTTCGGAGCCCCTGATTTCTCCACCCGAATCAACAGCCCGGTGCTGGCCGGCACCGCCAAGGCCGCCACTGTGCTCCAGTAGCCGTAATAGCCATCCACCAGTAATCCTGAACAGTGCGGCGACAATGCCCGAGAAAGCATCACTTTGGCGTCGGCCACCTCGGCGTACGTGGGCTCTTTGCCGGTCGCCTTCTTCATCATCGAAATCATCGAGCTATTTTGATCGGTTGCCACCATCGTCAGCGTGCCGTTGGCATTGCTGATCCGTTGCAAACCCCGAAATTTCCCGGGTGTCAGCCCCAGACCCATCAACCGAGTTACCGAATGCGCCATATCGATCGCCTCTCTCGCGACTGTTGTTGAACCCGCAGTCCACAACAATCTATCCTAGGAAGCAAGCATCCGCAGGACAGCCTAGCCGCTAGCCGGAATCGCTGGGGCTGAAGAATTGGCCGCGGCGTTGCTCGTTCGCCTGAAACTGCCACTGGCACAATCACGATGACTCCGCCACAACCCGATTTCCGAAGATTGCTCGCCGCCGGCGAAAACCACCTCGAAGCAGCATGTCCGGCCTTGCGCCGGTTGATCCACGCCTACGGCCCTTGCCGCTTGACACCGGAACCCGATCTGTTTCGCACCCTGGTCCGAGCCATGATCGCTCAGCTGATCTCCACCGCGGCGGCCAGAACCATCACAGCCCGACTGGAATGTCAGGTCAACGGTCAGATGACCCCGCAGCAGATCATGAAATTAAGCGACGAAGAATTCCAGCGTTGTGGCATCAGTGGCGGGAAACGCCGGGCAATTCGGGAACTCGCCGCACATTTCCTGGCCTGTCCCGACTTCGGCGTTCAGGTTCAACAAGCGGATGATGCGACAGTTCGACAGCGTCTGCTACCGTTGCGGGGCGTCGGGCCTTGGACCGTGGACATGGTCCTGATGTTCTGCCTGGGGCGGCCGGACATCTGGCCGGTCGGCGATCTCGGGTTGCGAGCCGGGGTTCGTGCGCTTTTTGTCTTGCCGGATCTTCCTGATTCACAAACGATGATCAAAGTTGCCGAACCCTGGCGGCCGTATCGCACGATTGCCAGCTGGTACCTGTGGCGGAGCCGTGGCTGGGTGCCACAATCGGGAAATAACGCTTGAGCCGGGCAGGTCTCACACCCCTCGGCGGATCCGCACCTCGAACAAGCGTGGTCGATCGCCTCGTTCCAGCGACTGCCGAACCTGATCTTCCACGGCTTCCAGTTCCGTCAATTGATCGGCTTCGACTCCGAAACCGCGAGCAAGGGCGACGAAATCGACTTCAGGCTGAACCAGATCCATGCCGAGAAACTGCCCTCGGCTCATTCGCGGCAAGGGCATCTCTTGCGCACATCGCTTCAATATGCCATACTCGGCATTATGAGCGATCACAAAGGTCACGGGAATCTGGTGATGAGCCGCGGACCAGAGCCCTTGAATGCCGAAGGCCGCGGCCCCATCGCCGATCAAGCCGAGCACCGGACGGTCCGGCCAGGCGAGTTTCACGCCGAGGCTACAACCGATGCCCCAGCCTAGCCCCCAGCCACGATGGGAAAAATGGCAGCGTGGATCGCGGAAGACACCGAGACGCTCCAGCAGATTTTGATGTGTTGTGTTCGCTTCCTCGACCACGGCGGTTCCCTCGGGCAAAGCGCGAGCCAGGGCCCCCATCAATGCGGTCGGTGTGATCGGCTGGCTCGCCGATTCCTCCGCCATTTCCCGCTGCAGCCGAGCTTGCTCGTTGTCTCGGAGTTCCTGCCAATACTCTCGGCGGCGGTCAACGTCCGCTTCGGCAAACGGCTGAGTGCGAATCATGTCGATCAATTCCGCTAACCCTGCCCGAAGATCGCCGATCACGCCGACTTCGAGTGGGTAATTTTTCCCGACTTCCCGCGGATCGGCATCGAGGTGGAGGAGCCGAATCCCGGGCGGAATCGGTGTCTCGGGCTCGTGATGAATGTACAACCGCATCTCGTTCGCGCCGACGATGAACAAAAGATCGAATGCGGCCAAGCAATCGTGAATCCCCGGCGACCAAGCAGGCAGTGGCCCGCGATAAAGCGGGTGGTCGGCCGCGATCGGTAAGCGGCCATGAGAGGCGACGGCCTCGGCAAAGACCGGTACGCCAAGCATCAGTGAAAGTTGCGCCAATTCCTTGGCAGCCCCGGCTTCGAGCACTCGGCTACCCGCCAGAATGGCCGGATTCTTCGCGGTGGCGAGTGCCGCTGCCAGCTTTTCCAGACCCGCCTTGGCCGGCCGAGGTCCCGCGATCGGTAACGCCGGCGGCCGCAGATCGAGGCCATCCGCCAGTTCCAGTTGCAGATCGACCGGAAGCGACAGAAACACCGGCCCCGTCGGCGGCGTCAACGCGAGCTGAATCGCTCGCCGGACCGCGTTCGGCAAATCCTCGATCCGCTGAATTTCATACGCCCACTTTGTCCACGGCGTCGCCACCCCGACGAGATCTGCAGCCAACACCGGCTCGTTGAAGCGTAAACGGCGATCTTGTTGCCCGGCAGTCACGAGCAGCGGCGTGCCTTCAACAAAGGCGTTGTAGAGCATCCCGAGCCCGTTCCCCAGGCCAGTCGCCGTGTGCAGGTTGACGACGGCGAGTCCGCCACGGGCCATGGCATACCCGTCGGCCATCGCCATCACCGGCACTTCATGCAGCCCGAGGATGTAACGGAAGCGAGTGTCTGCCAGCAACGCATCCGTCAGCGGCAACTCGGTGGTCCCGGGGTTACCGAACAGGTGGCTCACCCCGCTTGCGGCCAAGATTTCCAAGCAGGCTTCAATGCCGTTCATGCCAAGTCAGTCTCGTGAAACAGTGGATCGGTCAAAAGTTATCATGAGGCAAGAAAAAATATTTAGCTGGCGGTATCATGAGTGAACACATCCGCAGTAGCCGTTTCCAAGATGGCGATGTTTTCGAAAGGGCATTCAACAACGCCTTCGAGCAGGCACTTTTCATGTTGAAACAATAAGCGTTAATGCTGCTGATCTGTCCGCCACAGGCAGCCGATTCGGCAGGTTTTTGCACCGGGATGCCGGAGGATCAATAGCCGCGGTTCCGCCGGGAAAGGCCAGCGGAATCGGGCTCTCGGTGACACTCCCGATTTATACCGGGGAATCGGCCACCGCCACGCCGGCTTGCACAGGGTCGGCATTCGGAACTGTTGCCGGTTCACCATGGGGCAGTGCCCGCGGCCGAGTGAACATCGCCGCCAAATACAGCCCAGCCACCAGCAGCAGCAACGCCTTGATGCCAACCACGAAGGTAACGGATTGTAACAATCCGCCGACCAATGAGCCGAAGAGATTCGCCCCCAGGGCTTGATCTTTCCGCTCGGTTCGGGTGAACGAGCGAATAAAGACGATGCCGCTAAAAAGCATCGGCAAGCTGGTGAGCAATCCGACAACGAGGGCTTTCGTTGCATACGGCAAAAAGGCAAATCGGGCCAGGTCGGTCATGTACAGCCCGAGACAACTGGCAAGAATCCCCGCGTAGGCCAGGCTGGTTGGCAGTTTCGGGAACACGGCCGCGATGGCGTTTGCCAGCAAAATCATCGCGAGAATCCCCGAAATAATCACCGCGTTGACTTGCCAGGTATTCCCGAGCACCACCGCAGCCTTGCTGATATTCTGCACTTCGAGCAGCATAAACGCCGCCCCGAGAAAGAAGAAGTGAGAGTCGGTGACGCCCCACTGCCGAAAGCGATGCGGGGTTTCCAGTTTTCTCAGTCCGAAAAAGAATAGTGCAATCAGGACAACAGCCAGCAGATAATAAAGGATGGGAATTTTTGGCGTTTCCAAATAAATGTATGGCCAATCGTCGGTGGGGACACGAGTCGTGCCGGGGAGACTGATCGGATACATGGCCTGCCACTGGCGGATCAATGCTTCCAGTTTCGGATCCTTGGCCAGTCCCGCTTGGATGACAGCAGGATCGCCGGTTACGAACATCACGCCACCCCAGCCGTAGCCGTTGCCGGGCACCCGAAACACCAGCGGTTTGTGGCCGAATACCTCTTCGAGACCGCGGGCCATCCGGTCGGCGATAAACGGTTTCTGCGCCTCAAAGCTGAGGCAAACAACTCCGCCAGGATTCAACAACGACCGGGCATGTTCGAGGCTTTCCCGGGTATAAACATAATGATCCAAGCGGGCGTTCGTCATCGCCGTGGTGGTATGCGAATCGAGCAGTCCGAACACGATCAGATCAAATTTTTCGCTCGTGGTGGCGAAAAAACTCCGGGCATCGTCATTGATCACACGCACCCGGGAGTCCGAGTATGGTTGTTCGCGGTGAAAACGCCGACCGAGATCGATGATCGCCGGGTCAATCTCCACCGCCACAATTTCTGCCGCCCCGCCGCGGAGCAACCCGGCCACATCGTTACCCGAACCGGCCCCGACGACGAGCGCTTTTGCCCCGGTCATGGGGTGAAACTTGGGTGGCAAATCATACTGGGAATACCCGGCTTGTTCGGGCGGCATCGGGAAATCGTTCGTATCGGGAAACCGCGACAATGATTCAGGTCGAAGGTCGATCATCGCCTGGTAGCCGACGTTATTCACGGCGATAAACGAGGTGAACGCCCCGCCCTGCGACGGTGTCAGTTCACCACCGAATCTTGCCCAGAAAGTCGGCGGCTGAATCCCCTCTTGGCTGACATCCTTCACTGACAACTTTTGATACGGCGACCAGTAGACTTCTTCCCAGCCCGGATTGTAACCCGCGGCCCAACCCAGCGGCACCAATGCCGCAAGCAACAAGGCATCGACCCAACGTGCCTGCCCGCCAGTGCCAATGAACGGCAATGCGAGAAAGGCCAACACCCCCAGCCAAACCATCGGTGGCGAATACGCTGCACTCAAAGCCACGAACAGCCAGATCCCGATCAGACTGCCGGTGATATTCACAGAATACGCCCAGATCGGCTGGGGATGAGCATCCATCAACCCACCGAGCAACCGACCCACCGGAACGAACATACTCCAGAGCAAATACATCAAGGCGAACGTCAGGAATGCTCCCATCGTACCGTGGACCAGGACCATCGCCCCTTCCGAGGCGGCACCGGACCAGATTAAAAAATCTCCCGCCGCGCTCAGAAGCTGACTGAGATTTCCAAGGCCGATTCGGAACGTCGGCACGGCCAATATCGCCACCAGAAACACCAGAGGATACAGGAGTTCCCGGAGGACAAACGGCCGACGACGGGCATCCCAGCAGCCCATGCCCAAGCCGAGAAAGCAGACCACAAGAACCGTGTTCTGCAAGTACGCAAAGATGCGGATTTCCGTGCTGACCCAGCGAATTAGCAGCAGTTCCAGGAACAATCCGAGCACGCTGATGAGAAACAATTGCGCACTGATCATTCGCGGCGAAAGTGCTCGCAGTTGCTGCACATAATCGGGGGAACTCATCGCGCCTCTCCCCAGCCAGGGACGTGATTTCATCAACGCAATCCACCAGCAATCCTAGAGCGCCGCTGGAGACCAAGTTGCCAAATTACGGACCGACGACCGCGGAGATCGACAATTCCCGCTGCAACCAAGCGAGAAACGCTGCCACTCGGTCCGGCGATTCCAGCCGATAGCGGGCCGTGGAATAGCGATCAGACCGTCCAACCAGGATCGTGACCCCCTCGGCCGCATGCTGAAAGGCATCTTCATCGGTCGTATCATCGCCGAGAACAATCCGCAGCGGTTCGTTTGCGGTTGGGGCCAGGCGTGGGGTCAGCCAATCAATGGCCGTGCCCTTGTGCCAGGCGATATTCGGGCGAATTTCGAGCACCATTTTGCCTGACCGTAAGATGAACACTCCGTGGTGCGGGGCAGACGAAACGTGGGCCGCCAGGATCTGTTGCAGTTCCGCGTGATGTTCAACGGCCACATCTCGGTAGTGAACGCTTGCCGACAAGTCCTTATTTTGAACCCACGCCCCGGGCACGCGACGAACCTCGTCGGCCACTTCCGTCAGCAATTGCGCGAGATGACCTCGAAGCCGATCCGCTCGCGGTTCAACGAATTCCCAGCCGGGGCCGCTCATTTCCAGCCCATGATTTCCGGCATATGCCAGTTCCTCAACGCCGACCCGCGGCCGCAAGTCCGCCAGATCCCGGCCGCTGACCACGGCCACCTTGGCCTGGGGATGATTGTGGATCATCGCCAGCATTTGTTGAACTGATGGTGGAATGACAATGGCAAACGGACGGTCTGTGATCGGGACCAGCGTGCCATCAAAATCAAGAAACAGCAGCACGATCCGTCGTTCTCGGATGGCTCGGCGGATCCGCTCCATCCCTTCCCAAAGCGCCGCGAACTGCACCCCGTCGGATAATCCAGACGTCGGCTTCATGGCTGCGGTTCCTGACGACTGCCGTCCGCTTCCGGGGGGAAACGATCCAACCAGGCCGTCATGTTGGCTTCGCGTTCCTCGGCCGTCGCCGCCACGAAGGTCACATGTCCGATTTTCCGCCGCGGCCGCGGTACTTTCCCGTAGGTGTGGACTCGCGCCGTCGGCACAGCCAGCATTGCCGGTAACGGCGGATGACTGCCAATCAGATTGATCAACCCCACATAACCGCACACCTTCGAACTGCCGAGCGGCAGGCCAAACACCGCCCGCACATGATTTTCAAACTGGCTGGTCACAGCTCCTTCGATCGTCCAGTGGCCGCTGTTATGCACCCGTGGGGCCATCTCATTGACGAGTAACTGGCCACCATCCTGGAACCACTCGATCGCCAGTACCCCGACGTAATCCAGCGCATCCAATACCCGAGTCGTGTATTCCTGAGCCCGTTCTGTCAACTCTTCCGCGGTATCCGTAAGCGGAGCCCGGGACTGGAAAAGCATCCCCTGGCAATGTTGATTCTCCGTTAATGCATAAAACACCGTGCTGCCATCTCGACCGCGCACGGCAATCAAGGAGACTTCCCGATCGAACGGGACAAACGCTTCAAGAATCAGTGGCCGCCCGCCAAGAGTCGTCCATGCCGGTTCCACATCCGCCGCTGAGTTCAACACCTGTTGCCCTTTGCCGTCGTAACCGAACCGCCGGGTTTTCAAAACGGCGGGTAAACCGATCTCACGCAGTGCTGAATCCAACTGCGGGCGGTTGTCCACCGCGGCAAACGGCGGCACCGGAACGCCTAGTTCCTGCAAAAAGCGTTTTTCCACCAGCCGATCTTGTGCGACTTCCAACGCCCGCGGCGGGGGAAAGACCGGCACGCGATCCGCTAGCCAACGGGCGGATTCGACCGGCACATTCTCAAATTCATACGTCACTACATCACAACTGCGTGCCAAATCGTACAGGGCACGGTAATCGTCAAACTCCCCGAGGCGATGTTCGCAAACCTGTGCCGCGCACGGCTCCGGTGCCGGATCGAGTACCATGGCCCGCATCCCCAGCGGATAACCCGCCAGAGCCAGCATCCGCCCAAGTTGTCCGCCGCCAAGAATTCCCAGCCGCATCGGATGATTACACACACGAAGCAAAAGAACGCACGCTCACTCGATCGATCGTACTGACGGAATCTTCAGCCCTCCCGGCAACAGCCACTTTACCCCGTTGCTGTTCGAGGATCGGGCTGGCTTAAAACCGCTCGCGTCTGCTGCTCCCGGTAATCCTTTAATTGTTCCCGGATCGCAACATGCTGCGTGGCGAGAATCGCTGCCGCTAGCAAAGCTGCATTGATCGCCCCGGCCTGACCCACTGCCAAGGTCCCCACCGGAACGCCAGCCGGCATCTGCACGATCGACAGCAACGCATCCTGACCACGAAACAGCGATGTTTCCGTGGCCACCGGCACGCCCAGCACCGGAAGCCACGTCTTGGCCGCACACATGCCCGGCAAATGGGCCGCTCCACCCGCCCCGGCGATAATCACTTGCAACCCACGCTCCGCAGCTTCCTCGGCATAACGAAACAGTTTATCGGGCGTCCGATGCG
>Ga0308411_10003402_pt1 | contig 10611 bp, 8 predicted proteins | sample HotsprottomLayer_2_FD_203530 | JGI IMG/M metagenome (GOLD analysis project Ga0308411, IMG submission 203530) | Hot spring phototrophic mat microbial communities from Octopus Spring, Yellowstone National Park, Wyoming, United States -... | ecosystem: Environmental > Aquatic > Thermal springs >... | reverse complement strand
AGCTGGGCTACAAGCCCGTGAACAAGTATCTGCCGCCGCGGCCCGGCAGGCCGGCGCCGCCCGCGCCACCGGCCGAGCCCGAGAGCGAGGGGCTCTCGGGCTTCCTCGGCTGGGTCGATCGCATGCTATCGCGCTGAGCTCGTGCATCCTGCCGCCTCCGTCATCGTCTTCACCGTCGCCTCGGGCGCGGGCTACGGGCTTTTGGCCACGCTGGCGCTGCTCGCCGCCGCCGGCGCGATCGCGCCCTCGCTCCGGCTCGGGCTCGCCGGCTTCGGGCTTGCGCTTGCGCTGATCACCGCTGGGCTGCTCGCCTCGACGCTGCATCTCGGCCACCCGGAGCGGGCGTGGCGCGCCTTCAGCCAGTGGCGCTCGTCCTGGCTGTCGCGCGAGGCCGTGGCCGCGGTCGCGACCTACGTGCCGGCGGGGCTGCTCGCGCTGCTGTTCGGTGTCTTCGCGCCCGGGCGCGGCATGCTGGTGCTGCTCGGCCTGCTGACGGCCGCCGGCGCGGTCGCCACGGTGGTCTGCACGGCCATGATCTACCGGACGCTCAAGCCGATCCACGCCTGGTGCAACCGCTGGACGGTGCCCGGCTATCTCGCCCTCGGCGCGGCGACCGGGCTGACGCTCGCCTTCGCCGTGCTCGGCGCGTGCGGCGAGCGCGCCGCCCAACCGGTGGGCCTCGCCGCCCTGCTCGGTCTCGGCGCCGCATGGTGGGTGAAGCGCAGCTACTGGGCCTTCCTCGACGACGTGCCGGCCGCCTCGACCCCCGAGACCGCCACCGGCCTCGGGCGCATCGGCAAGGTCCGGCTGCTGGATCCGCCGCACACGGGGGAGAGCTTCGTCACCAGGGAGATGGGCTTTCGCATCGCGCGCAAGCACGCGCATCGGTTGCGCGCGATCGCGCTGATCGGCGGGATGGTGGTGCCGGCCGCCTTCGTGGCGATCGCGCTCGTCACCGCCCGGCCGCTCGACAGCATCGCCGCGGCGCTAGCGGCGACGTTCGCCCTCGCCGGCGCGCTGGTCGAACGCTGGCTGTTCTTCGCTGAGGCCAAGCACACGACGATGCTCTATTACGGCGCCACCAGCGCCTGAACCGGGGAAGGACGATGCCGCGATTCGCCGCCAATCTGTCGATGATGTTCACCGACGTGCCGTTCCTGCAGCGCTTCGAACGCGCCGCGGCCGCGGGCTTCCGGGCCGTGGAGTTCCTCTTCCCCTACGACTACAGCCCCGGCGAGGTGACCCAGGCCGCGCGCGCGGCCGGCGTCGAGGTGGTGCTGTTCAACACCGTGCCCGGGGACTGGTCGGGAGGCGAGCGCGGGCTCGCTGCCCTGCCCGGGCGAGAGGAGGAGTTTCGCGCCGGTGTTGCCCGCGCGCTCGAGTATGCCGATGCGCTCGGATGCCGGCAGATCCACGCCATGGCTGGGCTGGTCGCCGCGGGGGCCGATCGCGAGGCGATGCGCGCGACCTACGTCGACAACCTGCGCTTCGCTGCCGAATCCGCCAGCAAGACCGGTGTCACCGTGCTGATCGAGCCGATCAACACCCGCGACATCCCGGGGTTCTTCCTGAACTATACGGAACAGGCCGCGGCCATCATCGCCGAGATCGGCGCGTCGAACCTCAAGCTGCAGTTCGACATCTACCATCGCCAGGTCATGCAGGGCGATCTGACGCCGGCGATCGAGACGCATCTGCCGCTCATCGCGCACATGCAGATCGCCGACACGCCGGGCCGCAATGAGCCCGGCACGGGCGAGATCAACTACTCGTTCCTGTTCGCGGCGATCGACCGGCTGGGCTACGCGGGCTGGATCGGCTGCGAATACCGGCCGCGGGGCGAGACCGAGGCCGGGCTCGGCTGGTTCCGGCCCTATCGCGGCTGACGTCCGCAACGACCGACACGGGGAGAGGGACATGCAGATCGGTTTCATCGGCCTCGGCATCATGGGCCGCCCGATGGCGCTCAACCTGAAGAAGGCCGGGCACGACCTGATCGTGCCGGAGCGGGCGAGCCTGACCGACGAGATCCGCGCCGCCGCCACGGTGGTGCCGGACGCCAAGGCGGTGGCCGCCGCCGCCGAGGTGGTGATCCTGATGGTGCCCGACACGCCGGACGTGGAACGGGTGCTGTTCGGCGCCAACGGCGTGGCCGAGGGGCTGAAGCCCGGCATGCTGGTCATCGACATGTCCTCGATCTCGCCGACCGCGACCAAGGACTTCGCACGTCGGATCAACGAGCGCGGCTGCGACTATCTCGACGCGCCGGTCTCGGGCGGCGAGGTGGGGGCGAAGAACGCCACGCTCACCATCATGGTCGGCGGCTCCGAGACCGCCTTTGCGCGCGCCAAGCCGCTGTTCGAGGCGATGGGCAAGAACATCACCCTGGTGGGCGGCAACGGGGCGGGCCAGACCTGCAAGGTGGCGAACCAGATCATCGTCGCGCTGAACCTTCAGGCTGTCGCGGAAGCTCTTGTGTTTGCGACAAAGGCTGGCGCAGATCCGGTCAAGGTTCGGCAGGCCCTGATGGGCGGCTTCGCCAACTCGCGTATCCTCGAAGTGCATGCCGAGCGCATGATCAAGCGCAGCTTCGCGCCCGGCTTTCGCATCCGGCTGCACCAGAAGGACCTGAACCTCGCCCTACAGGCAGCGCGCGAGATGAACATGAGCCTGCCCAACACGGCGATCGCGCAGCAGATGTTCTCGGCCGTCGCGGCCGCCGGCGGCGCGGATCTCGACCACTCGGCAATGGTCCAGGCGATCGAGACGCTGGCGGCAGCGAGACTGGCGGAAGCCTGAGACGAACCCCGCGCCGCGTCTGCGGCGTGGGACGAGACTGCGCCCTTGAAGCGGGTAGCCCCGCGGCGTATTTCTTGCCCGGAGAAAATCGGCTCAGGACTGAGACGGCGTCGCAGGCCGGCGAGGCCGCGGCTTCGGCCCGGAGACATCAGGATGCGGTTCACTGAGATCGGCCAGCAGCTCCGCCAGTATCGTCTCGAATCAGGGCTGCGCGCCGAGGAGATCGCCGCCCGGCTCGGCGTCAGCCGCGCCGCCCTCTACCGCTACGAGAAGGGCGAGGTCATCAAGCTCGACACGATCAAGCGGCTGGCCGAGCTCCTCAAGATCTCGCCGCTCAGCCTGCTCGGCATCGGCGTCGAATACGTCTCGCGCGCCACCGTCTATTTCGACCGCATCCGCGTGATCGAGGAGAGCACCGACCAGATCCTCCAGGTCGCCGGCCAACCGCCCTACCTCATCATGTCCGATGCTTTCGATTCGGCGCTGGCGGAGGTGTTCGCGGAAGCCGCCGATGCGGCCGGCCCCGAGCGGGCGGCGCTCCGCCTGCAGTCCGACCAGCTGCTCGGCATCCTCCAGGCCCGCAAGCGCGTCTATCAGGCGCGCAGACCCTCGATCATCGCCATCCTGACCGTCGCCTCGCTGCAGCGCTTCCTGGAGGGGGGCGTCGGCGCCGGCGTGGCGGTCTCGGAGCGTGCGCGCGCCCAGGCCCGCGCCGTGGCCCTGGCCGAGGTCGAGAACATCGCGACGCTGATGGAGGCCGAGCCGATCGGTGTGCAGCTCGGGCTCATGGCCGCCGGCGAGCCGAACGGCGCCTTCCGCATCCTGCGCTCGCGCGAGCGCGCCTACTTGTCGATCAACCCGTTCCGGCTTGACGTTCATCCGGCCTTGCAGACCGGCGTGGCGATGATCACGGGCGCCGACGAGGCGCTCGCGAGCCACCAGAAGGTGGCCGAGGCGCTCTGGCGCGACGTGCTCAAGGGCGCGGCGGCGGCCGCGCGGGTGCGCGATCTGGTGCGCGCCGCGCGCGGTTAGGGCATCTCCCCACTTGGGGGGAGCCAGCCGTGGGCGTGGACATGCTCAGACGGAACGCCGGAGCGGTTTCCCCCCGCGTGGACCCAGCCCTAGCGGTCACCCCCCAGCTCCAGCCGCGCCGTCAGCAGTTCCGGATCGTGCGGATGTCGGGCGAGGGTGAAGCCGAGCGTCTCGACGAAGCGGATCATCGGGCGGTTCTCGGCCAGCACCTCGCCGGTGATCGCGCCGAGCCCCTGGGCACGCGCCCAGGCGATCGCCTTCCGCATCAAGAGCTGCCCCAGCCCGAGCCCCTTCAGGTCGGAGCGAACCACGACCGCGAACTCGCCCGCCGAATCGCCCCCGTCGCGCACGATGCGCACCACGCCGAGCGTCTCGGCCGCGCCGTCCGGGCCCGGCGCGGTGGCGATGAAGGCCATCTCGCGGTCGTAGTCGATCTGGGTCATGCGCGCGATCTGCTCGGCCGACAGCGCAGCGATCGGCGCGAAGAAGCGCCGCCGCACATCCTCGGGCGTGAGCCTGGCGAAGAAGGCGGCGTGCGCCTCGGCGTCCTCGGGACGGATGGGCCGCAGCGTCACGCTGCGGCCGTCGCGCAGGCGCGCGCTCTCCTCGAGCTCGGCGGGATAGGGCGCGATCGCCAGATGGGCGGTGCCGGCGACGGGCGCGGGATCGAGCGCGATCCAGGCATCCACCGCCATCACCCCGCTCGGCCCCGCCATCAGGGGATTGACGTCGAGTTCGGCGATGTCGGGCCAATCCACCGCGAGCTGGCTCAGCCGCACCAGCACCTCGGCGAGCGCGGCGCGGTCCACCGCGGGGCGGTCGCGGTAGCCGGCGAGGAGGGGCGCGATCCGGCTGCGCCCGATCAGTTCGCCTGCGAGCGCCAGGTTCAGCGGCGGCAGGCCGACCGCCGGCGCGCCGAGCAACGCGGCGGCGGTGCCGCCGGCGCCGAAGCCGATTGCGGTGCCGAACATCGGATCGCGCCCGACGCGGATTGCCACCTCCTGGCTGTCGCGCCGGCCGACCTGGCGCTGCACCAGGAAACCGTCGCGCCGCGCCTGCGGCGCCTGGCGCGCCACCCGCGCCTCCATCGCCTCGGCCGCCGCGCGCACCGCCGCCTCGGCGTCGAGGTCGAGCACGACCCCGCCCACCGCGGTCTTGTGCGGCAGGTCGGGCGAGCGGATCTTCAGGACGGCCGGGAACCCCAGCGCCGCGGCGGCCGCGCCGGCCGAGCCGGGATCGCGCGCGACCCGGCTCGGCACGGTCGGGATGCCGTATGCGGCGAGCACCGCGAAGGCTTCGTCCTCGGTCAGCGTCAGCCGTCCGGCCCGGCGCACGCCGGCGAGGACGCGCCGGGCGGTCTCGCGGTCGGGGCTGGCGGCGAGCACGGTGCGCGGCGGCAGCTCGCGCGCGGCCGCCCGCGCCCGGCGATGCTCGACGAGCAGCGCGGCGGCGGCGGCGGCGCGCTCGGGGGTGGGAAAGGCAGGGATGCCGGCCTCGTCGAGACGGCGGCGATCGGCGCCGCCCTCGCCGGGCCAGACCGCGAGCAGCGGCACCCGCCGCGGCATCGCCGTCGCGGCCGCCAGCGCCTCGGCCGCCGGGGTCGCGACCTCGGCGCGGGCCGGCTCGGGCACGTGCACTGCGATCACCGCGTCGGCCGCGCCCGGGAGGCCGGCCAGCGCCGCCGCCACCTCGGCGAGGCGGTTCGGCGGGGCGTCGTCGCCGATGATCAGCGGGTTGGCGCGGGCATTGCCGGGCGGCACCAGCAGGCCGAGCGCCGCGGTCGCCTCCGCCGGCGGCGGGGCGAGCGCGATGCCGTGCCCGGCCAGCGCGCGCGCGGCGAGCGCGCCCAGGGCGCGCGTCGCCGAGACGACCGCGATCCGCTCGCCGCCGAGCGGGCGGACGCGGGTGAGCGTGGAGATCGCCGCCAGCATCGCGTCCAGCCCGTCTGCGCAGAGGATGCCGGCGCGGCGGAGGGCGGCGGCGAAGACGGCGTCTTCCGGCAGGGGCGGCGGCTCGGCGGCATCGGGAGCTGTGCGGATCGCCACCACGGCGCGGCCGCGCGCAGCCGCGCGGGCGGCGGAGAGGAAGCCGCGGCGGTTCTTAATCCGGCTCACCTCCAGGAGGATCGCCGCCGTGCCCGGATCGCGCGACAGCCAGTCCAGCACGTCGGTGAAGCCGATGTCGTCGTTGCGGCCAAGCCCGACCACGGCGCTGAAGCCGAGCCCGTGCGCGGCGGCGTGGTCGAGCACGGCGCGGGCGAAGCCGCGCGACTGGCCGACCAGCGCAAGCGGCCCGGGTCGCGGCATCGCCGCCGCGAGCGAGGCGTTCAGACGCTGCGTTGGCACGATCAGTCCGAGGGCATGGCCGCCGAGAAGGCGCGGCCGCGGCCCCGGCGCGGTCGGCGCCGGTCCGGTCAGGATCGCCGCCGCCGTGCCGAGGCCGGCCAGCGCTGCCAGTGCGGCCTCGGGCGGGCCGGCGGCCGCGACCACGGCGAGGTCCGGGGCTGCGGGCAGGGCGTCCGCCGTGGCGGCGGCATGGATCGGCCCGGCGAAGCCGCCCGCGCGCAGATTGGCAAGCACGGTTGCGGCGGCGGCATCGTCGCCGATCACCGCGACCGAGGCCGGACGGAACAGCCGCGCGAGCGGCAGGCGCTCAAAGGGCAGCGTCGCTGTCATGGTTGCTGCGCCGCAGCATGGGCGTGCCAACAGCTGGGCGCAAGCGCCGCGCCATGACGCCGGCGGGAGGGGCCGGGGCGGAGGGGGGCTGCGGCGCGGCGGGCCGCCCGCGCGCGCCGCAGGAAACTGGCTCCCCGAGCTGGACTCGAACCAGCGACACGCGGATTAACAGTCCGCTGCTCTACCGACTGAGCTATCGGGGACCGGTAGGACGGGGCGTATAGATCACGGGGTTCGGCCGTGCAAGCGCGGCTGGAGGCCCGGGCCGGAATCGAACCGACGTACGGGGATTTGCAGTCCCCTGCATGGCCACTCTGCCACCGGGCCGGATGGAGCCTGAGGGGCGGCTGATAGGGCGCTCGCCGGGCCGGGTCAAGCAGGCCGCCCTGCGGCCCACCTTGTTGCGCTGCACCCGCGCACCCTATAACCCGCGCCGCAGCAACGGGAGCCGCCGATGGACTTCGCCCGCGCGCGCCTGAACATGGTCGAGGGGCAGATCCGTCCCAACAAGGTGACGGACCCCCGCATCCTCGCCGCCATGCTCGAGCTGCCGCGCGAGCGCTTCCTGCCGCCGGAGCGGCAGGCCTTCGCCTATCTCGACGAGGATGTGCCGGCAGCACCCGGGCGGGCGCTGATGGAGCCGATGGTGCTCGCCCGGCTGGTGCAGGCCGCCGAGGTGCGTGAGACGAGCCGCGTGCTGGTGATCGCCGCCGGCGCGGGCTACGGCGCGGCGCTGCTCGCTCGGCTCGCCGCCTCGGTGGTGGCGCTGGAGGCGCCGGGCGAACCGGCCGCCCGCCTGCGCGCCACCCTCGCCGCGGTCGGCGCCGACACGGTGCGGGTGGTGGGCGGGCCGGTGACCGACGGCTGGCCCGCCGAGGCGCCGTATGACGTGATCCTGATCGAGGGCGCGGTCGAGGTCATCCCCGAGCCGATCCCGGGCCAACTCGTCGAGGGCGGGCGGCTCGTCACGGTCGAGGCCTCCGGCCGCCCCGGCGTGCTCGGGGTCGCGGTGCGGCTGGTGCGCGTCGCCGGCACGACGACGCGCGTGCCTCTCTTCGATGCCGGCACCCCGGTGCTGCCCGAGTTCCGGCGCAAGCGCGGCTTCGTGTTCTGAGCGGTGCCGGCGGTGGCGCGCGCGAGCGGCGGCGTGCCCCTGTCCGCCCGGCGCGACGCCTGCCGGCCGCATGCCGCGCCGGACCGGCGCGAGCCGCGGGGGAGGGGGGTCGGCCGGGCCGCCGCCGCGTCGCCCGCATGGCAGGCGCGGCCGAGGCATGACATACTGGAACGGGGCGCAGGCGCGGTCGGCAGCCGCCATGCGGCGCGAGGCGGTCGATGCCGGGTCGTCGCGGATCGGGACCGGGGCGCCGGTCGAGGGACGCCCGCCGGGGCGGTCCTGCACGGATCGTTCACCTGTCCATGCCAAACGGGGGTGCGGTGCTGACGATGCGCGAGCGGAGAAGGACCCGAATCGTCCCGCACGCGGGGCGCGCGACCGGCTGGCTGGCGGGCGCGGCCATGCTCGCCGCGCTCGCCGGCGCGCCCGCATCCGCCCAGAGCTTGCAGGAGGCGCTGGCGGCCGCCTACGCCAACAACCCCACGCTCCAGGCGGCGCGGGCGCGGCTGCGCGCGACCGACGAGAACGTGCCGCAGGCGCTGTCCGGCTGGCGGCCGGTCGTGACGCTGCAAGGCCGCGCCGGCTACGCCGACGGCACCACCGTCAACAGCCGCACCGGCACGCGTCTGGATACCGAGCGCAACCTGCTCTCCGGCAGCGCCACGGTGGTGCAGCCGCTCTATCGCGGCGGCCGCACGGTCGCGCAGACCCGCCGCGCCGAGAGCCAGGTGCTGGCCGAGCGCGCCAACCTGATCGCGACCGAACAGCAGGTGCTGCTGGATGCGATCACCGCCTATGTGAACGTGATCCAGACCCAGGAAGTGCTGCGGCTGGCGGAGAACAACGTGCGCGTGCTGACGCGCCAGCTCCTGGCCGCGCGGGACCGCTTCCGCGTCGGCGAGATCACGCGCACGGATGTCGCCCAGGCGGAGGCGCGGCTCGAACGCGCCCGCGCCGAGCGCGCCAATGCCGAGGGGCAGCTGCAGAACAGCCGCGCGGCCTATGCGCGCGTGATCGGCGAGGCGCCGCGCGCGCTGACGCCGCCGCCGCCCATCCGCCCGGTCGCGGCGACCGCCGACGAGGCCGCTCGCCTCGCCGAGGCCAACAGCCCCGGCGTGCTGCGCGCGATCTTCGACGAGCAGGCCGCGCTCGCCAACGTGGACGTGGTGTTCGGCGAGCTCCTGCCGAGCGTGAACCTGGAGGCGAGCACGTTCCGCAACGACAACAGCGCCCAGCCCGGCATCCGCGCCACCGGCAGCCAGATCGTCGCCGCGCTGTCGGTGCCGATCTACCAGGGCGGGCAGGAGCATGCGCGGGTGCGCCAGGCCAAGCAGCAGGCGCAGCAGGCGCGCGAGGTGCTGGTCGAAGCGCAGCGCGCCGCGGTCGAGAACGCGCGCCGCGCGTGGGAGACGCTGACCGCGAGCCGGGCCCAGATCACCGCCCTGCAGGCGCAGGTGCGCGCCGCCGAGATCGCGCTCGACGGCGTGCAGCGCGAGGCCCTGGTCGGCAGCCGCACCACGCTCGACGTGCTGAACGCCGAACAGGAACTGCTCGATGCGCGCGTCGCGCTCGTGCGGGCGACGCGCGACGTGGTGATCGCCTCCTACGCCCTCGCCGCCACGGCGGGGCGCCTCACCGCGCGCGACCTGAACCTGCCGGTGGCGATCTACGATCCGCTCGACCATTACGGCTCGGTGCGCAACCGCCTGTTCGGAACCGACGTTGCGGTGCCGCGCTGAGCCGAGGAGGACGCGATGGCTGAGCCCCCCAGGACCCCGCCGGGCGCGCCGGATCCGTCGATGGAGGACATCCTCGCCTCGATCCGGCGCATCCTCGATGACGAATCGCCCGGCCGCCAGGCCGACCAGCACGCGGAGGAGGAGATCCTGAACCTGACCGAGACCATGCTAGTCCCCGAGGATGCGCCGCCCAAGGCGCCCGAGCCCGCCGCCGCGCCGCCTGCCGCGGCGCCACCCCCTGCCGCGGCGCCTCCTGCCGCGCCGCTCGCCGAGGCGGCGCTGATCGGTGCCGCCGCCGCCGGCGCCGCGGGCGCGTCCTTCGCCGCGCTGCGCGCCGCGACCGGGGCGGCGGCCGCTGCCCCGACCCGCCCCGAGACGCTGGTCGGCTACGCCAATCTGACGCTCGAGCAGATGGTGCGCGAGGAGATCCGCCCGCTCTTGCGGTCGTGGCTGGACGAGAACCTGCCGCCGCTGGTCGAGCGGCTGGTGAAGGCGGAGCTCGAGCGCATCGCGCGCGGCTAGAGCGCATCGCACACCGCCGGAACCGGCCGTGTGCGTGTCGATGCTCGCACGGACTGCCCGGCGCGGTTTCCACCCGTGTGAAAACCGCTCCACTGCGCATCCGGATCAGGTGGATCCGCCTGATCGGGCGACGCTGCGCCCCGGAGGGTCCGCAGCCGTCGCCGAGGGGGCGGAGACGGCTCCGGCGCGCAGCGGCGGCGCGGGGCAGGGTTCCGCCACGCAGTCTTGACGCCCGGGCGCGCCGCGCCGCCCAATCCCGCCCGCCGCGCAGGAGACGCCGAGGACGCCGCCCCGCCCGCCATGCTCGACAAGACCTTTTCCCACACCGAGGTGGAGCGCCGCCATTACCAGCGGTGGGAGCGCTCCGGCCTGTTCTCCGCCCGCCCCCGGAGCAGCGCGCGGCCCTACTGCATCGTCATCCCGCCGCCGAACGTCACCGGCTCGCTGCACATGGGCCACGCGCTGAACAACACGCTGCAGGACGTGCTGATCCGCTGGCGGCGGATGGCGGGCGACGATGCGCTGTGGATGCCGGGGACCGACCATGCCGGCATCGCCACCCAGATGGTGGTCGAGCGGATGCTCGCCGAGCAGGGACTGAGCCGGCAGGACCTCGGCCGCGACGCCTTCATCCGCCGCGTCTGGGCGTGGAAGGAGCAGTCGGGCGGCGCGATCACGGCGCAGCTCCGCCGTCTCGGCGCCTCGCTCGACTGGCCGCGCGAGCGCTTCA
>Ga0308411_10003401_pt1 | contig 10613 bp, 8 predicted proteins | sample HotsprottomLayer_2_FD_203530 | JGI IMG/M metagenome (GOLD analysis project Ga0308411, IMG submission 203530) | Hot spring phototrophic mat microbial communities from Octopus Spring, Yellowstone National Park, Wyoming, United States -... | ecosystem: Environmental > Aquatic > Thermal springs >... | reverse complement strand
CAGTGCGTCAATCACGCAACGTCGCAAGAAGCACGTGTTAGCGCTACCAGGCGGTCTGGTGCGTGCGATTGCAACGGGGTGGCGAAAGGGCCATTGGCTCGCAGCAGAATTGCGGCCCGGTTTTGCCGTCAAGATCGGGTGTTGGCGCAAAAACAATCGCCCCGGGATTGTACTTCCCGGGGCGTGTTGCGAACCGTGCGATTGCCAAATCGGGCGCGCCCAGCGCGCCGCTGCCGGCAGTGGTTGCGTCGGAGTTGTTTACCGGCGGCCAGGCGGACCGCCACGAGCCGGGCCGCGGCCGTCTGGCCCGCGACGATCGACCGGAGGACCGGGCGGCTGGTCAAGCAGCCGATCCAGCTTGATCTCCAGGGCTTTCAGCCGGGCCTCGATGTCTGCCATGCGTTCCTCGTCGGGCTTGACTGGCTTGGGACCCTTGACCTCAGGCCCTTTGGGGCCTTTTACCTCCGGCCCCTTCACCCCTTTGACTTCTTCTGGCCCTTTGGGGCCTTTAGCCTCTGGCCGTGGGGCTTTGTCGGCCGGAGGATGACCTTTCAGCTCGGGTTTGGGGCCTTTGGGCTCCGGTTTTGGCGGCAGCGGGCCTTTTGGCGTCTTGATTTCCTTTGGGGGTATCGGCTCGCCTTTTGGCGCTTTCAGCTCGCCCCATGCGGGCTTACCTTTGGGCGGTTGGACATGCGGCGGGCCTGCCTTGGGGCCTTTTTTCAGCTCTGGCTGTGGCCCCTTCGGCGGAGGACCGAAGGGCGGCAGCTTCTGACCGATCATTCGCTTGGGCATGTCGAACCATTGGGTCATCTTGTGGGGCAGGGGCATCTGCTGCCATACTCCACGGAAGCCGCGCTGTTGGAAGCTCCGCCAGCCCTGCCTGCCGGCATCCAGCCAATAGCGCATCATCGGATAGGCTCGGGCCTGGAAACCGAATCCACCCGGCCCACGCCCAAAGCCGGCTCCCATACCGGGACCGGGACCAAACCCGGGGCCAGAACCATAACCCGGTCCCCTGCCTGGTCCGAAACCTGCTCCCATGCCGGGACCCGGGCCATAACCGAGGCCCATGCCCAACCGTGCGCACAGCGGGCAGGTTTGAAAACCGAGCCTGCGCGTAATGCAAAACGGACAAGCGGCCTGGCCCAGGCCGGGTCCGAACCCACGGCCAGCGTGCCCCATTACGGCCTGCGGCAGTCTTGCCCAGGGTTCAAGCCGGGCCGAAAGCACTCCGCGCAGTGCACCGATGCCGGCGCTGAACTCGGCGAAGTCGAGCTTGCCATCTTTGTCGCGGTCGAGCCGATCGAAGATGGCCTTCAGATTGGCTGCGCCGGGCTGTCTGCCCGCCGCGGGACCTCTGCCAGGAGCAGCAGGCGGCGCCGGCGGCTGCGCTGGTTGAGGCGGCTCCGGTTGCCGGGGACGCTGTGCTGCCGGTCCGCGCTGACCGCGTGGTCCCGGGGGCGGTGCGGCATCTGCGCCAGCCGGCCGCCCACCAGGCCCACCCATACCACGACCCGGCCGTGCTGCCGGATCACCCGGCCCACCAGGCGCACCAGGTCCGGGGCCAGCTTGCGGCCCACGACCAGGAGCAGCTCCTGGACCGATCGGTCCGAAACCAGCGCCGGGGCCGCCCCAGCCACGGGCAGCCGGGCCTCGTGCCCAATCGGGCGGACCTGGCGGCAACTGTGCGGCCGCCTCGCGCAGCTCGTCGAGCGTTACCTTCTGGTCGTTGTTCTTGTCGGCTTGCTTGAGCCACTGTTTAAGTCGCTCGGGAGCACCGGGGGGAAGTTCGTCGGCTGTGATCGCACCATCGCGGTTCACATCCAGGCGCTGAAACATCACTTCCGCTCGCTGCGGCGGCGACGGCGGATTCGGGGGATCAGCTCCCCATGCTGCCAGCGGCAGCAAGGCGGCAGCCAATGCCGCCAGTGCGCACCACTTCACCGGATTCATACCACCATCCTCCTTTGCCAGGACTTGACTGAATTGACCAACCCAACCTCTTAAACCGCAGCCGCAGCGGGAAGTTTCGTTCTGCATTCTGTTTTGCGGAAATGGCTTTGTGGAAAACGGCTTCGCGGAAAAGGGCTGCACCAGCAGTAGCACCGGTCGTGCTATCGCCAAGGGGGTGGGATACTCGCCAAACTGGGCGACGCACGCAGCTCGGTCAAACTGATATGATCCACAGTCGGTTGCGCACTTATCCCAGTTGCTCCATCCTCTGCTGGACAGACTCGATCCTCTGCCAGGCAGACTGAGCCTGCGGGAAAGAACCGCCAGCAGTGTAAATCCGTATACATGTTAAAGCGCGATGCCCGGCTTCTGCGTCACTGCAAGCAGCGGCGAGAGTTTGTCTCGTGAAGCTGATTGCGCCAAAGACGGTTCGGCGCAGGGGGAAAGTTAGACCGGCGCACGTCAGCTTGTGCGGTGTGTGAAAGATCGAGGAATTGCTCAATTCGGGCTGGACGGCGCGCCGGTGCTTTGGATAATAAATAGTTGCTACGGGCCGCACGCGCCAAAGGCGACTGCTAGCATGAGAGGTGATCGAGTACGCACAGGCCCTCGCATCCGCAATGACCGCGGATACTGTTGCAGTTCGCACAGCCCTTGTTGCCCTAATGGTTCACCGTTGAGCGGCCGCAACGTGGAGCAGCCAGCCGGTTCGGCACAGGTGTTAAAGGCGTCGAAGCGTCGCGCTTCGTTACTATCCGGGCGTTTGCGCGGCGGGTGATTGGCGGTCGCCGCCGGAGCCGATAACAGCAATGCTAGCGACGGAGCCGGCGCGACTTGAGGTATACTTGCACGGATGGAGTTCAGTCTGGCTTCGGGGAGCGCAGCAATGCACATTCATGGTCCCGCTCATCTGCACGGTGCACAGCCAATCGGGGCGCCTCACAGCTCGAAAATGGCCGGGGCCGCAAAGCCCCCGCAACCGTCGGCAATCGTCGACGAGTTGCAAATCTCCGATGTTGCACAGCTTGTCCAGCAGGCCCAGCAACTGCCCGAAATACGTCACGAGCGCGTGCAGGCGATTCGGGCGCAAATAGCCGCCGGCACCTACGAGACGCCGGAGAAACTCGAGATCGCTATCTCGCGGCTGCTGGACGAACTGGCCTGAAAGACGCCACAACCGCGAACCATCGCTGAGTACTTGCTGCGAAGGTGCATCGGGCGGCGACTTGTGCGCCGGACGAGCGGTGGCGGCTTCTGGCGACTGGGTAGCAGCCCAGTCTGCCCGCAATAGTTCATCCTTGCCGCAGCCGATTGGCCGCTGGCTTGGGCAGCAGTGTCGCCCGGCGCGGGCGCGAGTTCCAGCTTTTATCGCGCCGGGCCGCCGATCGCCAGCGCACTGCGCTGGCTGGCCTTCGCCGCGCCGATTGACAACACGCCGGCGCCGGCCAACAATGACCGACAAGTGGCAGCGCAGCCTGAAGCATCTTCCCGGCGCGCACGGTATGCAATGAATCTGGCTGAGTGCCAATCGCACACGCAAGAAGCGACCATGCCCAAAAGCCGCATCCTGATTGCCGACGACAATCCCACCAACGTGGAACTGCTCGAGGCGTATCTGGCCGAGATGGATTGCGAGATTGCGGTAGCCGCCGACGGCCGGCAGACGCTGGAAAAAGTGGCCGAGTTCCAGCCGGACTTGATTCTGCTGGATATCATGATGCCCAAGCTCAGCGGCTTCGAGGTGTGCAAGAAAATCAAAGAAGATCCCGCCACCCGACACATCATGGTTCTGATGGTCACCGCCCTGGGCGAGTTGGGCGACATCGAGCGGGCAGTGGCGGCCGGTTGCGACGATTTCCTCAGCAAGCCGATCAACAAGTACGCGCTGGTCAAACGAGTGGAAAACATGCTCAAGCTACGGCATGTTACCGACGAATTGGAGCGTATCCGCCGGTACATCGACGGTGTAGAGGACGCCAGCGCTCCTGAACGCCGCTGCGGCTGAGCAGTCCTGACTGGCCGGGGCCACGACGTACGCTTCGCTTTTGGCGATGTGACTTCCGAAGGAAGCCGATCGCGGCGGCTGCTTGCACTGGTAGTGTTGCGCCCCGCTGACCGCGCGCGTGCCGCCGCAAGTGTCCACATGCTTCTTCCGACCGGTCCGCCCCGCCAATTGCGCACTAAGACGAATAGCCGAATGGTCGTAAGATGTTGCTTGACAACGTTTACCGCGTCGGCCAGATTGTTATGTAACAAGCCGGGAGGCTCGGGGCGCTTGACTACTACGGTGTGGGAGAAAAACATTTTGGCCAGAGAAAACGTACTTTAATCGAGTATCGTTGGTCGAGCGTGATTAGTTGGGTTCCATTTTTTGAGGAGGTGCGAAGATGACGAAGAAGTTGCTTGTGCTGGGACTGCTGGCGGCGGTAGTGGCGTTTATTGCGGTTCGGGCCGAGGCGGCAAAGCTGAAGATCGGCGATCCGGCCCCCACTTTCTCGGAGCTGATCGGAGTTGACGACAAGAAGCACAGTCTGTCGGATTACAAGGACGCCAAGATCGTCGTGCTGATCTTCACCTGCAATCACTGCCCGGTGGCGGTGGCCTACGAAGATCGCATCATCGCCCTACAGAAGGACTACAGGGACAAGGGTGTGCAAGTGATCGCGGTGAACGTCAACAACATACCGGAAGACCGGCTGGACAAGATGAAAATCCGTGCCGAGAAGAAAGGATTCAACTTCCCCTATTTGTACGACGAAACGCAAAAGATCGGCCACGACTACGGGGCGGAGGTAACGCCGCACGTGTTTGTGCTGTCTCAGCAGCGCAAAATCGCTTACATGGGCGCGATTGACGACAGCCAAAACCCGGCGAAAATAAAGACCCACTACCTCCGCGATGCGCTAGATGCCCTGCTGGCCGGCAAGCAACCGCCACAAACGGTAACCCGGCACTTCGGTTGCAGCATCAAGTACGAGAAAAAGTAATCCGCAGCAGTCGCAGTACGGCCAGTTATGCTGCACTTTGTTGAGCGCAGCAAAGGGCGATTGTAATCACAGCGCCCGCCGCCGGCTTGGGGCCGGTCGGCGGGCGTATTTTGCTGCGCCATCGCTAGGCGCCGCGGCTGCTGCGATGTAATGGGCAATCGACTAGGAGTTACCATGCACTGGCGACTGGTATCACTGTTTTGTATGGTGTTTCCCTTGGTGGCTGTTGGCGGCTGCGGAGAGCCATGTTGTGCGCCCGGCGGCTCCGGTCAGCCATGTTGTCAGCCTGGTGGGCCGTTATCTTCTCCTGCCGACGAGAAAACGATGCCCTCCGAGGGCGCTTCCAACGGTGAGAACACTCCCGGCGGCCCTGCGCCCTCGCAACCGCAACCCCAAAGCTGGCAACCGAGCACGGCACAACAGAAGCCTTCGATCAAGGTGGAGATAATCGGTGGGCCGGCCTTCAAGCGCGCCTTGAAGAAATACGAAGGAAAAGTGGTGCTGGTAGATTTTTGGGCCACTTGGTGCGGGCCGTGCGTACAGATGTTTCCCAAGACGGTAGATTTGCACCGGCGGTTTGCCGACCAGGGACTAGTAGTAGTGGCCGTGAGCATGGATGAGCCGGAGAACAAGCAGCAAGTGGAGGAGTTCCTCGCCAGCCAAGGCGCCACGTTCCCCAATTATCTGAGCCGCTACGGCGTGGGCAGCGAGGGCGCCGAGGCGTTTGGCGTCCGCGTGCTGCCTTTCTACAAGCTTTACAACCGCGCCGGCGAGGTGGTCAGGGAGTTTTCCGGTGCGGGGATCGACGCCGCGGAACTGGAACGGGAAATCGAAAAACTGCTGGCCCGGCCGTAACCGCCACAAGCCAGCGATCGCAGCTCTGGCCAGTTGCTGGCCGTGTTCATGGCCCACACCGACTGAGCGAAACCACACTCGGCTGTGGGGTGGTCGCGTTCTGGAATGATCGCTGTTGAGCCGCGGCATCTGCCAGCTCGGCAAGTTCAGTCCCCTACGGCGTAACATGTGCGCGTTTTGCGCGCATGTTTTCAAGTGATCTGGAGGGCCACGCTCCGTCGTGGCCGGCTGCCCAAGTGCTTGCGGACGCGACCGCAGCGCGTCGGTCCAATACCGCCGTTTGGTTGCGGCCGAAGCCTGCCTTAGACGCACTGTTCTTATGGTTTGGATGCGCCATTGCCGGGCGTGCCGCTTCTGCTGTGGTCGGAAGGGGGAAGCGGCGGCACGGTAAATTCTTTTCTTCCCGCTTGACGATACTACGATACGGATGTACACTATGACATGATGTGTACATGTGTACATTTGTGTCGGTCGTGTTCTCCGGCCAAAGATGCAATCGTCGGCGACCAACTCACCGCTATTGGCCCGAATGCCGCAGGATCAAACGCAGCCTGCGCCCGATCCACATCCGCCGCCCCTACCGTCGGAGACCGTGCTGGAAACGCTCCGGCGGCGACTGGCCCGCCTGGAAAAACTCTACAGCCGTAACAGCAACACGGTCGTTGCGACCGGCTGTGCCGCTTTGGATCGGTTTCTGCCCGCCGGGGGTTTGCCCTGCGGGGCGTTGATAGAGTTTCTGGCACCGGACGACGGCAGCGGAGCGGTGGAGCTGGCGTTGCTCTCGGCCCGCCAGGCCTGCCGACACGGCAAGCCGCTGGTGGTCGTCGATCGCGCTGGCCAGTTCTATCCCCCTGCCGCCGTCTGCCTGGGAATATCAATCCAGCAGTTGCTGATCGTCCAACCCCGCAATCACTCAGACGAGCACTGGACGATCAGTCAGGCGCTTCGTTGTACGGGCGTGGGCGCCGTGCTGGCCTGGCCCGGCACAATCGACCACCGCAGCTTCCGCCGGCTACAGCTTGCCGCGGAGCACGGCGGCGGGCTGGGATTGCTGATCCGGCCGCCATCGGCCCGACGCGAACCGTCCTGGGCACAGGTGCGGCTGGCGGTGGAACCTTTGCCGGGCGGTACGTCGCGCAAACGGCGGCTGCGGATCGAACTGCTCCGTTGCCGCGGTGCAGCCGGCAATGGCACGCTGGAAGTGGAACTGGGCGATGAGAAAGTCGATAGCCGCCTACGGAGTTCCAATTGTTGGTAATCGACTTGCCGAGTTCCAATCGGTGGTGATTGATTTGCAACCGGCAAACTCCAGCAGCAGACATCTTCGCTGCGCAACATGCCGAGATTTGAATCTTTGCCGGATGACTTGCTGAAGGTCTCAGGCGGAGCCGAAGCGATGAAACGCATCCTGTGTTTGTGGCTGCCCGAAGTTTATGGCGTCCGCACAGTTGACCTCGGTGGCCACGCAAAGATTCAACATGCCGCCAGCTTCAGCGTCGGCCGTGGGGATGGTCTCCGCGCTGCAAATCCGCAGGAATCAGAAGGGCAATCGTGGCCGGAAACGCTTCAGCAGCTTGCCGAGTTGTGCAGGCATTTCAGTCCCACCGTAGGCGTCATCGCAGCCGAGCTGCCCGACAGCCTGCTGCTGGACATAACCGGCAGCAGCCATCTGTTCGGCGGCGAACGGGGGCTGATCGGTGGGCTTGTCGAACAGATCGCCCGGTTCGTTGCCGGCAATCGCGTCGCAGGAAATCCCACAAACCAGCCCATGCGCTGCGCACTAACACACAGCGCACCACAAGTACCCGAGGCGATTCCCCACGGTGCGATTGCCCACGGTGCGATTGCCGACACACCTGGCGGCGCATGGGCTGTCGCCCATTGGTGCACCGCTGGCGGCTGGCCGGCGGAGTGGATTTGCGGCCCGGGGCGATTCGTGATCGTCCCGCCCGGACGCACGCCGGCGGCCCTGCGGCGGCTGCCCATCCAGGCGCTGCGGCTGGATGGGCAAACCATCCAGACGCTCATCTCGCTTGGGGTCGGATGGATCGGGCAGCTCGAGGCCTTGCCCCGCAGCGAGCTGGCCGCGCGTTTCGGACAGCAGTTGCTCGATCGGCTCGATCAGGCACTGGGCCGCCTGGAGGAACCGATCCTGCCGCTCAGGCCGATGGTGCGCTTCGCCGCCGAGATGGCGCTGTGTTATCCCACAAGCAGTCGGGAACATCTGGAAGCGATACTGGAACGGCTGCTTTGCCAGGTGGTCGGTCAACTGCGGGAGGACGGCTGCGGGGTCATGCAGCTTCGGTGTCATCTGCGATGCACCAGCCAGCACCGCGCGATCGCCCACAGCGATACAGTTGCTTCCACAACTGCTTCCACAATTGCTTCTACAATGGCTTCAGGCAACGCAGCCGACACGCAAACGCTTCGGCTGGAGCTGGGCCTGTTCGAGCCGCTTTGCGACGCTGCGCAGTTGTTGCAACTGTTGCAGTTGCAACTGGAACGATTGCGTCTGCCCGGAATGGTTACCGCAGTGCACCTGGAAGCCACGACAACCGCTCGGCTTGCCAACCAGCAGGCGCGGCTGTTTGCTGCCGAGCCGGCCGGTGGCGACCGCCGGCAATTGGCAGCGCTGGTCAACCGGCTTTGCGCCCGGCTGGGATGGCAAGCTGTGCTGGGTGTGCGCTTGCGGCCCGAAGCCCAACCGGAACTGGCCTTCCGTTACGTGCCGCTGGTAATCCCAACGCTGGAAGACCCCAAAGGCACGGCCCAAAGGCTGCCGTTCCCAGGGTCTAGCGGCCGTCTGGCGTCTGGCGGCAGCCCGGTTGTTTTGGGAGATGTGCATCGTGCCGCGCCAGGCGCTGGCGTGCAAAACAGGGCGGTGTGGGACGAACTGTCGATCCGGCCGCTGCGACTGCTGCGGCAGCCTGTGGCTGTGGAGTTGTGCTTTGCGTCGCATCGGGCTTGCGGACTGACTGCCCTGGCGACGCCGCGCGCGGCTGAAAGCGCACCGCTGCCGCAGTTCCGCTGGCGAGGCCGCGTGCACTGCATCCGCTATGCCTGGGGACCAGAGCGCATCGAGACCGGCTGGTGGCGCGGCCAGGCCATCGCCCGCGACTATTACCAGATAGAAACCACCACCGGCTGCCGCTTATGGATATTCCGGCAGCTTGGCGACGGCCGCTGGTTTGTGCACGGCCTGTTCGATTGATCGACGCATTCGCCCTGCTGCGCGCCCTGCAAAGCTGCGCAAACGGCACGCGCTTCCCTACAAGGCACCGATAGCAAAGCTATCGGCCCAGCTATCGCCGCCGCACCACATCAAGCCGTTTTGCTGGAAAAACCGTTCTGCTGAACTGCTGGCCTGTCAGCCGGCCTCGGGCGTTTCGCGCTTCGATTGCCACAGCGACCATAGCAGACCTAGCACGCAGGCGGCGATCACGCCCCAGAACATGGCGTCCAATTCCTTGGCGGCCAGTTGCACACCCACGCTGTCGAGCACCTTCAGTGCCTGCCGGTCGTAGGGCAGGATCAAGCCGATGATCAGAAGACTGACCATGTTCATCACTTTGATCAGCGGATTGATGGCCGGGCCGGAGGTGTCCTTCAACGGGTCGCCCACGGTATCGCCGGTGATCGACGCCTTGTGGCGTTCGGAGCCTTTGCCCAGGTTGCGCTCGGGATCGCGCGGTTCGTCTTCGATGGTCTTCTTGGCATTGTCCCAGGCGCCGCCGGTGTTGGCCATGAACACGGCCAGCAATTGGCCGGAGACGATCATCCCGCCCAGGAACCCGGCCAGGGCCACCGTTCCCAGGGCGAAGCCCACCAGCATAGGCACCAGGATGGCCAGCAGACCCGGGCCGATCAGTTCCTTCTGTGCTGCGGCAGTGCAGATGTCCACCACACGACCGTAGTTCGGCCGCTTCTTGCCTTCCCAGATTTCCTTGTCGCGGAACTGGGCGCGGCACTCGTTGACGATCAGATATGCCGCCCGGCCAACAGCGCGGAGCGTCATCGAGCTGAACAAAAACGGCACCGCAGCCCCGATAAGCATACCGATGAACAGTTTCGGATCGGAAATGGTGATCATCGAGGCCACGGCCTTGTACACGTCTTGACCGATGCGCGCCGTCTCGCCCCCGCCGCCCGAGCCGACCGACACGATGAAGCTGTTGAACAGCGACACAGCAGCGATCACCGCCGAACCGATGGCAATCCCCTTGGTGATCGCCTTGGTGGTGTTGCCCACGGCGTCCAGGTCGGCCAGGGTTTGCCGGGCGGTCTTGTAGCGCTCTTCGCCCATCTGGTCTTTGTCGTATCCCATTTCGCCGATGCCGTTGGCGTTGTCGGCTACCGGGCCGAAGACGTCCATCGAGATGGTGTTGCCCGTCAGCGTCAACATGCCGATGCCGCACATGGCCACACCGAAGGCGATGAACGTGGGATTGGTACCGGCGTACAGCAGAACGCTTACCAGGATCGATACCACGATGATCATCACGGCCGCCACCGTGCTTTCGTAGCCGACGGCAATGCCCTGGATGATGTTAGTGGCATGGCCGGTGTTGCACGCCTTGACAAGGCTCTTGACCGGGGAGTACTCGGTGCCGGTGTAGAACTCGGTGCATTTGTTAAGCGAGATGGCCAGCAGGATGCCCACCAGGCACGTCCATGCCGGCCGCATATCCAGCCCTTCGATGCCTAGGTTGATCCACACCGGAGTGTTGGTCACGTAAGCCTTGATGGCCTCGAAGTTGGGGTAGCTGGGATCGAACCGCATGTAAAAGAAGCCCAGCACCAGGAAGCCGACGATGCTGA
>Ga0308411_10003400_pt1 | contig 10615 bp, 10 predicted proteins | sample HotsprottomLayer_2_FD_203530 | JGI IMG/M metagenome (GOLD analysis project Ga0308411, IMG submission 203530) | Hot spring phototrophic mat microbial communities from Octopus Spring, Yellowstone National Park, Wyoming, United States -... | ecosystem: Environmental > Aquatic > Thermal springs >... | reverse complement strand
AATATCCCAATGGTCTCGGATGAAGAAATGCAAGATATTGAGAAACTATATGATAAACCCTCATCAGATAAAGAAATAGCCTATACCGAGATAATAGAAATATAAAATACACATGAAGTGGACAATACATTATTCTAAAGAAGCTAAAAAATTTATTGAGGAGCTTAATATTGCTTATGAAATAAGAGAAGAACTTAAAAATTTTTTAAGAAAATTAAAAGGAGAGAATGTAAATATAGATATTAGGAAATTAAAAGGGAATTGGGAAGGATATTATAGATTAAGAAAAGGGAAGTTAAGAATAATTTTTGAAATGAATAAAAATGACAAAGTCATTTATGTCGAAAGAATTGATTTTAGAGGAGCAGTATATAAATGATTAAATGATTATTTGTATCCACCTCCCACTCTAAGACTTATTAGATGAACAAAATTGAAACAAGCCTTTTGGCACATTTGAAAAATCTATTAGCTACTGAGACAAGAAGGAGACTTTTTGAGAATTTCTTTTCTCTTTCTTTTTTGCAGGTTGCAAACTATATTTTTCCGCTCATAACCCTTCCTTATCTTGCGAGAGTTTTGGGACCCGAGAAATTTGGACTTATATCCTTTGCCCAGGCTTTTATCGGGTATTTCGTAATTTTAACCGATTATGGATTTAACCTTTCAGCAACAAGAGAAATCGCTATTTATAGAGAAGATAAAGAGAAGGTTTCGGAAATTTTTAGCTCTGTGATGGTTATAAAATTCTTTCTTTTCTTTCTTTCCTTAGGTATAATGTCTGCCATAATATTTACATTTGAAAAATTTCGGCAGGATTGGGATATTTATTATTTGACTTTTGGTATGGTTCTAGGGCAAGTCCTTTTTCCTGTTTGGTTCTTTCAGGGAATGGAGAAGATGAGGTATATAACTTTTTTGAATGTTCTTGCTAAACTAATTTTTACAATCGCAATTTTCATTTTTGTGAAAAGGTCATCAGATTATTTATATGTTCCACTTTTGAACTCTTTGGGATTTATCTTAGCTGGAATTTTAGCTTTATGGATTGTGTTCAAAGACTTTGGAGTATTTTTCAGGATACCGAGTTTTAAAGATTTGAAATATCAATTAAAAGAGGGTTGGTATATATTTATATCAACTGTGGCTATAAGTTTATACACAATATCAAATACATTTATTTTAGGGCTGTTTACAAATAATGTTATTGTTGGTTATTATTCAGCTGCAGAGAAAATAGTTCGTGCAATTCAAGGTCTTTGGACTTCCGTATCGCAAACAATATTTCCTTTTTTCTCTAACTTATACAATAAAAAACCGGAAAATGCTAAACTTTTATTAATTAAATTATTAAAATTAACAGGAGTAGTGTCCTTTCTAATTTCTATATTAGGATGCTTATTTGCTTCATTCATTATACATATTTTTTTAGGTGAGGAATATAAGATTTCTGTTGAAATTTTTCAAATTTTGATATTTATTATTTTTGCAATTGGTATAAATAATATATTAGGTGTTCAAGGACTTGTGTCTTTTGGATATGGAAAAAATTTTGCTCAGGTGGTTATATTAGGAGCAGGATTCCATATAATCTTGCTTATGATTCTTGTGCCTAAATTTGTCTATCTTGGTCCAGCAATAGCAACAGTTTCAACAGAATTATTTATTTGTGTAGTTGAATTATTTATTTTAAGGAAATTAAAATTATTATGAGATTATTAAAAAAACCACTTAAGACTTTCCTTTCTTATTTTGGTCTATTGGAAGCAGCACGAAAATATTTTAACTTATGCATTAAAGATTGTAATTTTGAAAAAAAACCATTTAAATTATTATGGGCTTTAATAAGAAACATTAAAAAAGTAAAATTTATAGCAGTTAGAAATCAAGATTATAATCTTTTAACAGAAGCAGTTTTATTTAAAGAAATGTGTAAAAAAGCAAGATTAACAATGAAAGTAGAAGAGACCTTTTTTTACTATCCAGATTTCTTTATTTTACCAATATGCAAAATTCCTACAAATTTGTTAACAATAGGAAACATAACAGTTAATTATGCTGAGGTTTTAAATAAAGGGATTTTCGGATTAGAAGAAGAACTAAAACAACTGTATTTAAATAACGAATTGGAAGAAATTTTTTATTTAGCTTTACTGGAAATATGTGAAGGCATAAAAATTTATAGTAACAGGGTAAAGTATTTTGTCGAGAAGAAATTTCCTAATAAAAGTGAGTTAATTAACTGTCTTGAACGAGTTCCATTTTTACCAGCTCAAAGTTTTTTTGAAGCTCTTCAATGTATATTGACATTAAATTCTCTTTTATGGACCGCTGGGTATCCTTTAATAGGATTGGGTCGATTGGATCAAATTTTATATCCTTTTTATTTAAACGATATTAAAAAGGGAATTTTAAGTAAAGATAAAGCTAAAATCTTGATAAAAGAGTTTCTTAAAAGTCTCCATAAAGGATTTAAGTATAAAAGTAATGTCCTGCCAGGAGATACGGGGCAAGTAATAGTATTAGGTGGAAGAGATTATATGAGGAATGATCAAAGCAATGAGTTAACGTTTATTTTTATGGAAGTTATGAAGGATTTAAAGTTACCAGATCCTAAAATAGTTTTAAGAGTACATAAAAACACTCCCGAGGAAGTATGGTATACAGCAATAGACCTTTTATTAGAAGGTTTAGGATATCCATTATTTTCAAATGATGATGTAATAATTCCAGCTCTTCAGAAATTTGGATACGAATTACATGATTCTTATAATTATGTTGTTTCAGCTTGTTGGGAACCTCATATTCCTGGCGTATCTTTTGATCAAAATAATATTATTAATCTTAACCTTCTTGAACCGCTGGTAAATTTATTCAATAGTAATTTGGTAAATGGGATAAAATCTTTTGAAGAATTTTTGGAATTATATAAAAGTGAATTAGCAAAATATACAACAATGAGTATTAAGGCTGTTGAACAAATAAGAATAAAACCTGCACCATTACTTTCATTATTAACAGGATGTCGTAAAAAAGATATTTCAGAAGGTGGTGCAAAGTATAACCATTTAGGAATTTTGACATCAGGTTTGGGCAATACCGTAAACAGTCTATTAAATATAAAACGCTGGATAAACGAAAGGAAATTGACTTTTTCTGATATTAAAGCATTAATGGATTCTAATTTTCAAAAAGATCCAATATTGCTATACGATGCAATAAATAAGGGCTTTAAATTTGGTAATGATAATGAAGAGGTTATTGAGTTGAGTAATAACATAATGAATACTATTCTTTCAATAATCGAAAATAAAATTAATCCTTTAGGCGGTAAATACAAGGTAGGGTACTCCTCTCCAAGTTTCATTGATTTTGGCAAACGATTGCCAGCGACTCCTGATGGAAGAAAAGATAAAGAACCTTTAAATGTACATATTTCTCCCCCTCATGGAAGTATTACTTTAATAGAATTATTTAATTTTTCTTCAAAACTTGATTATACCAAAATTTTTAATGGGGCTGTTACAGATATTATTATTGATATTGTGTTTTTAAAAAAACATTTTGATGTTTTCGTCAATCTTTTTAAGTCTTTTGTTCTGATAAATGGGGCTCAACTTCAATGTAATGTTTTTGATTATAAAAAATTACTTGATGCCTTTAAACATCCTGATAAATATCCCGACTTAATTGTAAGAGTTTGGGGTTTTTCTACCTATTTTAGAGATCTGCCTAATCAGTATAAACAATTAATAATACAAAGAGCTAGACAATATGCAACTTTTAATCACTAATATACAAAGATTTTGCTTTAATGATGGTCCAGGTATTCGCACTGTTATATTTTGTAAAGGATGTTCCTTACAGTGTCCATGGTGTTGCAATCCTGAAACTCAGAAGCCGTTACCTCAGATATTTTATAATAAGAATTTATGTTTGCGGAATAAAGGAATTGATTGTAAAGAATGTTTAATAAATGTTTCTAATCCAGAAGACTATTTTAAAATTGCTCTCGATAAAATCGATTATAAATTTTTAAATGAAATATGCCCTGTAGGAGCACTTGGAATATATGGGAAAAATATTGATCTTTCTGAATTGGTTGCAATTTTAAAAAAAGATGAAATTTATTTTAAAACAACCGGAGGGGGTGTAACATTTAGTGGCGGAGAACCTTTACTTAATGATTTTTACATTTGGTTTAAAAAATTAAAAAAATTAGGCTTTAATATTTGTGTAGAAACTTCTTTATATGTTCCTTTAGACAATTTAGAAAAAATATTAGATTTAGTAGATTTTTTTATTATTGATATAAAAATCCTTTCTTTTGTTGAGGCATTAAAAGTTTTAAAAGCTGATTTAAACATCTTTTTAAAAAATGTTGAATTATTAATGAAATATCCGAAAATTAATGTGTTATATAGATTTCCTGTTGTTAAAGGATATACATATACTGAAAAAAATATAAGTTTATTGATTCATTTTATTAAAAACTTTGGTGTAAAAAATTTAGAAATATTTAGTGTTCATAATTTGGCAAAGGAGAAATATTATAGCTTGGGTTTAAAATATGATTCTTTTCCTGTGATTAATAAAGGGCAACTTAAAAAATTAAAGAATTTTATAGAAATGCAAACTATGTGTAATGTAAAAATTCTTGAATTGTAGGAGGTTTCATTGTTTGAGTATATTATAGTTGGCTCGGGTTTTGCAGGTTCTGTGATAGCAGAGAGAATAGCAAATGTATTAAATCAAAAAGTTTTGATAATTGAAAAAAGAAACCATATTGGTGGAAATTGCTATGATTATAAAGATGAAAACAATATAATAGTGCATGAGTATGGACCTCATATTTTTCATACGGATTACAAAGAGGTATTTGACTATTTATCAAACTTTACAGATTGGCATAATTATCAGCATAGAGTTTTAGCGTTTGTTGATGGTAAAAAGGTTCCACTACCTTTTAACCTTAACAGCATTTATGAGGTTTTCCCACAAGAATTTGCCAAAAGGTTAGAAGTAAGACTTATTGAAAAATATGGCTATGGAACTAAAATCCCTATTCTTGAACTTCTAAAAGAAGAAGATCAAGATCTGAAGTTTTTAGCAAATTATGTATACGAAAAAATTTATAAAAATTACACAATGAAACAATGGGGGCTAAAGCCCGAAGAAATTAGCCCTCAGGTAACAGCAAGAGTTCCCATTTACGTTAGCAGGGATAATAGATATTTCACTGATAAATATCAGGTGATCCCTAAGGACGGATATACTAAAATTTTTGAGCGAATGCTAAATCATCCAAACATAAAAATAATGCTAAATACGGATTTCAAAGAGGTAATTTCTATAGATTTTGAAAATAAAAAAATCTATTTCTTAGGACAGGAGTTTAAAGGAAAATTAATTTTTACTGGCATGATAGATGAATTATTCAATTTTAAATATGGATTTCTTCCCTACAGGAGTTTAGACCTTAGATTTGAGACGATAGAACAAGAATACTATCAGGAAGCACCAGTTGTTAACTATCCAAACGATTATGATTTTACAAGAATAACAGAATTTAAACATATTCACCCTGTAAAATCTGATAAAACAACTATTTTAAAAGAGTATCCAAAAGCTTATCAGCCAAACGTAGATATACCATACTATCCAGTTTTTACAAAAGAAAATCAGGAGCTGTATAATAAATACAAAGAAGAGGCAGATAAATTTGAGAATCTAATACTTGTAGGTAGGTTAGCGGAGTACAGGTATTATGATATGGATGATGTAGTAAAAAGGGCACTGGAGGTATTTGAGGAGAGAATTAAATGAGTGATAGTGTTTGTGCAGTAGTTGTTACATACAACAGAAAAAATTTATTGATTGAGTGTTTAGAGGCTTTAAGAAAACAAACAAGGCCTATACAAGGAATATATCTTATAGACAATGCTTCAACAGATGGAACTCCGGAACTCCTATTGGAGAAAGGTTATATAAGTGAATTGCCACCTCAAAATTTAAAAGAACCGTGGGAAAAAGAGTTTATTATACAAAATTTGACAAATGGAAAAGAAATAAAATTACATTATGTCAGAATGCACGAAAATACAGGAGGTGCAGGTGGATTTTACGAAGGTGTTAAAAGAGGATACGAGAGAGGTTACGATTGGCTGTGGTTAATGGACGATGATGCAGAGCCAAAAGAGGATGCATTAGAAAAGTTAGAGCAATATTTCTGTTTAGATGATATATGTGCTTTAGCATCTTTGAAAGTAGATAAAAATATGAATATTCTTCATCCTCATCGTGGGTATTTCAATTTTGAAAATGTTTTTTCCGGAATAGTCAAAAAAATAGATGAAAATGAAATACAAAAAGAAATAATAGAAATAGATCACGCATCTTTTGTTGGTATTTTAATTAAAGGCAAAATTGTATCTAAAATTGGATATCCGAAAAAAGAATTTTTTATTCATTATGATGATGTAGAATATTGCATACGTCTAAGAAGTATAGGGAAAATTTTACTAGTACCTAAAAGTATAATATTTCATAAAGAAGCTTCAAAAAAAGGAGTAGAGAAACGTTTTTTAGGAATGAGAAAATTGAGAAAAGACTTTAACGAATACTGGCTTACCTATTATGGTATTAGAAATCTTGTATGGTTGGGGAAAAGATATTCCAAAAGCAAAGTTTTATTTTATTTTCAAATGTTTAAAACTTTATTACGGCAAATATTAGGAATAATTCTATTTGACGATAATAAATTTAAGAGAATAGGGTTTATCATAAATGCTTATTTAGATGGACTACAAGGAAAATTTGACAACAAAAAACCAAAAATATTGCTATACAAAGAATGAACCCCAGAATTAATAGAAAATTTTGTATATGGCTGTCACAAGCCATTTTCAGAAGAAAATATCATGAGTTCTATGAGAAATGAAAAATCCGATTATTATCGGCCACTATAGAATAGAAAAGAATTTAATATTTTGCATCCTCTATATCTTAATTCAAGAAAAAAGACAGAAACTTTTTAAGTCCTCCTTCCAGTCTCTGATATTAATTCCTAAAGCTTTGCTAATTTTTTCATTACTCATTACTGACCACTTTGGTCTTTTAGCAGGAAGGTTAAAATCAGCTTGCAAGGCTGGATAAACAAGCTTATTTATACCTTTTAACTTAAAATACTCTTTTGCCCACTCATAACGAGAGGCATAGCCAGAATTTGTTAGATGATAAAGCCCGGTCAATCCCGCATCAATAGCCTTAAGAGTTACCTCAACGATCGTTTTGGTAGATGTCGGCACTGAAAATTCATCAACCACAACTTTTAATACTTCCTGCTTTTTAGCCCATTCTTCAAGCTTATAAAGAAAGTTTTGTGTACCCTCTCCATAAACCCAGCTTACACGTAATATAAGATAGTCTTCAAGAACCTGTTTCACAAGCTCTTCTCCCAAAAGTTTGCTCCTTGCATACTGGTTCAGTGGGTTAGGAGAGTCTTCTTCTGTGTATAGCCCTTTTTTTATTCCGTCAAAAACATAGTCTGTGGAGTAGTGTATAAGCTTGGCGTTTATCTCTCTGCATGTTATGGCTAAGTTGTATGGTCCTATGGCATTGGTGCTAAAGGCTTTCAATATTTCAGTTTCCGCTAAATCTACCTGATTGTAGGCAGAACAGTTAATGACTACAGAAGGGTTTATTTCTTTTAGTGTTTTATAGACCTTTTCAAAGTTTGTAACGTCCAAATCTTTTCTCTCTAAGGCTACAAAGTCTATACCCTTTGAAGACAGCACCTTTACAAATTCCTTCCCGAGCTGTCCGCTGGCTCCTGTAATGAGGACTTTTCTCATGATTGATAAACCAGTTGCCAGAACTTGCGAAGTTCTCCTTCAATTTTCTTAACCCAGTCAAGGTGGCTTAAATACCACTCAACGGTTTTGTTTATACCTTCCTCAAACCCTACCTTTGGCTCCCAAGAAAGCTCTTTTTTTATTTTCTCCGCCTTCATAGCATACCTGTAGTCATGCCCGGGTCTATCCTTAACAAACTTTATAAGACTTTCTGGTTTGTTCATAAGCCTAAGTATGGTCTTTACCACTTCAATGTTTCTTTTCTCCTCAGGCCCTGCCACATTGTATATTTTTCCTTCCTTTCCGTCTTTGACTATCTTCAATACTGCCTCCGCACAGTCTTCTACGTACAACCATTGCCTTACGTTCATTCCGTTTCCATAAACAGGAATTGGTTCGTCCCTTAAAGCCTTCAGTATGGTAACTGGAATTAGCTTCTCCGGATACTGCCATGGTCCGTAGTTGTTCGATGGTCTAACCGTTATCACTGGTAGTTTGTAGGTTCTATAGTAAGCCCTTCCGAGCATGTCTGCGCCAGCTTTGCTAACCGAATAGGGAGAGTTTGGGTTCAAGGGAGATTCTTCGGTAAAATAACCCTCATTTCCAAGTTCTCCGTATACTTCGTCCGTTGAGATGTTGATAAATCTTTCAACTTTGAACTCCTTTGAAGCATCAAGCAGATTCAAAGTGCCTTCCACATTAGACCGTATAAACCTCAATGGGTCAAGGATGCTTCTATCCACATGGCTTTCCGCTGCAAAATGCACAACCACCTCAGGGCGAAAATCCTCTAACACATCAAAAACAGCCTTTCTTTCTACCAAATCCACATGATAGAACTTGTATTTTCCATCTACCTCTCTTAGCCTTTCTAAGTCCCCTGCGTAAGTTAATGCGTCCAAAACTGCAACATCCCAACCCTCTTTTACCGCCTGCCTTACGAAGGCACTTCCTATAAAGCCTGCACCACCGGTAACTAAAACCTTCAAAGCAGGTCCTCCTCTGGAAGTTCCTTTAGCGTAGGAAGATTTTCGTCCTTTTTGGAAAGTATGATTTCATCTACTAAGTGAAGGGGCCACTCTATACCAATTGTCGGGTCGTTCCATATTATACCAGCGTCATGTGCTGGGGAGTATTCACTGTGAGATACTTTGTAGATGACTTCAGCATAATCGTAGACCACCAAGAATCCATGGGCAAAGCCGGGAGGAATCCAAAGCATGTGCTTGTTTTCTTCTGAAAGATAAACGCCTACCCACTTACCGAAGGTTGGGCTTCCTATCCTTATATCCACTGCCACGTCAAATATGACCCCTCTTACGCATCTTACAAGCTTCCCCTGAACTGCAGGCTTCTTTTGGTAATGTAGCCCTCTCAAAACACCCTTCTTTGATGCTGAGTGATTATCCTGAATAAATTCATAGGGTATTCCCGCCCTTTCAAAGTCAGATTTTTTGTAGGTTTCCAAGAAAAATCCTCTTTCATCGGAAAAGACCTTGGGCTTTATAAGTATAACCTCCGGAATGGCTAAAGGTTCAAACTCAAAGGGCATGGATCGACTCCTCTGCCAAACTCTTTAAATACTTTCCATAATCTGTTTTTGAGTACCTTTTGGCAAAGTGTAAAAGCCTCTCCCTGTCTATCCAGCCGTTCCTGTAGGCAATCTCTTCCACACATCCTATCATCAAGCCCGCCCTTTTTTCTACGGTAGCCACAAACTCTCCTGCTTCCAAAAAGCTATCGTGAGTTCCCGCATCAAACCAAGCATAGCCTCTTCCCAAAAGCTTAACCTTAAGGCTTCCTTCTTTCAAGTATTCTTCAAGCAAAGAAGTAATCTCATACTCTCCCCGTGCAGAGGGCTTTACCCTTAAGACCTTTTCTGAAACCGTTGAGTCAAACATATATACCCCTATGACCGCATAATTAGACTTAGGATGCTTGGGTTTTTCTTCTATGCTTATCACTTTGCCCTCTTCGTCAAACTCAACTATGCCAAATCTTTCCGGGTCTGGCACATGATAGGCAAAAACATAGGCACCGCCTATTTCTATCACTTGGCTTTTAGCTTCTTCTAAAAGTTGTGGAAGCCCATGTCCGTAGAGAATGTTGTCCCCTAAAACAACCATTACTGAGCAATTCTTTTCTAAAGTTTCGCAAGCTGTTTTCACCGCATGAGAAAGCCCCAAGGGTTTTTTTTGTTTTACATAGCTTATGTTCATGCCAAGCTCACTTCCATCTCCCAAGAGCTTTTTAAACGCTTCTTCATCCTGCGGATTTACCACAATTACTACATCTCTTATTTTTGCGAGCATAAGTAAGGATAGGGAATAATAGACTATTGGTTTGTTATAGATAGGCAAGAAGTGTTTGTTAACCGTAAGAGTCACTGGATAAAGCCTTGTCCCCGAGCCCCCAGCAAGCAAAATCCCTTTCATATTCTTATGCCTCCAATCGAGACTGTTCTAAAAATCTCTTATGTGGCAGAGATTGTAAAATCCTTCCTGTCTTCAGAGTTCCTTCCATTAGTCCCAAAACAGATAACCAGCAAGCTCTGAAAGCTTTGCACAAGAAAAATTATATCACTTTTCAGAAGCTTTTCCTTAGTTTGTATTTTTAGAACACTCTCCGCCAAAAGCTGACATCTTTGTCTTTTTGATATAATATACTATCTATAATGGGATGGTCAATTTATAGGTCTCAAGGGTTGCCAAATTTTGTAAGGTATTTTGATATAGGGATTGGAAAGAAATTATTAAAGGATA
>Ga0308411_10003399_pt1 | contig 10615 bp, 7 predicted proteins | sample HotsprottomLayer_2_FD_203530 | JGI IMG/M metagenome (GOLD analysis project Ga0308411, IMG submission 203530) | Hot spring phototrophic mat microbial communities from Octopus Spring, Yellowstone National Park, Wyoming, United States -... | ecosystem: Environmental > Aquatic > Thermal springs >... | reverse complement strand
TGTATCGTTATAAGTTCGAATATCAACAAAGAATAATTTTGAAGGTGAAAAACTTCTGGCTGAAAATGAGCTAAATACATTTAATCTAAATCCAGCAATTAAATCCAAACTCGATTTAAAGAGTAAATCTCGATAATAAATCTCAAATCTCGATTGATATCGTGGTCGAATAATTTTGTGAAAATTAGTTCCATCAAAATTTTGAATTTTATCATTGTAAAGGAATGATAAAGTTGAATTCACTTTCCAGAAAGAATATTCAACATCAAATTTTCCACCATAGATTTTTTCCAAACTTGGATAGTGTAAATAAATGTATCCTCCTTCTTCTCTTGAATAATAATTAGAAGAAAAGGATTTAGCTCTTGCTTCTCGGAAATAACTCTCAAAATTTAATTTCAAGTTGTTGTTTGAATAATTAATCTTTCCGAAAATAAGCTTGTTCTTAATTTCATTTGATTGAAAAGATAAGTCAAGAAATCTTTCATCATAACTTGGAACTTGAGTAAAATCGGAATAACCGAGAATGAAATTAATTCTTTCCGAAAGTTTAAAATTCAAATCGGTTCCATAAGAAAAATGATTTCTATCTCCATCATCAAGGCTAGTAAACTTTGCATAAAATGTTGGTTTAATTTTTTCAGATAAATTCAAACTATAAAAAGCATATCCCATTAATTGGTCATCTACAACTTTAGAATAATTGAATGGTGTTTCAATTATAATTCTCTCAAATCTGAATTGCAGTTCAAGATGATTGAACAAAAAACTAAGATTTTCTGTAAGATTTATTCCAAGAACTTTCGACCAGTGATTTTGAAAAACTTTTAGAGAGTCTACTTTGCGTTCATTATCTCGAAATTCTCTCAATGATTGATTGAAATAAAGATTCAATTGTGTGAGTGAAAAATCAATCGGCTTGAAAAGTGCTTGAAGACTAATTCGATGAGCTGTCCATTTATGATAAGCGTCGTCATTAACAGCAAGGGCTCTTTGATTATCATAAAGGATATTTTCAATTGTTTCACCAGGAGCTAAGAGCGGATTGTTGAGATTAATTCCTTCATTAAATCTAACCAATGATTTGGAATAGCGATAACTAAGATTGAAATTTAAATCATTCGATAAGTAGTAAGTCGATTTTAATTTTCCGGACCAAACATCTTTTTCACTATTGATGAATCTTCCAGGTGCGTTGTGTTTTGTAATTCCAAACTCAAAGTTAATTTTTTTTGTCAGGTTAACATTAAACATTCCATCAAATAATAAATTGTCATAAGGAGCTTCAATGTATTTCACTCTCGAATAAGGGATTGATGAATATCGCTTCCATTCATTTAAAACAATTGCAACTGGATTATTAAATCTTGAAAGAAGAAAAGCTCGAGCTGGAAAAACAATTTCAATTGCATCAAACTCATCAAATCTTAAATCTCTTAAATCGACAAGATTGGTTAAAACATCATTTAACTCATCATTATTTATAAAGAAAGAAATTGAACGATTATTTGATTGAAATAATGATAACTCATAAAAATTAGATGGCAATCCTAAATCTAAAAGAAATGAGTTTGTCTTCCAGTTAATTAAATGAATTGGTGAGAAAAAGTTTGTTCGCTCGATTAAAAATTTATCAACAACTTGAGAGTTATCTGAAATTAATGAAATTGAATTAATTGGAATGATTGTATCCCGAATGGAAATTTTTTTATCAGAGATTACAGCAGAATCTTCAAATGAAAGCTCATTTAAATTTATTGACTTAAAGAATGTGAGAGATTCATTCTTGCTTATTTCTTTTAATGAATAATTAAATTCAACTGAATAAAGTGAATCAATTAAAACAAAAAAAATTAAACTTACAGCCCAAAATTTAGAGATGAGATTTTTCAATTTATCTTTTCAAGAAGATTTCGAAATAAGTTTTCTTGTTTCATAAGCAACTTCTGCGATGTATGATGCGATTGCTGCTAAGTCATCCGCAATACAAGCTTCGGCAATCAAACTTTCGACTATCACAAGTATATCCATATCATCTTCATTAATGATTGCAAATGAACCATATTCAAGTAAGAAATTATTTTTTAGAAATGTGTAGAGTAAGTCAGCATTTTTAATGATTGGTCCAATGGTCACCGTGCAATCAATTTTGGTCACATCGTAAGAATCGACTGTCTCATAGAAACTTACCTCTTCAATATGCCCATCTTCTGTTTTGATTTGCAGAGTGTAAACATCATCTTCGAGTGTGTAGTTAGTCTCAAGTAACTCGCAAACTTCTTCAATTAATTCTTTTAGACTGAATTGTTCTTCCATTTTATTTCCATTCGCTTTCGTTAACAGATTTAATTTAACTAATGAAGGCTAAAAATTAAAACAAATGGATAAAATAAAGGGAATTATAAATTTTGCTAGATGTCTTATATCAAGAAATGGTTTTAGATTAAACTCAATTTATTACATCAAACTGAAATATTCAGAGAAATTAATTCTGAAATTCTCTGGATGAAAACTTCCACTCTTCTGATCCTGAATATAAGTTCCTTTATATTCTTTTCTGACAATCATTTTTAGAACTTCAACAAAATCATCAATTTCTTCTTTTGTATTATAAATGCCCAAACTTGCTCGAATCGCGCCAGGTAATTTTGAACGGTCGCCTGAGAGAATTTGTTCTTTCATTAATTCCGCTTCTTCGTCTGAAACTTTTAACAATTTTTTCACATAAGGATGGGCACAAAAGCATCCATTACGAACTCCAATTCCACCTTCATAACAAAGTATAGCCGAAACAAGTGAATGATACATCCCTCTTACATTAAAAGTTAAAACTCCAAGTTTATTCTCATAACTTGAAAAATTATCAGGACCGAGAAACTCAATTCCGTCAAGCTCATTCATCTTGTTGTAAGCATATTCAGTTAATTCCATCTCGTGTTGGGCAACATTTTCCATTCCAATTTTTTCAAGCATTTGAATTGCACAAGCCAAAGAAATTGCACCAATTAGATTTGGAGTGCCAGCTTCTTCTTTATCGGGAAGATGTGTCCATTTGACTTCTGTTTCAGAGACAAGGTCAACTGTTCCTCCACCAACCTGATCTGGATCACCTTCTTCAAAAATTGATTTTGGTCCAATCAAAACTCCGGTTCCAAATGGTGCGTACATTTTATGAGCTGAAAAAACTAAGAAATCTATGTGCTGTGAATCATCATCAGCTTTAATATCTATCTTTCGATGTGGAATTAGTTGAGCTGCATCAACAAGAATTTTTGAACCGTATCTATGAACAAGCTCGGCAATTTGATGGATTGGATTGACAAGTCCAGTCACATTTGAAGCACCGGTAATCGCAACAAGCTTAAGTTTGTTCTGATATCTTCTAATTTTTTCTTCTAAATCATTTAAATCTAAAGTTCCATCTTCATTTACATTTGAATGAATCAAAGTCGAGTGTTTTCTCCAAGGCAAATCATTTGAGTGATGGTCCATCAATGAACAGATTACGACATCATCCTTCTCAAGATTTAATCGATTGGCGACTTTGTTAATTGCTTCAGTTGTGTTCTTTGTATAGATGACAGTATTCTTTTCAAGATTTGCATTTATAAATTTTGCGACAATTTCACGACTATCATCATAAGCTTTGGTTGCAACAAGAGATTTTATTCCAGCACCTCGATGAACTCCTGAATACCATTCCAGAATTTCGTTAATTGAATCCCGTATGAAAGTAAATGTTGGTGTGCTCGCTGCGTTATCGAAGGAAATGTATTGTTTTTCTGTTCCATCAATAAGTTTGACTTTTTTGTTTATTCCGATTAAGTAATTTCTAACATTATGGATGGATAAATCGGCGGGAATTAAATCTTTGGAACAACACATAGATTACTCGATTTGGTTCGACATCTATTGCGAAAATAAGAAAGTTGGTGAATTAATTTTTTGAGGAAACCAGAGTCCAATCGTATGAATATTTTTCATTCAAAAGATATGTGAAATATTCCCGTACATCTAATCATCAAAATCATCGTCGTTATAATATTATTACGCAAATCTATCAACTACTCATCTAAAAATTTTCTTAAATTAGTTTTTGATAACCATAACTTAAAAAAGAATTCTTTCACAAAATTTTTCTGTCTTATGGAAACTATTCAATTAATTCTTTTACTTTTTGTTTTTTTGTTAATGTCAATTTTAATGTTCCTGAGGAAAATTCCTGCCTTGCTTGCTTTACCAATTATGTCTTTTTTAATACCACTCATTGCAGGCGTAAATGTAATAGACATTCTTCAATATGTCATTGGTGAAGGAGCAGTTAAATTAAGCAAGGCTTATACAATCGCAATATTTGGAAGTATGCTGAGCATCTTTCTACAAAAGACTGGAATTGCTGAAAGTTTTATCAAAAAAGGTGCAGAACTTTCTGGCGATAAACCTTGGATCGTTAGCGTATTGATGCTGACAATCATTGTATTGCTATTTACAACCTTAGGTGGACTCGGTGCAATAATTATGGTTGCAACAATAGTTTTACCTATTATGTCTTCGGTTGGAATCGGACCATTGACAATTGCTGGAATATTTTTGCTCGGACTTAGTATTGGCGGAACGATGAATGCAGGCAACTGGGCTCTTTACATTGAAATTCTGAAATTAACTCCAGCAGAAGTTCGTGAATTTGCTGTGATTATGTTTGTGTTAACATTTTTGACTGCCATCGTTTACTTAACAATCCAACTTTATTTTGATGGGCATCAATTAAACTTTAAGAAAATTTTTATTTCAACTTTTCTAATCATCTCAATTGTTCTTCTTGCTTTAACAATCTATAATTCAATTGATGAAAATTCTAAAAATTTAATCTCAACTTTCTTCCAAAAAGCTTATTCGTTTACTAAATACTTAATTGCTATTGGAATAGTTGGTCTAATTGCATTGAATGTATTTAAAATCATTTTCAAAAAATTTAGTAACGAAGAAATAGAAGAACATATTCACTGGAGCTCCTTCTTTACACCATTCATTCCATTGATTTTAATTTTATTCTTCAACTTCGAATTCATCACGGCATTTATTTGTGGATTGATTTATGGAGTTTTATCTGTATTTAGGAAAGGAATAATGAACACATTTGTCAAATCCGCCTTTGAAGGTGGAAGTATGGTTATGCCTGCTGTTGTTTTGATGTTTGGAATTGGAATGCTCTTGAATTCAATCATTGGACCTGGTGAAAGCTGGAACAAAGTAAGTTCTGAAGGATGGCCTGTTTTAAATTTGCTTCAACCATTTTTGAAACAAATCGTACCTGAAAATTTTCTAAGTTATGTATTAACTTTTACTTTGCTTGCACCTCTTGCATTATATCGGGGACCACTCAATGTATGGGGAATGGGCTATGGACTTGCGGGAATTTTGCTCGCAAGTGGAATGAATCCAGGTGCAATTATGGGACTTTTGCTTGGAGTTGGACAAATTCAAGGTGTAAGTGACCCAACAAATACTCAGAATGTCTGGCTTGCTAATGAATTGAAAATTGATGTTCAAAAGATTTTGTGGAACACGCTGCCGTATACTTGGACTGTCGCACTTTTAGGTTTAATTGCAGCTGGATTAAAATATATGATTTAGTGTAAATTAACTTTCTCAATTCTCTATTGACTTATTTGTATTCGAAAAGTGTTTTTGATTTAATTGATGACTGCGAATAAACTAATATGAACTTTCCAAATCAAATTTCTAAAATGATTGTTCACATTTAATTCGCAAATCAAAACCACATGCGATGATTTAAAACAAATCGGGGCTGACTTAAAAAGTAATTTTTAATGTGAAACTTATACTTACAGTGTTTTAATCTTCTATAAAATGTCGGGCTTCGCTCCTTCAATAAGCTCGTGATAAACCTACTCAGCCCGACATTTTGTAACTTTTCGGACAGACCCAATTTTTTAAAGCAACGAAAAAAATTCAGAGATAAATTTATTTCTTCTTCGATGATTTTTTCTTAACCGTGGATTTTTTCACAGAAGATTTCTTAGTCGTAACTTTCTTTGTCCTTGTCGCAGATTTTTTTACTTGAGCCTTTGCCGATTTTTTCGCCTTTGCTTTCGCTTCTGACTCCTTCACAGTTTTCTTAATCTTCTGAGCCTTAACTTTGCTTTTTGGTTTAGCTTTCTTCTGAAAAGTTTTTCGTTTTGGTTTAACTGCTACTGGCTTAGGTTCTTCTATCAATTCAGTAACTTTTTTGTGAAATTGTTCTGCTACAAGATTTAATGCACCTCCAGCTTTGAACCACTCAATCTGATTTTCGTTGTAAGAATGATTTAGCCAGATTTCATCTTCTGTTCCGTCGGAATGTTTAACAATCATTTTGAGTGGTTTATTTGGAGCAAATTCATTCAGGCCAATGATACTTACTCTATCATCTTCATGGATTTTATCGTAATCTTCTGGATTTGCAAAAGTCAGAGCCAGAATTCCTTGCTTTTTCAAATTTGTTTCGTGAATTCGTGCAAATGATTTTACTATGATTGCTTTTCCACCAAGATATCTTGGCTCCATTGCTGCATGTTCTCTGGATGAACCTTCACCATAATTTTCATCACCGATTACAACCCAGCCAATATTCTTCTTCTTATATTCACGAGCAACTTCAGAAACATTTTTGTATTCGCCAGTGAAAACATTTTTGGTTTTTCCAGCTTCATCAGTGAAATAATTGATTGCACCTAAAAACATATTGTCAGAAATTTTATCCAAATGACCACGATATCTCAACCAAGGACCAGCCGGAGAAATATGGTCGGTTGTGCATTTACCCTTCACTTTTAAAAGGACAGGCAAATCGATAAAATCATTGCCGTCCCATTTTTCAAATGGAGTTAATGCTTGAAGTCTTTCACTATCATCTCTAATGATAACTTGAATATCTGCGCCATCTTCAGCTGGAGGGACATAACCTTTTTCATCAACGACAAAACCATTTTCTGGAAGTTCTTTTCCTTCTGGCGGATCGAGTTTTACTTCTTCACCAAAGTCATTAATCAATGTATCAGTTAATGGATTGAATGTAAGTTTGCCCGCAATTGCAAGAGCGGTTGTAATTTCTGGGCTTGCGACAAATGCAAGAGTTTCTGGATTTCCATCATTTCTCTTTGCAAAATTTCTGTTGAATGAAGTCACAATTGTATTTCGCTCACCAATTTTTACATCCATTCTTTTCCACATTCCAATGCAGGGACCGCAAGCATTAGCGAGAACTACTCCACCAAGGTCAGTCAAAATTTTTAGCTGTCCATCTCTTTCAATGGTTGCACGAATTTGTTCTGAACCTGGAGTAATTGTGAATTGAGTTTTTGCTTTCAAACCTTTTTCTAATGCCTTCTGAGCAACTGCAGAAGCTCGTTCGATATCTTCATAACTTGAGTTTGTACAACTTCCAATTAAAGCAGCGCTAATATTTTCAGGATAATTATTCTGTTGAACAGCTTCTTTCATTTTTGAAATAGGCCAAGCTAAATCAGGTGTGAATGGTCCATTTAAATGAGGCTCAAGTTCAGATAAATTAATTTCAATAATTTTATCGAAGAAATTTTCCGGTTCGAGTTCAACCTCTGGATCAGCTGCAAGATAATTCGATGCACCATAAGCTAATTTCATTGCAAGTTCTGATACAGCGTCTCTCCTAGTTGCATTGAGATAATCAATCATTCTATCATCGAATGGAAAAATTGATGTTGTTGCACCGACTTCAGCGCCCATATTACAGATTGTTCCTTTGCCAGTACAACTTATTGATTTTGTTCCTTCACCAAAGTATTCAATAATGTATCCAGTTCCGCCTTTAACAGTTAAAATTCCTGCAAGTTTAAGAATAACATCTTTTGGAGATGCCCAACCGCTCAATTGACCAGTTAATTTAACTCCAATTAATTTCGGGAACCTGAGTTCCCACGGCATTCCTGCCATAACATCAACAGCATCTGCACCACCGACCCCAATTGCCAGCATTCCAAGTCCGCCAGCATTTGGAGTATGTGAGTCTGTTCCAATCATCATTCCGCCTGGGAAAGCATAATTTTCCAAAACAACTTGATGAATTATACCTGCACCTGGTTTCCAGAATCCAATTCCATATTTTTCTGAAACTGAAGCGAGGAAATCGTAAACTTCTTTGTTTTCATCGAAGGCTCTTGCAAGGTCTTGCTCAGCGCCAACTTGAGCTTGAATCAAATGGTCACAATGAACTGTCGAAGGGACCGCAACTTTTGGTAATCCTACTGACATAAATTGTAATAATGCCATCTGTGCCGTTGCATCCTGCATTGCAACTCTATCAATTCTAAACTCAACAAAATCTTTCCCTCTTTCAAAAGGACGAGATGGTAATTCCCAAGTGTGAGCATAAAGAATTTTTTCAGCGTAAGTCATTGGTCTGCCAAGAATCTTTTTGGCGTGGTCAACTCTTTCAGCAAAATCAGTATAAACTTTTTTGATTAGTTCAAAATCGAAAAGCATATCTACCTCATAAATTGTTTTTAGTCTTTTACAAACTTTTAAAGTGTTAATTGTCGTAAAGTTTCAAGATACTTTTTCATCTTCGGGAAAATTCCAAAAACTCCACCTGTATGAATGAACATCAACTTGTTAAATTCATGTCCCTGGTAAATGAAATAGTCAACCATTCCAAAAAACGCTTTACCAGTATAAGCTGGATCAAGCAATAAACCATAATCTTGTGAGACAAAAGTCAAAAGTTCCAATTTTTCTTTTGAAATATTTTCGTATCCTTCAGTAGAATATCCATCTAATATTGTGAAATCTTTTGATGTAACTTTGATTCCAAGTTTATATTTTTTACTGCACTCATTTGCAAGATCACAAACAATTTTTTCAAAATCACCAGAAGTTTTTAATACATTTATGCCAATTAGATTTGATTTCAAACCAAAAAGTTTTTTACCAACAACAAGCCCAGCAAGAGTTCCACCGGAACCAACAGCAGAAACAATATGGGAAGGTTTGTTACTAACGAATTTTAATTGCCTTGAAATTTCTCTTGCACATTCAATGTATCCCCAGATGCCAAGTGGAGATGAACCACCTTCGGGAATAAAAACAGCTTTCAATCCTTTCTTTTTTAATGATTTAATTTCTCTTTCAGCAATTTCTTGAATGTTGTCATATTCTTCCTGAGTTACAAATTTTACTTCTGCACCAAATAATTTGTCCAATGCTAAGTTTCCATCATTTAAAACAGTTCCTTCCTTTCGCAAGTAGAGAATTGATTTAAGTCCAAGTCTAGCAGAAACAGCCGCAGTGGCTCTTGCATGATTGGATTGAACACCACCACAAGTAATCAATACATCAGCCTTTTTTCGAAGAGCATCGAAAATTAAATATTCGAGTTTTCTGATTTTATTCCCTGTCCACTCAATTCCAGTATAATCATCTCGTTTGATTAAAATTTCAAATCCTTCAAAAAAAATAGCTTGAATTGGAGTTGGTATGTTTGCAAGCTCAACTTTGTGTGGAATAGTCATTCTCTGTTTCCGTATTTTTCTTTCCAATAATTGTTCGCAAGAATTAAATCTTCTTCAGTATCTACTGAAATCGGTTCATAATCCACAAGTTCAACTTTTATTTTAAAACCATTTTCAATCATTCTGAGTTGTTCGAGTTTCTCTATTCTTTCAAGTTTTGTTTGTTGAAGACTTGTGATTTTAAGCAGAGCATTTCGCCGATAAACATAAATTCCAATATGCCGGATATATTTTCTTTCTATATCTTCACTTTGATAATATGGAACGACCGAACGCGAAAAATATATTGCAAAACCGTTATCATCAACAACAACTTTTGGAAAAGATGGATTTGAAATTATCGATAAATCTTTGAAATAAGTCCCTGCGGTTGCAACTTGAATATCTTCAATTTGAAGCAGTGGTTTAATTGTTTTATCAATTACTTCTCTGGCAATAAAAGGTTCATCTCCCTGAATGTTTACGACTATATCATATTCAGGAAATTTTTCTGAGTAATAAGCACATCTATCAGTTCCACTTTGTAAAAATTCAGGAGTTATTTCAACCTCCCCGCCAAAGTTTTTCACTGCATTAAAAACTCTAATATCGTCCGTTAATACAACAAGTTTATCAAGATAGATTGATTTCACAGCAGATTCATAAGTGTGTTGAATCATAGGCTTATTACCTATAAAACGAAGTGGCTTTCCAAATAATCTTGTAGATGCAAATCTCGCTGGAATTAATCCTAAAATTTTTGACATTAAATTACCTTTGGCACTTTGAAAAATTCTTCTGTTGCATCAGGTGCATTTCTTAAAGCTTCTTCTCTCTCAATTGAAACTTGAAGTTTATCTTCTCTTAACACATTAATAACTGGAAGTGGATGTGATAAAGGTTCAACTTCTTCTGTATTAATCTCATTTAATTTGTCCACATATTCAAGAATTTGATTTAAGTCCTGATGCATTTTTTCAATTTCATCATCTCTGAGTTTCAAATGAGCAAGCTCTGCAATGTGTAAAATTAGTTCTTTTGTAATTCTCATATTTATGAATAATAATTTTTAACGATGATGTTTCTAA
>Ga0308411_10003392_pt1 | contig 10621 bp, 10 predicted proteins | sample HotsprottomLayer_2_FD_203530 | JGI IMG/M metagenome (GOLD analysis project Ga0308411, IMG submission 203530) | Hot spring phototrophic mat microbial communities from Octopus Spring, Yellowstone National Park, Wyoming, United States -... | ecosystem: Environmental > Aquatic > Thermal springs >... | reverse complement strand
GCGTGGCCCGGGCACGGGACCCGCTGCGGCTGCGACCGGCGGAGCGTCCCGCCGGCCGACCCCCGGGGCCGGCCCGGCCCGGGCGGGGACCCCGTCGTGCTCGGCTCACGGCGCACCCACCAGCGCGACCGCGTAGCAGACGACCCCCTCGCCCCGGCCGATCGCGCCCAGCCCCTCCGCCCGGTTGCCCTTGACCGACACCGGCGCCCCCACCGCCTCGCTCAGCCGCTGCTCCATCTCGGCACGTCGGGGAGCGAGCCGGGGTCGCTCGCACACGACGCTGCAGTCGACGTTGGCCGGTTCCCACCCGGCGGCGCGCACCCGTCGGGCGACCTCGGCGAGCAGCACCAGCGAGTCGGCGCCGGCCCAGCGGGGGTCGGTGTCGGGGAACAGGGCTCCCAGGTCGCCCAGACCGGCGGCGCCGAGCAGGGCGTCGGCGACTGCGTGGGCGACGACGTCGGCGTCGCTGTGGCCGGCGAGCCCGCGCTCGCCCTCGAACACGACCCCGCCGAGCACGAGGCTCCGGACGGGGTCGTCGGAGAATGCGTGGACGTCGAAGCCCTGACCCACCCGGAGCCGCACGGACGTCGACGCTACCGAATCAGCGGAGGTACAGCGCTGCGACTGCGAGGTCGTGGGCGTAGGTGATCTTGAGGTTGGTCGGCTCACCGGGCACCACGAGCACCTCGCCGCCGGCGGCCTCGACCAGGGCGGCGTCGTCGGTGGCATCGGCGCCGGACGCATGCGCCCATCGCAGCAGGTCGGCCCGGAACGCCTGGGGGGTCTGGACGGCCACCAGCTCCGACCGGTCGAGCGTCTCGGCCACCCGACCGTCGATCACCCGCTTGATGGTGTCGGTCACCGGCAACCCGGGGATGGCCGCCGCTGCTCCCGCCCGCACGGCGCCGATCACCGCTGCGAACAGCCCTGCCCCGGCGAGCGGACGGGCGGCGTCGTGCACCACGATCACCTCGGCGTCGTCGGGGACGGCGGCCAGCCCGGCCCGCACCGAGTCGGCCCGGTGGCGTCCACCGACCACCGTGACGTCCGCCGCCGGCTCCGGGTCGTCGGCGCGCTCGGGGGAGACCACCAGCACGACCCCGTCGGTTGCGCCGCGGGCGTGGTCGAGCGACCAGTCGATGACCCGGCGCCCCTGGAGGGTCTCGTACTGCTTGGGGATCACCCGGCCGAACCGGGAGGAGCTCCCGGCCGCCAGCACGATCGACCAGACGCTCAGGTCAGGGCCTCGTCGAGTCTGGCCTCGGCCTCCTCCTCGCTGACGTTGATGGCGAAGGTCAGCTCGGAGACGAGGATCTGCCGGGCCTTGGCGAGCATGCGCTTCTCCCCGGCCGAGAGACCCTTGTCCTTCTCCCGCAGGGACAGGTTCCGCACGACCTCGGCGACCTGGTAGACGTCGCCGGACTTCAGCTTCTCGACGTGGTTCTTGAACCGTCGGGACCAGTTGGTGGGCATCCTCGCCTCCTTCTTGCGCAGGACGGCGAAGACCTCCTCGACCTCCTCGTCGTTGATGACCTCGCGGAGCCCGACCTCGTCGGTGTTGTCGGCGGGCACCATGAGCGTCAGGTCACCGTAGGCGAGCCGGAGGATCAGGTACTCGCGCTCCTCACCGAAGGCGTGCTTGCGCTCGCGCCGCTCGATGACGGCGGCACCGTGATGCGGATAGACGACCTTGTCACCGACGTCGAAGGACATGGCGGAACCAGCACCTCGTTGGTGGCGTACCGGACCTCTCCAGGGTAGAGACCGGACCGGGGATCGACAAATGACCCAGGCCCCCGCCCGCAACGACGTCCGGGCGCCGCGCACTACGATCCACGACGTGGTGGATCGCGCCCTGCTCGCCGAGACCGAGCTGTTCCGGGGCCTCGACCCGGGGGATCTCGACCGGATCGCCGACGCCGGCGAGACCCGCTCGTTCAGCCGCGGCGACGTCATCTTCACCGAGGGGGACGACCCCACCGAGCTGTTCGTGGTCGCCTCGGGCCGGATCGCGATCGCCAACCGCTCGGTCGACGGACGGGAGTCGGTCGTGGCGCTCATGGAGACGGGGGACCTGTTCGGGGAGATGCCCCTGTTCGACGGGCTCGCCCGTTCGGCCGAGGCGCGGGCGCTCGAGCCGTCGGAGGTGATCGCCATCCCCTACGAACCCCTCCGAGCGCTCTACGAGGCCCAGCCGGAGCTGCTGTGGAACGTGGTCGCGCTGCTGGCCGGGCGGCTGCGCAGCACCGACGAGGCCCTCGCCGACTCGGTCTTTCTCGATGTGACCGGTCGCACCGCCAAGCGGCTCCTCGAGCTCGCCGGCGACGCCGAGGAGTTCTCGCTCCCCGTCACCCAGGAGGAGCTCGCCGGCATGGTGGGCGCCTCGCGTGAGCGGGTCAACAAGGCGATCGCCTCGTTCGTCCGGCTGGGCTGGATCGAGCAGGCCGACCGGCGGTACCGGATCACCGACCGCGAGCAGCTCAGCCGTCGGGCCCGCTGATCCCCTCGTCGGGCTCGCTGAGCCCTCCGTCCGGGCTCGGACCGTCGCCACCGGCGAGGAACGCCAGCGCCCGCTCCCAGGCGTCAGCGGCGTCCTGCGGTCGGTGGGCCGGACGATCCGGGTCGTGGACGAACCCGTGCTCGGCGCCCTCGTAGCGGACCACCCGGACCCCGGCAGCCTCCAGGGCGGCCACGTCTCCGGCGGGCGTCCAGACGTCCTCGGTCCCGACGATCGCCATGGTCGGGCACCGCCGGGGTGAGGCGAGGGCCTCGAGGGGCTCTCCCTGGGTCGGACTGCGCCATCGCTCGGGGACCCGGATCATCCCGTAGAAGGCCACCGCCCGGTCGAAGCGCCCGGTGCCTGCGGCCTTGAGCGTGTACATGCCGCCCATGCAGAACCCGAGCACGCCGACCCGCTCGGCGCCGGTCAGCTCGGCGGCGGCGACGGCATCGGCGAGCAGGCGGTCGTCCCGCAGGTCACCCACGTGGTCGAGTCGCCACTCGAGCGGGCGGTCCTCGAACCCGGGGAACGGCTCGATGGCGCAGACCACCCATCCGGTGCGCTCGGCGAGGGTGCGGACGTGGTCGTCGAACAGGGGCCGCAGGCCCATGATGTCGGGGATGACCACCAGACCCCGCGAGGGGGAGCCACCTGGCCGGACGAGCTCGGCCGGGGTTCCGGAGGGAAGACGGACACGCACGGCTCAGGAGTAGCGGTCCAGGATGCTGGATTCGGCCAGACGGGCGAGGCCCTCCTTGATCGCCTTGGCCCGGGTCTCACCCACCCCCTCCACCTCGTCGAGGTCGTCGAGGGTGGCCCGCATGATCTTCGGCAGGGTCCCGAAGCGCTCGACGATGTGGCCGATGACGGTCTCGGGCAGGCGGGGGATGCGCGACAGCAGCCGGAAGCCTCGCGGTTGGAGGGACTCGTCGAGGTCGCTGGCCGCGCTGGGGAGGTGGAGCACCTCGGCCACCTTGCCCAGCACGAGCAGCTCCTCCGTGTCGAGCTCGGAGAGCCGGGCCAGCGCCTCCTCGAGGTGCCATCCGGCGTCTTCGTGGAAGTAGTCCAGGAGCACCATCCGGCGTTCGTCCTCGACCCCGGCGAGCACCTCCTCGAGCTGGAGGCGGACCAGGCGGCCGTCAACCCCGAGCTCGACGATGGCGTCTTCGATCTCCTCGGCGATGCGCAGCACCATCTCGGTCCGTTGGAGCAGCACGACCACGTCGCGCACCGTCACCAGATCCTCGACCTCCAGCGCCGAGAGCGCCTGCGAGACCTCGACGAGGCGGTTCTTGTAGCGCTCGAGGGTCTGCAGTGCCTGGTTGGCACGGTCCAGCAGCCGTGGGATGGACACGAGCTGGTGCTTCTCGGCGCCGACGTAGACGGCGATGATGGACATGTCCTCCGACACCGAGATGACGGGGACGTCGAGGGAACGGGCGACCCGCTCGGCCGTGCGGTGCCGGGTGCCGGTCTCGGAGGTGGGCACGTTGGGGTTGGGCACCAGGTGGACGTTGGCCCGGGCGATGCGGCTGGCGTCGGGCGCAAGGATGATGGCGCCGTCCATCTTGGCGAGCTCGGAGAGCCGTTGCGGGCTGAACGCGGCGTCGAGGAGGAACCCGCCGGAGCAGATGTTGAGCACCTCCGGCCCGTCCCCCACGACGATGAGTGCGCCCATACCGGCCTGCAGGATGCGGTCGAGTCCCTCCCGGAGCGGCTTTCCAGGCGCCACTGCAGCAAGGGCCTGAAGCATCGCCTCGCTGCGCCGGGTCACGTCTGGAGTCTAGTTGGTGACCCCTGCACGACGGGGAGGACCGTCGCGACCGCACAGGCCGGCCGCTCACGGCAGCGGCATCCCGCTCAGCGCCACCGCCTCTCCGACGGTCCGGGCCCGTCGCAGCGCCAATCCGGGTGGTGCGGTCCGCACCGGGTGCGGAACCACCGCGGCGCGGAAGCCCAGGCGGGCGGCCTCGGCCAGCCGCCGGTCGGTGTGCGCCACCTGACGGAGCTCCCCGCCGAGGCCCACCTCCCCGAGCGCGACCAGTTCGGCGGGCACCGGACATCCGGCCTGTGAGGACACGACCGCGAGCGCGAGCGCGAGATCGACCGCCGGTTCGCGGAGCTGGACCCCACCGACCGCCAGGGCGAAGACGTCGACCTGGGCGGTGGGCACCCGCACCCGCTGCTCGAGCACCGCCAGGACGACCGCGAGCCGGCCGGCGTCGACCCCTTCGGCCGAGCGCCGGGGTGACGCCAGGGCCGAGCGCGACGTCAACGCCTGGACCTCGACCAGCAGCGGTCGGTGTCCGTCCATCGTGGGCACGACCACCGAGCCGACCTGTCCCGGCCGGCGGTCGGCGAGGAACAGGCTGCTGGGATCGTCCACCGCCGCCAGACCACCGCCGGTCATCTCGAACAGGCCGAGCTGGTCGGTGGGGCCGAACCGGTGCTTGACCGCGCGCAGCATCCGCAGCGCGTGATGGCGGTCACCTTCGAACGCGAGCACGGTGTCCACCAGGTGTTCGAGCACCCGTGGACCGGCGAGCGATCCCTCCTTGGTCACGTGGCCCACGAGCACGACCGGGACGTGGCGCTGCTTGGCCTCGCGCACCAGGCGTGCCGCGCACTCCCGGACCTGGGTGACCGAGCCGGACGGAGAACCCACGGAGGGGTCGTGGACGGCCTGGATGGAGTCGACGATCACCACGTCGGGCGACACGGTGTCGAGGTGGGCGACGAGGCGGGGCACGGCCAGCTCGGCCACGAGCACGAGGCCCCGCTCGAGCGCGCCGAGCCGCTCGGCACGGCGGCGCACCTGGTGCTTGGACTCCTCCGCCGTCACGACGAGCACCGTCGCCCCCCGGCGGGCCAGCGCCGCCGCCACCTGGAGCAGCAGCGTCGACTTGCCGATCCCGGGAGGGCCGCCGAGCAGGGTCACCGAGCCGGGGACCAGGCCGCCCCCGAGCACCCGGTCGACCTCGGCCAGTCCGGTCGGCCGGGTGGGATGGTCGGCCACCTCGACCGCGACGATGGACGTCGGCACGTCAGGGTGGCCGAGGACGTCCGGCTCCGGCAGGGGTGGTGGTCCAGCGACCAGGCTGTTCCACTCGGCACAGCCCGGACACCGCCCGGCCCACTTCGGGCTGATGGCACCGCAGGTCTGGCACCGGAACGCCGTGTGTGTCTTCGGCATGGCCCGGACCTTACGAGCGAGGGGTGACAGGAACGGCCGGGCCTCCGCCCCCGGGGCGAGTTGCCCGGGCGCTGCCGGCGCATCAGGATCGGAGCGTGCACACCATCGTCCACGAGGTCACCATCGCCGTGCCGCCCGAGCGGGTCTTCGACACGCTCACCACCACCGAGGGGCTCGGCGCCTGGTGGAGCAGCCGGGTGGAGGGTTCCCTGGTCGAGGGCGGGGAGATCCGCTCGGTCGACGGCTTCGACCTCCGCCTGCGGGTGGACACCCTCGAGGCCCCCGAGCTCGCCCACTTCCGGGTGCTCGAGGGTCCCGAGGAGTGGGAGGGCACCGAGATCGCGCTCCGGGTGGAGCCGACCGCGGACGGCACCGGCAGCGTCGTGCGCTTCTGGCACGGCGGTTTCGAGTACGAAGACGGTGTGCTGCCGAGCGTCAGCTTCGCCTGGGCGTTGCGGCTCGAGGCCCTGCGGCGGACACTCGAGCGCTCCTGAGCACCCCGTGCGGGTGCCGCCAGACAGCCGTCCTCAGCCCCGGACGCGCCGGAAGCCGGCCCGCAGCACCACCAGCGCGACGGCGCCGACCACCACGACCAGGGTCCAGACCCAGGCGCCCGCCAACCACGAGCCTCGGCTGGAGCTGACGCTGAGCCGGGTCGGCGCGGGGTCGTCGAAGCGCACCTGCGCCACCTCCGGTCCGGCGTCGGGAGGGCTGACCCGCACGACGAACTCCACCATGTCGGCGATCGGACGGCCCTCCTCCTGCTCGATCTGCGCGAGCGTGCCCCCGTAGGGATCACCCCCGAGCGCGGCGGCGAGTGCCGGGTCGCTGAAGCTCTGCGGACCCCCGGTGAGGTCCACCGTGCCGTCGACCGTCCAGGTGGTGCCGAGCAGCCCCGACTCCCTCGACAGCCGCCAGTCCCGGAACGCGCCCTCGGGTCCGGTGATCTGGGCCATCACGGCCGTGAACTCCTCCGGTCCGGAGAAGGTCCGGGTGGCCCGCACCCAGGTGAGCCCGTCCGGCTCGGCACGCGCTCCGGACACCTCCCAGCCCGCAGCGACCAGATCATCGACCCGCAGCTGGCGCTCGAGATCGCCGGCCCGGGCCAGGGCGTCGTCGTCGAGCCCGACACCGACGGTCACCGAGCCGGTCTCGTCCTCGTTGACGACCACGTCCACCGCGACCGTCATCCGGCACCCCGTGAGCGTCACGATCAGGGCGACGGCGAGCGCGAGGAGGCGGTGGACCTGACGCGTCGGCAGGCGACGCCGCCGGTCACCGCCCGACGGGCGGCGCACCGGCGGCTCGCTACTCGGTCGGCCCGGTCTCGGCCAGCTCCACCGCAGGGGGCTGCAGACCCTCGACCGAGCGGAAGGTGATGACCCGTTCGCCGGTCTCGGGATCGGGCTCGGCGTCGACCACCACCGTCTCGCCGGCCCGGAACTCCTTCCACAGCAGCCGCTCCGACAGCGGGTCCTCCACGAGGCGCTGGATGGCCCGTCGCAGCGGCCGGGCACCGAGGGTCGGGTCGTAGCCCCGGTCGGCGAGCAGCAGCTTGGCCGCAGGCGTGAGCTCGAGGCCGATGCCCTGGCCCTGGAGCTGCTCCTGCACCCGGCGGATCATGAGGTCGACGATGGAGGTGACCTCCTCCTTGGACAGCTCGTGGAAGACGATGACCTCGTCGATGCGGTTGAGGAACTCCGGTCGGAAGTGCTGCTTGAGCGCCTCGTTGACCTTCTCCTTCATCCGCTCGTAGGAGATCGCCTCGTCGGCCTTCGAGAACCCCACGTTGGCCTTCCGCAGATCCTGGGTGCCCAGGTTCGAGGTCATGATCAGCACGGTGTTGCGGAAGTCCACCGACCGACCCTGCGAGTCCGTGAGGCGGCCCTCCTCGAGGATCTGCAGCAGCGTGTTGAACACGTCCGGGTGGGCCTTCTCGATCTCGTCGAACAGCACCACCGAGAACGGCTTGCGCCGCACGGCCTCGGTGAGCTGACCCCCCTCCTCGTAGCCCACGTAGCCGGGGGGCGATCCCACCAGCCGGCTGACCGTGTGCTTCTCCATGTACTCGGACATGTCGAGCGCGATGAGGGCGTCCTCGTCACCGAAGAGGAACTCGGCGAGCGTCTTGGCGAGCTCGGTCTTGCCCACACCCGACGGGCCCAGGAAGATGAACGACCCCGACGGGCGCTTCGGGTCCTTGAGTCCGGCGCGGGTGCGGCGGATGGCCTGGCTGACGGCCTTGATGGCGTCCTCCTGGCCGATGACCCGCTTGTGGAGCTCGTCCTCCATGCGCAGGAGCTTGGCCGTCTCCTCCTCGGTGAGCTTGTAGACGGGGATGCCGGTCCAGATGGACAGCACCTCGGCGATGGCCTCCTCGTCGACCTCGTCGAAGAGGTCGATGCCACGGTCCTTCATCTCCCGCTCCTTGGCCTCCTTGGCCGCGAGGAGCTCCTTCTCCTTGTCCCGGAGCCGCCCGGCCTCCTCGAAGCGCTGGGCCTCGACCGCCTCCTTCTTCTGCTGGACCACCTGCGCGATCTGGTTCTCCAGCTCCTTGAAGTCGGGCGGGGTCTCCATGCGCTTGATGCGCAGGCGGGAGCCGGCCTCGTCGATGAGGTCGATGGCCTTGTCCGGCAGGTGCCGGTCCGAGATGTAGCGGTCGGCCAGGTTCGCCGACGCCACCAGCGCCTGATCCGTGATGGTCACCCGGTGGTGGGCCTCGTAGCGGTCCCGCAGACCCTTGAGGATCTCGATCGTGTGGGCGACCGACGGCTCCTCGACCTTGATGGGCTGGAAGCGCCGCTCGAGGGCCGCGTCCTTCTCGAGGTGCTTGCGGTACTCGTCGAGGGTGGTCGCTCCGATGGTCTGCAGCTCACCACGGGCCAGCATCGGCTTGAGGATCGACGCCGCGTCGATGGCACCCTCGGCGGCGCCGGCACCGACCAGGGTGTGCAGCTCGTCGATGAACAGGATGATGTCCCCCCGGGTCTTGATCTCCTTGAGCACCTTCTTCAGGCGCTCCTCGAAGTCACCCCGGTAGCGCGAACCGGCCACGAGGGCACCGAGATCGAGGGTGTAGAGCTGCTTGTTGTGCAGGGTCTCGGGCACGGTGCCGGCGGCGATGGCCTGGGCGAGGCCCTCCACGATGGCGGTCTTGCCGACGCCCGGCTCGCCGATGAGCACCGGGTTGTTCTTGGTCCGCCGGCTCAGCACCTGCATGACCCGCTCGGTCTCGCGCTCGCGCCCGATGACCGGGTCGAGCTTCTTCTCCCTCGCCAGCTGGGTCAGGTTGCGCCCGAACTGGTCGAGCACGAGCGAACCCGACGGGGTCTGCTCGCCGCTGCCACCGGCGGTCGCGCCCGCCTTCTCCTGCTGGCCGGGTCCGCTGTAGCCGGAGAGGAGCTGGATCACCTGCTGGCGGACCCGGGACAGGTCAGCCCCCAGCTTCACGAGCACCTGGGCGGCGACACCCTCGCCCTCCCGGATCAGCCCGAGCAGGATGTGCTCGGTGCCGATGTAGTTGTGGCCCAGCTGCAGCGCCTCACGCAGCGACAGCTCGAGCACCTTCTTGGCGCGGGGGGTGAAGGGGATGTGGCCACTCGGGGAGGAGCCGCCCTGACCGATGATCTCCTCGACCTGGTTGCGCACCGCTTCGAGGGAGATCCCGAGGGACTCGAGCGCCTTCGCGGCCACGCCCTCGCCCTCGTGGATCAGCCCGAGCAGGATGTGCTCGGTGCCGATGTAGTTGTGGTTGAGCAGCCGCGCCTCTTCCTGAGCGAGGACGACGACCCGGCGGGCCCGATCGGTGAATCGTTCGAACAAGTGAACTGCCTCCCGCTGGTGGGGATTCGTACATCGAGTGTAACCGGCGGTCCCCGGTTCACACTGACCGGGCGGGCCGACCCCGACGGGTTGGGGGCGGAGGCCCTCCGGCGGGTACCGTCGGGGGGTGGCGACGACCAACCCGTTCCTCCAGCTCGCCGTGCTCCGGGCCGATCTGGAGCGCGTCGAGGCGGAGCTGGCGGCGGCGGTCCGCGCCGAGGACCCGTTCCTCACCGAGCTGGCCAGCCACCTGATCCGCGCCGGCGGGAAGCGGGTCCGGCCGACCCTGACGCTGGTGGCGGCCGGGACGCGATCGGCGACGCTCACCCCGGCGAGCCAGGCGGCGGTGCTCGGGGCGGTGTCCGTCGAGCTCGTCCACCTGGGTTCGCTCTACCACGACGACGTCATGGACGACGCCACCACCCGCCGGACGGTGGAGAGCGTGAACGCCCGCTGGGGCAACCTGCGGGCCATCCTGGCCGGGGACTACCTGCTGGCCAAGGCCTCCGAGATCGCCGCCTCGCTCGGCACCGAGGTGGCCGGGCTGCTGGCCGCCACGATCGGCCGGCTCTGCGAGGGCCAGGTGCTCGAGCTCGAGTGGGCCTTCGACCTGCGTCGCTCGGAGGAGTCCTACTTCACCTCGATCGCCGGCAAGACGGCCTCGCTGCTGAGCACCGCCTGCCGCGTGGGAGCCCTCGTGGCCGACCTGCCCAGGTCCCAGGTCGACGCGCTGAGCGCGTTCGGACACGCCTACGGCATGGCCTTCCAGATCATCGACGACGTGCTGGACCTGGTGGCCACCGAGGTCGAGCTGGGCAAGCCGGCCGGCCACGACCTCGTGGAGGGCGTGTACACCCTGCCGGTGATCCGGGCGCTCGCCGGCGACGCCGGTCCCGCACTGCGGGCCCACCTCGGCGCCCCCCTCGACCGCGCCGCCCTCGACGAGGCCATCGCGGTGGTGCGCGACAGCGGCGCCGTGGAGGCGTCGCTCGCGACGGCCCGCAGCTACGCGGATGACGCCCGGCGGGCCATCGAGCCGTTCGCCACCACCGAGGCGGGCGCAGCGCTCGTGGCGGCCACCGAGGCGCTGCTCGCCTCCGTCACCT
>Ga0308411_10003391_pt1 | contig 10621 bp, 6 predicted proteins | sample HotsprottomLayer_2_FD_203530 | JGI IMG/M metagenome (GOLD analysis project Ga0308411, IMG submission 203530) | Hot spring phototrophic mat microbial communities from Octopus Spring, Yellowstone National Park, Wyoming, United States -... | ecosystem: Environmental > Aquatic > Thermal springs >... | reverse complement strand
CCTGTTGGGCCGTGACAGGCGTCCATGTCGTAGAGCATCGCGATCCGGAGGGGCCGTTCCTCGGACCGAACCGTGGCCGTACCGCCGGAGCCCGGGGTCGGATCAGGCGGAGCGCAAGCGACTGCCGCCCCTGTTCGTGGATCGAGCCCCGGCATCCTTACCCCCAGGGTCTGTTTCAAACTCCCACCGGAGGAGCAGCTCCCACCCGGCAACAATCGCAAGCGGGCGAACTTTGTCCCTCTTGGTAACGCCGCCCCGCTTGAGGATCGACGGCCCGCCGAAATCGTAGGACGACCGCTGCGAACTGTCAATTGCAGCAAGAGGATCGATCGAAACATGGGGCCTCTGGCCGTGGCCTCGCGAGACCGCGGTCTGGCGTAGACCTCTGCGCGACCGGAAAGCTCTTGATCACGAAGCTCGATGTGATGCCTCAGGCCTCCGGAGGATGGACCAACCGACCGCCGCCAGCCTGTCCGATCGCCCATCGGGGCGGCCGTGCACGGAGCGGGGGCCGGCGACGAGGCCGGATCCGAGAGCCGCGAAGCTGCCGGTGAAGGGGGTTGTGGTACACTCGATCGCGGGGGGATCACCCTTCGCGCCAGAAACGACCGGCTCAACCCGGCTTGATCCGATGATCCACCATGTTCGGCGCGGGGCGATTCTTGACAGAGGAACGAGTCTCGATAGGATAGAGTTTTTGCAACCGAAAGCCGTCGGGGGGATCGGGCTGCCCGCCCACTCACGGGCCGGCGTGGGAGGGTTGCCCAATCACCGGTCCGGTCCCGCTGGCGATTGCCGGCTGGAAGTGAACTGGCCCCCGCGGTTGTCATCCTCCTCTGCGTTGGACCCCCAGGCTCAATCCTCGGGATCGGTTGCGATCTCAGGCCGAGCTGACCGGGGGACAAGGACGACTTGGATTTATGCCGACAATCAACCAGCTCGTACGCAAGCCTCGGCGGCCGGTGAAATACAAGACCAAATCGCCAGTGCTCGAAGGGTGTCCGTTCAAGCGGGGCGTCTGCCTCCAGGTCAAAACGATGACCCCGAAGAAGCCCAACTCGGCGCTGCGGAAGGTCGCCAGGGTCCGGCTCTCCAACGGCAAGGAAATCACCGCCTACATCGGAGGCGAAGGTCATAACCTGCAGGAGCACTCCATCGTCCTCGTCCGGGGCGGTCGGGTTCGCGATCTCCCGGGGGTTCGTTACCACATCGTCCGCGGGGTTCTCGATTGCCAGGGAGTCACCGACCGGAAGCAGGCGCGCTCCAAGTACGGCGCCCAGCGGAAGAAGGCGGCCGCCCCGGCCGCGAAGAAGAAGTGAGCCGAAGAGAGAGGAAGCGTCCCGACGCAATTCAGACCCCCGGCTTGTGTCCCGAGACCCTCGGTCCTTCTTCGATTGATCGCAACTGTCACGAATCTTCTTGTAGGATTGCTGTTTATGGCTCGGAAGTTCACCGCCAGCAAGACTCACCTTCGTCCAGATCCGCGGTTCAACTCCCGGCTTGCCGGGAAGTTCATCAACTGCATCATGCACAACGGCAAGAAGAGCGTGGCCCAGCGGATCTTCTATGACGCCATGGACCTGATTCACAAACGGCTGCCGCATGAGGAGCCGATCGAGGTGTTCACGCGGGCAGTTGAGAACGTCAAGCCGATGATCGAGGTTCGCTCCAAGCGGGTTGGAGGAGCGACTTACCAGGTTCCGATGCAGGTGAACAAGAATCGGCAGCAGACCCTGTCGATCCGATGGATCCTCATGGCGGCCCGCGAAAAGAAGGGGCGGCCGATGGCCGTCAAGCTGGCGGACGAACTGATCGCCGCCTACAACCGCGAAGGGGCCGCGGTCACGCGTCGCGAGAACGTCCATCGCATGGCCGACGCCAACAAGGCGTTTGCGCACTTCGCCTGGTGATCCGATCATCCGATCCGAGGTGCCAGGGGTAGGGTGGTGGTCGCCGGTCAGGCGGCCGGGATGTTGCTGGTTCAGGGCTCGGCTCCTGAGTTTGACGGCCGCGGAAGGAGTCGAGTCAGCTTCGTGAAAAAGCGGTCCCATTCGATCGGCTTGCTGATGAAGTCGTCGCAGCCAAGCCTGATGCATTCCTCACGATCCTGGTTCCTGGCGTACGCGGTGACTGCGAGGATGGGAGCCGTGAAGCCCTGAGCCCGCAGTTGGCGGACCGCTTCATAGCCGTCAAGCACCGGCATCTGCATGTCCATGATCACGGCATCCAGCGGCTGGCCTCGCTCGCGGGCCTCGCGGGCTCGCTCGAGGGCTTCCAGGCCGTTGCGTGCGGTCACCACCGTAGCGCCGGCGCCGGTGAGCCGCAAGCTGATCACGCGCTGATTGGCGTCGTTGTCGTCCGCCAGCAGGATTCGCGCCCGCAGGGGGCGAAACGGGAATGGCGGCACCGGGGTGCCGCCTGGTTGCGACGACCCACTGGAGGTGGGGGAAGTGGAGTTCGGAGCCGGATCGAACGTCCGGATGGGGATCGTCAGGGTGAAGCTGGTACCGGCCCCAGGAGCGCTGCGAGCGGTGATCTCACCCCCTAGCCGCCGCGCCAGACGCTGGCTGATGGCGAGGCTAAGGCCCGCTTCTTGCTGGCTTCCCATCGTCGAGGGAACGGCGCGTTGGAACGGTCGGAATAGCCCGGCCAGGTCCTCTTCCGACATGCCGATCCCGGAGTCTTTGACTTCAAACTGAAGAGCTGGCTCGGGACAGTCCGAAGTGAGCCTGCGGACCGCGAGGCGCACTTCGCCGGTGGCGGTGTATTTGATCGCGTTGTCCAGCAGGCTGGCCAGGATTTGGCGGAGCCGCAGGGGGTCGGTGGCGATCGTCTCGGGCAACGGTCCGGAGGGTTCAAGCGTAAGCTTGAGTGCCTTGGACCTGGCCTTCGGCGCGAAGGTCGCCAGGAGCTCGCAGACGATCCGGCGGGGGGCGCACGTCTCGTAATCCAGCCGAAAGCCCTCGGTCTCGATGCAGGTAAGGTCCAGGAGATCGTCGACGAGCGCGACGAGGTAGCGGCCGTTCTCATGAATCGTCCGGAGGAAGTCTTGAACCTCAGCCGGGGCGTGCGCGAGATAGGGGTGCTCGGCGAGGAGCTCCGCAAAGCCGAGGATGGCGGTCAGGGGGGTGCGGATCTCGTGGCTGACATTGGCGAGGAACTCGTTTTTCGCCTGACTGGCCTGCTCGGCGGCTTCCTTGGCGCGGCGGAGAGCCCGGGTTTGCTCCAGCGTCGCCTCGAGACGCCTCCACTCCGTGACGTCCCTCATGATCCCCATGAGCCGCGAGCCCGCCGAGACCCGGATGGGAGTGACCAGGAGAAACTCCAGATCCAGGTCGGCTCCCGATCGCCGAGTGGTGCGGACCGTCAACCGCGGGATCGTCTGCCCCCCTTCGGCCTGGATCCCAATCCGCCGAACTTGCTCCCGTTGTCTGGGAGGAAACAGCTCTTCAAGACGCCTGCCGATCCAGTCGTCGGGAGCCCAGCCCGTCACATCCTGAAACCCGGAACTCAAACTCAGCAAGACCCCCTGCGGGTCGCTCTCCCACACGATCACCCCGGTCGAGGCGATCAGGCCGTTGTAACGCTCCTCGATCTGCCGCAGTGCCTCCTCGGAGCGCTTCTGCTCGCTCAGATCGCGGGCCACCACCAAACCCATCGGTTCGGGCTCCGTGTGGATGCGGCTGACGCTGAGATTCACCGGCAGCGGCGTGCCTTCCCGGCGGCGCAGGGAGTAACCTTCGCGGGAGTGGAAAAAGTCGGTCCGCCGCAGCGCCTCGCGGAGCCGGTCGAAGCCCTCAGGGGAATCAGACTGAAAGAGCTCATCCAGCCGCATCGAACACGCCGCCGCTTTCTCAAGGCCGGTCAACCGCAGCGCGGTGGGGTTGAGATCGGCGACCTGTTGCGTCTGGGGGTCGAACAGGAAGAAAGCGTCGTTGCTCTCTCGAAAGAGACTGCGAGCGATCTCGAAGACGCGTGCTTCGGTGTTCAACATGAGAGGTCGCTACCCGCAAGTTCTCGACCGCGACGTTCGATCGCGGAGCTGCCCTCCACGGCCGTCGATGAGCCACCGATCCCCAAGCGGCGAAACTCCTCTTCCGTCTCCTTCAACAGTTCCTCCTCGGCCCGCCGCTGGTTCTGCTCACGCACCGCTTCCCCAGCCGCCCCCTGCGGTTTTCCCTGAGATTCCCAGATGCGGTAGGCGCGGAGCTGCACTTCTTCAGACACCCGCCGTTCAGCGACCCTCCAATTGAGATCCTGGATCGCCGCCCCCGCCGGACCCTCGGGCCGCCCCTGCAGCCACCAAAGCTGGAACGCCCGGAGCTCAACCAGCCGACGAAACCTGGGGGTCGGGCCAGTGGCCGCAGGGACTGCCGGATCGGCGACCGCTGCATCGGCGGAGATCACCCCCCCAACCGTCGGCGCAGCTCCAAGCGGTGGTGCGACCGGCGCCCGCTCGAACCGGGAACGCGGCCAAAGCGGCCAGGCAAACCCCGAAATCACGAACACGGCCAGAAACACGCCCGCAAGCGTGAGCGACCGCCGGTGGCGAATCCCCGGTTCGACCGCCAGCGCCCGATCCAGCGCCATGCTGTACTCGCCGACGGTCGGGTATCGCCGGACTGGCTCTTCCTCAAGCCCGCGAAGGACGACGGCGTCGACTTCGCGACTGAGCGACCGATTCAGCGTGGAGGGGGGCGGAAACTGGCCCAGCGGTTTTCGACCCGTCAGCAGCTCGTAGCTCAAGGCCGCCAACGAATACTGATCGGACCGGGCGTCCACCTTCAAACCGTATTGCTGCTCGGGGGAGACGTAGCCGATCGTCCCCATCCCCCGGATGGAACGCGTCAACTGCCCGATGTCTTCTTGAACCACCGCGATCCCGAAGTCGCCAAGTTTCACCAGGCTTTCGGTGGCCATCAGCACGTTTTCGGGCTTCAGATCGCGATGCAGGATCCCCTTGCTATGGAGGTAGGCGAGCCCTTCGCCGAGCTGGTGGAGGATCGTTCTGGCCAGCGGGACAGCCATGGGCCGGCCGGGCTGCATGCGGCGGCGAAGATCCTCCCCTTCGATGTATTCGGTGACCAGAAACGGCAACGAACCGCCGGTGGTCATTCCAAAATCGAGGACCGTGAGGAGGTGAGGGTGGGTGACGCGCGCCAGCAATTCGGCTTCGCGGGTGAACCGAAGCCGAGCGCGCTGGGGATCATCCCCCTCCGGGATCGTCAACACCTTCACGCAAACCAGCCGCTTGAGCGACCGTTGCCGGGCCAGGTAGACCTTCCCCATGCCCCCCTGGTTCAGGAGCCGGAGGAGCTCATAACCGGGGATTCCCGGATCCTCGGCCAGCGCGTTTCCCAGAGGCTTGGAGCTCATTCCTTGCCCCCCCCTGCTCGGGCCCCGCAACAAGGCTCTCGCCACCGGCAACCTTGTTTTGAAAAGCCTGGATCGATCCTCCCTCGTACAGGCGTTTAATTTAACATCATGCACCCTGCGAGGTCGCGAGGCAAGGCTGAACGATGTCATGGGACCGATTCTTCCTGCTTCGGAGGCTGGATGCTGGAAAGAATGCGGCAGGTGGCGGTTGGGCGTCGGCTGCGTCCCAGTGGCAGAGGGGGGGTTGGCTTCCTTGCCAGGGATGGCGACCGGTCAGCAGCAGATTCCCTGGGTTGGTTGGGGTCCGAGCTGGTGATCATGGGATCGATCCTGGGGTGGGGAAGGGACGGTCGGTGGCGTCGAGCACCAGGACCCAGTCGTGGCCCTTGCCTTGCGAGGGAGGAGAGAAGGTCCGTGTTTCTTCTCGGGGGAAGTCCCCGATCCTAGTGGCCTCGCCGGTGCGGGGGTTGAACCACCAGGCGCGGAGGTGGTTGCCGGAGAGCCGGTCGGATTGAATGGCGATGGGTCTGCCCAGCGGCGTGTAGATCATGGCGTAAGCGCCGTCGGCGGCGCGGGTTGCCTGGATGTGTTCACCCCCCGTTGCGGGGTCCCCGGCGATGAGCTGGGGATCGGGGATGCGGTCGAGCATGGGGCGCGACTCGATGAGGGCCCGGAGGTGTTTCATCTGCCGCGAGCCGGGGAGCAGGAGTGCCTCGGGCCAAGGCGTCCGGGCTTCGGAGATCGGCTTGCGTTGGGGGGAGTAAAACTGCCAGATGTCGTGGCAGCCGTAGGTATGGCCACAGGCTCCGGCGAAGACGGCCCAGTATGCGAATTTGCGGACGTCGGAATCGTCGAGGTAGCCGTTGCTGGCTTTGAACTCGGCAGGGTGATCTTCGTATCCCGGTTCGGCGTCGAGGCAGGGTTTGGGGGGCTGGCGAGCGTAGTCGGTGGCGATTCGGTTGTAGTTGGGGTGATCGAAGCCGTGGCCAGTCTGGCACATGTTGAAATCGAGCCAGTCCTCGGCATGGAAAAAATCGGCGGAACTTTGCTGCCCGGTGGGATGGAAACTGATGAGGTGGCGGCCGCCGTCCCCCTCGCGGAGTCCCTCGGCCATGGCCCGGATGATTTCCCGGTGGCGCTGGTTTTCGACTGGTCGGTCACCACCCAGGATCCAGACGATGGGCTTATCCCGGTAGCGGGCTCCCAGGAATCTGCCGTAGGTTCGGGCGTTCTCGGGGGTGAAGATTTCGGGGCCGAGGCCCCATTTCTTGTTCCATTTATCGCCCCAGGTGGGGAGCATGCCGATGGCCAGACCCAGAGCTTCGGCCCGGTCCACGACCCAGTCGACGTCCTGGAAATAGGGCTCGAGGGGCCGGGTGGGGTCGTTGTTTTCAAGCGGCAGGTTTCCCTGGGGATTGGGCTCGACGAGGCCTCCCAGTTCGGCCAGGACGACGGCCTGAATCACGTTGAACCGCTGGGCGGCCCGGTCCCGAAGGTAGGTCTCGGCCTCCTGGCGGCTGAGGCGGTGGAACAGTTCCCACGCCGTGTCCCCCAGGTAAAAGAAGGGCTTGCCAAACTGGTCGATGAGGAACCGGCGATTCGCGCTGACTGCGGCGGGGTAGGGGGTGTGGGTAGCCGCCGTGGCTCGCTCGGCCCCACTGCCGTTGGGCCGAGCTTGGGCCGGAGACTGCGGGGAGGCCACTAGGGCGAGCATGGCGGCGAATGGGACCGCCGCGGAACGTGTTCTCATTCGATGATTCTGGCTCTTCATGGGCGGCTCCTGGTCGGTCGGGATGCTCCGGCAGCCGCGGACGACAGCCTCTGGCCTAGCCCTGGTTGCGGGAGCGAGTGGCTCCAGGATACCGCAGGTTGAGTCGCGGTACCCGGGGGTCGTCGCCGGGTTGGTTCGCCGCCGTTTTCCCTGGGCGAGGGGGTCGAAATGCCGGTCTCTGGGAGTCGATGGGGATTCGGGCCGTGGCGAAGATGAAGGGGCGCGGAGCGGTTCCCGGGGAGGTCCCGTTGGTTTGGCGAAGATGGATGCGGTTCGTGCGAAAGGCTCCCGACGAGCTTTGGGGACTGGCGCCGATTGACTTCCTGCAAGGCTTGGACCTCCTGGTCCCAGTAGGTCGGGAGGCGATCGTAGGGGTTGGTGCCATTGTCGTCGGTGATGTAGACCCAGCCGACGCGGTGGGTGATGGCATGGCGAAGCGTCTGATGCATGCTTTCCGGTGTGGGGGCGCTATAGACGATGTGGGCGGTTCGTGAGGGGGGATGGTGGCGAAGCCAGGCGGGGTTTGCGAATCGCTCGTGGGTCGTTGCCTTCCCTTCGAAGGTCACAAGGACGTCGGCGGTTGCGAATTCCAGGTAGGCGGGATCGGGGAGAGTGCCCGGGTTGCCGATCACGCGGTAGCGCGCATCGAGGCCTTTGATCCGTGAATAGAGGTCGACGTAATAACCCAGCCGGGCGGTGGTGTTGCTCATCTCGTCGATGAAGAAGCCGTCGACGTCGTAGAAGTCGCGATAACGCTGGAGCTCCTCGTCGATCTCTTGGGGATCCCGCTCGCCGTAGGTGGTGGGGACGTATCCGAGGATTCGGGTTCCGGAGGTTTTGAGCCGACGGGCCACGGCGACGTAATTCGGGTCGGCCTGCCGGCCGGATCCGCTGGCGGGGTTGAGGATCACCTCGAGCTCGATCCGCTGGGCGGCGGCGGCGAGATTCTCCCAGTGCTTCAGCCCCGCTCCCCCCGGATAGAAGTAGGCTGGTACCAGAACCCCCATGGAAATGGGTTGGTCCCAAGGCCGGCTGCGTTCCAGGGCGAGGGCCAGGACCGCCGCGGCGGCGAGGCCTGCAACCAGGGGACGGGCGAACCAGGCGGATCGCGCGCGGGTCATGGAATGCCTCCCGAACGGCGGGTCATGGAATGCCTCCCGAACGAGGGAAACGCTGGGCACCAGCGCCAGGTGGGGGGGGCGGTTGCCCGGACCTGCGGACCGTCCAATCCCGCCGCCGACGCCACCGGGTCGACCGAGAGGAGCTCGGCGCATAGAGTTGGGGGAGTCTGGAAGGGCGGAAACAGGATCCGGTGGGGGGGATTGGAGGTCCGCCAGGAGCTCGAAGGTGGTGGGGAGTTGCGGTGTGGCGGGGAGGACGCGGCAGCCCGGGCGACCGTCCAGGACACGCCCGATCCGGGGCCGCTCGGTCTGACAGGTAAAGTTTGGGAAGGCGACGTTACCGCTGCTCCCTGACCTTGGGACGTGGGCCAACCGATCCCCCTGGCAGTTCTTGAGAATCCGGGCACGGGCCTGCGCGGGAGGCCGGGGAGGGGGGGAGAACCTCCGCGGGGGGCGTTCCGCCTGGTCTCGAGACTGGCCGCGACTCGCGCTGATTCTCGCCTGACCTAGCGGTAAGCTGAAGGGGCGAGGGCATGGCGGCCGGATCCGTGGAGGCATCCTCTCCCAGCAACCTCTCGCGATTGCCCAACCGTTGCCGCTGGGCCTGGCTGGGAGCACGCATCGGAATCGCCCGGAACAGGAAGAGACGAGTATGGCCAGCGACCCGCCCACCACCGACCTGCGCCGGATCCGCAATATTGGGATTGTGGCCCACATCGACGCCGGCAAGACCACGACCACCGAGCGGATCCTTTACTACACCGGCGAGATTCATCGGATGGGGGACGTCGACAAGGGGACCACGACGACCGACTACCTGCCCGAGGAGCGGGAGCGGGGGATCACGATCGTCGCGGCGGCCATCAGTTGTACCTGGCGGGATGCGCACGGGGAGCCGATCGCGATCAACATCATCGACACCCCCGGCCATGTCGACTTCACGGCCGAGGTCGAGCGGTCGCTGCGGGTGCTCGACGGGGCGGTGGTCATCTTCTCGGCCGTTGAGGGAGTCGAGGCCCAGAGCGAGACGGTCTGGCGGCAGGCGGCGAAGTATCAGGTGCCCCGGCTCTGCTTCATCAACAAGATGGACCGCATCGGCGCCGAGTTTGAGCGGGTGTATCGGGAGATCGAGGAACGGCTGCTGGAGAGCCACCCGATCCCGATCCAGATCCCAATCGGGGCCGGCCCCGAGGGGAGCATGGGGGAGTTTCAAGGACTGATCGACCTGGTGGCGATGAAGGCCCTCCACTTCAAGACCGAGGATCTGGGCTCGACATTCACTGTCGATCCCATCCCAGAATCCCTCCGACTGGAGGCGGAGGCCTGGCGCGAAACCATGCTGAACGCCCTTTCGGCCTTCGATGAGCCGTTTGCAGAGCAGTACATGGCTCACCTCGACGGAGCCGAGCTCACCGAAGAGATGATCCACGCCGCCCTCCGCCGGGCCACCCTCACCGGCCGCGCCCAGCCGGTGCTCTGCGGTTCGAGCTTCAAGTACGTCGGCGTCCAGCGGCTGTTGGACGCTGTGGCGGCGTATCTCCCCAGCCCCCTCGATCGGCCGCCAATCGTCGGCCATCACCCCAAGAAGGGGACCGAGATCCATCGCAAACCCAGCCCGTCTGAACCGTTCTGTGGACTGGTCTTCAAAATCACCAGCGACGCCCACGGCGACCTGTCGTTCGTCCGGATCTACTCGGGAACTCTCAAGGCCGGAACCCGGGTCTACAATCCTGGCAAAGACAAGCGGGAGAACTGCTCGCGGCTGTACCACATCCGGGCCGACGACCGAGAGCAAATCAGCGAGGCCTACGCCGGTGACATCGTCGGCATCGTGGGGCTCAAGGAATCGGTCACCGGAGACACCCTCTGCGACCCTGCCCACCCCATCCTCCTGGAGCGGATCGAGTTTCCCGAGACCGTCATCAGCATGTCGATCGAGCCGGTCAGTTCGGCTGACAAGGGGAAGCTTGCCGACACCCTCAATGCCCTGGCCCGGGAAGATCCGACTTTCACCTTCAAGGTCAACGAGGAGACCGGCCAGACGCTGATCTCGGGCATGGGGGAACTCCACCTCGAAATCCTCAAGAATCGCATGATCCGCGATTTCCACCTCAAGGTCCACGTCGGCCGGCCCCGCGTCAGCTACCGCGAGACGATCAAGCGGGCGGTCAAAGGGGTGGAGGGAACCTGCATCCGCCAGACCGGCGGCGCGGGGCTCTACGCCAAAGTCACCATCGACCTCGAGCCCGAGCCGCAACCCAAGGGAGCACCTGTGCTTCGGTTTGTGAACAAGCTCAAGGGGGGAGTCATCCCCGCCGAGTTCATCCCCGCCATCGAGGCCGGCCTGCGGGAG
>Ga0308411_10003389_pt1 | contig 10621 bp, 6 predicted proteins | sample HotsprottomLayer_2_FD_203530 | JGI IMG/M metagenome (GOLD analysis project Ga0308411, IMG submission 203530) | Hot spring phototrophic mat microbial communities from Octopus Spring, Yellowstone National Park, Wyoming, United States -... | ecosystem: Environmental > Aquatic > Thermal springs >... | reverse complement strand
CCGCCGAGCGACCTGCGGCTCGCATCCGACTCCGCCTCGCGCTGGAGCGTCACGGGCGCGACGCTGGCGTTTACTCCGCTCGGCATTACCGTCACGCCAACCAGCACCACGCACACTCTCGAATTCGCGCTGGCAGACTGGGACGCGCCACCGTACCTGTACCCAGCGGTTGCTGACCGCGTGCGCATCTGGCTGCCCGACACGGCGTACACGAGTCTTACCATCCAGCTGGTGAGCGCCGAGAACGAAACCCTCACGATTGCCACCACACGCGGTACGCATCCTATCCCGCACGGGGATGATGCGAAGTACGCTGGAACATGGCGCAGGCAGTACGCCGCATCCGCTGCAGGCTACTCCGAACTCGGCAACGACTGGGACGGCGATGGCGTAAGCGAAGCGACCTTCGACGACGCAGCACGCGCGACGCTCTGGCAACTGCTTGCGGCACGCGCGGGCGCACGGCTGCGCATCACCATCACGCAAACCGTACCGACGCCGTATGTGATGGAGTATCCCACCTTCTATCGCGACTCGGTCACGGACGCGATTGCTACCGATAACGGAGCCCATACTTATCCCCATGTGCGCAATCCGCAAACGCTCAACTGGGGGCTGCTCGTCTATCCCACTGCGAGCAACACACCGAGCGTGCGTTCGCCTCACCAGCCGATGACGCTCTACGATGCCGCCGCGCTCTATCGCCAGCTCGAACGCGGAATGGACGCCAGCGCCACTATCGATATCATCGACCAGATACGCGCTTGGGGAATCGATGATATCGAGACGGGCGGTCATCCCGCAGGCGTGTCGCGCGTGCGACAGATGTGCCGAGCCGTGATGTTGCCCTACACGGCTCGGCTCGCACTGTGGCTGATTAACGACCTGCGCGAGTGCCCTGCGCTCCCCACACTCCCTACACGCCAACTCCGAATCAGCCCCGAATTCGGATTCAACGGAGACTGGGGGCAGTGGTGCTACTTTAGTGCGCCAAGCAGCCGCTACTATCTCCATCCCAACGAGAATGCGCATCTCTGGGAAATTGAGGGCACTACAGAGACCCAGCGCACGATGAATGACCGAACAGTCGGTCGCTACCTTATCACGCGACACGACATGTCCGTCGACGGCACGGAGACGGTGCAACACCCCGACAAGCAGTGGCGCATCCGTGTCGGCACGCGCACGCTCGCACGCACCACGCCCTTCTTCTCGCACGCATGCGTCTCCGCAACCGTACAGACCTCGCCATCGCTGGCTATCCCGCTCGCCGTGTCGCAACTGCGCGACCGACTCTACTTCGCGCTGCAACCCGACACACTCGAATTCGCCGCGCTACCCTTGCTCAGGCAGCGCACACCGCGTGGCACGCCAAGACCGCTCCACGCGCTCGAAACCAACGACCGTACTGACCTCCCGCAACTCCTCATCGGATACCAGCACGATAGTAGTGTCACGCTCGCCATCCTGCCCGCCGACGGTACAATCACAGAGGTCTGGACGATGGACGGGAAGCGAATCCTCATACAGACTTGGGGCGAGGAGTACGCCGTTTACGCATGGATACTCGGACAGGACAGACGCGTGCGCGTGCGAGTCTCACGCGACCACGCACGCACATGGACAAACCCAACCGACTGCACGCTCGACGACGCGCCCTTCAACGCCGACGACCTCGGCGACTGCACGCTCGACCGTAGACACCGCGTGCTATACCTCACTTACAAAAGCAACGCGACCGTCGCTATCGCACGCTCCCTCAACGGCATCAACTGGGAGACCTGCCTCACATAGCATCGTGCCAGTCCTGCTCAGATAGAATCCATACGCGCCGTATAATTCACCAGCATATACCACGGCTGGAATGCCATGGGAGGCGTCGCGACGCGCGACTCCACTTCCTATGGTACAATTCCAACGATGGCGAAACGCAAGGATGACCGCTGGCTCAGCGGCGAGGAACTCGTCGAGGCGCTCAAGCGCGAACTGAACGGGTACGAGGTGACCGACGAACCCGCCAAACCACGCACGCCGCAATACACTCTGCGCATCCCGCGCAAGCGTCCTAAGCAGCCCAAACCCCCGAAGAAGCCGCCAAACACCGACCAGAAAAGACTCGACATGTAGTTTAGACATGTATTTGACATGTGGTTGACATGTAGTCATTCGCTCGCAAAGGCTAACGCGCGGCGTATAATTTGGCGATGGCTACCCGACGCAAGCGCACGGTAAACGAGACGACGACTGCGGTAAACGAGACGACGACTGCGAACGAGCCGCAGACTGTGGTACAACATGCAGCGAACGGAATCGTGGCGACGGAGTGTGTGACGGTCGACGGCTACGAGAGCGTGCGACGACTCGTCACGCCAAACGGCGTCTACTACGGCATACCTGACCCAGAGAACAGCAACTGCTACCGCTGTCTCCGCGAGGACGAATGGAACGCCTTCCAGCGCATCCTTGACGACCTCGCCAGCTTCATGACCATCTCGCGCGAGCTGGCGTTCCGATGTCGCGTGACGGATTTCGGCGGCGTCGTCACGGTTCGTCTCGGCGAGGGAGGTGACGACTGATGCCCGTACTCTACATCCCGCACGGTAGGCGCGCCGTACTCGGTATTGCGCAGACGCTTGATCCCTCTTCGCCTCCACCAGATGCGAACTACACGCCATATCCGCTCGTAGGTGCGGCGGTCATGCGACGGCGCAACCTCATCGTACCGCCTATCCACTCGCGTGACTGGGCGTTCCTCTATAGCGACGGCGTGCAGTTCGCGCAGATCCAGCTGCGCATCCTCTGCATGCGACACGCGACTGGATTCGGAATCGGGATGGACGCGACGCTCCTCGACTGGATTATGGCTCGCAAAGCCGACGGCGACTCCTATGCCGCGTCTATCCGTCTCTATGACGGCAACGCGACCTACCAGTTCCACGGCTGCAAGGTGCAGACGGCGCAGATGACCGTCACGAAGGGCGACCTCATCATCTGGAACATCGTCGCGCAAGCGCCGAATATCGGCGCGCAGCTCAGCACGAACCCGTCCCAGCTCGTCTATCCCCAGTTCGCCGACACGCCGCTCACTTGGCGTGATGTGCTGTTCGTCTCGGGCGACAACATCGATCTTCAGCCCATCTACAGCGTCGAGTTCTCCGTCGCCAACAATCTCATCATGAACGCGCCCATCGCTGAAGGCACTGAAAACTTCGGCACGGCGCTCGCGCGATGGGACGGCGGACAGATGCAAGCCTCGGCGACTATCACGCTCCAGTATTACCGCGACGACCAGCTCGCCAGTCTCTACAACCCGAACGGGTTCAACTTCGGCGTCCGATTCAGCACGCCGAGCAACCGATTCATCCGATTCCCGCGGCTCGTCGCCGAGAACCCCATCGACCTGCCCGTCAACTACGGCCCGATGTTCAAACAAGTGCAGTGCGTCGCGCTGGGCACGCCCGTTTCGGGACAGGCGGGCACGCCGCCGATATACCATGCGACCTCGTAAATGGAACGCGAGCGTGAACTAACCTTCAATATCCGAATGGACGGACTTGAGAAGCTCAAGTCCGACCTCGAATCGCTCGTACAAACGCTCCAATCGCTCCTGCCAAGCGTGCCCGCGCCGCCGACGGGCTGGAGCGTCACGCCGTCGGGAATCGCTGTGCCCCCGTCGGTCACCTCGATCCCGTCGAGTCTTTCGGTAGCCCAGCAAGCGCACGCGCTGGGCATGCAAGCCACGCAACAGAACCGACCACCCACGCCGCCACCCAACCCTGCGCAGACAATCCATCACGCGACGCAGCCGTATGTGCAGGCGCAACAGCAAGCGCAACAGGCGCAACAGCAGGCACAACAGGCGCAACAGCAGGCACAGCAGGTACAGCAGGCGCAACAGCAAGCGCAACAGGCGCAACAGCAGGCACAACAGGCACAGCAGGCACAGCAGCAGGCACAACAGGCACAGCAGGCGCAACAGCAGGCACAGCAGCAGACGATTAGCATGACTAACCCGACGCAGGTACTCACGCAGCAGATACCCCCGCAACCGCATGATTTATACGAACGACTAATCGAGATGCTTCAGAATATCGCAAGCATCGGGTACGCAGGCGGGCGCATAGGGCTCGGTACTTGGGCGATGGGGCAGGTCGCTTCTGGACTCGCAGCCGCGCTGAAATCCATCCCCAAACTCGGACTCGCGCTCAATCCCGCCACGATGGCAGCCGCCGCAGCGATGTTCCTTGTCTCTCCGTCGCTCAACGCTGTTGGGCGCAACATTGGCGCGGAGATGATGGCGGGCGTCACAGGACAAGGCGGTACTACGCCCAGCAGCATCTTCTACGACGCCCTCACCGCAAACCCCCTCTTCCGTGTGCTGTCGTGGATACCGCTTATCGGTCCCCAGCTGGAAGCTGTTGTGCAGGGACAGGCGCGGTTCCTGCGTGCCTACGAGTCGCAACTCATCGCTGCGCTCATCACGCAACAGCAACCGCTCATGGCGCTTCCGCTCGCGGGCATGGGCGGCACGCTCGGTATCATGGGCATGGGCGTCGACCTACTGGGGTTCTCACCCTACTACAGCGCGGTCGAACTCCAACGCGCCGCTGACCTCATGCTACGCGGGTTCCGATTCCAGCGCGGATTCGAAGTGCGCGGCGGACTGCAACCCGAATTCAGAACCCGCACGCTCAGAGGCGAACTCGACTTCTACGCCCTGAGCGATGAGGAAAGCCCATCGCTACTCCAATCGCCGACAGGCATGCGTCTAAGGCGGCAGCGCGTCCGCGCTGACATCGACATCCCCGAACTGCGCGGCTATCGGTACATCGAGCAGCTGCTCGATACGGGATATGTGCCTGAAACACCCATCGTCACGCCCACCGCCGTCGGACGCGCCTTCCCGCGCATGCCCGCTAACATCCTCGAATTCACGGGCATGCTCCGTCACACGCTGCTGCAGCAGTTCCCGCTGTTCGGCGGCGTGGTCAACCCCATCGTCGAGCAGGTACTCGACGAACTCGTCACGGCGGTCAACACGCCCGTCATGATGCAGCTCTTCGGCTCGGGCGCGGTCAACCGCTGGGATTACGCGCTCATGATGCTTGCGCTGCAGGGCGACCCGCGACTGGTCTCGCTCCAGTTCGCCACTGCGCCCGACGGACGGAACCTGCGCGACATCGCGTGGGAGATGTTCTACCTCCAGCGCGGGCAGCAGCTCGCAGGCATCGAGACCGCACGCGCACAAATCCAGCTTGCGCAAGCCCAGCGATTCGGCACCATCCGCGATACGACTGCAGCGTTCACGCGCCTGTACGAGACGACCGCCACGGAAGCGCAGCTCATCAATCAGCGCATCGCGAACATAGGCATGTATGCGCCTGCGCTGATGGACACGCCCGAGTTCAGGCAACTGCTCGTCACGGCGGAGCAGCTCGCGCTCCGCCTGCGCGAGATTGCCGTGTCTATGGCGCAGTTCCGCGTGCAGGTTGTGGAGACGACCAGCGCGTTGGCGACCGTGCAGGCGGAGTACGGACTCGTCATCGCGCGACGCGGCACAGCGGATACTGTCGGGGGCGCGATGCTCACACGCGCTGAGACCCTTGTGCGCACGACCGACGCGCGAATCGAGGCGCTCCGCCAGCTCCAAGCGCAGGTCGGCGAGCTGGAAGCGATGCAAATCGAGACGCAAATCCAGCAGCTCGAACTCCAGCGCATCGCGGGTCTCGAATCGATGGCTACCCCGCCACCCACGCATGACTGGCTCCGACGACGCGCCGCGACGCAAGCGATACTGACCACCGCGCAGACAACCTTCGCTCAGTTCGCCGACATCCGTGCCCTCTACGAATCGCTCATGCGCCTGACGGGCGAGCGGCTCCGTGCGATGGCGACGCATCGAGAGCGCATGCGCGAGCGCGGGCTATGGACAGAGGAGATGGAGACCCGATGGCGGCAGGAAGCGATGCAACAGGTCGTTGAACTCGCGCAGTACCAGCAAGCCTATGAAAACCGCTGGCTCGACCGACTCGTCTCGCAGGTTTGGAACGCGCCTGCACGCATGGACGCCGTCGCAGCATGGTTCACACGGCGCGAGGCGAGCCTGTTCTACGACATCGTGCCGTGGGCGTTCGGCGGCACGCGCGAACGCGCCCAGTGGATGCGCGAGACCGTGCCGATGATGTACCGCACGCTCATCGGGAGACTCGGCACGCAAGAGGGATTCGTCGAGACCGCCATGGCAGCCATCATGGCAGGCGCACGGAACGCCTTCAGCGGCGACCTGCGCATCCAAATCGTCGTCGAAGATTCGGGCAACCGTCTCATCGACGCTCAGCAGGTGCATCTCAACCTGAATAACCAGACGCGAGCGGTCGAATCCGTGACCGTCACCGTGCCTGTGCCGACGCAATAGCCATGCGAGTACGCGCTGCAGCTCAGTGTGTGATTGACCTGCCCCGCGCGGTTTGGGACTACTACCCCTATCCGCGACTGCGCTGGACGGACTTCCCTGCGCGGGGCAGCCCGTGGCGGTACGATGAGTCCGACGCGGGCATCGTCATCGAGCCGATTATCGATGCCGTGCGACTGCGCGAGCATGAGTTGCCGACGGAACTGCTCGCATCGCATCGCACCGCGCCCGAAGACATCACCGCGCCGACGCTGCAAGTCAGCCACTCCGTGACCCCGACGCTGGTCTCGTCGAATGTGCCAGGCGTCGGCAAGGTCTGGGAATACACGCTCGGCGGGCAGAAGTACCTGCACTGGTACGAGCGCATGACGCCCCACACGGCGTATTCGGTACTCTGTGAACGCGCGGAGCATATCCCCGCAGGCAGCGGCGACGACCGCTGGGTCGACGCCCAGCTCGCACGACGCGGGTACATCATCCGCTGGCGCATGGAGCCGTACACCGCGACGAACGAGACGCGCCCTGGCATCCGAATCGCGCTCGGACTGCGCGATTCGGACGAGGCGACCGAGTATCTCTGGTACGCCTTGCAGTTCACGCCGAGCCGTGCGCCCGAGCTGCTCGTGACCCGCGCGACGCTGGGCGACCTGCGCACGCTCACCAACATCACATGGACGCCGCTCCGCTCGCTCCGCATCGACGGCATGGACGCCGAACTTGCCCAAACGCTGGATACCTACCGTGAGGAGCCACGACCCGCCAGCCTCATGCACGGGCTGCGCGTCATCGTTCTCGGCGGGCGACTGCTCATCGACCTCGAAGGTCTGCAAGCCCCGCTGGTCATCCCGCTGATTCGCCCGCCCGCATTCAGCGAATACGCCGAAGACCCTTCCGACCCGCTCCCACCGTACCAGCCAACGCCTATCCCGCCCGATAGGCTCATCGAGGTCGTGCATATCCGCTGGTGGCGCTGGCGCAGCATCATGCTCGCTCTTAGCCCCATGTGGTTCGACGCCGTCGGCGAGATCGAGGGCGGCGAGCAGCAGGTCGGGTTCGTGCCCACTTCCGAGCCCGACATCAAGGAAGTGCGCTACGCCGTGCCGAAGCCGACGAATACCGACGCGAGCGTCACCATCGAAGACATCCCCACCCTGCGGTACAAGCTCACCCTGCGCCACACGGACTCCACGCAACACCGCATGGTTGGCAACCGCCCCGTCGCGCCCGAAACGCCCATCGTGCGCTGCGTCGACTTCGGTTTCGAACCGACGCCCCAGCGCGACCTGTCCGACCCGTCGCTGGCGCAACCGCAGGAGATAACCGTCGCGTGGCAGTTCGATATCGCACGGCTACAGATACGCTCGCAAGCGCAACTGGTCTACCTCGATCCCGACGGATACTGGGCGGACTGGAACCAGCAGGTGGGGCAACGCGCGATTCGTATTCAGCTCGCACGGTACGCGCACGATGTCGTCAGCGGAGTCGATGTGCAACTCCCGCCCCCAGCCACCATCCCGCTCACGACCGTGTTCACGGGCTACATGCATCGAAGCGGTACGGTCAGCACGGGTCAGGGTGGCGTGCAGCAGTTCGTCGTGCAGTGCGTCGACCGCGTCGCGCAACTGGAGCAACCGCGCTGGTGGCTCGCGTGGATGGACGGGTGGAACAGCTACTACGCGATGGCGTACCTCGCAGGACTCGGCGGAATTGCGACCGACGACCTGCTCTTCGCAGGACTCGTGCCCAGCACGCCGTATGACGAGGTTCCAGCGCCCGAGCCTGCATGGTTCCTACCCGTCGGCGCGGCTGGTACACCGCTCACACGGTTCACAGGCGTCCCGCTCTGGGAGGTGATGGGACGCATCGCGAAGACCATCGGGTTCCTGCTCTACTTCAACCAACACGGGAAGCTCGCCTTCCACAAGTTTCGCGGGCTGGAGACGCCTCCAACCGACGACTTCGTCTTTACCGAGCAGGAGGCGACCATCTCGCTCCAGCGCGACCTCGGCGATGTGCGCAACACGGTCACCATCATCGGCGTCGACGCCTACGCGCCGCTCCAGCTACCCATCGTCTCGCATCGCGTCGATACCGCCAGCATGAACGACCCGACCGCGCCGAACTACATCGGCTACCCACAGCCGTTCGTCTGGGCGGACTCGCAGTTCGCGCGACTGGAGTTCGCAAGCGCCGCCGCCGATACCATCTTCCAGCTCTTCCGCCAGCCGAACGAGGCTATCACCATGCGCGTGCCGCTCACGCCGAACCTGTTCCCTGGCGCGAGCGTGCGGTTCATCTCACGCAATAACAGGTTCGGTATCAACAACAAGCGGTACTTGGTGACCAGCGTACAGCATCGCGTCTGGGGCGGGTCGCACGGCGAGACGACGCTCACCGCGCGGTACTTCGGCGACACCGCCGTATAATTGAGTGCTATGGAGAAGACGAAGCACATCCACATCGGCTCATCGCACCCGAAGCGCGGAACTGACAAGTACGGCAAGTATTCGCTCGGCAACTGCCACCACGAGTCAACTACCGTGCCCACGCGACGCGGGATGCAAGCCTCGTTCCAGCGACGCAGGACGCCGAAATCGACGCTACGCATGCGACGGACACGATAGGAGACGCGCGATGACAGTAAGCCCACAGGTAGAGGTCGTACCTATCGATTCCGTTCGCCCGCATCCGAAGAACACGCGCCGTCACCCGCCTGAGCAGCTCGAACTGCTTAAGAACTCGCTGCGCGAGTTCGGACAGTACCGCCCGATTGTCGTGCATGCGGGCACGGATTACATCCTCGCGGGCAACGGCGTCTACGAAGCGGCGCGCCAGCTCGGCTGGAAGACGATTCGCATCGTGCGCGTCGAGTGCGATGAGACCCATGCGCTTGCGATACTCATGGCGGATAACCGCCTCGCGGAACTTAGCTGGTGGGACTACGAATCGATGGTTGCCATCCCCGAACTCCAGCCCGTGCTGGAGATGCCCGTATTCGACGAATCGTTCGTGCGCATGATTGAAATCGAGCTTGACGCGATTCTCGAAGCGCAGGCGAACGCCGTGATGCAGGATGAGTTCCTGCCTGTTGACCGCACGGAGCGCGGGGCGCCTGCCGTGCGCAATCCTGCCGCGGCGGCAATCGTCCGTACCGTGATGGTCGCCGTGACGCGCGACGATGACATGCTCGCGCATCAACTCCATGCGCACCTGCGCGAGGTAGACTCTGAGTATGCCGAGAACACCGAAGAACAGTACGACGGACGCCTCTTCCTCGCACTCCTCCGCCGTACAGAACCTCCTGCTGGAACCGATTGAGGGCGAGCCGACACGGGCGTACCGCGCGTTCTGTTACTACGCGGCGGTCGCTCGCTCCATGCGTCAAGCGGCGGCTGCCGTCAACGCATCGCTTCCGACCGTCGCGCGATGGGCGCGGAAGTACCGCTGGCGCGAACGCATCATCGAATACGAACAGCGCATTCAGGAACAGATTAACAACATCCGTTTGCACTATGCGCTCCATCTGACCCCGCTGGCGGCGCGAACGATTGAGCAGCTCCTGCGCGATGAGCAGACCCCGCCGAATGTCCGCGCATCGCTGGCGATTGATGTGTTGCGTGGCGTCGGCGTGCTACGCGAGGAGTCGCGCGTCGAGTGGACATCCACGCCTGAGACGAACCCGCTCGTGCAGGCGCTACGAGAGATCCGCAGTCAAGTAGAATTGTCTTCGCATGCTCGCAGCGTGGAATCGTCTCCCGCCGAAACAGTGGAAGCCGCAGCTCTACCAGCTGATGGACTTCCGCCCGCACGACGCACAAGCGGAGATACTCTATAGTCCCGCGCGGTTCCGCATCGTCGCGTGCGGACGACGGTTCGGCAAGACGACCGCGGCCTCTGCGGAAGCCGTTGCCTACGCGCTGCTGGGCGGACATGTCTGGATCGTCGCGCCGACCTATGACCTCACGCGACCGCTCACCTACGCCGTCGAAGGCATCCTGCGCAACCTCTGTCTCAAGTCGAGTCTGCAGTATAAGGACATCGTCGCGCGACGGCGCTCCGTGCCCTACGAGATAGAGTTCACAACGGGCGGGATACTCCAGTCGCGCACGGCGGAGAACCCGCGCTCGCTGCAAGGACGCGCGGTTGACCTGCTCGTCATCGACGAAGCGGCGACCATCCGCGAGGGGTTCATCTGGTCACAATACCTGC
>Ga0308411_10003387_pt1 | contig 10624 bp, 8 predicted proteins | sample HotsprottomLayer_2_FD_203530 | JGI IMG/M metagenome (GOLD analysis project Ga0308411, IMG submission 203530) | Hot spring phototrophic mat microbial communities from Octopus Spring, Yellowstone National Park, Wyoming, United States -... | ecosystem: Environmental > Aquatic > Thermal springs >... | reverse complement strand
TTGAAGATTGATGAGGGGTGGTACATCTACGCGAACCCCGTCGGCAATGCCGAGATGCAAGGGAGCGAAACGGTTGTGACTGTTGCAGGGAACCGAGCCAAGCTCGTGAAAGTGGTTTATCCCCGCGGCAAATTGTGTAAGGACAAACTCCTCGATCAGGAAATTGAGTATCGGATCTATGAAGGGACAATTCAAATCGAAGCGACTGTGGAGCCGCCCCCGGACGACCAATCGATCGAATTGGCGATTAAATTTGGAGCCTGTAATCACCGTGGCTCGTGCTTACAACCTGCTACGGTGAAGATACCGATCAAGTAGGCCGTGCGAATCCGCGGCAGGTTAATAGCCTGTGACATTTTCACGAGGCCGAGACACCATTCTGCGGCTCGGAAGTTGGAGAAGGCGGGAAGCCCAGAATTTCTTCAATTTCGGCCCGACTGAGTTCTTCTTTTTGCAGGAGTTCACCGACCAAGCGGTCAAGTTCCGCCCGATGTTGACGTAGGAGCTCCGTGGCACGTTGTTCGGCCTCGACGAGAAGACGGCGGGTTTCTTCATCGACGACCTGGGCCATCCCCTCGCTGAAATCCCGGGCTTGCTGAATTTCCTTGCCGAGAAAGACGTGTTCTTCACCGATCCGCAGCGACATGGGGCCAATGCGGTCGCTCATGCCCCAATGCGTGACCATGTATCGGGCTAGACGCGTGGCCTGACGGAGGTCGTCCTCCGCGCCGGCATAAGCCTGGCCGAACACCAGGCGTTCCGCCGCTCGGCCCCCCATCCAGACTGCCAAACGGGCTTTGAAATAGCTTTCGCCGTGATGATACCGTTCTTCCTCGGGGATAACAAGATTCATCCCAAGGGATCGGCCACGCGGAATGATCGACACTTTCATGGGCCGATCGGCTTCGGGAATTAGCCACGCGACCAACGCGTGCCCCGACTCATGATACGCGGTTGCTCGTTTCTCCTCCGGACTCAGCACTTCTTCGCGCTTCGGACCAATGAGGACCCGATCGGCAGCTCGCTCGAAATCGACACGCTCGATGCGGTCTTTCCCTTCCCGTGTGGCCAGCAAGGCCGCCTCGTTGCAGATGTTCCGCAGATCGGCCCCCGTCATGCCAATCGTTTGACGGGCAAGTTGTTCCAGATTCACATCGGGAGCTAACGGTTTGTTCCGGGTGTGAACTCGCAGAACAGCCAGTCGTCCCTGCCAACTCATCCGTTCCACGGTAATGTGGCGGTCGAAACGGCCGGGACGGAGCAGTGCCGGATCGAGAACATCGGGGCGGTTCGTCGCAGCAATGACGATGACACCTTGGTTGGGCGAAAAACCATCCATCTCGCCCAGGATCTGGTTCAGAGTCTGTTCTCGTTCGTCGGCCCCACCTCCTAAGCCCGCGCCGCGCATCCGACCGACCGCGTCGATTTCATCGATGAAGATCAAGCAAGGAGCGTTCTCTTTCGCCGTCCGAAACAAGTCCCGCACCCGACTCGCCCCAACTCCCACGTACAATTGGATAAATTCCGCAGCATTGATGCTGAAAAAGGGAACATCGGCCTCTCCCGCCACGGCGCGAGCCAACAAAGTCTTACCCGTTCCAGGGGGTCCCGCCAGTAACACTCCTTTGGGAACCTGGGCTCCGAGTCGCTCAAATCGCTTCGGATCTCGTAAAAACTCAATAATCTCCCGAAGCTCCGACTTCGCGTTCTCCATATCCGCCACGTCATCAAACGTGACGCGCATTTTCCCTTTTTCGTAGCGCCGAGCGGGGCTTCGCAAGTAGTTGGTCATGAAGCCCCCCATAGGGTCACGAAGTCGCGGTAAGATAAAGAACGAGAAAATCGCGACCATTAACAAAATCGGTAAAACGATGGTTAACACGGGCGACATCCAGGCCATCGGATCGTCCCGTTGGCTGATGCGGACGTCCCGCTCTTCGAGGATCTGATTCAAGCGTTCGTGGTTTTTCGGAAGTTCCGTTTGAAAATGCCGGCGTTTGAGACCCGTCGCTTTGACCTCCGGCGACTCGACTTCACTCGCCTTCACAAAACCTTCCAGTCGCTGTTCGCCGATGAAAATGACCCGTTCGACTTTCCCAGCCTGGGCGAGTTTCAGTAAATCGCTATAGTCGATCGATCGAGGCGAATTAAAGACCCAGAGGATGAAGCCGAGGGAGACAACCAGTGCGAACGACCCCATCAGCGCGATGGCCATCGCCGGGTTGGGACGATGAGGCCGCGGCGGACGAGGTGATGTCATCGGCAGATTTCTCCTCAATGCAGAAATCAAATCGACTCGCTCAAACTAGGAAAACGTCCGAGGTCTGACCATGCCATGGCGCGGTTGGCAATGGCTGTGGAAACGTCGACCGATCCGACGACCCGAAGTGGTCTTGTACACGCGGCAATCGTGTCCGCTCTGTGATGAAGCCAAAACGTTCCTCGAAGTGGAAAAACGCCGCGGACGCATCACGCTGAGCATTCAAGAAGTCGATGGGTCACCGGAGCTTCAGAGTCAGTGGGGTGATTGGGTTCCAGTCGTCGTCGTGGATGGTCGCGTGCGGTTTCGCGGACGCATTCAACCCGTACTGTGGCGCCGCTTACTGCGAGACTGGTAAACGTGATGACGAAGGTCCTTCCGAATTCGAGCGCGAGTTCCCCCGCGAACTAGTCATAGCCGAAAACCTGCTGTTGCCCTAAACTTCCGCAATATCCCTTGGAAAAGCGGAGTCATTCGTCGGGCATGAAAGTACCTCTTCGTTGGCTGGCAGATTATGTGGATGTTTCGCTCGGCGTCGGAGAACTCGCCGAACGGCTGACTCTGGCAGGGCTTGAGGTCAGCGGCTTTCGCTTCTACGGCTTGCCAGTTCCTGCAGGTGTCTTCGTCCGTCCCGAAGAAATGGGACCGGTCTGGGCACCCGACAAAGTCGTCATTGCGGAAGTCTTACGAGTCGAAAAGCACCCCAACGCCGACAAGTTAAAGCTCGTCACCGTTCGTTATGGTGCGCCGGAACCCAAAACTGTCGTAACAGGTGCACCCAATCTGCAGATCGGCGACCAAGGGTTAAAAGTCGTCCTCGGACTCGCGGGAACGAATTATTTCGACGGACACGTACAGCCAAAGCAGATCAAAGAACTCAAGCCAGGCAAACTCCGTGGCATCGAAAGCGACGCAATGGTCATGTCCGAGTTTGAACTCGGTATCAGCGAGGAACACGAGGGTATCATTATCCTCGAACCTGATGCTCCCGTCGGGGTGCCCTACGTCGATTGGGTGGGTGATGTAGTGCTCGAAATCGACGTGCTCCCCAACATGGCTCGGTGTCTCAGTATGCTGGGGATGGCACGGGAAGTCGCAGCTCTGACGGGGCGAATGTTGAAGAAGCCTGCTCTGGAGTATGCCCCGGCACCCGAGACGATCGACGGACTGGTGCGTGTCTCGATCGAAAACCCCAGTCTCTGTGCTCGCTATCGCGCCATGCTGATCCGGAACGTTCAACTCGGCCCGGCGCCGCGTTGGATGCAACGACGACTTTCCTATGCCGGGATGCGTCCCATCTCGAATGTCGTTGACATTACGAATTACGTCATGTTGGAATGGGGTCAGCCCTTGCACGCCTTTGACTACGATGTGCTACGGCAGCGGGCCAAGACAGGGGTTCCTCATATTACCGTTCGTTCCGCCCGCGACGGGGAACACTTAACGACATTGGATGGTCAGGAACGGGAGTTGTCCCCCGAAATGCTCGTCATCGCGGACGACCGTGGTCCCATCGCTCTCGCTGGGGTCATGGGGGGGCTGGAGACGGAAGTGACGGAGCGGACTCGTAACATCCTGCTCGAATCGGCAAATTTCGATTTTGTCAGCATTCGACGGACGATGCGGGCCTTGAACCTGCCCAGTGAGGCAAGCCTCAGATTCAGTAAGGGGGTACATCCCGAATTGGTCGCGCCGGCGGCGGAACGGGCAGCCTCCCTCTTGGCCCAAAATGCGCAGGGTACGGTTTGTTCCGGTTCCGTGGATTGTTATCCCGCACCATGGACTCCGCCAGTTATTGAATTACCCTTGCAAGAGGTCCAACGCCATTTGGGCATCTCGCTCCCCAAAGTCGAAGTGTGCCGAATTCTCAACACCCTTGAGTTCAACGTCGAAGATCAGGGCGATAAGCTCCGAGTGACTGTCCCGCCCCATCGGCTCGACATCCAGGAAGGTGCCGCCGATTTGATTGAGGAACTCATTCGCATTTACGGCTACGAACGACTTCCCGCAACGTTGCTCGCGGACCGTCTGCCCGAGCAGCGAGGTCATCGGTCGCTGACCTTGGAAGAGGCGACGCGGGACTTGTTAGTTCAAGCGGGTCTGTTCGAGGCGATTACCTATTCGCTAACGACCCCCGAACGCGAAACCCCGTGGACCGATCCCAACCAAGGCGGCGAAAGGATGTACGTCAAGATCCTGAACCCGATCAACGCGGAACGAACCGTCATGCGGCGTACGGTACTTGCGGGGCTTCTGGAGGTCGCATCCGAAAACCTTAAGCACCAGTCGACAGTCAAAATGTTCGAGATTGGTCCGGTGTTCTTGCCCCAGCACGATGCATCCCTGCCGGAGGAACCCCGCCGACTCGGCATGGTTCTCACAGGACGGCGTCACCCCGACTATTGGGCCAACGACACATCTCACGCTGCCGACTCAATCGATTTCCTCGATTTGAAGGGGATCATCGAAGGACTTTTGAATGGCCTCCACATGGAAGGAATCGAATACCTTCGATCGGCTGTTCCTTGGTTGCACCCCGGAAAAGCCGCCGCCATCCAATACCAAGACCGTCTCCTCGGGCATTTCGGCGAGTTACATCCTCGTGTCGCCGCCCGGTATGGCAAGGAGATGACAGGTCAGGCGGTGCTCGTCGCGGAGTTGGATTTGGAGTCACTGCTGTCATTTGTACCGGAACGCCATCAATACGTTCCGATTCCCGCGTTTGCGCCGGTTCTCAGGGATATCGCCGTTATCGTCGCCGAAGAGACACCGGCGGCCCGCGTGCTGGCAGAAATTCGCTCGGCTGGCGGTGGTTGGTTACGGGAGGCCCGGTTGTTTGATGTTTATCGGGGAGACAGCATCCCCGTCGGAACGAAGAGTCTAGCTTACTCCTTGGTATATCAAGCGAACCACAACTTGACGGACAAGGACGTGGATAAGATCCACCGGAAAATCGAAGACCGACTGCAACATGTCCTTAAGGCAACCGTCCGCGGGAAATAAAGCGCTGACACTCCGCTGGAGTCAGACCTTGGCTTAGGGAAACTCGTTGCACCACTGCCCCATTGGGGGGGTGTACCCGTCGAGGGGCCCGGCTGAAACGTCGGCCGTGACTATGGTGCCGGGCGTTTCTTCCAGCGAGATAATCCCGCATCGATGTACTGCCCACCGCCCGTTTGCCGGCAATGAATGGCAATCACGTTTTTCCCCGGTTTGAGGGTTTTCATCGCTTCGGGTCGAATCGCAACGTCTTCGTAATCGGTAGTGAAACCGGAAACTCGGGCTGCCAGAACTCCGTTCAAATAAACCTCCGCATCTTCGTCATGGTGCAATACTAAAACGAGATTGTCGAAGGGTCCCTCACGCAGCTCGAATTCGCGTCGTATCCAGATGTCGCGGGACTTCCACTCGGTGCGGACCACGGCACCGGGAGTGAAGGCCGTGCCGAAGCCGCCGGGACCTTCTCTCCAAGTCCGGGCTTCAAATTCAGGTTTGAACCAATCCTCCCCCGGCGGGTCGAACGTGTACCTCCAAGAAAGTGCCTGTTCTCGGGCGGTCGGTACGACAATCTCGAACACCGGCAACTGTGAGAAATCACCCCGGTTTGCTGCTGCGACGCGATCCACATCGACCTTCACCACGGCACGATCATAGGTTAAAAGGCCGTTCGCCTCGACCTCCACGTCGGTAATCTGCGTGTAGATCGCCGCACAGAGTCCTTGCTTTTCCTTCAGTTGATAGACTCGTTGCAGGAGTTGTTCGTAGCGTCGCGTCAGATCGGCGGAATCGGCCACGCCTCGATAGCTCCAGGTTCGTTCGTCCCAAAGATGCCCCTTAATCGCCAAGCCGAGACCGCCAAACTCCCCCAGCACACCCGCTCGTCGGTTTTCGAGCGGCGGAGCACCTGGTCCGGGGTAAACATGGATATCGTGCACATCGCCGACTTTCATGTCGTTCCAGCCGCTTGCGTTGTTGACCAACCGCGTTGGATCATATTGTTTGATCCACTCGGTGATTCGCCGGGTGTCGAACTGTCCCCACCCTTCGTTAAACGGTACCCACATGACAATGCAGGGGAAGTGCCGCAACTGATCGATCATTCGCTTCAATTCGAGTTCGTATTGCTGGGCCGATTCTGGAGTTCGTTTCATTTCGCCCCGACCCAAGGGTACGATTTGGTCGCCACTGGGCATATCCTGCCAGACAAGAAGTCCGAGTTGGTCGCAATAGTAGTACCATCGTGCCGGCTCAACCTTAATGTGTTTGCGAGTGGTATTAAAGCCGAGTTTTTTCGTCATCTCCAAGTCAAACTTCATCGCCGCATCGGTCGGCGGGGTGTGAAGGCCGTCGGGCCAGAATCCTTGGTCAAGAGGCCCAATCATGAAGTACGGCTTACCGTTCAAACGAATTCGTGGAACGCCCTGATCGTCGGCAGCGACATCCACTTGTCGCAGACCAAAGTAACTTTGCGTCTGGTCGATAACCTCGTCGTCAGGTCCGAGAAGTTCGACTTGCAAATCGTAAAGATGTGGGGCTTCCGGAGACCATAAGCGAGGTTGTCGGAAACGCAACTCGACTTCGGCCTCGGTTTGTCCTTCGGGTACCGTGGTCGTGCGTGTCTGTTCATGCTGAACGGTGGACAGCCCCTGAGTTGACGGTTCGCTCCAACGTGTGATCGCGTGCAGACGTAATCCCTTACCCGGTCGACTGACTCGAACTCGCACCCGCGCCGTGGCAGGCATGATGGTGGTCTGCACGTGCACATCCGCGATGTGAATGGGTGGGACAGGTTCCAACCAAACAGTCTGCCAGATCCCCGTGCTGGGCGTGTACCAGATTCCTTCGGGCTTTAACACTTGCTTCCCGCGAGGTTGAGTTCCGGTGTCCGTTGGGTCCCAAACACCGACAACAAGCTCTTGCTCACCCGTGGCACGAAGATGAGGGGTCAGATCAAAGCTGAAACGGTCGTAACCGCCGCGATGTTCTCCAAGGAAATTGCCATTGAGCCAGACTTTCGTCTCCCAATCAACCGCCTCAAAATGCAAGAGGACACTCTGGCCTTTCCACGCGGGAGGAAGGGTAAAAGTACGTCGGTACCACACACGGGGGATCATCCGACCCACACCCGACAAAGCCGACTCAACGGGAAATGGAACAAGAATTCGACCCGAAAGTTCCTTGCCGAGGGGTGGATTCTCGCCCGTCTGAGCCTCCGCGAATTGCCACAGGCCGTTCAAGTTGAACCAACGTTCACGGACCAAATGGGGACGTGGATATTCCGGATGTACTCGTTCGGGTGACACATCGTTGGCCCAACGAGTCAGCAGCCGGGGATTCGCCGGTTTCCATTCCTGCGCGAATCCGACGTGGGCCATTGCACCGCAGACCAAGATGGGAAAAGTCAACCGACATTTCATGACAGATAACCCCGATGGTCAATCTGCAAAGCACTAAAATCGTCTCTGTCGCTGAATGAGGTATTCGAGCAATGCCTTATCGAAACCGACGCTGGTGTCCATGCCGACATAATCGACATCCATTCGGGCCGATTCCTCTCGCAAGCGGTTGCAGTGTTCTTCGAGAGCTTGCAGGTAATCAGTTCGGATGGCACGCGCATCCAGTGTGAGTCGGTCCTCGCTTTCGACATCTTCAAATTCGATCAAGCCACTAAAGGGGAAGCGGGTTTCAGCTTCATCCAGAACGTGAAAAAGAATGACCTCATGCCCCCGGTGCCGTAACAGATGCAAGGCTCGCAGCACGGGCTCAAGGTCCGTTAGAAGATCGCTGAACAACATGATAAGACTTTTGCCGCGGACCAATGCAGCCAATTGCGTCAACGCATGGCCAATGTCGGTCCGACCGGTGGGCTTCAAATTGGAGAGTACGGCAAGGATCGTGCCCAGCTGTGTCCGTTTGCTCCGGGGAGGTATGGCCGCGCGGATCTCTTGATCGAACGTCACCAAGCCGACGGGGTCCTGTTGGTGAACCATCAGGTAACCGAGAGCGGCAGCCAGGCAAACGCCGTACTCGAACTTCGTCATCTCTTGCCGATACGTCCATCCCATGGACTCGGACAAATCCATGACGAGATATCCGGTCATGTTCGTCTCGGCTTGAAATTTTTTCACATAGAACTTGCCGGTTTTGGCATAAACATTCCAATCGATGTATTTCAGGTCATCGCCCGGAGCGTAATTGCGGTGTTCACTAAACTCAACGGAAAAGCCATGTAGCGGACTTGCATGTAACCCGGCAAGGAAGCCCTGAACAATAAACTTAGCGCGCAAATCAAGGCGAGCGATTTGCCGAATCACATCGGGACGGACGTATTGCTCGACCCCAGGCATGGAGGCATTGTAGCAATCGTTGTGGATACCTATCTGCGGAAGAACTCACGAAAATAGTCGAAGGGATAAGAACAATAACAAGACATCGAACCGGATCCCAGCGAAGCATCTCCCGAGTTCCAGCGTGGCAGCCGCGATCGCTCGGGATTCTTCGAAATGTCCCACTTAATTGGCGATGGCTTGGATGACGGCAAAAATGACCAGGAAAAGGACAATCAGTCCCAACGATATTAACGTCTGGAGGAGCCAGACAGTAAAACTCTGGCTCCAGCGAGTGCGGAGCAACTTGGCATAGACGATGACCGATAAGCCACAATGAAAGAGCAAAATCAAAACAAAAACGGTGAACTGCAAAGCGGCATGGAAACCGTAAGAAGGGACGAGATTTCCTTGGATGCATAAGCTGAAGAGATAGGTGGTACCGTGAGTAAGTCCCACGCCAAGAAAAGCCCGGCCGAGCGTCGGAATCTTCACGCTGCTGAAGTAGCAAGCGACGCGGAACACGATGGCGAAACCATACAGAGCCGCCATCGTTATCAAGATTCCCAAAAACAGTCCACACAGGTCCACGTTGAATGACAACCATGCTAAGCGAGACGAGCGACGCTTCCGATCACGGTGCTGACTCCGACCACCAAGAGGCCAGTCACCGCCGAAACCAGTAGGCAGAGCAGCGAGAAGATGACGCTAATGCGTAAAGCCCGCCCCACGCGGATGCGCAAGGCCGGCATCAGAATGAAAGTGCAAAGCACAAGCAGTGCTGGAAGGTCGAGAGCGGCGCCGATCCACCAATAATCGGATTGCGCCCAACCGAAACTGGGGGCAATCCATTGGACGAGACCGTGAATTGCGAAGAAGATCGGGACGTTCAAAAGGGTCAGTACGACAACTAGAGTGAAGGATCGGCGGAAAGTCGGTGCTGGATCCAATCCGATCAGATCGCAGGCCGACCGAAGCAAAAGGGTAGCGACGGCAACACTGACAAGTCCAACCAGGGCGAGAACAACCCACACGTTGCTTCCGAGATCCCCCATCGTGTTTCCCCTGATTCGTTGGCTGAGGTTAAATCGGAACTGAGATTAAGATAGGGAATTGGGGGTCAGCTCACGGCAACAGATTCGCCGAATTGTAGAGCCAAGCAAGCTCACTTTTTCAAAAAAAGGAACTCGCTGCTTGCGTTGGAGCATGGCACCTGCTACATTCAGGCCACCGTCCCTTGCCGGAGGATCCTACCGTGGCCCGATCTCACTCCCAGCCGCCCCGACGTCGCTCGCATCCGCCACATTCCACGATGCCGAAATCACCGGAAAGCCAGCCGGTTGCCGGACCACACATTAATCTGGGGGATCAATACCCTGACATTGTGGAGCAATTCCGCCACGAAATCGAGGAGTATGAAAAGCATGAGGGTTCAACATTTTTCGACATGTTGGCGGCTCGCGGCATTTCCCTGCCCGCTCCGACTCAGCTCAGTGATGAAGAAGTTAAGAACACTCTTTGCGAGCTCATCCAGGAACTCGCTCGGTTACAGATCTATCTGCGTTCGACGGACCATTTGAGTGATCGGCAACTGTACGAGATGTTATGGTCTGACATCCTCCGGGAACATCGGCCACCACCACTCCACGCGAACGATGTTTGCGTCATCGATCTTGTCAGTGGGGGCAATGCGGAGGATATCGTCAATTGGCTGCGATACTACGCCGATGACGAATCCCGTGCGCATTGGCAGGCCGCCTTCCCCGATGAACCGATCTTACCGCGAGTCAAGCCGCCCTTTGATCGCGACCGCCACTTGCCACAGCCACCACGCCCTCGCCGCAAACGATAGGTAACGAATTTCGATGGATCGGTTCAGCTGTCGAGCGGCGGGAAAAGCGATGGTTCGTCGGGCGTCGCCCCTTTGGGTTTGGGATTCCGGCCGAGGATTTCAAAAGCACGGGGAGTCGCGATCCGTCCGCGTGGGCTACGGATGATGTACTGTTCCCGAAGTAAGAATGGCTCGACCTCATCGGAT